>LFFM01001124.1_pt1 | contig 19006 bp, 17 predicted proteins | sample 643131 | NCBI WGS metagenome assembly LFFM01 (sample SAMN03777445, study PRJNA286221) | soda lake metagenome | biome: soda lake; feature: Kulunda steppe; material: water; isolation source: sample Tc-Br brine of Tanatar trona crystallizer | place: Russia: Kulunda steppe | collected 2011-07
AGAAGATAGAAAAATAGAAGAATACACAGCGAGTTTAGATATAAATGAAGCGAGAGAATATGTTAATGAATTATTAAAAATAGAAGATGAATCTAAAGTCTTAATAAAAAATGCTGATCAAGAAATGATTTTATGCTATGAATTCATTGGTTCTTTAGAAGATGATAAAAATAATAGTTATATAATAAGAATTGATGCTAATACAGGAGAAGAAAAAGAAATAGATAGTAAAAAAGAAGATTTCATTTAAAATAATTCTTGAAAGGTAGTAAACTATAGATAAATAAAGATTGAAAGAGTTAAATAGATTAGATTAATCAATATGAGACAAATAAAACTTGAATTTTTATATCTAATTATATATACTTTTAAATGCTGCGATTAAATAATGTAGAAAATAAGGGGCGAATCTTTATTTGAGAAAGAGCTACATTGACATCGTAGAGCTTAGTAGCCAAAACTCTGTTTCGCCCACTATGTTTTTTACAAGCGAAAGTAGCTCAGCTGGCAGAGCGTCTCGTTGCCAACGAGAAGGTCGCGGGTTCGAATCCCGTCTTTCGCTCCATGTATAAGTTCTGTAAGTTTTCAAAATAATTATGGTGGCATAGCCAAGTGGTAAGGCCGAGGACTGCAAATCCTCTATCCCCAGTTCAAATCTGGGTGCCACCTCCATAATTTGCCGGAGTGGCGGAATTGGCAGACGCATCGGACTTAAAATCCGATGGGCCTTCAGTGCCCGTGTCGGTTCGAGTCCGACCTCCGGCACCACTTAAATATTTTATAATTGTAGTGCTGTATAAGTGCATTATTTAAATTAATAATCCAACGTCAAATTAATAAAGATGTAATGCAGCTTGTAATTTTAAGTTGATTTATAATTGTCAATTATTAAAAAATGGGAATATAGCTCAGTTGGGAGAGCGCTACGTTGACATCGTAGAGGTCACTGGTTCGAGCCCAGTTATTCCCACCATTTAAAAACACTATAATAACAAGCATTAACAACCTGTTGATAAAACAGGTGTTTTTTTATTTGGAGAGGAAATGTCGCCATCTTGACGGCCAAATTATTTTTTAAAAGTAGACCACTGTTTATTTTCATAATCCCAAAACTTAAAAAATTCATCTTCTCTAATAATAGCTTGATAAATAGGAGCTAAAAACTTTTCAATTCTCTCCATAATTACTGCAAAATCAATTTTATCTTTTCCTATTTTTCTTAAATAACTATTCCACATTTTTATTCGTCTTTGATCCTTTCTAAAATCTTCTCTAAAAAGAATTACTTCCTTTTCTAAAGGAGTACCCCGTCTTTTAAAAGTTTCACTAATTGCCTTTTGTAAAACCCTACCTTCAAAAGGTCTTAAATTAGAAAGAGTATATATATCATAAAAGTCTTTCATGCGGCTATTTATTTGTGCTAATCTAATCATAGCTTCAAACTTTTCTGCAATAACTGAATCTATAGAATAAGCATTTATCTGTGGTCTCTTTAAATCTAATAATCCAGGGTAGTCTATTTTTTGAGTTTCAGGTATGACTATATCACCAAAGCCAATATCTAATTGTAGTTTTCTTTTAACATTACCTAGATATGAATCTATTTTAACTCTTACTCCTTCATATTGAGCTCCTTCTACTATCGTATCTGCTATAATAGATTCCTTATCAAAACTTACCCCATCATTACAATCAATTTTAGAAATAAGCTGAAAAGCATTTTTAATATCAGCTGGCTTATTTGATATAGCCTTAGCTAAAAAATCTATATCCTTAGTTGGCCGAGTTTTAAAACTAGTAGTAGATAAAATTAACACGCCACCTTTTAATAAGAAGTTAGAGCTGTAATCTGAAACTGAAAGTCTATATAATAATCTTTCATGGAAATAAAGAAGTAATATTTGGTTAAAGTTAATTCCCTCATCTCTTGCAATGTTTTTAAGTTTATCCTTAACTGATTTAGCCATATTTTTAATATTTTTTGTCATACTAATACCTCCAAATATTTTTCCATTAAATTAGAAATGCCTATAATATCTGCATAATTAAGTAGTTTAGCAATATTTCTATCTCGTTTTTTAACATACTCTTGTAAAGCATCTTTAGCAATATCCATTCCAACTTTATTTCTCAGTCTTAAAAGGTCACAGATAGTTTTCTCTAAATCATAAATTTTAAATTTAACACCGTTTACTGTTTCTTCTTTAATCCCAGTTTCAAACTGCTTATTAGAAAAATAAAAGGTTCTAATTGGTGGATAATCAGGAAGGACTGGCTTGCGATCATCACGATGGATTGCAATATAGTATTCCCAAGAGCTATGTGTGGTTATTTCATAATAATCTAAAGCTGAAATAAGGCATACAACTCCATGAGGAATGATTTTACTTACTTCAATCAACTCGCTTTCGTTATCAAACTCTTCACCATTCCACTTATATAGTCCTCTTTTTATTTTAGTTATCATATTTTCACTTTCCATTTGATAAAAATGTGAGGTATGAATCCCTGCTTCAATTATATCCTTAGTCTTTGCATACCAATTATTTTTTGCAAAGATTTCTTTTATTTCTTGATATTGTTTTTTCAAAATAACAACCTCCTGTTAAAATCGTATACACTTATTAATAAGTGCGGACATTTTTAACGCTGATATTATTCTATCACTTTTATAAATTGAAATCAATATATTTAGCTGCTTTTTAACTTTAATCTTGACGCCCAAATGTCGCCAAAGTTGACGTCAGTATTTTCAATTAAATTTTTTAATAAAAACACTATAGTATCAAGTGTTAATAACCTGTTGATTATAATATCATAATATTCTTGGGTAGAAGGGGCTAAATTGTTTTTAGTATAATCATCATACCATTGCTTTGAAAAATCTTTTAAGAAACAATTTAATATAAAAAAGGAGAAAATGTAGTTATATATAAATAATCATATTAGAAAATATAATTTAAATAATAAAAATAAATATTAGGAGTGGTAGTTAATGTCAAAGAAAATATTATTAATCATATTATGTTTAATTTTAAGTTTAGGATTAGTTGCTTGTGGTGAAGATATACCAGAGGATATGGTATTAATAGAAGCAGGAACAACAAGTGAAGATAATGGAGAAATAACAGTAGAAAACGACTTTTATATTGGAAAGTATCATGTGACTCAGTCAGAATTTGAAAATGTGATGGACTTTAATCCTTCTGAATTTAGTAATGATGAACATTCAGATTTAGCAGGCGATAGTGCAAATAGACCAGTAGAGGGTGTAACTTGGTTCGATGCAGTAAAGTATGCTAATAAGTTAAGTGAAATAGATGGTTTAGATAAATATTATAATATAAGCGATGTAGAATATGATGGTGACAATATATATAATGCAAAAGTAACAGAAAATGAAAGAGCGAATGGTTATCGCTTACCGACTGAAGATGAATGGGAGTATGTAGCCCGCGGAGGTAAAGATGGAAATCCAACGACTTATGCAGGAAGTGATAATTTAGATGAAGTGGGTTGGTATATAGGTAATTCAAACGAAGCTGATAGTAATATTTGGCAAAAAGACTATGTTGGCACAATGCCAGTAGGAGAAAAAGAAGCTAATGAGTTAGGGATATATGATATGTCGGGAAATGTATATGATTTGACTAACACCACCGATGATTCTCATCAGAAAGAGCATCGATTGCTTTTAGAGGCTGATGAAGAAAATATAAGTCATTATGATATGCAGAGATTAGTTAGTATGATTTATGAACGAACAAATCAGATGAGCTCGGCTGAACTAATTGTTCAAAGAGAAGGCGAAAAAAGAGTTGCTGTCTCTTTACCAGAAATTGAAAATCCGGAGGAAGTAATAGGATTAATTGGGCGGACCGCTCAACTTGAATTTCGTGATGGTCAAACTGATGAAGTCTTAATCACTGGCGAATATCTAAAGGATGCTACTGCAAAATACCAACAAGATGCAATTGGTAATAATCGTGCGGTGGTTCAGTTTGAATTAACTAGTGAAGGTGGTCGTCAATTTAGTCAAATAACTAGAGAGCGTATTGATGAAGTTATAAGTGTTAATTTAGATGATCAAGTGTTAGCAGAACCTGTGGTTACAAGGGTGTTAGACTCTGTTGGAGTTATAACTGGTTATGACTCTATTGAAGAAGCAGAGGAACATGCCTTATTATTAAGAAGCGGTGCTTTACCAGTAGGAGTTAAGTTAATTGAAAATGAAGTTGTGTCTTTAGGTGAGGCTACTAGTCGAGTTAGACGAGGTGGTAGTTACTTTGATGTTGCGGACTTATGTGAGCTAAGCTACTCTTATCCTAATAAACCATATCTTAGTGACCGATATGTTGGTTTTCGCCTTGTAAGACGCCTTTGAAATTTTAATAATTTCAAGTTTTTTGATTCACTTAAAAAACTAACTAAATCAAAGGAAAAATTATTATAACCTAGAATAAAGATTAATATAGATAATGTTAAAAAGAGAAAGCGAGTGGTTAAAGTGTCAAAAGAAGATAAATACTGTATAACAGTTGAGGATGCTGCTCAAAGATTAAATGTTAGTAAAAGTACAATTTATAATCGCTTAAATGAAGGCGAACTTAATGCTAAAAAAATTGAATCTAAATACGGGCCAAAGTGGTTTATCAGCCGAGATGAATTTAAACAAAAGGTTGAACAAGAGGCTGAAATAGTTGAAAAGATAGAAGAGGTTATTGAGACTGAAAGAGGGATTGATCCTAATGAACTTTTATTGCAGATAAAAGAAGTATTAGAAGAAGATATAAGAAGTGATATTAAGCAGGCAATTATAGAAATATTAAGTAATAATAATAATTTAGTTAAAAATTCAAAGGCTGAAATAATTAAAGAAAATAATCGTAATAGACAAAGATTGCTGCAAGCTCTTTCTGAAATCAAAAAATATTTTAAAAAAAGAGATAATTTATTAGTTGAAGAGCTAGGCGAGTTTTTAACAGAACAAAATAGGCAGTTAAAAGAAGAAAATCAGCAATTACAAGAGATAACTAAAAAGTTGTTTCAACAAAATCAAGAGCTGATTAAACAAAACCAAAATCAAAAGGAAGAATTTGAAAATTTCAAAGAGGAAATTAAGGCTACAGTCAAAGAAGAAATTAAAGCAACTAGAGAAGAAACTGTTGATATTGTTAAAAAAGCTTCTGTTAGAATAAATGATTATAGCAAAAAAAGAGATAGCAAAATTGTTAAAGAGATTAAAAGAAATCAAAAACTTAGTCAAAAATCAAAAAAAGAAAATAGCAAAAGCATGAAAAAAGAAGAGACATTATTAGATAAAATAAAAAATATATTCAACTAAAAAAACTCGGAGCAGTAATTTTGCTCCGAGTTTTTAATTATGGCCTAATAAACATTTGTGTCCAAAAAGTTTGACTCTGCTCAGTTTCGGCATAGCCTACTCCGATTTCAGTAAAATCATTGCTAAGAATATTTCTTCTATGACCAGGAGAGTCCATCCAAGCATCAACTACTGCCTCAGCAGAGCGTTGGCCCTGAGCTATATTTTCTCCAGCAGCCTGGTATCTAATATTAAATTTATCCATCATTTCAAAAGGAGAACCATAGTTTGGTGATTGATGGCTAAAGTAATTATTATCACGCATATCTTCAGATTTTTCGCGGGCTACTTCTGATAATTTAGTATTATGTCTATACCCTCTTAACCCAGCTGCTTCTCTTTGTTGGTTAACTAGTTCAACAACTCTTGCTTCTAGCTCTAAAGTAGAGTCAGTTTCATCGGTTTCAAACTCTTGTTCATCTACTTCGTCTTCGAGAATAACATCCTTTTCAATATTATCTTCCTCTTCTGGAAGATAAATTTTATCGTCAGGATAAATTAAATCTGGGTTTTCTAAATGAGTATTACTTTCTTTTAGGCGTTTAAAATCAACTTTAAATCTTCTTGCTATTCGCCATAAAGTATCACCACTTTGGACTGAACATACTATTGGAGCTTCTAGTTGATAATTTTCATTTTGTGCATTAGTAATTTCAACATTTACCAAAAAGAACAAAATAAAAATTAATAAAGTGAATGTTATTTTTGTTTTGATCTTCATTATTTTCATTATTCCTCCTTTGAATTATACATATTATTTAAATTTATTTTGCTAGAAAAAGTGCGATTTTATACTAGTAATTTTTTATCTTAATTTAGCTTGCTAAAATAAAAAATAATTTTGCAGGAAAAACACTTTTTATCAAGAAAATAGATATTAGCGATAAAATCTTAAGTATTAGCAGAGGGTTTTTGACTAATAATTATAAAATTAATTTTATAATTATTACAAAATAGCAAAGGAATTTTATTTTTTTGGCTAAAGACAGATAAAATTTTTAATTTCGCTTGACATTTTAGTTAAAAGTATTTAAAATCAAAGTAGTTAACATACACTTAACATTATAGTTATAAATTAATTATTTGTAGTTAAGGGGGAGATAAGAGGCGGTTAAATAAAAGAATTAGAGAAGAGAGAAGTTATTTTAGTAGGCTAGGGTGGTTAAAAATTTTGGGAATAATGAAAAACCTAATTATTACTTAAAAGGAGTGAGAATAAGATGTTTAGTAGCAAGTTTAAAAAAGCTAGTATTTTATTGGTGGTTGTTTTATCTTTTGGAATTATATTTATGGGGTGTGAAACTGAAGAAGAAACTGTAGTAGACGATACACAAGAAACAGAAGAGACAGAAGAAGTTCCTTATGGTGGATGGTTAGACTCAATTACTTTAGTAGAAGAAAGCTCTAGTGCATCAGCAATTACTCAGTTGGGTACAGGAGATTTAGATGTTTATGCTGATGGAATAACAGAAGTAGATATTTATGAAGAAATTATGGAAGATGAAGATATTCAATATGATGAGTCTTTTGGGTCTTATAGTGAATTATCTTTTAATCCAGCAGGTCCTGAGTTTGAAGATGGAGATGGGCTTAATCCATTTGCAGTTTCAGAAGTAAGGGAAGCTATGAATTGGCTTATTGATAGAGAATATATAGCTGATGAAATATATGGTGGAATGGCTGTGCCACGTTTATTCCCGTTTACTTCATCTTTTCCAGATTATGCGACAATGATTGAAACTGCTCGAGAGTTAGAATTAAAGTATGAATATAATGTTGATAGAGCAGAAGAAGTTATTAGCGAAGAAATGGAAGCTTTAGGAGCAGAAATGGTAGATGGTGTTTGGCATTGGGAAGGTGAGCCAGTTGAATTAGGAATTTTAATTAGAAGTGAAGATGAAAGAACTGAAATTGGAGATTATGTAGCTGGACAGCTTGAAGAAATAGGATTTGAAACAGAAAGACGACAAGTAACTGCTGAAGAAGCTTCGCCAATTTGGATGTCTGGTAATCCAGAAGCTGGTGATTTCCATGTTTATACTGGTGGTTGGGTGACAACTGTAGTAGATAGAGATCAATCACTAAATTGGGACTTTTTCTATACACCACGTGGAATGGGAACTCCACTATGGCAGGCATATGAACCAAGTGATGAATTTGATGACGTTGCTGATAGATTAGCCAGAAGAACTTTTTCTACTTTAGAAGAACGGGAAGAATTAATGGACGAGGCTATGAGATTAGGGCTTGAAGATAACGTACGTATGTGGTTAGTAGATCAACTTGGTGTTAATGCTTATAGAGATGATATGCAGGTTACATCTGATATGGCTGGAGGTATTTCAGGTTCATATCTTTGGGGACATACAATTAGAAGAGAAGATGAAGTAGGAGGAGAAGCAACTATTGCTTTACCAAGTATTTTAACTGAACCATGGAACCCTCTTGATGGAACAAATTGGATATTTGATCAGATGGTAGCTCGCGGTGTAGGAGAATATGGTTATCAGTGGGATCCATATACTGGTTTACAATATCCAAATATGTTTGAAGAAGCAGAAGTTTATGTTGAAGATGGATTGCCAGTTGATAAGACTCTTGATTGGGTAGATTTAGAGTTTGTTGAAGGCGGAGTAGATGTTCCAGAAGATGCTTGGTCTGATTGGGATGCTGAAAATCAAGAATTCATTACAGCTGATGAGAGATTCCCAGATGGTGAAACAGCTCGTAGAATGTATAGAGTTACTTTCCCTGATGAGTTTTTTGAAGAGACTCAATGGCATGATGGAAGTAAATTTTCTACAGCTGATATAATTTGGGCCTTTATTCAAGCTAATTCTTTTGATAGAGCTCAAGAAGAGAGTGATTTCTTTGATGAAAGTAGTGTAGCGAGCTATGAATCTGCTATGCAGGATTTCCGTGGGTTTAAAGTAGTTTCTGAAGACCCATTAACTCTTGAATGGTATTCTGATTTATATTATCTTGATGCTGAATTATATCTAACTTCAGGATTATGGCCTTATTTCGAATACGGACAAGGGGCTTGGCATAATATGACTTTAGGCTATTTAGCTGAAATTAATGAAGAGGTTGCTCATTCTAGTGGTAAAGCTGATGAGCTAGAGGTTGAATGGTTAAATATGGTTGGAGGACCAAGTTTAGAAATTTTAGAAGAACAACTTGAATATGCAATGGAGGAGAATTATATTCCTTATGAAGGTGTTTTAGGTGAATTCATTTCTGAATCAGAAGCTGAAGAAAGATATCAGAATTTAAAAGATTGGTATGATGAACAAGGCCATTTCTGGTTAGGAACAGGACCTTATTATTTAGATGAAGTTCACTCAGTTGAAGGGATAGTAGAATTATCTCGTTTTGAAGATTATCCTTATCAAGCAGATCGTTGGGATATGTTTGAAGAACCATTACATCCAGAAGTAGATGTAGATGTACCAAATACTTTAGTGATTGGTGAAGAAGATAGTGTAGATATTTCTATTGGTTTTGAAGTAGGGTTTGTAACAGAAGAAGATTTAGATACAGTTAGTGTTTTAGTGTTTGATGAAAACCAAGATTTAGTAAGCACTATTGATGCTGAAGTAGATGAAGATGGAGATTGGAGTGTAGAATTAACTAGTGATATAACTGAGCAGTTATCAGTTGGAACTACTACAATTGAAACAGTAGTAGTATCAGATTTAGTTGCTACACCAACTATTAAAACTGATTTAGTAACAACTATCGAGTAACTAATTAGTAAGAGTTAGATAAAAATTAAAAAAAGCGGGGGGGATTTTTGCTCCCCCTGTATTTTTTTGTGAATATGTTTAGGAGGTGTTTGTTTGTGAAAGAAAAGCAAGAAGAAATTCAAGTAGAAGGTAATCAATCTCAGTTAAAATCACAAACTGAAGAAGAAAGTGATTTGAAAAGAATTTTAAAATATACAGGGATTCGTGTATTAACTCTTTTCATAACTGTTGTAATTGGAATTTATTTAATTATATTAATATCTAATATGGGTGGAGCATTAGATGATATTCGTCAGGCTCAAATCAGAGAGAATGTAGGAATGCAGTTGCAGGGAATGCAGCAACAATTAGCTTCTATGAGTGATGAAGAAAGACGCGAGTTTGAACAAGGATTAATTGAACAAGAAGAAAGAAGATTAGGGTTAGATCAACCCTTTGCAATTCGTAGTTTTACTTATTTAAAAGACGCTATAACACTTAATTTAGGTCGGGCAGAACATATGACTAGTGATTCTGGCTCAAGGCAGGTAAGAAATATCATTGTTGAAAGATTACCGCCGACATTAATGTTGATGTTAACCTCATTTTTAATTTTGTTTTTTATTTCTATTTTTTCAGCTTTATATTTATCGCGTAGATATGGAAGTTTATTAGATAAGATTGTAGTAACTTTAGCTCCAAGCTCAGCAGCGCCAGGTTGGTTTTATGGAATCTTTTTAATTATGATTTTTGCTGCTAGTTTGCAATGGTTACCTTTTGGTGGTATGGTTCAAGCACCACCACCAGATCAAATTCATTTGTATGTTTTAAGTTTATTAAGACATTTAGTTTTGCCTGTAGCATCAATTGTTATAGGGGCAATATTTATTCAGATTTATCAATGGCGAACTTTCTTTTTGATTTATTCAAGTGAAGATTATGTAGAAATGGCAAAGGCAAAAGGTCTTTCAGGACGAGCTATTGAGCTTAAATATATTTTACGTCCTACCTTACCACCAATTGTGACAGCATTTTTATTATCATTGATTTTTCAGTGGATGGGTTCAATTATTTTAGAGATTGTCTTTAACTGGCCAGGTTTAGGAAGACTATTATTTGAAGCAATTGGGCAATTTGATATCCCAGTAATTGTAGGCGGACAAGTGGTGTATGCATATTTACTTGCTGTAACTGTCTTTTTATTAGACATATCATATGCAATACTTGACCCGCGAGTAAAAATGGGAGCTAATGGAGGCGGTAAGAAATGATGCGGTTAAAAAAACACTTTAAAGAGATAAAGCAATATCCTTCAGCTATTATTGGCTCAATTATGATAGCACTTTTAATATTAACAGCAATTATTGTAGTAATTGCTATTCCTTACAGACAAGCAGTGACTTATTGGCAAGGCGGAAGTATTTTAGCAGATAATCCTCGTAATGCTAGACCTGTTTGGCAAGATTGGCTTAGTAGTGAAGATTTAACTCGACATCAAATTTTATCTACTAGAGATAATCCAGATTTTAAGTCTACTACAGATTTAAATGGGATTAGAGAGTATGAAATAGAATTTCCGATTGATTATCAATATGATACTTTTCCTCGAGAGTTGAATTTATTCTTTTCAACTAATTATGAAGAAAGTAGACCTCGAGCAACTGTTGAATGGATAACACCTGATGGACGTGAATTTGAAATTGATAGCTCTACAATAACTGATAATTCTAATTTAAGAATTGATCAAATTAGTGATTTGCGCCGAGAATTTTCTGGGCGAGCACCTAGAGTTGGTCTGTTAGCTGACCCTGATGTTGAAACTCCTACTCCTTTAAAAGGAGAGCATAAACTTAGAATAACAGGACATCTTTTTGGAGAAAATGATAGCTTAGATGTTCGCTCAGTAGTTTATGGCCAGGTGTTTGGCGTAGCAGGAACTGATCATAGGCGACGAGATTTAGGTGTTGGATTGTTATGGGGAATACCAGTAGCATTAGTTTTTGGGGTTTTAGCTGCAGTATTAACTACTGTTATACCATTGATTATTGCTGCAATTGGTGTTTGGTATGGTGGTAAGGTAGATGCTATTATTCAAAGATTGACTGAGGTTTGGATGATTATACCTTTACTACCTCTGTTGGTGTTAATAGGAATGTTTTATTCACGTAGCTTATGGGTTATGTTAGCTGTGATTATCATAAAAGGACTTTTAAGTGCTCAAATTAAGACGTATCGTTCTATGTTTTTACAAGTTAAAGAGGAACACTTTATTGAAGCTGCTAAGGCTTATGGGACTAGTGATAAACGAATTATATTTTTATATATGATTCCCAAAATTATTCCAACAACTATTCCTAATTTTGTAATTGGAATACCATCATATGTCTTTTTAGAAGCATCTTTAGCAATGTTAGGTTTAGGGGATCCATTGTTGCCAACTTGGGGTAAAATATTAGAGGATGCTTGGTCACAAGGTGCTCTTTATATGGGCCAATACTATTGGGCAATACAGCCGGCTATACTATTAATGATTACAGGATTAAGTTTTGCTATGACCGGGTTTGCTCTTGATCGAATATTTAATCCAAGGTTAAGGAGGGAATAAAAATGGCAAAAGATTATGTACTTAGAGTCGAAGATTTACAATTATATTTTCAAACAACCCGGGGTATAATTCAGGCTGTAGACAATGTAAGTTTTTCTTTAGAGAAAGGTAAGAGTATGGTTATAGTTGGTGAATCTGGTTGTGGGAAGACTTCACTTGGTAGAGCTATTTTAAGATTATTGCCACAAAATGTTGAACGATATCAAGGAAATATTTATTTAAATGATGAGAATATTATGGAATATAAAGATGAAAAGTTTCGCAAAGAAGTTCGTTGGAAAAAGGCAGCGTTTGTGCCGCAGGCAGCAATGAATGCTTTAAATCCAGTGATTAAAGTAGGTGAGCAGGTTGCTGAGCCACTATTAGTTCATAAGTTAGTAGACAATAAAGAGCAAGCTTTAAAAAAATCCGAGGAAGCTTTTGAAATGGTTGGAGTACCAACTGATTTTATGGAACGTTATCCTTTTGAATTAAGTGGAGGGATGAGACAAAGAGTTGCTATTGCTATGTCTTTAGTAACAGATCCGGATTTTATTGTCTTAGATGAACCAACTTCAGCTTTAGATATGTTAACTCAGGCTAATATTATGAACTTATTAACCAAATTAAAAAAAGAAATAGAAATTAGCTTTATTTTAATCACTCATGATATAGGAACCTCTAGTGAAATAGCTGATATGGCGGCAGTAATGTATGGTGGTCAGATTGTAGAGTTTACTGATGCTTATACATTTTTTGATACACCTCGCCATCCTTATTCTAAAAGTTTAATGGATAGTGTACCAAGTTTAGAAGCTGATGATGATAATCTAGGTTATATTCCTGGACAACCACCTAGTTTACTTAATCCGCCAGAGGGGTGTCGTTTTGCAGCTAGATGTTCTAAGACTAAAAAGCAATGTAAAAATCCTCCACCTTCTTTTGAAGTCGGTTCTGGGCATGAAGTTAAATGTTGGAGTTATGAAAGAGGTGAAAATAATGGCAACAAATAATGAATTGCTTTTAGAAGCAGATGATCTTCATACTTGGTTTGAGGTTAAAAAGTTTGGTTTTTTAAAAATAGGAGATGTTAAAGCAGTAGATGGAGTTAACTTTAAGCTTAAAAAAGGTGAATCTATTTCTTTGGTAGGTGAGTCAGGTTGTGGGAAAAGTAGTTTGGCTAAGACAATTTTAGCTTTACACGAACCCACTAAAGGAGAAATCAGATTTAAAAATAGAGTAGTAGATTGTAACGATTCTAATTATATGGGGGATTATCGGCGTAAAGTAGGTTTTATTCAACAAGATCCTTATGGAGCTTTACCTCCTTTTATGAATTTAAAACGAATTTTAGAAGAGCCAATGATTGTTAATGGGATTGAAGATGAGACTGAGCGGATGACTAGAATTAGACAAGTGTTAAAAGAACTTAAGTTAACACCTGTTGATGATTTTTTAGAGAAGTTTCCTCATATGTTAAGTGGTGGTCAGCAGCAAAGAGCAGTTATTGCTCGAGCTTTAGTTTTAGATCCAGAATTGATTATGGCTGATGAACCCGTATCTATGTTAGATCCTTCAGTTCGAGTTGAAATTCTAGAATTAATTAAAGAAATTCAAGCTAAAAGGGATTTAGCAATGATTTATATCACTCATGATCTGTCTACAGTTAGATATTTTTCAGATCGAATTATGGTGATGTATGGTGGAGAAATTGTTGAACAATCGCCAGTAAAAGAATTGTTAAAAAAACCGGCCCATCCTTATACTAAAGCATTGTTAGAGGCGATTTCAGAACCTGATGCTGCTAATATTGATCAATACAAAGCAGTGCCGCCAGGAGAACCACCTAGTTTGTTAAATCCTCCGCAAGGCTGTCGTTTTCATCCGCGTTGTAAAGATAAAATAGATGGTGTTTGTGATGAAAAAATACCATCTGAATTTGAAATTGGAGAAGAAAGAGTGGTTTCATGTTGGTTGTTTGATGAGGAGGAAGCAGAGAATGAAAAAAATTAATGCCCAAAGATGTATAATAGGCGGAATTTTAGTCTGTCTGTTTGCTTGGGGATTAGTTTTAGCAATGATAGTTGATTTTTTAGCTGATAGTTTAATTCTTAGCTTTTTAGCTTATGGGTTGACTATAGCTGGTATTTTCACAGGTTATTTAGGGGTTTTTAATCTTTGGGTTAAAAACAAAGAAAAAAGAGAGTTAACTAAGTTAAGAGAAAAAATGAAAAATAGTCAGATGGGGCCATATCAGATGGAATTTGAAGCTGATAGTGAAGATTTTCAAAATTTTTTAGAAAAAGAACAGCAACGAAATTCAAAAAAATAAGTTTTAATAAAAAAAGCCTGCTAAATAGCGGGCTTTTTTTAATTTTACTACTTGACTTTTACTTTACTAGATATTATAATTCTAGATAATAGTTAAAATTAAATTAAGTTTAAAAGCGATGAAGAGGAAGAGTAAACTATAGTTTTTTCTTAAGAGAAAGGAAACCATTGGCTGGAAGTTTCCTGAGAGAACATAGTTGAAGACCGCCTTGGAGTTGAAACTCGAAATTTTAAGTAGGGTTTTTCGGTTACAGCCGTTAATTGTACTAAGTGAAGTCTTTATTAACTAGCTATTAGTTATAGATAAAGACTTAATTAGAGTGGAACCGCGTCCTGCGTCTCTATTGATATTAATTATTGTAGAGATGGAGGTTTTTTGTATTTTATTGAAAGTAGCTTCAAAAATAAAAGTTTAATGTAATTTTATATCTTATAAGGAGGAGATTTAAGATGTCAGAGATTGAAATAACTTTACCGGATGGTTCAAAACAAAAGCATGAAAAAGGAAGTAGTATAAAAGATATTGCTTTTTCAATTGGTACAGGATTAGGAAAAGCTGCTGTTGCTGGTAAAGTAGATGGCAAAAAAGTTGATGTTGATTATGGTATTAAAGAGGATGCTGAGATAGAGATAATAACTATTGATTCAAAAGAAGGTTTAGATATTTATCGTCATACTGCAGCACATGTAATGGCACATGCAGTAATTAGATTATTTGATGATGTAAAATTAGCTATCGGGCCAACGATTGATGATGGCTTTTATTATGATTTTGATTTAGATACTAGATTATCAGAAGATGACTTTGAGCGAATTGAAGCAGAAATGAAAAAGATTATAGATGAAGATTATGAGATTAAAAGGGTTGAAATGGAGCGGGAAGAAGCTTTAACTAAGATGAAAGAAGCTGACAAAAAATATAAGGTAGAACTAATTGAAGATTTAGCAGATGAAGAGCAAGTTAGCTTTTATCAACATGGTGATTTTATTGATTTATGTAAAGGGCCCCATCTTCCTTCAACTGGAATGATTAAAGCAAGTGGGATTAAACTATTAAATATGGCAGGTGCTTATTGGCGTGGGGATGAAAATAATAAGATGCTGCAACGAATTTATGCTGCTGCTTTTAGAAAAAAATCTAAGCTTGAGACTCATTTGCAAAGATTAGAAGAGGCTAAAAAAAGAGATCATCGTAAGATTGGTAAAGAGTTAGATTTATTTAGCTTACATGAAGAAGGGCCAGGTTTTCCATTTTTCCATCCTAAAGGTATGGTATTACGTAACCAATTAATTGACTTTTGGAAAGAAGAGCATAATAAGGCTGGCTATCAAGAAATAAAGACACCACTTATTTTAAATGAAGAATTATGGCGTCAGTCAGGACACTGGGATCATTATAGTGATGATATGTATTTTACTGAAATTGATGAGCAAAACTATGCAGTTAAGCCGATGAATTGCCCGGGTGGTATTTTAGTTTATAAAAATAAGATGAGAAGTTATCGTGACTTACCAATTAGAATGGGTGAGTTAGGTTTAGTTCATCGTCATGAACGCTCAGGAACTTTACATGGTTTAATGCGAGTTAGAAATTTCACTCAAGATGATGCTCATATCTATTGTTTACCAGAGCAGATTCTTGAAGAATTAAGTGGAGTTATTAAATTAGTTGATAAAATTTATACTGCCTTTGGTTTTGAGTATAAAGTAGAATTAAGTACTAAACCTGATAAGGCAATGGGTTCTGATAAATTGTGGGATAAAGCAACTGATGCTTTAAAAGATGCAATTGTAGAAAATGATTTAGATTATCAAGTCAATGAAGGTGATGGTGCTTTTTACGGGCCAAAGATTGACTTTCATTTAGAGGATTGTCTTGGTAGAACGTGGCAGTGTGGAACTGTACAATTAGATTTTCAGATGCCAGAGCGTTTTGATTTAACTTATATCGGTCAAGATGGCGAAGAGCATCGTCCGGTGATGATTCATCGTGCTATTTATGGAAGTTTAGAGAGATTTATTGGTATTTTAATTGAACACTTTGCTGGTGCTTTTCCGACTTGGTTGGCCCCGGTACAGGTTGAAGTAATTCCAATTACAGATGATCATCTTGATTATGCTAAAAAAGTTGCTGGTAAATTAGAGTCAGCTGATCTAAGGGTAGATGTTGACGACCGCCAAGAAAAAATTGGTTATAAAATTAGACAAGCTCAAGTACAACAGATACCTTATATGTTAATCGTAGGTGATGACGAAGTAGAAGCAGAAACTGTATCAGTTCGTCATAGAAGAGACGGAGATCAAGGAGCAGTTAAACTTGAAGAGTTTAAGGCAGATATTGTTAAGGAGATAGAGGATAAGGAAGTTTAGAAATAAAGTTTCTTTAAAGAAATTTTATTTCTAATCGTCAATTGTCAATTAGAATCAAGTTGCATTTCGCAACTTGATTCTAATTCTCCTTGACATAAGAATCAAGATAGGTTATAATTTAAAAAGTGGTATAAAACAACAAAGTAGAAGCCATCCGCTTCTCACCTAAATAGGATTTAGGTTAATACTGAATTTAAACTCTGAGTAATCAGGGGAGTAGTATATATTAATTTAGTGTTAAATTATGGATGGCCTATGGGTCATCTTTTTTTCTTTTTCAAAACTTTCAGGAGGTGTATATAAAATTAGTGCAGATGATTTAAGAGTTAATGAGAAAATTAGGGCCAGGGAAATTAGACTAGTTGATAATGATGGGGAACAGATTGGAGTTATGCCGTTAAAAAAAGGAATGACTATAGCTGAAGAAAAAGGGCTTGATTTAGTGGAAGTAGCACCACAGGCTAAACCACCAGTTTGTAAAGTTATGGACTATGGTAAATATAAGTATGAACAAGCTAAAAAGGCTAAAGAGGCTAAAAAGAATCAAAATGTAATGAAGACTAAAGAGGTTCAGATGAGTGTTAAAATAGAAGAGCATGATTTTAATGTTAAATTGGATATGGCACGACGATTTTTAAATAATAAAAATAAAGTAAAGGTTAGAATTAGATTTAGAGGTCGTGAGATTGCTCATAAAGAAATTGGTTATGATTTAATGGAAAAGTTTGCTGAAGAACTTGAAGATTTAGGCCGAGTTTCAAGCAAACCACAGATGGAAGGTAGACATATGTTAATGTTTATTGTTCCGCAAAGTGATAAAAATTAATTTAAGGAGGTTTTTATAGTGGGTAAGATGAAGACACATAAAAGTAGTAAAAAGCGTTTTAAAAAGACATCTAAAGGTAAATTTAAAAGAAAAAGAGCTAAAAAGAATCATTTAATGACTAAAAAGACTGGCAATAAAAAGCGAAAGCTTAATCAAGATCAAATTGTTAAAGATGCTGATAAAAAGAGGCTTGAAAAAGCATTACCATATGAGTAAAAATTTAATTTAGTTGAAGGTACTAAAAGGATATTCGGTTAAAATAAAATTATGCTTTAAAGATAGGGTTTGATTTTATTGAAAGATTTAGCTGATAATTTTAACTAAGTACAAAGGAGGGATAACAATGCCTAGAGTAAAACGAGGTAATAATCGTCGTAAAAAGAGAAAAAAGATATTAAAAATGGCTAAAGGTTACTTTGGTTCTAAAAGTAAATTATATCGTCCTGCAACTGAGCAGGTGATTAAATCTTTAGATTATGCTTATCGTGATAGAAAGCAGAAGAAAAGAAATTTCAGAAAGTTATGGATTACAAGAATTAACGCTGCAGCTAGACAACACGATATGTCTTATAGCCGCTTTATTCATGGTTTAAAGCAAGCTGATGTTGAGATTAATAGAAAAATGTTAGCTGAACTTGCTGTAAATGATGAAGATAGTTTTGGCGAGTTAGTAGAATTAGCTAAAGAAAATATTTAACACATAAAGGGCCTTTTGGCCCTTTAAAATTTTATTATGTAAAAAGGAGCATCAAAATGCTTATTTCAAGTTATAAAAATAATAAAATTAAAGATTTAAGGTCATTATATAAAAAGAAGTACCAAAATAAAAAAGGCCAAATTGTTTTAGAAGGGGTTAGAATCATTGAGGATGCCTTAGCAGAAGGGGCCAAAATAAAAAGAGTCTTTTATGTTAAAGATTTATTAGAAAAGAATAGAACTGCAAAATTAATTAAGCAACTTAAAGCAGATGATGTAGAGTTGATTGCTATAACCGAAGAAATATGTGATAGAGTCTCAGATGTAGAAAACTCACAAGGTATTCTAGCAGTTGTAAAGCGACCAGAATATGAATTAAATGATTTGCTAAATCAAAAAGAAGGTAGTTTTTTATTAATTATAGACCGCTTACAAGATCCTGGTAATCTTGGAACAATTATTAGAACTGCTGATGCTGCAGGGATAGATGGAATTATTATGACTAAAGGAACAGTTAATTTATATAACCAAAAAGTCATTAGGGCAACTATGGGTTCTTTGTTTAGAATGCCCGCTGTTTCAGTTGATAAGCTTAATCAATTAAAAGTGTTTTTAGCTAAACAAGAAGTTAAGCTTTTTGCTACTTCATTAAAGGGAGAAAAGAATTATTTTGCTGCTGATTATAGTGGAGATGTTGCCTTAGTAGTAGGGAATGAAGCTCATGGAGTACGAGATGAATTAATGGCCTTATCAGATGAGACAGTTAAGATACCATTGCGTGGAGGAGCAGAATCTTTAAATGCTGCTATAGCAACGGCAATAGTTACATACGAAGGGGTTAAACAGCGAATTGAAAATTAAAGTCAAAAGAGTTTTAAATAGAATGTTTTTTAAATTATAAAATCGCTTTAATAAGAGGGGAGAACTTTATGATAAAAAAAAGAATATTAATGCTAATTTTTTTAGGACTAAAGAGCAAAGAACCCACCCTTTTTTAAATGGGTGATGAATTTGCTCGGTTTTATTTTTTAATACCATATATAATCACAATAACCTTTTATTATACTAATATTTATCAATCATTAATG
>LFFM01001125.1_pt1 | contig 19001 bp, 19 predicted proteins | sample 643131 | NCBI WGS metagenome assembly LFFM01 (sample SAMN03777445, study PRJNA286221) | soda lake metagenome | biome: soda lake; feature: Kulunda steppe; material: water; isolation source: sample Tc-Br brine of Tanatar trona crystallizer | place: Russia: Kulunda steppe | collected 2011-07
AGCACTTCGAGGATGCTGATCGCCGACGAAAGCGCCGCGATCCCGACCATCGCGAAGAACACGACACCGATGACACGCCCCGCCGGGATCGTCGCGAACGCGGCAGTGAGGCTCACGAATATCTCGCCCGCACCACCGTCTCCGGGCTGTAGCCCGGCCGCGAAGAGGAACGGAAAGACCACGAACCCGACGATCACGGCGATAAGCGTATCCAGTCCGGCGATCACGCCGGCGTCCTCCGCGAGGTTCCGGTCCTCGCCGAGTTAGGACGCGTACGTGATCATCACGCCCATCCCGAGCGAGAGAGTAAAGAAGGCCTGTCCGGCCGCCGCCGGTAGGATACTGGTCCAGTTCTCGACGATGACGCCGAAGTCGGGCGAGAGGTAGTACGCGTACGCCTCGGCGGACGCATCGAGCGTGACTCCGTAGGCTGCCAACCCGACGAGGAGCACGACGATCGCCGGGACCATCAATTTCACTGCTACCTCGATACCGCTCCGGATCCCGGCGGCGATGATCGCGATCACGAGCGTCATGAACAACGCGTGAAACAGCAACGAGTCGAGTCCGGTGGCGACGGTCCCGAACAGTGCCGCAGCGGACTCGGGGCTCGCCGCACCCCCCGCGTAGCCGTCAGTCACGCCGATCACCGTGTACCGGAGGAACCACCCGGCGACGACGCTGTAGTACGAGAGGATGATGAACCCGGTCACGATGAAGAGGTACCCGACTTATCGCCACGCACCGTTACCCAGCTCGCGGATCGCGCCGACCGGATTCAGCGACGTCCGCCGTCCGACGACGAACTCCACGAGCAGCGCCGGGAACCCGATCAGCGCGATGAACGCGAGGTAGACGAGGAGAAACGCGGCGCCACCCTCCTGTCCGGTGATGAACGGGAACCGCCAGACGTTCCCGAGTCCCACCGCGCTGCCGACGGCGGCGAAAATGAACCCGACTCGTGTGGCCCACGTCTCTCGTACCATGATCGTCAGAGTATCCCCTGAGACACACAAAAAGATGTCCTTCGACCGGGCGAGTGCCCGTTGAACGCTCCTGAGAACCGACTCCCGACACGGTTTAGGTGACCCGCACGCAACGGGTCGCTAATGAGCACACAGGCCGCGACGGAGGAGACGGCGGTCGTGATCGGGCTGGAGGTCCACGTCCAGCTCGAAACCGACACCAAGGTCTTCTGTGGCTGTTCGACGGAGCCCGCCGAGAACGAGGAGCCGAACACCCGGACGTGTCCGACGTGTCTCGGGCTGCCGGGCGCGTTACCCGTCCTCAACGAGGCTGCCGTCGAGGCCGCGGTGAAGATCGGGAAGGCGCTCGACTCCGAGATCCCCGAGACGACCACGTTCCACCGGAAGAACTACTACTACCCCGACCTGCCGAAGAACTTCCAGCTGACCCAGTACGACGCGCCGATCTGTCAGGGGGGCGAGCTGGAGGTCGCGGTCGACGGCGAGCGACGGACGATCGGGATCACCAGAGCACATCTGGAGGAGGACCCCGGCAGCATCCAGCACGCGGGCGGCTCCATCGAGTCGGCGACACACACCCTCGTGAACTACAACCGCGCCGGCACGCCGCTGATGGAAGTCGTCACGGAGCCGGACTTCCGATCGCCCGCCGAGACCCGGGCGTTCCTCGCGAAACTGGAGGAGGTACTCGAGTATCTCGGCGTCTTCGATGCGACCCGCGACGGCAGCCTGCGGGTGGACGCCAACGTTTCGTTGGTCCCCGCCGACGAGATGGACGAGGACGGGTCGGTTCCCGAGGCGGTCCTTGCCGACGCGAACCGCGCGGAAGTGAAGAACATCTCCAGTCACAAGGGCGCGGAGAAGGCGCTCGCCTACGAGGTCACCCGCCAACGCAACGTGCTCCGGCGGGGACGTGAGATCGAACAGGAGACTCGCCACTGGGACGAGGGTCGCGGCGTCACCGTTTCGATGCGCTCGAAGGAGGCCGAGAAGGACTATCGCTACTTCCGCGAGGCCGATCTCCCCGCGCTGGAGGTGGCCGACTGGACGGAGTCGATCCCGATCCCCGAACTGCCGGACGCCCGCCGCGAACGGTTCGGCGAGGAGTACGGGCTCGACGACGAGGCCGCCTCGAAGCTCACCTCGACGAAGTCGGTGGCCGACTTCTTCGAGGACGTCGCCGGCGAGTTCGATCCCGACCTGGCGGCGACGTGGGTGGCCGACAACCTGCTCGGCGAGCTCAACTACCGGGAGATGCAGATCACGGACGTCGAGGACCGACTCGACGAGTTCAAGCGGCTGATCGAACTCGTCGCCGACGAGAAGCTGACGGTGAAGAACGCGGAGGAGGTCGTCCTCCGCGAGATGCTCGACGCGGATGAGGATCCGGAGACGATCATCGACCGCGAGGGGCTCGGTAAGGCCGAAAGCGGGGAGGTGGTGACCGCGGTCGAGACGGCCATCGACGAGAACCCGGGGGCGGTCACCGATTACCACGACGGCGACGAGGGCGCGATCAACTTCCTCGTCGGACAGGTGATGCAGACGACCGGCGGGAGTGCCGACCCCGGCCAGGTGAACGGACTGCTCCGCGAGCGGTTGGACGAGTAGCGTTACCGCGGACGGGGTCGCTCGTGATCGTCGTCACGATCGGTACCGTCGGTTGACTCGTCTGGAAGTGGAACGGGCGTCGGGACACGACGACGACGGGGTGAACCGTCGATCGACGCCGACGAGCGTGAACGACCGAACCGTGTGGTTAACCACGACGACCGTCCTACACGGGGTATGGACGTGACCGTCGACGTCGTCGGTGAGGGCGAGACCCTGTGTACCGTCGACGACGACGCGACGTACGCCGACCTGATCCGCGCCGCCGGATATCATCCGCAGGAAGCGTCGATACTCGTGGATGGGTCGCCGGTTCCCGAGGATCGCCGGGTCGATGCCGACCGGGTCAGACTGCTCCGACTCATCCAGGGTGGCACGGCATGAACGAAGCGTTCGAGATCGAGGAGGCGACTCCCGACGACCGTTTGGACGTCCTTCGGGTGCTCGACGCCGCGATGCTGGAGACGGACGCGGCGCGGGTCGCCGACCGGATCGACGCCAGTGACGCGTTCGTGGCGCGGTTCGAACACACGAACGCGGTCGTGGGCGCAGTGATCGCGACTCGGCCCGAAGCCAGCGAGGAGTCGGGTGGGACGCTCCACGTCGACACGGTCGCGGTCCGTCGTACGCGTCGCGGATGCGGAGTCGGTTCGGCGCTCGTCGAGTCAGTGATCGATCGGGGACGCGCCGATCCGGGGATCGACCGGGTGACCACCGCGTTCGACGGGTCGCTGGGAGGGTTTTATGCCGCCCTCGGTTTCGACATCGAGCCCGGCCGGGCGTCCGGTGGCAACGAGTCACGCCCGGGCGACCGGATGCGGGGTGTGGTCTCCCTCGGAGAGGACATCGGAGCGGAGCCGCGCTGAGTCACGCTCCGGACGATCCATCGGGCCATGGACGAGATCGAGTCACCGCTCGTCGGGCTCGCGGCCACGTCCGTGACGGACGGCGACCACGGACCGTGTGGTCTCGGCGCGGGAACACGTGTGGTCAGCGCCGATGAAAACACCGAAGACTGCCGGGGCCGCATCGGCGAGACGTGCCGTACGAACTCCGGGATCACACCGCCGACGTCGCCGTCGAGGCGACCGGAACCACCCTCTCTGCGACCTTCGGAGCCGTCGCTGACGGTCTCACGGCCGCGAGCTGTGAGTCGCTGCCCGCGACCGGCGGCGATCGGTTCGCTCTCATGGTGACCGCGGAGAGCCGCGAGGCGCTGCTGTTCGACTACTTGGACCGGTTGATATACGAGCGCGACGTGCGGTCGGTCCTCCCCGCCGACCACGACTGTCGGGTGTTGTCTCCGGATGGCGCGGGTGCTACCGACGAAGCGAACGACGCCGCCGGCCCGGAGTGGACGGTCGAGGCGACCGCCCGCGAGGTTCCGATTGCCGGGATCGCTGCCCGCGAGATCAAGGCCGTGACCTACTCGGAGATGACCCTCGAACGGCGTGACGGCGGCTGGTATGCGTACGTCGTCTTCGACGTGTGATGCGCCAGTCCGATCGACCACGGGGGCCCGCCAGCCTGACGTAACGCCCTTGCCCTCCCGCGTCGAACGTCGCTGTATGACCACACGCGAGATCGACGGGATCCGGCTGGAGAAGGTTCGCGAGCACGTCTGGGAGATCCCGCGCGAGGGCAACATGAACGTCCCTGCACGGGTGCTCGCCAGCGAGACCCTTCTCGAGGAGATCGGCGAGGACGACACGCTCCAGCAACTGAAGAACGCGACACACCTCCCCGGAATGGTCGAACCCGCTCTCTGTATGCCCGACGGGCATCAGGGATACGGCTTTCCCGTCGGTGGCGTGGGCGCGATAGACGTACGAACCGGCTGTATCTCCCCCGGAGCGGTCGGGTACGACATCAATTGTGGCGTCAGAATGATACGAACCGATCTGACGTACGACGACGTCGAGGGGCGCGAGGAGACGCTCGTCGACGCGCTGTTCGAGGCGATCCCCTCGGGTCTCGGCGGCGGCGGCGTGATCCCCGGCGACGCCGACGCCATCGAGGGCTCGCTCGAACGCGGCGTCGAGTGGGCAGTCGACGAGGGGTACGGGATCGAAAGCGATCTCACACGCTGTGAGGACGAGGGGCGTCGCCCCGATGCCCGACCCGAGTACGTTTCACAGAAGGCGATGGACCGGGGCCGGAATCAGATGGGGTCGCTCGGGTCCGGAAACCACTTCCTCGAGGTGCAACGCGTCACTGACGTCTTCCGCGAGGCAGTCGCCGAGTCGTACGGACTCGTGGAGGACGGAATCGTCGTCCTGATCCACTGTGGAAGTCGCGGACTCGGACACCAGACGTGTAACGATTATCTCCGCCGGATCGAACGAGAACACGACGACCTCCTCGCGACGCTTCCCGACAAGGAGCTCGCGGCCGCACCGGCCGGTTCCGAGCTCGCCGAAGAGTACTACGGTGCCATGGGCGCGTGTATCAACTTCGCCTGGGTGAACCGTCAGCTCATCACGCATCGGACGCGCGAGACCTTCGGCGAGGTGTTCGACGCGGATCCGATCGGTGATCTCGGCATGGAGCTCCTCTACGACGTCGCCCACAACATCGCCAAAAAGGAGACCCACGAGGTCGGCGTCGACCCGGATGGACGTCCCGCCGTGGGCGACGCGGCTGTCGACCGCGCCGAGCGGGAACTGTACGTGCACCGGAAAGGTGCGACGCGGGCGTTCCCTGCCGGACACGAGGCGGTTCCCGAGGCGTATCGCGCCGTCGGACAGCCAGTCATCATTCCCGGAAGCATGGGGGCCGGGTCGTACGTGCTCCGCGGTGGCGACGAGTCCATGGCCGTTTCCTTCGGCTCGACCGCCCACGGCGCGGGTCGATCCATGAGTCGGACGCAGGCGAAACGGGAGTTCCGAGGAGACGACGTCCGCGACGGCTTGGCGTCCGAGGACGCGATCTACGTGAAAGCACAGTCGGGGGCGACGATCGCCGAGGAAGCACCGGGCGTGTACAAGGACGTCGACGAGGTGATCCGCGTCAGCGACGAGCTGGGCATCGGCGACAAGGTCGCACGGACCTTCCCCGTGTGTAACATCAAAGGATAGCCATCGACAGTCGGGCGGGCGGAGTGCTCACCTCCGGAGCGTATTCTTATATCCGATACCGCGCCAGTTTCCCCGAGATGACTGACGATCCACGTGACGCTGCCGTCCTGAAGGGATCACGGATCACGACCGATCGCCGATCGGTAGCCGCCGGTCTGGGTGCGGTTCTGGGGAGCGGTGCCGCCGGCGTCGCCGTACTCGCCACGACGCCGGAGCCGACGGCGGCCGTCGCCGGCGATCCGGCGGCCTTCGAGGCCGGAACCGATCCCACGGTGACGAGCAACGAGGGGCGGATCGAGTCGGTGTACGTCTCCCCACGTATCGAGGTTGCATGGGCCGACTTCGGCGATGGCGTCGAGACGGTGACCGTTGCTCTCGCCGTCGGAAACGAGCACGGCGTCGACGAACTGTACGCCGAGACGCTGAGTGCCACTGACTCCGACGCGACTCCCGGAGACGTAGCAAGCGTCGATCGATTCGATGGCGGGTCGGTCGACGGGCGCCTCGAGCTCGCTCTCGAACGGGTCGACGCGACGGAACGAGGAGGTGCCGTGACGAGCACGGCGCTCAGTGACACGACGCTTGCAGGGGGTGAGACCGCCACGGCGACGCTCGATCTGGTGTTGCGCGCGGACGTCGTCGGCGGGCGAGACGAGACGACCGTCGTTCGGACGACGACCGTCGACGTCACGGTCGAGAACCCCGAAAGCGACGCGGATGCGGGCGGCGAGATCGGAATCGATGGGGTGTGAACGGCCGAGAACGGCCGGCAGCGGTCCGGTCAGTGCTCGCTTCTCGCCTCTCGGCCGAGATGCTCCTCGACCGAGGCGACCTTTTCCGCGGCGGTCGTCTCGACGGTCCGTTTGTCGTCGATCTTGAGGACCGTCGAGACACGGTCGCCGTCGACCGCCTTGTGTGCGGCTCCCGCGGCTGCGAGCACGGTATCGATGTCGTCGGCTTCGATCACGGTTCCCATCGGGTTGGTCTCGTAGCGTACGTCGTACGCATCGAGCGCGTCGACGGCCTTCGCGACCTCGTCGGACATGCTTCCCTCGCGAACCGGGGCGACGCTCAACAGGGCGACTACGGTCATGTCCGGCGGTTCGTCCCGTCCGAACATAAAATCGCGTTTCGGGACTACCCCTCGAACGCGTCCCGGAGGAAGGAGAGCTGGTGGCCGACCGCGGGTTCGAAGTCCTCGCCGAACACGGAGAAGTGGTCGGCGGGCATCGAGACGACGGTTCCACGACGCAGATCGCCGGCGGCATCGACGACGTCGTCGGCCGGGACGATGGCGTCGTCCGTCCCCGCGAGCAGCAGTGTCGGGCATCGGATCTCCGTGAGCCGTTCGCCGGGACGGTAGTTCACCAGTCGGAGCAAGGAGCGGGCGGGCGTCTCGTTTCGCCAATCGGACTCGCGATCGACGAGATCGAGATAGCCCCGCGTGGATCCGGGTTCGGTTATCGCCGCGAGCTCCTCGCGATCCCCGACGATCGGAACCGTCCGTCCGCGGCCGAAGCGATGGCCGAGCAGGTCTTGGACCCCGGCCAGGGCCGACCGACCGACGTACGTCCCTCCGCGAGCCGTGGTCGTCGAACGCGCGTCGAGAAGCGGGGTCATGGCGACCACGGCGTCGACGTCGTGGCGCTCCGCCGCGAGCGTCAGAACGTGGCCGGCCGACAGCGACGCACCCCAGAGGACGACGTCCCTGCCGACCGCGTCGATCCGATCGACCCGGTCGATCGCACCGGCGTAGTCGGCCCGCTGCCGTGCGGGACGGATCGATCGGGAGTTCCCGTCCGAGTCGCCGAAGCCGCGGTAGTCGAACAGCAACGCGGCGTAGCCGGCGTCTGCGAAGCGCTCGGCGACCGCGGGATAGCCGAAGGTCCGCTCCGCGCCGAGCCCCGGTGCCATCACGACGATCGGGGGATCGTCGGCGCCCCCGCCGGGGAGGTAGAGCGTTCCGCGGCAACACTCCCCGCCGACCTCGAAGGAAAGCCCACGTGTCGAGAATCGTTCGCGTGGCGGCCGAGAAAGCCGGCGCTGGGCCCGGTTAACCGGGTTTCGCCGGGTCATCGTGTCGGATCCCCGCCACCGGCCGGCTCCGATGTCGTTTCCCGTCCGTCGGCGTGTGTGAGGGTGTCGATGACCCGTGTCGAGAACTCCGTCTCGCTCAGATCGTACTCGACTAGTGCCTCGAACCACTCCGGTTCGGCCGTCCAGGATCCCAGAGGGTCCCCGGGCGATCGGATGACGGTCGCCTCGACGCGAACCGGATCCCACTCGCCCGCCTCCACACGGTCGATGAGTGCGTTGAGGACGCGCCCCATTTCGTGGCGGTGGACCTCACGGCCCGGGAACGCAGTCATGTAGGTGACCGCCAACGGATCGCCCTCGTCGATCGTCTCGACGCTAACACCGTACGTCCGGAGGGTCGGTTCGATCGCCCCGGGATCGTCGCTCATACCGGATGGTCGTCGGGGCGGAATAAATCGGTACCGGCATGTCGGGTCCGCTCGCGGACCGACACTGATGAATCGCTACGGGACGATGGTCCGATCGAAAGCCGCTCGCGGGGAGACCGTCACGATGGACGGCTCGAATCGGCTCTGTCAGAGGCACACGATTGTCCCGCGCGGCCAGTTTCCTCATCACCACCCTAACTGATAAATCATGGGTGAACTGTGTTTCAGTCACGATACGTACTGAAATCGATCCGGCGGCGGACGATCGACGTCATACCGAACGTCCGCCGGAACCATTTATACCCTCCCGGGCGACCGATCGGTATGCTCCGGGGAGCGCTGGCGACGCCGACGCGGTCCGGTGATGCGGCCGGAACCCTGATCGTCGGAACCGTGCTGACGTTTCTCGGATGGGTCACCGTTCCGGTCTGGGCGATAGCCGTCGTGGTTGCCCCACCTGCCGTGATACTCGCTCCTCTCGCGCTGGCCCCGACGCTCGTCGCTAGGGGCTACTACCTACAGGTGGTAGCCGGGGAACTCGGGACGCCCGATGTCAAGGGAACTCCACGGTTCGTTCGGTGGGGTGGACTGTACCGTGACGGGGTGAAATCAGCACTGCTCACGGCGGGCTATCTCCTGCCGCTGTTCCTCGCTCTCGCCGGCGTCGCGACGGCAGTCGGTCTCGTCGGGGTCGGCCGCGTCGATCCGGAACCGATCACCGACCCGGTTCTGGGGGGTGGAACGGCCGATCCGGCCGTGACGATTCCGGTTCTCGGAACCATCGGTGGATTCGTCTTCCTGCTCGTGGTCGCGTACCTGCTCGCGTTCGCATACGTCAGACCCGCCGCACTGTCGATGCTCGCCGCCACGGGTCGGCTTCGCGACGCGTTCCGACCGAGCCTCGTCGGTCCCGTCGCGGCCTCCGGGGACTACGTGGTCGGGTGGTCCCTCGCCGCGGTGGTGCTTCTCACCGGTTATACGCTCGCGATCCCGTTCGTACCCCTGTTCGTCGGCATCGGACTCGTGTTTGCCACCAGAGTGATCGCTCACGCGCTGTACGGGCGCGGATCGGCGAACGCCCTGGATGACCACCTCGAGACACACGCCGACCGAACCACGGATCCGGGTGCGAGGAGCACGCGGGACGGGACAACGGACGTTGGCGACGGTATCGGTCCCGCCCTCTCGGGCAGGGGGTCGCGAAACGGCCCCGTCCCGGCCGAAGCGCCCGTCGCCGTCCAGACCGGGCGGTCAGTTCCACCGAGTTCGTTTCCGGGGGTACAAAACGGCGGGGAGGACGCCGATCGCTCCCGTCCCGAAGCGAGCGTTTTCCACCCGGCAGAGCCCGTCGAGGTCGACGCGAAACCGAGTGACCGGGATGACATGGGCCGCGGTGACTCGTCACCAAACGACGAAGCGACCGTGGATCGGGACGGAGACGATGTCGACGGTGGTTTCGACTGGGAGCCACGGATCGACGGCTGATCCGTGCTCCGTCCCGGTACGGATGGCAAGGGTTGATACCGTCCCGGGTGAACGCCCGGTATGCGCGTCGTCGAACGAGGATACGGCGAGGAGGGTCGAGAGCGACTCACGCTCGTGCCCGAGAACGTCGACGACCTCTGGCACCTCGCACACGTCCTCGAACCGGGGGATAGAGTCGACGGTGACACCACTCGCCGCATCCAGCGCGACGACGAACGGATGCGGGACACGGGCGGTCAACGTGAGCACATCTACGTCACGATCGAAGTCGAGAGCGTCGAGTTCGCACGGTTCGCCAATCGGCTGCGAGTCGGCGGCGTGATCGTCGGCTGTTCTCGTGAGGATCAGCTCGGGAGCCACCACACGCTCAACGTCGAGCAGCACGACGAGCTCACGATCGAGAAGCGGTTCAAGCCGGACCAAACCGAGCGAATCGAGGAGGCCACGGAGGCGGCCGAGAACCCGGAGGTCGCCATCGCGACTGTCGAGGAGGGTGCCGCCTACGTTCACACCGTCCAGCAGTACGGCACCGAGGAGTACGCCTCGTTCACCAAGCCAACCGGAAAGGGCGAGTACTCGCGACCACGCGAGGAGCTGTTCGCGGAGCTCGGCGAGGCGCTGGTCCATCTCGACGCTGACGCCGTCATTCTCGCCGGACCGGGATTCACGAAGCAGGACGCCCGCGATCACATCGAGGAGGAGTACCGCGACCTAGCCGACGACATCACGACCGTCGACACCGCTGCCGTCGGCGATCGCGGCGTCCACGAGGTGCTCAAACGCGGGGCGGTCGACGACGTTCAAACGGAGACGCGGATCTCGAAGGAGGCGAGCCTCATCGATGAGCTAACGGAGAACATCGCACGGGGGGCGAAAGCGACGTACGGACCCGAGGACGTCGCCGAGGCCGCGGAGTTCGGTGCGGTCGAGACGCTGCTGGTCGTCGACGACCGGCTCCGCACCGAACGGCAGGGAGAGGGTGACTGGGAGATCGACGTCAACGAGACCATCCAGTCGGTCGAACGGCAGGGTGGCGACGTGGTCGTGTTCTCCTCGGAGTTCGCGCCCGGCGAACAGCTCTCTAACCTCGGCGGTATCGCCGCGATCCTCAGATATCGACTCCAGTAGGTATCGCAATACGGCTGATCGGTTGTTTATAACGGAACGAGTGATGTTGCTGGCGGCGATTTATAAGTGGTTGCGTATAGATCGACGGTGAACACGTCCAAAGCCCCAGCCATCCGTTTATAAGTGATTGCGTATGATTCGGCGATGAACACGTCCTCGCGACTGCCTTTTGAGTCCCACCCACCCCATACCGCACCTCACGCCTCCCCACCCTCGTCGCCGGCGGCTGTGCCGCCGCCTGCCCGTGGCGCGTCGCGCCACGCTGTCACCGGCGCTCCGCGCCGGCTGCCAGAGGGACCTTCGGCCCCTCGCGGTTCGCGGCCCAGTGGGCCGCTCGTCGGGGCGCGCCACCGCAGTGGTTATTTTTAAGCGATCGGTTCCTCGGCTCGTCGCTCACTTATGTTCCGGATCACCGTCGTGAGTTTGAGATACCCACTCCCGAAATTCGGTTGTATCGCCCTCGTACTGTACAGCTACTGGTGGGAACTGTCAACTGTTGCTGTTTTCAGCGGAGACAACGAGACACGGTTCTCACCGACTCTATGACTACATCACGATTTGGAACGTCACCGCCTTTTATTTGGTGTCCTCCAGTCGTTCAGTTCTCGAGGAGATCCTCGGGGACCTCACCCGCCTCCCACGCGCGTTCGAGCCCGCTCGTGTCGGTGTGGAAGCTGCCGAACTCCTGATCTTGCATGTGCTCGTAGTCGTTGAACGGTTCGCCGATCGAGAAAGTCAACTCGTTGCTATCACCCCCGCCCTGTACGTTGTAGTTCATGATGCTGTTGTACTCGTCGGCGGAGTACTCGGTCGAATCGACGCCGGCGAAGTCGCCGCCGAAGATCCCGAGGGCGTGGCCCATCTCGTGGGCGACGATCCCGGTTCGGTAGGCCCGGCTGCCGGCGTCGAGCGCGACCATCCAGCTCGGACCGCGCGTCGAGGCCCACGCCTCCCCGCCGGCCTCCTCACCGTTGAAGTAGTAGGGTTCGTCGGTGATCAACAGGTAGTGGAGGCCGAACCCCTCCACGTTGCGATCAGCCGCACGCTCGGCCATGTCGTCGCGGTCCTCGACGGGATCGACGTCGGTACGGAACTCGTGGAAGTGGACGTTGATCGGGCCGATGTCGTCGGACGGCTCCTCCGCGAACAGATCGATTATCTCCTGCTGCTGGCTCGCCGTCGGCTTCGAGGCACCCCGCTCGGACTCGATCTCGATGTACACGTCGACCTCGCCGGGGTTCACCTCCAACCCCATGTCGCGAAGGGGCCCCCACTTCAGGTGGTCCTCGTAGCCGTCACCGCTGGTGTCCGCCAGGTTCGGATCGGTACCGAACTCCGTTTCCATTCCGTTGAGGAGACGGTTGGACGCGTCGTTCTCGATCTCCCACAGCTCGTCGTCACTGATCTCCCCGTCCGCGACCGCTCCGTGGAGCAGGCCCAGCTGTTCCGCCTGTGTCCACACCTCGTAGTCGTGGCCCTCATATTGATGTATCTCCACGACGCGTTCTAAATAGTCGAACTCGTTGTCGCCGTACCCCTCGGCAGCGAGCGGTTCGGACAGTTCGGCTATCGTCGGAGCGGCCTCGGGCCGCTCGGTCACGCCGATCGCGGACGCCTTCGCGTGCAACAGCCCCGCATCGAAGGACTCGATCCCCTCGGCCTCCTCCTCGGATAGCTCACCGTCCGCGACCGCCTCCGAGAGGAGCCCGAACGCCTCCGCCTGGTTCCGTTTGAACTCGTCGTCGGTCACCACGACGACACGCTCGAGGTACGCGATCTCCGTGTCGTCGTAGCCGTCCGCGGCGAGCGGCTCCGCGAGCGCCGCGATCTCCTCGTTCGATTCGGACGCCTCGAGACCGAGCTGCCGGGCTTTGCCGTTGAGTAGTCCGTCGCCGGCGTCGTCGGACAGCCCGTCAACCGCGTCGTCGGTCACCGTTCCGTCCGCTACCGTCTCGTCGAGCAATCCGGTCGCCTCGGCCTGTGCCCAGCGGAACTCGTCGTCGCGGAGCTCGGCGACGCGCACGAGATAGTCGACCTCGGTCTCGTCGAAGCCGTCCGCCGCGAGGGGCTCGGCGAGGTCGGCTACCGCCTCGTCGGACTCGTCCGGGTCGAGCCCGAACCGTTCGCTGGTGTGATCGAGCAGTCCATCGCCGGAGCTGTCAGCCACCGCGTCGAGCTCGTCGTCGGTTACCGTCCCGTCCTCGACCGCGTCGACGAGGAGACCGGCGTCCGACGCCTGCTGCCGCTCGAACGCCGAGAGCTCCCCGGCGCGCGTGAGGAACTCGACGTCAGTACGCTCGTATCCGTCAGCAGCAAGCGGTTCCGCCAGCGCAACCATGTCGGGATCCGGCTCCGTCGGCTCCAATCCGAGCGCCGCCTTCTCTCCGTCGAGGATCCCACTATCGGTCGTGTCGGTCAGTCCGAACTCGAGTGCGGTTTCACGGAACGGGTCCGGCGACGCGAGCAGCCGATCTATCGTCGCTATCGTGTCGTCGTCGACCGCGCCCCGGTCGGCGACCGATACCGCGACCGCGTCACGCTGAGCGACACCGATAGCCTCGATCTCGGCGAGCCGATCGACGAGCTCCATACCCGCCTCGGTGACGCCATCGTCGTCCGTGACCGCCGCCTCGAACGCCGCCGCGGTTTCGTCATCCATGTCGGCGGTAACCGCATCGAACTGTGCTTGGCGGTCGGGATCATCGAACAGCCCGGAATCGCCGGCGTCAGTCTCCGCTTCGCTCGGTTCATCGGACCCCTCCATCTCCGGCGTCGGTGAATCGTCGACGACCTCACCACATCCGGCCACCAGAACGGTGATCACGAGAGCAACGATCGCAAGCCGCGTCCTGTCCATATGCATGACTATCGTTACCATAGTATAACTCCATCGACACGAACGGAGCCGATGAGTGGCCGATCCCGATGCGCGCGGGTCGATCCGGTGTCGCCTGAAGGGACGATCCGATCGGTCAGTCGATACGCTCGGCGGCGTCGCGCTGTACCAGCGGTTCAGCGTTTGCCGCGGGAAGCGTAACGACGTCCTCACGTGCGAGCTCGTACTCGCGCTCGTCGACGCCCAGGATGGCACCCACGTCGCGAGTGATCCGAACGGTCTCGCGGTCGGACGCCGGCTCCGTGCTCGGATCGTCGCGTCGGTTCTCCGCACCCGTTCCGTTCGTGGCCGCGCTCGTCGCGGTAGCCGGCTCGGGCCCGTCTCCGGACGAGTCGGTGGTTCGCCCGGACGGTTCGATGGTCTTCCCGGACGGCTCCGCCGACTCGGTTACGCCCGGGGCTCCCGGCGGTGCAGGCTCCGGATCCACGTCGGTCGAATCGAGCGCTTCGGCGTCGTCGTCGACGTTCTGCGGGCCCGGATCGGCTGGCCGATCGTCGGGAGTCTCCTGATCGTCGGGCTCGCCGCCCATCGCACCCGCGAGGACGTTCGATTCGGTGGTAGCGTCGGTCGGCGTCGGTTCTGTCGGATCGGGAGGCGACCCCACGTTCACCCCGGACCCGGGTTCGTGATCGGTCGCCGAGTCGGGGAGCGACGTGGTGGCGGTCTCCGCCTTCGCCGTTTCGGACCGACCGTCGGTCGGAGACGAATCGGTCGACGACGTATCGACTGGAGACGGATCGGTCGGAGGCGTGTCGGTCGCGGAGCCCTCGCCGGCAAGGACGTCGAGGACGGTCGATTTGTTCGTCTCGATCCGCTCGACGAGGTCGTCGAACAGCGACCGTTCCTGGGTCGTCATTCCCTCCGTCTCGACGGGCATGTCTGCTGCCGCAAACGACGCGAGCTTCACGACCTTACCGACACGGCGCTCGTAGAGCGCTTCCGCGACCTCCTCGGCGGTTTCGAGCTCGTCGGACATCCGCCGAACGTCGTCGTCGGAGAAGGGGTTCGCGACCTGATCGGCGCGTCGATCGCGGGCTGCCCGCAGGTCAGCAACGTACGCGGCAACGTCGTCATAGAAGGCGTCACGGAGGTGCTGGAGGCTGTCCTTGCGGCGTTCCTTCGCTTGGACGGATCGGAGTTCGTCTAGGTTCATGCTTCGGGTGCTTTTCGCGCCTCGCCGCGGGCCATCAGGAAGACGCCCACGAACTCGGGGACGGTGTTCTCGCCGGATCGAACACTGATCCTCCGACCGTTTAGTTCTACCGTCCGTTCGTCCGCACACTCGATCCGAATGTCCCGTCCGACGAATCGATCGGGTACCGCGTCACGAAGCGGATCGAAGCGGTCGAGATCACCACGATCGACCGGCGTGACGACGAGTCCTGACCCGCCATGGAGCGTTCCGGGGACCCGGATTAGCCGGCGCGTGTCGGTCGTCACCGGCTCGTCGATGGGGGCGGTGTCGGTCGCGGTGACGCGGGCGGCCAGCGCGTCCACGAGTCGTCGTACGCCCGGGCCACCCGCCTCCACGTTGCCCTCGCGGACCGCGGTCGGGTTCCGTTCGAACGCGCCGAGGATCGTCGCCGCTCGCCCCTCGCCGATCCCGTCGAGCTCCATCAGTCGCTCCCGGGCGTCGTCGCGGTCCATCTCTCGGAGCTCGTCGGCGTACTCGACGAGCGCCTCGTGGACGCGCGCACCCCACCCACCCTCGGTACGGAGCACGCGTTTCGTCGTCCCGCGGTCGGAAACGGTCCGGATCAACCCCGCCGTGTCGAGGTCGATCGCACGGACGTAATCGACGATCTCGCGGCGCGCCTCGCTGTCGAGCTCGCGAATCGATCGATCGCGGACGTGAACGTGGTAGCCACGACCACCGGAGAAGACGGTCGTGAGGTCCTCGAACGCGAACTCCGTTTCCAGGAAGTCCAGGAGCCGTACGAGGGCGTCCTTACACGCCGAGAGCATCTCGTCGTAGCTCGTCGCGTCGGGATCGACTCCCGGAAGATGATCGGCGTCGAGGTCGAACACGAGATCGGCCGAGCGCCATCCCTTCGCACCCATCGTTGACGCGCCGGGATCGTCGTAGCGTGCGGCTGAAAAGTAGGCGTGCCGGGGGGCAGTATCCGCGAAGAACGTATCGATATCACCGAGATCGTACAGTGATTGGTGGCGAACCATCGTCGTGCCCGTGCCGGGCGTCCAGGGAATGTGGCCCCACTCGCGAAGGTTCGCGTCAGGAGGCGGAGAGAGCGAGACGCGCCGGTAGTAGTCGCCGAACCGACCCGAGAGGTACTCGCGCGTCCGTTCGTCCATCGTTTCTTGCTGTATCCGTGGTCGAGGTATAGTCGTGTCGTTCGCGGAGCGTGTATCGGCCACAACCATTTGTCCGGGGAGCGTCTTAGGGCGGGTATGCGCTCCGAAGAGGAGATCAGAGAACAGTACGAGTACCTCCGCGAGGAACTCGACGACGGGGAGATGACCCACCGCGGCGTCGAGGCGCTTTTCACCCATTATAAACGTGCGCTCGGTTGGGTGTTAGAAGAAGAACACATGTAGCCCTCGCACGTTAGGTTTATTAGTATCAACCCGGTACGGTTCGATGACGCTTCGTCTGGAGGGCCGAAGCGTCAGCGGGGACCAATCTCGGACGAATGCCTCACGCGGCTTTTTTCCGCTGGGGCATGCGTCCGTTCTCGAAGAACGATCCCGGAAAGCCGCTGCTCGGTCGGAACCCGGAGTCGTCGCTCCGTCAGAACCCGGAGTCGTCGCTCCGTCGGTATCGGACGGTTCACATAGCTGTTACGTTTCAAACACTGTCTCCGATGACGATGGTGCGTTGTATTAACACAGGATGGTTATACGAGTGACAGTACCGTTTGGCTCGAACAACCGTGAAAACGACCGATAAAGCCGTTAGTCCGATACTCGTAACGGAATATTTATTTATTTACAACGACTATGTCTGGACAGTCGCATGTACGACCTCACAGGATTCCAGCGTGATCTGCTTTACGTGATCGCTGGGCTCGACGAGCCCCATGGGCTAGCGATCAAGGAAGAGCTCGAGGACTACTACGAAAAGGAGATCCACCACGGCCGCCTCTACCCGAACTTGGACACGCTCGTCGAGAAGGGACTCGTCGAGAAGGGGCAACGCGACCGACGGACGAACTACTACACCCTCACTCGTCGAGGGCGTCGAGAGATCGACGCCCGAACCGAGTGGGAGTCGCAGTACGTCGACCACTAACTGTACCCGTTCGCCGGCGATCGAAACGCGAATCACGTCCTCTCGGCCGTCTCGGCGATGATCTCTTCTCGCGTTTCCGTACGGTTTCGCTCCGATCGACGAGTATCGTCGGATGCACCGCTCACGACCCGTCGTTTTTTCGCGGCAGCCGCCGAGTGCGAGACATGGACCGTGACACGGCAACCCCCGAAGTGTCGGAGTTTCCAGGCGATCGGGCGAGGGAATGGGTCGAGCACCACCATCGCTCGGCGGCTCCGAGCACCTACGTCTACGAGTTCGTGTGGGACCGTACTGCACCTGCGACCGGCCCGTTCTGTACCGACGTGGACGGGAACGTTCTCATGGATTTCACGAGTCACGTTGCCGCCGCGCCACTCGGCTACAACAATCCGCTCATCACCGAACCGCTCGCGGAGTTCGATCTGGTGGATCCCTTAAAGATCGCGGGGCAGGACTTCTACGTCTCCGACGGGGCCGCGCCGGGCGAGGGCGTTCCGGGACCGGCCGATCTCATGGAACGACTCATCGAGGTGACGAGCCACTACGGTATGGACACCGTGTTCCTCTCGAACTCGGGCGCGGAGGCCGTCGAGAACGCGATCAAGATATCCTACGACGATGCCGATGGCGCGAAGTACGCGATCACCTTCGACGGCGCGTTTCACGGCCGGACGCTTGGCGCGCTCTCGCTCAACCGCTCGAAATCCGTCTATCGCCGTGACTTCCCCGAGATCAGCACCGTCCATGACATGCCCTATTGTGACGACCGCGGCTGTACGCCCGAGACGTGTTCGTGTGGCTTCTTCGCCGGCGGGAGCTCGCGGCTCCGAACGAAGCTCGACCCGAAACGCGGGCACATCGACCCCGACTCGGTGGCGTACCTGATCATGGAGCCGATCCAGGGCGAGGGCGGTTACCGGTTCCCCTCGGACGCGTTCATGGACGAGGTCGCCGCGGTGGTCGACGAGCACGACATCACCCTCGTCGCCGACGAGATCCAGTCCGGAGTCGGTCGGACCGGCGAGATGTGGGGCTCCGATCACTACGCGATCGAACCCGACGTGATCGCGAGCGCGAAGGGGCTCCGGGTCGGTGCGACGATCTCGCGGTCGGACGTGTTCCCCGAGGAGACCGGACGGATCTCCTCGACGTGGGGCGCTGGCGACGTCGTCGCCTCGCTGCAAGGCGCGCTGACGCTCGACGCGATCGAGTCGGAGGGGCTCATGGAGAACGCGACGGTTCGTGGCAGGCAGTTCCGCGAGATCATGGCTGATTCCGACCCCGAGGGCGTCGTCGACGTCCGCGGACTCGGGCTCATGCTCGCGGTCGAGTTCGACACCACGGACCGTCGAGACGAGGTGATGGAGCGTGCCGTGACCCACGGTCTACTCACGCTCGCGTGCGGGACGAAGGTGCTCCGGATCCTCCCGCCGATGGACGTCACCGAACGCGAGATCGCGCTCGGCTGTGACCTGTTAACGACCGCGATCGCCGAAGCGGCCTGAGGCGTTTGGTCCCACAACCATCACCGATAAACGACCCACGCCCGGATCGGACATATGGCCGATCCCGATGCGGACGACCCCCCGGAACTCGACAAGGGTCGGACGGACACGGACGACGGACCGGACACGGACGACGGACCGGACGATGTCGCCGCCCTCCCCGCGGACCTCGAACCCGTTCGAAACGCCCTGATCGAGTGGTACGAGGCCGACCACCGTGAGTTTCCGTGGCGGCGGACCGAGGACCCATACGAGATACTCGTCAGCGAGGTGATGAGCCAACAGACGCAGCTCGACCGGGTGGTTTCCGCGTGGGAGGACTTCCTCGACCGCTGGCCAACCGCTGCCGACCTGGCGGCCGCCGAGCGCGGGGACGTCGTCGCGTTCTGGTCGGACCACTCGCTCGGCTACAACAACCGCGCGAAGTACCTCCACGAAGCCGCCACACGGATCGAAACGGCGTACGACGGTGAGTTCCCCCGGACGCCCGACGAGCTCGCCGAACTGATGGGCGTCGGGCCGTACACTGCCAACGCGGTCGCGTCGTTCGCGTTCAACAACGGGGGCGCGGTCGTCGACACGAACGTCAAACGCGTCC
>LFFM01001126.1_pt1 | contig 18989 bp, 11 predicted proteins | sample 643131 | NCBI WGS metagenome assembly LFFM01 (sample SAMN03777445, study PRJNA286221) | soda lake metagenome | biome: soda lake; feature: Kulunda steppe; material: water; isolation source: sample Tc-Br brine of Tanatar trona crystallizer | place: Russia: Kulunda steppe | collected 2011-07
AGATGTCACGAGACAAGCGTAGGGAGGTCGAAGGACAGAGAAGCTCAATAAAACGACGTAAGAAAGTCCAGAACGCGCGTTTACGTTCTAGAACTGTTCTTAATCATTCCCAAACATCTGGCGCATCTTAGATTAAGTGGGGTCATTTTGTGTTCCCAACTGGTGAATCACCATCTCGGAGGTGTCTCACCAGAGTCTAATTTGATCGAACCTCCTCGTCACTACCCCTCTGAGCATTATTTACAATCTCAGTTATATCACCAGACTCATGACATGCGGGCGCATCTGATTCATCCGGCTGTTCGCCATCGCTAGCAGTCAGTCGAAGCTGCGCCCCACGACCGTCACGTATAGCGTTACGCTCTTCGGGTGCCACACGGGCAGGCCGCCCACGATCACTAGCGATATCATCAAGGGGGAACTGGTACGCGCGGGCCCGGTTCTCACGGTAATATGTAGCTCTTTTGGCTATTCCGAAGGTATCAGCGATCACATGCCTGTCCACCCCTCGGTCGACAGCATCTCGCACCCATTCGTCTTCGATCCGTTGGATGAGAACCTCGATGCTGGGTGGGATCCGCCCCCGCTCCGGGTGAGCAATATCCTCCGGTAGCCCCCAGCGTCCCGTCTTGACGTCCTGATCAAGCAATTGTGTCTCACGGCTGTCGACCCGATCATTGAGTCCGCCTAGCTTCCATAGGCGCTCTCTGACGCTCATCACGCTCACGTCGACGGTGATGGCATCGCGGATCTCTCCGGTCGTCAGGGGCCCACTATCGGCAAGTACTTCTAGGATATTATAGTCTTGAGGCCGCAAGAGCCCCTTTTCCTCGTCACTAAGAGTGATTGGGGCGTCTTCCGGATCCGGTTTAAGATGCATCCAGCGGTGGCAATCAACGCAAAGAGTCTTGAGGTTCGTCAGATCATGATACCCACCGTCCGGGTTCGGGTCCTTGTGATGGACTTCGAATCGAAGGAACCCCCCTGCGTCACCCTTGGATCGGCCACAAAACTGACACTTGTGATCATCTCGTTCAAGGACATCTTTGCGGACGTTTGGTGGAACCGGCTCATTCTCTTTTGCAGCGCGACTACTCGCCATCAAGGTCACCTCCGACTACTGCCGTCAGTGCGGATGGCCTTCGCGTCGAATCGACGCCTTTCTGTCGACGGCGCTGGCGATAGTCGCTCGTACTATCGGCGGAGTTCGGGGTGGTTGCGGTGTCGGTGCGGCGGTGTCTTCTGTGACCTGTTATGTACATGAGTGTGGTTTTGCCTGTTGCTGGTTGCCTCGCTGCTACTGGTGTTTCTTCACTGAGGTGGCGCACGGGGGTACTCCTGTGTGGTTGATCGGGACGCGTCATGGGTCTCCTCCCGGGGGTGCGGTTTGATCCATCGCAAGCCGGTCGCTGAGAGCCTCGGTAAACCCGTCACGGACATCTCTGGTCCAAAAGGCGCGCTTAGCCGACATCTCCCCCGAGACGGTCTCTGAGGTTAGTGCCGTCTGGACCTCTGCTGGCGAGTAGAGCGGGTTTACTACGGCAGCATGTCGGATGTCGACTGGGACCGAGTGAGTGTCGCCCAAATCGAGTGCGAACGACTGCTGTGTCGCCGTGAGCGCGCTCACCGCTTCGGTGATCAGGCCGATATACTCGGGACGAACCTCGGTGAGTGTGAGCCGCCAGAAGCCCTCGAGCGCCACCGAATCAGACAAGTTATCCGCCTCTGATGATGCGGCAGTGAAAGTGATCGGATGTCGGTGTAGCTGCCCGGGATGGGCGGGCCCACCCCAGAGTTCGTGTAGGAAGCAGCGAGCGCTGTCCGTCGCGCACACACCGGGTTTGTGGAAATTGTCTGGTAGTACCCGCCAGTCCACCTCAGCGGCCTCCGACCCGTGGTGATCCCATGGATGACAGACCTCAACCCCCTCACGGCGGAGTTGTTGGGTGAGCCCATACCGGAGCCACTCGTCGAGCGTGCGCGGTTCCCACGTTGTATCCGGGAGCCGATGTGGGTCGTCTGGCCCTTCTGTAATCGAGAGGCCATCCGCTTGCGGCTCAACGACGAGCGGCACGTACAGGTTTGGGAGCGCTGAGTCCTCTAGTGCGCCATCGAACGAATACGAACCGGACAGGTGGTCGTCGATGATCTCGGGGACATCGCTCCTCTTGTCGTCGCCTCCGCAACCATCTATGCGCTGTCCACCGTCGGGCGCTGCTGGTGTGTGAACGCTCGCCTCGTCACTGGTCGCGCCGAGCCGCTCCGCGAGCGAACCGCTCGGCCATACCCGTTCGTCTGGTTGGTATGGCTTGTCTGTATGTGCCGGGGCCACCAGTTCAAGATCGGGCTCAAGTATAATCTGGTCGGTCGATTGGGTCCGGGTGTTCACGATGGTGCCCGCATGGCCGCGGACGATCAGTTCGCGCATACCCAACGTGAATCGCCGCTTCGGGATCGGCGCGCAGTCCGCGCAGGTTACGTGGGCCAGCTCCGGGACCGGTTCCTCTGGGGACTGGACCGCATAGCCGAATATAGTGTCCGCGTCGATGAGGTCAATACTACATCCGACGCAGCCTTGTTGAATCCTTTCTTTTAGTTGGTGTATCGCTTCAATTACTGTCCTACCGTCAGCCTCTTTACCGATTGAGTTTGATTCTTTCATGGGTTCCGATATCCGCTGAAAGAGCCCAGCTCGGATGTTATAGGCATCCGGGCATTCTTTGAGGTCAGCAGCCCTGTGAGCTCGGCTCTCTCATCTGTGCTTACTATGCACAGTCACATAAAGATTACTGTAAATAGTAACTATATTACTAAATATCTCCGTGTTACTGGCCCCAGTAAAAATAGTTTTGAGGCAGGCCGGGGAAGCATGAATATGGTTGATGATCAATATCGGGGTCTTCTAACTGAACGAGAGCGAGAAATAATACGGGGTGAGGCAGACGTATCTGACAACTACCGTTATCGTGTCATCAGTCGAGTCCGTACAAAAATAGAAAATATTGATGACGACGTTGAGATCTTAGCAGATAATCGGGAGGATCTGCTGGAGGAATTACAGAGTGTTGTCTGCCCTGAAGGTGAGTAAATCATCGTGTCGCATCTGGTAAGGAGGGCTTCGACGGGAAGCGGTTGGTTGAGACAGCAGCCTTGCTGGCTACCGTATCAATGATCGCAGCCTCAACACCCTGCTGGTGGAGTCGTTCGAGCGCCTCAATAATGAGCTGTGGCGGATAATACTGAATGACGATAGAGAGCGCGCGAGTTGCGCCCAGCGTGGCGCAGGGTCTGTGAACCGCGTTGACCGACCGCTCCACTATTCGAACCGGTTGAGCGCAGCTAGGATGACCCCGTGTGGTGGCGAGCAAAGCGGACAAGTTCTTCCCTGAGATACGTGACTACATCGCCGCTAGGCCGTTCATGGACTAGATTAAGCAAGATTGCTGTTTGAGGATTTTAACAGAGTCTTCAAACGCTAATTGGCCTTGTCCTCTGCAATCTGGAAGCAAACTTTACGCACTCCTGTTAGGACCTCATCCATCCGAACTCTGTTATCCTTCCCCGATCCGAGCGGTAGTGCGTACTCGGGAGAAAGCGCCTCGTTCATTAACTTTGTACAATTATGTAACAGCATTCCGAGTGAGAATAAAAAGTATCGTACTTCAATTTTGGATGACCGCGTTTTGGGCATCATGTTTTTTATAATACCAATTGAGCTTTCGATACGCTTTCTGCGCCGATATTCGTGATTCAGAGTTGATGGGACAATCTCACCCTCATCCAAATCAATTAAGAAGACCCGATGTGAGTCGTCTGTCTCTTGCTCGCCTTTGATTGGGACGACGATTACATTTGGGCTCTGTGTCAAGTCATGTAAGTAGTCTACGTCATCATCAAATACTGATTCTCCTGTAGGTGTTTCTTCAACTATATTTCCGGGACCATGCTCCTGCTTACCGTGTAGGAGCCACTTGTCTCCAACTACGTTTCTTGCGTGTTTCACGACGTCTGCGCTTACCATCCCCCTGTCCATCACCAGTTGACTGATGCCAAAGTGAGATTCATGATGATACTGTCTCAGAATCCGCTCTATGACATCTCCATCCTTGACATCCTTGCCAACAGGGTATGCTCCCAAGCAGTACTGCTCAGAGGAGTTGATCATCGATATGACGCCGAAGTCCCATTTGTAGTCACTACCGGATTGAGTCATATTGGCTTTGACCGACGGCGTATGGCCTTTTATCCACCCGTCTGCAGGGACTTCTCGACCTTCACTATCCTCGAAAAGAACACATGTGGGATCATACGCAATACGTACGCGGTCAGGGAAATTGACATACTGATCTGTGATGTAAAAGAATTCTTGATTGGCATTGGCGAACATCTTTGAAATAGAGCTGATACTTAATTTCTCAATCTGTTTGAGGACATTATCGCCGGAACTCACGAGTTCTGGGTCAAACAGCCAACCTCCAAGTGTCAATTCGCTATTATTGACAGAGGTTGACTGTAGTGCTGCGTGCACGAGAGACCCAATGATTGAGTACTTATTATATGATGCATTGGCACCCCTATCGAAGGAGATCGGCTCAATACAGGCTGGTATAAGTAATTCACACCAGTTTAGGATGGCTTCTCGACGCTCCTCGGCAGAGAAAGCCTCATGCAGGCCTATTTCCTCTCTTACTATTGGCGAGTACTCTGGTTTGCTCGTAATGTGAGCATCACGCACGCTATCTGGGATCGGAGCCCCCGTCCGATAATAGGCATAAAATACTCTGGAAGTTGCATTTATAAAAGATTTCCAGAACTGCTCGTATTTTTTCATTTGTTTTGAGCACCGATACAGGCTAGCTGCACTCAACCCTCCATCTACGCCGAGAAGGTCATATAAATCATCAAAAGCACTAGTAAATTTATCAATGGTGGTCTCTCGAGCCCCTACCAGCAGAAGAACATGTACTCGAGGTACAGTGATCTGAGACGATTTTGCTTTGATATCAGCATTATCTATACCGGAGGTGCTCAGCGTCTCCTCGGCGTACTTGAGAATATATCGATTGAAGAACTTCTCTTTTTTATTTTCATCCCAAGATTTTCCAAACATATTCACATCGCGCAAGGCACTCTGTAGATGTGCTCTCTTTGGTAAGTCTTCAGCATCATTAATCGGATGCTCTGATTTAATCTCCCGTCTGTGGTTACTTTTTGACAACTGGCCTGATTGTAAATCCTCTCCAGTGATCGCGTCGCTGAAACTAACATGAGAATTGTGTGACTGATCAGACATTGTTTATAAATAATAAACTAAACCAACCACTTAAAAACCCTTTAGAATTAGGGGTTCTAATCTCAGTAGGAGCTTACAAACGGGTGAGAATATATTGGATATTCTAACATCGCGTTGTATATTCTCAACTACGGGAGTAGTTCCTCGTGGTCTGGGGAATCAATGAGTGAGTAAGGACAAGGACGGCGGTTGCATTTTCATGGCTCTCCCCGTCAAGGGCATACTTGGTAAACCGCCTAAATTCGGGTATTAACCTACCCTGTCCTTACAAACGAGATATTGTTATTGACTAATATTAGTCTTTCCCCAGTTATAGGAGTGGGCCATTCTATCGATTTTACTCTACTAAAATTCTATGGTCTCATCACTATCTGGGGAGATTCCGCCGATACGTCGGCGTGTCTACCGAATTTTGCTACTCCCGATCAAAAATCGTCGTCGCCCTCTTCGGGAGCCCCCAGCCCACTCACTCGCTTCGCTCGTTCGTGGTGAGTCACTCTTCTCTACTTAGCGATTCTTCTCAGTGGCTTTGTTGAAATCCCATTATTCAGATACATTATCGGCTGAAACAGCCGGTCGCTGAAGAGTGCGAATTGACCGCCGAGAATTCTGCCAGCTCAGAGAGATGTTCTGAGAGACGTGCGAGATACACAGCGCATATGTAGTGTGAATAGTCACTATTTCGCTGAGACTGAAGCCACATTGGCCCCTACAATAACTTATTGGCTGTAGCGTCTCACTATCTTGTATGGACTCCAACATTGATATGGAGGATTTGATTGAGGATTTGGAAACGGGAGCAGGTGACAAAAAAGAGGAAGCAACTATAAAAATAGCAAAGTCAGCCGCATCAGGAAATGGATCTGTACGAGCCGCAGTGCCACAATTAAAAAAAGCACTTCATTCAGACGACCCTCATAGGTTGCATTGGAAGGCTGCAAGTGCGCTTGCTGAGATTGCACATAGATATCCTGAAGAGGTAAAAGGAATAGAAGAAAGATTGATAGATATTCTAGAAAATGAGGAAAATGACTGGAGTCTGAGATATTCAATATTGGCACTCACAGCGTTAGAAAGTGAGGAAGGTCTTAAAAAAATTGAAGAAGTTTATAATAGTTCGGATAATGGAGGAGTACAAAATGTTTGTAGACTCTCGATGTTAACTATCCCTTCTGAATACGAAGTAAGTTGCGACTTCCAACATGTAAAAATCGTTGTTGCAAGGGGCTCTCAGCATCTTCAAAAACTAATGAATGAGAAGACAGTTACAACGCCCTCGCAAGATTGTCTGGCAGCGCTCGCACTTTTAGTAACGAATGATGACAAAGAACCGAGAATACATGTAGTAGATACTGCAAGAAATGAGCCAGCTCATTTTGAAAAAGTGTTATCAACGATTGGGGACGGATTCAATCTAACTGAATTGTGGGGGCGTCACTACGCTTTGTTCGCTTTAGCAGAATATTCGAAACATGATCCAGATCGGGTAGCTAATATAATATGGAAAACGGTATCTGAGGCTGATGTTGTTCAAGGAACAGTAGACCGAATCTCTGAAAGCGGAAATGTTATAATTGACACAGAAAACCCATCTTACACTAAAGCAGATAAATTATATGTATCCTCCTCGGAAGTGAATATAGGGGAAATTCCCACTCAGATCGACGAAGATCAGATTATGGGCAAGGTGGTGAAGTTTGTATATGCTGGTGGGTCTTTTGGATTATTAGTTGATGAAGAGTTTGTAACAAACAGATATATTATGAGACAGGTGTTGAAACAAATAGATGGATTACAGTTTGAGCGATCTCGTATAGAAGAAATTAGACAAAGTATTGACTTTGATAAGATATCCACTGAACCGAAAGCCCAGCAAAGACAAACTGAGACGCCCACAGAAAATGCATATGATGAATTTGACATTCAATCTACCGCTACTGAAAAGCGAAACTCAGAGGTGAAAGTAGACCAACTTCGAAAGAAAGCCGAGAAAAATGCAGTAGAGGAAGTGCCAGCGGATGTTTCCACCACTACAACTGAAAAGCCACAATACAATCGCTCTTCAGAAGTTAGGGAATACGTCAAAGCTCGCGCTGATGGTTATTGCGAAGGTTGTGGTGAGCCAGCCCCATTCACTAGCAAAACCGGAGAGCCGTATCTCCACGCTCACCACATCCATGAACTCAGTGACGGGGGTTCAGACACGCCAGATACAGTCATCGCTCTCTGTCCGAATTGCCACTACCGGGTTCACCATGGAGAAGATGGAGACGAATATAACCAAGAATTGTTGGAGGCTGTTCAAATGATAGAGAATTAATCCATCTCATTTGTTTTTAGATAATACGTTTCCTTCAATGCTGCACTCATCCTCTGTATCTCGCACAGTAGTCTTGACAGTCGGTGAGTAATTCAACCGACTGATCGGTACGTCAGTCCCCTGTATTGACCGCAGCCGGGTCAGAATATATCATCTGTTGAGGATTTCAACAGAGCCTTCTCAGTCTATTTCAGGCATCGTAGCGTGACCAATTCGCGCGTTGTATCTTGCGTACCAGTATGAGTATCATACCCGTCTGGCAATTCCTTCACCGATCAGTTCACACGTTTCGGCGACCGGCTGTTTCAGGCGAGAATATATCTGAAGAATAGGTTTCAACAGAGCCTCATTAGCCAAATACGGTCTTCTGGCGGAGATTGTTGATACAGAATTCTCGTTCAGGTCCGGAATAGCAACCAGTACGCAGAAGGGTACTCCAACCGGTTTTCAGATCATCCGAGCTCTCGTAGAATCGCAGAATCGCTCGCCATCAATAATGTGCTACACATGAGCGAGTCAAATAAGTGCTCTATTGAACAGATACGTCATCAATAACATCTCGGAGATAATTTGGCTCAACAAGTGTCCCCTGCAGTCGCGTCATCGAATCAGTCTCTTTGAATAGCATATCGCCATTTCCGCCTAGCCCTTCAGCCCCAGATTCATCCAAAATCACCTGAGAGTCAGATGCTGACGGCAGTCTGAACGCAACCCTCATATCAAGATTCGCCCGAAGGTCTGTATCTATAATATTCGCGCTTGGGCGCTGGGTAGAAATGATAAGGTGAATGCCGACGCTCCGTGCTTTCTGAGCAATCCGGCGGACGTTCGTTTCGAAGTCATCACTGTCTTCTCCGAGTCCGTCAATCAGGTCGGCATACTCATCAATAATGACGACTAGCGGTCGGAGCGGATCGTCGCTCCGCTTGTTGTGGTCCCCAATGTCGATACTGCCACTTCCTCCAAGAACTTTCGTCCGGCGAGGGATTTCTTCCTCAGTGATCCACTCAAAGAGAGCAGCTGCGTCCTCACTCTCAGTAATCACCTGATCGTGTTCCAGATTCGGTAGCTGGTTGCAGAACATGAAGTTCGTTAATTTCGGGTCAACAATGGCTAGCCTGAGGTCTGCAGGATCGAACGTTTTCAAGAGACACGTCAGGATCGAATACAGAAACACCGTCTTTCCGCTGCCAGTCGTCCCGCCAACGAGCATGTGAGGTGCCTTGTCAAGTGATGCTATGTAGCTGTTTCCTGCGGGTTCCACACCTGCAATGAACGGAAGTTCGCTTAGAGTAAGGTCATCACGGTCGGGAAGATCCCCGAGATAATTCTGAATTGGTACGATGTCCGTTTCTTTTCTCGGGACATCGACAGCTACGTACTTTGTGCCCGGCAGTCGGTGGACATACGGTTCGCGCTCAAGCGCCATCTCCCGTGCAATATCCTCGGCGCGACTTTCAAGCGGACCCTGTTTCTGGCCGCTCGCTAACTCGACTTTATACCGGATGAGATTTGGCCCGACTTCCACTTCGTCAGCATCAATAGCAGATATCTTGATATCGAAGTCACCAAGCACGCGCTTTAGTGATTCGACTTGATCTGCGTATTCCTCCGGATCACCAAATGATCCCGTACTACCCGTTCCCGACTCTTCATTACCTGTGTCTGGTGGGTCTAAGTCCTCGTTCCTAGTGTTTTCGGGAAGTCCGTTGGTAGCACCAATACTCTCTGAAGATTCCGATTTAGTGCCGTCATCAGACTCTGGTTCATCCGCTGGAGCGGTGTCTGTTTCGACATTATCCGTCCCATTCATTATCAGGCGGACGATGGTTTTCTTCGGCAATCTGGTCACACGGATTGTCTGCATGTCATCAGTAACACAGTCGACTGTGGAACCACTAGCTGTCTGGTTATTTATTTCAACGGACGCGATCCGTGCCGTTACATTCAGTTGCTCATCGCCCCGGAAGACATTGTTCACACGCTCTACCCAGTCGTTTTTGTCGCCGGGTACGTCTCGTCCAATCAATTCATAATACAGTTGTTCGCGAAGCGCTTCCCTGCGCGGTGGTGTCGTCACATTATCTTCGCCTTCAAATAGCCCTCGGATGGTCGCCGTCGTCTCTTTGAGTTGGTCAGCTGCCTCACCTCTGACAACGTGATCACCGTCCTCTTCAGTAACTTGGAACGCTAGATCGGGCTCGTCAAGTGATTTAACTTCGACTATCTCCATCTCCAACCCACCCTGTTCGTCCGGCTGTAGCACGATGAAGTCTGCACGCCGGTTTGAATCGCCGAAATTCAACCAGTTTCGCGTCCGTGGATCGTCGATTGAGAAGACAAGCTTCGGATCCTCGTATGTTTCCTCAATCCAGTGAACAGCGATGATGGCGCCAAGAAGTCCTTTTGAGTTCCGAGAGTATTGAGTCCCAATCGTTTCCTCAGTAATTAACCGAAGTAGGCCACTTCGCTCCGTATTAGCGATTCGAGTTGCTATTCGCTGGATGTCTGCCTTGTCAGGCGCAATCGGGTATTCGTTGAGAATCCGCTGGAGGGTGCGAGTGAACAGGTCGATATCGTTTGAGTAGATGGCATAGTCGCGGTCCCCGCGACGTTCTTTTGATATCAGATCCTCCTCCCAAAACGGATCCGAATTCATTGATGGCGCAGACACGCACGTCCATATTGCGTCTTTCTCAAGTGCGTCAACGACCTCTTGGTCTAACGTTAACTCATGAACACCTGCGTTGTGGAGTTTATTGCGCTGGTTCTTTCGCTGGTTAACGAGGTCTTGGTACTCGGAGAACAGTCGCCCTTCCGTAGATGCGCTGATATTGATTTCGTCCTCGAAAGCATCATAATTGTACTCTTTCGGAACATATAGTGGGTTAATCGAGGTATTCATGTCCCGCTCGAATTCTTCAATAAAGAATGCTGACTGGTCGTTTACGACCACAATGTGTCGCTGGTGATCGCTAAGGTGGTGCACAAGTCCATCGTAGTCGGCGCACTCTCGAGTAAGAATAGTGAAATTGTCTATTTCACTCTCCGGCCCGAATAGGTTGATAATGTCTTCCTCTTCGGCCGAGGTAGTCCCAGAGAGGATATTTTTCTGTTCACTATTCACGTACGCGAACTCCACAGTGGCACCCCTGAGATCGCCGTTATCAGCTGCGGATACAATCGAGGTGAGTAATTGGTGAGGAACTATTGGATCGACAACAGTGATCTTGAGATGCTGTTTCGCTGGCGGATATGCGGAAGTGAATTTATTGATCAGATAGTCCCAGAGGTATGCATTATTACCCGGTTCGGCTCGGTTGGATTCGGTGTAGACAGGCAGCGTTGCTTCCTCAGCCGACTGAATAAAGTACGTCTCGTCTTGAAGTAGTCGACCACCACCAACTGTTAGATTGGTGAGAACGTGCGGCTGTTCTTCCACTGTTTCTTCGAGGAAGTTCTTGTCGTCCTCAGACAAGTTTGATTTGTTCTCAAGGACCTCTTCGGCCAGCCTGACGTGTTTCCACAGATGAAGCGGATGGAGCGGAGAGAGTATCAGTTCGCGTCCACTATTGGTATCGAGGAGAATCGTATCCAATAACAGGAAATCAGAGAGGAGTAACCGTGCACCTTTCGCACTGGCGTCTTGAAGCGCACGATACTTGTTATCAAGCTTCTTTTGTACTTGCTGATAATTCTCTAGGTACGTTTGCGCAGCTTTGAGAAGTCGTTCATCTCCTAATAGACGGATCATCGGACTATGAACCAGTGAAGGGATTGCATCCACCAGTTCCTCACGGGACTGTAGATACTGATCGAGGGCGTCTACGACAGACTTGAACTCCTCCGAACTTTCAGCGAAAGAACGTAATTTTTGAAAACTTCCATCGGGTTCATCAACCGTGAAGTAATCTGTCTCCAGTGTGGTGAAATTGGTAATGACCTCCTCTCGGGAGTCGCCACCGCGGACAATACCCCCAAATCGATCTGATGTGACAAACGTGTCTAGGAAGTGTGAAAGATCAGAGTGGACATCAATCTGAACTTTGCTATCGTCATTATAATCGAGCTCAAGCGTTTTCTCGTTCTTTTCGATCCCGTCTCTTATCTTATCATCAAAATCCCCAGCAAGCGTTCCTAATTCCTCATTTTGGTCCCCAAAGGCGAGTTCCACACAAACACTTGCGTCGTCAGTCCGTCGTGAATACTGACTGCGACCGCGACCATCCGAACTACTGGATGTCTCCGAGGTTCCGGACGAACTGTCTCCATCGTCAGTCGGCTTCGTAGCCGAGACGCGCTGTGAAGTGGTACTGAAGGCGTCGCGTACTCGATCAAATTCTAATTCTTCTAACAAGGAGTCGTCGCTCGTTCGCTGGAACCGCCGTAAACGGTCGATGAATTCAGCTTGACCGTCTTTATCGCCGTTAACTGCTTTGATGCTGTTAATCAAACGTTTTCGGTCTCGATTTGTAATGTGGATTGTCCGATTAATGAGTTCAGCATTCTTAGCGAGACGCCCAGCTACGTCTGAGGGGTTTTCAAGTAGCTGAGAGTCAATAAAGAGCCCTAGAACGTTCAGTTCCTCGCCGAGAGAGTCAATCGATTCCTGTTTGCTAGGCTTGAGACAACTCACTGCGTATTTCGCGATGGATCTGATATCGAGATTTGCATCGATGCTTTCAGCAAGGGCCTCCCAGACCGCCTGTGACGGCTTGTTCCCCGAAAACTCAGGCCGAGCAGCCATTAGTTGACAGAGAGTCTGGCGGACTCGACCGAGCGGAACGCTCGACAGCCGATGTAGGGAGCCAAGCTTCGGTGGATCTCCACGAACGAAGACAACGATCCGGTCAGGCACGGTTTCTCCGTCCCATTCAAACTCAGTCTCTGTCCCGTTTCGCCACTTGATAGCGGTCGAGAGTTCGCCAGTGACACGAATATTTGTACCTTCAGATATCGACGATAATGCTTCGAGGTCAGCTTCTTCAATGCCAACGATTGCAAGACCGATAGAATATGGACTCTTTTCACTGAGCGTCTCGATCATCGTCGACGGTATGAACTGTGGAGGGGATTCAACCATCACACCGAGTTGCTCATCCTCAATTGCGTCAGCAATGTGTATGCCGAACGCCTCGCCGACCAATATATGACTCTGCTCTATCGTGCTCGTGTCCGAACTGGGAAGGTCGTTAAGTCTCATTATGCCGTTGTGGAAACGATGGTTACGCCATCAGCGTACTCTTGGGCGAAGCCAAGGTCGACAACTGCCTGTTTGAACCCCTCGTAGTTCCGATTCGATAGCGGGTCGCTTTCCACCGCACTCGCACCGACTGAAATATCCCACTGGTCCAGATGAGCCCGGTCATCGTCTGTTCCACCGACGATAATACCGTATCGTACACGAAGGCGATGACATAGCTCCTGTAGTGGAATTTGTTCATCAGGTTCAACCACTGAGAGTACAATCGACTCAAGGATTTCAGGGTCGGGTGTGAGCCTGCGCTGGTTAGCTCGGTTTCCACGGGGCTTCAGTAGTCCAGCTCGCCACCCATACGTCTGTATCGTATCGACCGGAGTGTATGTCTTGTATCTCGACTGGTGGATAGCGTCGGTGACGGTGTTCACAAGTCGGTCAAAGACGTCCTCAGCGGGGTCTCCTTCGAAGATGTACCGGAACGTATCGTAGTCCTCGTCACGCTTCGAATCCTTCTGACGGTTCAATTCAAGCAACTCCTGATCTTCTATTTTTTCGTAGATTCCATCTTCATCATACTCTGTCTTATCACGGTAGCCGAGCCGGTCAAGTGTGGCCTCAACGCCTAATCGGCATGCTGCCTGAACCTCAGTCCCGACAGCGTCGTAGCACTCAAGGCTCGCATTTGCGACGGGGTTGTCGCTGTCACCAGTGTAATTCAGCACTAGCGGGATATGTGTTTCCCGAGCATTTTCGTTATCTCGGATCTCGTTGTGGCGGTTTGCCATATAAGAGTAGAGTGCAAACGACCCGAATTTCAATACTCTACGGAGATCGCGGGGGTAGTTCACTGCCCCCTCTGCGGGTTCTTTAAGATGTTCACTGAGCGTCTCAAACCCGTCTACAAACTCAGCGGCAACTTTTTCATCAGCGAGCGGATCGTCAGCTCCCGGACCGTCCCAAGGCTTCACGGTCGCTGCGTCGCGTTCTGCGTCCTTGACGAGCGGTCGGAACAACACTGAGATGCTATCGTGATGATCCGTGAGCTGATTCCGAAGTCTATCCTCTAATTTGCCATCCGAGGACTGGGTGAGGTGGTAGATGAAGCGGCCGACAGAAACCCCCGTGGTTTGGTTGATCAGGAACCAGTCACTCGTACACGTCGGAGCTGATCCATGCTGAGAGGCGTATAGCGCGTTGTCATTAGCAAGGACTTTGCGAAGGGTCTGTCGCATCTGGTCCAACCGCTCGTCCTTCTCTCGTGGGACTAACTCGAATTTGTCCTTGATTTCCTGAGGGAGCTCCGAAGACGGCGTTTTGCTGGGCTTCTCTGCAAATTTGAAGAGTTGGTCAGAGGAATAGACGTGGCCAAGAGTATGTCCAAACATCACCTGAGCAACGTGGACCGGCTTCAGAGAACTACTCGTGGCCTTGAATCCGAAAGCCCACGTCGAGGCGTCTCCATTTACGTCGTTTAATTTGAGGCTCATTATTGACGATAGAGGTTGTTGTTGACGTCGACGCGCTCGACGCGACCGGTTTCGGTGTCTTTCACGGTGATGCTGCCCTCCTCCTCACTGTACGTCTCGTGGTATTCTACCTCGCTCATGAATTCCAAAATTTGCTGTTCAACATCACGACTCCGTAGCGTATACGGAATGTCGGCATCCAGCGCGCCAAGAGCCTTGTAAAGCGTTCGGTCTATCTGTAGTCGGATTGGAATGCCATCTTGATTGTAGGTGAAGGCGATATGTGACGGCGTATATCCGATTGCGTCGCGAATTTCTGGGTGCAGCTTCGCCCGTTGTAACTCAAATCTGTTCTTCGAAACGGATGTACGGGAAACCAGCGCAAGCGAACTCTTGGAACGGTAGTTATGTGACAACCAGAGGTCCAGATCCGAGCGTTTTGCATTATTCGGCCGGAAATAGCCGTTCAATAGTTTCACAAGCCGTTCTTTGCTCCCCTCAGTAGACATTCCGTTTCGGTGGTTGATAAAATCATATTCCAAGTTCTGGAACAGCGAATAGCTTTCATAACCGATATCCATCTGTTCATCCTCGAAAAGGAATCGGCGTTTTTTCCTCTCAAATATCGGCTCAACAGTCTCAGACGCATCGTCGCGATCAGAAAACCCGACCTCCTGTTCGGCGTCAGCCCACAGCCGGCTGTCTACGAACGGGTGAACAAGTTCTGGGGAATCAAGCCGTCGGCGTGCGAGGTCAAAGATCGCTCCGGTACCTTCGAAGGCGAGGTTGTAATACTTGAGTTCTTCTCCGAAGTCGGTCTGGCAGTCTTTGATGCCCGCTGTAAGGAGGTAACAGAGGTAATTCAGTAGGTCTCTCACTGTTACATGCTCATTGTAATTCCGAAGCTCAGTGAGGAAGTCAACGAGATTTTCTCTTATTGAGTCCTCTTGGAGCTTCTCGGCATTATACTGGATATGACAGCGTCCGGAATGATTGTGTCCGTTGGTCGCAAAGTCTCCGGCAAAATTCCTGATAGCTTTCGAAATTATGCTCGGCGTGAGAACGTCTTGATTGTTGAGATTGACAACAACAATATCCTCAAAATCAATCTCATCAGTCTTGCTCTCGTCGTAGACGATCTGATTTTGTAGCTGTTTTTGAACAGTATCGAGGAACCCATATTCGTCACGGTGCTGCGTCGTCATTTCATAGAGCGGACCATCGTTGATTGCGAGGATGCCCGCAACTCCATCTTGAAACTTCTCGTTCCACTCCTCGAGAAGTTCACGATAATCCGCGTACTCCGAAGCGTCGAGGAGATAAAAGTACTCACCTTCGGGATAGTTGTCCTGCTGCATCAAGATGTGTTGGGTCTTCCCGTCACCGGGATTACCAGTAAGGACGACCTGTTTCCCGTCGTTCAATGCATCCCCAAGAAATGAATCCAGATCGGTTTCGATGTGAATTTGACGCCGTTGATGTGGGGTTAGACTCTCCGCGAAGCCACCACGGGCGAGTTCCGCTAAGAATTCCTTATCGGTTTGAGTTCTTTCAGTGGCCATTGTCTTTGCAGATATGAAAGGTAATTACTCGGCAAGATTTATTACTGCCGGTCACGGTATCCGTTAGAAATCGGTAAGGGAGTGGTTCTCGAAGTCGACTTCATGGCCAAGCTGAATGTCTGTTCTCTTATCAAATGACCGAATGTCTTCGAGTACCCAGTCTTTCTGAACCCGTTTGCTCACCCACCGTGACTTCCAGTGGTCGTACACCTGCTGTTGCTCCTCTGTAACGTCATCAAACCGCCAGAAGTAATCAGGCTCGTCGGTCATCCCAAAGAGGAACTCCTGAAAGTCGCTTGCCAGTGGGACCGCGTATATCACACGGGGTGACTCGTGTTTGAGCAACTCGCCATCGAGGCCGAGGTTCTCGATCCCACGGCGAATCTTCCGCATCTTCGGAGCGACGCCCTCTCCGAAGCGACCCTTTACCGCTTTACGATCTTCGACAAGTTCGGTGACCTGTGAGAGCCGCTTGCGCGCGCTCGGTCCGAACTGGACTGATCCGTAGCCTTCCGTAGTCCCAACTTCCTCATATTCGATCTGTCCGTTTGTTGCCGGTATCCGGACCCGGTCATACTGAGCGCTCCCGACCTTGAACAGACCGGTTGTGTCTAGGAAAGCGAGCTCGTTGTTTTTTATGACCGGTTTACCCTTCATCGCGCTCGCGATTTTTGAGATGTACCCTTCGTACTTGTTCCGATAGCTGTCAATTACTTCTGGTCCGGTAAGCGCCATCGCGACCAGTTTCCCACCGAGAATGTGATTGTAGGGCGGAATGGCACCGCAGACTTGGATATTCATCATCCCTGCGCCAACGCGGCGTTTTTTCACTTCTTTCAGCGCGGTTTTAAGCGCACGTCGTCCCTTCTCAGAATCGAGTGTACCCCGGATGAATTCTTCGTCGTCATCGACATCAGCGTGTTCGAGGAAGTACTCTCTGTCGCGTAAAAGCTTCTGAAGGTTCCTAGCTCGCTTCTTTACAAAGAGTGCTGTTTCGCTTTTCGCTTTCCAGTCATCGAGATCGTCAGGATCGGTATCCTTGATTTCGAGGTCATTTAGATCCACTGGCTCAAGGCCATATTCCTCCGGATCGAAGACGTTCTCATAATCTTCTGGATTGTCGACTTCGGTGACGAGTGGCGGTTCCTGTTTGAAAACGTAAGTGCCTAACCCCTCGATCTGCTTGAGCCGTTTGAGAGCTGTTTTGCTCGCGGTCTCGAAGTCCTCTTCGGAGAGATCGTCGTATCGGTCAATAAAATCTTCGTATCGGACATTCTCGATGCTCTCGTCAATAGCGTTTTTGACCGCGGAGCGGAGCATCGAAGTGTATTCAGTAACTCGCTGTTCGTACTCCTCTTCCGTCTCGTGATACTGGATATCGTTGACGGTCTCCGTTTCACGCTCCGGAGTCCGCTCCTCTTTTGGGAGTGGAGTTTCGTATTCCACCTCCGTTTGCTCGCGCTCTAGGGTTTCCTCGACAGCGTCGATACGCCAGCCGATGTATTGGTCCCGCTTTCGCAGGTTCATCATCGAACTGGCAAGCGAAGCGATACCCATCACCGGATGGTGCTCACGCGCAGCATCACGGATGAGGAAATTGATATTACGCCCCGGGACACTGTTGTAAGGCGTGAGCCACGTGTAACGGAAGTACCGCCAGATGTCGTGGAGATCGAGTCCGGTATGTTCGTCGTCGACGCCGCGTTCTGCAACTTGGACATACGGCTGTATTTCAGTATTTAGTTCCTCAATAATCTCCTTACGTTCGAGATCTTTGAGGTGTGCTAAGTCGTCATAGAGGTCCTCTCCTTCTACGATGAGATCAGTTACGTCTATTTTTTTGCCCCTGTGCCGGCTTGGTGATTCCATCTCACGGATAAAGGTACGAGTCGACCGGTCAAACTGCGCTTTCCTCTCTTTTTGAAGAATTTCGCGCTCGCGTTTCTTGTACTCTTGTGGATTGTCTTCGAATCGATTTGGGTCGGGTGGATACAGTCGGGCCGGTGGGAAGCCGTCAATGTTTTTTGGGTCTTTTTCGAGATGGTGACCAATCTCAATAAGATCGAGGAGGGACTCCAGCGTAGCAAGGTATTTTAATCTCTCAGTGTATTCTGCCATCTCATCCTTATCGTGTTTCGGGGGTCGATCTGGGAGGTCGCTCGCAACACTATCAATCTTCGCTTCAATAACCCTCTCACGGTCGTTCGGTGCTTGGCAGATACGGTCGCAGAGTCGGTCTAAATCGTTGAGATACTCATCAGTCAGGTCTGGTTGCAGAAGGTGCGACGTATCGTCATCGTAAATAGGTGACATTGTAGTCGAAGTCGGCCCGTATACCAATCTCTTTCAGCTCAGCATTATAAGGCTACCGTTATAATGACTCGTCGTACTGGTCATATCTTTCTTAAATAAGTGTGCAAAATTCGGGATTCTTGATCCCCTCTGAGTCGTTTCATTATCAGACGTAAGCGCTTTGAGCCAATTGGTTGTTGTCGCGCTGGATACGGTTGACATGTAAAGTTATGAATCATAGATCGGCCGGAGATCTCTCCATCGAAGTTTTTCAACCTCGCCGTTATCAATCTCAACGGTAAAGAGATAAGAGTCACGCGGATCCCCTGTCTCTTGCCCAGCGTCATCCTCAAATATTTCGACAATTGTTCCGCGTTTTTGATGCAGCCGCTCATAATCGAGATCATTCTTATCCGGAATATCGATACGAACCCGATCCCCAACCTCAAATCGTCTCATTGGTGAGCCTATATGCTTCTTACCCCTGTAAATTATGTCTGCTGTCGAAACGTGACTTACAGAATCCTCGTTCAGATCCGAAACAGCAACCATCACGCAAAAGAGTTCGTCGACCGGCTTTCAGATCGCCGGAACCGTCGTAGAACCGCAGGAGAACTCGCATCAATAATATGCTACAAATGAGCGATGTCTTTATTATGAAGGCTCTTACCGAAGATAGTGAAACAGTCCACTCCGGGTTCTGTCAGGACTTGCTGTGCAAGATGGAAAGCGCGTATGTTATGAGAGGCGTAGTTTCGACCGGAGCAACGCCACCGGTGACAGATCCCCATCGACAACGTCGGTCCGGTACTGCATGTACAGCGCCCCGAGTGGTGGCTGGACAAGATAGCCAAGC
>LFFM01001127.1_pt1 | contig 18979 bp, 18 predicted proteins | sample 643131 | NCBI WGS metagenome assembly LFFM01 (sample SAMN03777445, study PRJNA286221) | soda lake metagenome | biome: soda lake; feature: Kulunda steppe; material: water; isolation source: sample Tc-Br brine of Tanatar trona crystallizer | place: Russia: Kulunda steppe | collected 2011-07
CGGCGATGATCGGCGGTGCCGTGGTCGTCGGCCTGCTCAAAGCGGGCTACCTCGAACCAAAAGACGAATGGGAGTTCCCACCACGTGATGAGTGGCCCGACCACTGGGTTGGCTCGATTGAACCCGGCGGCGAAGAGGCCAAATCCGATGCTGTTGCTGCGGATACGACGCCGTCGATGGGACTGCTCCGTGCGTGGTCGCCGTACATCATCCTCGCTGGACTGTTGATCGCCACGCGGATGATCGAACCGCTCGCGGAGTTCCTCCAAGCAGGTCCGATTCTAGCGATTAGTTGGGACGTCTTCGGCACCGGACTTGAAGGTGCGATCCGCTGGGCCTACGTGCCCGGCACCTGGCTGCTTGTCAGCGCGCTCGTTGCAGTGCCGTTGTTCGGCATGAGCCGCGATGAGGTCACTGGCGCGTGGAAAGAAGCTGGTGGCAAGATCGTCTCGCCAGCCATCGTGCTGTTCTTCGTTATTGCGATGGTCGAAATCATGCTCAACACCGATTCCCACCCCGAAGCACTCGTCGACGGCAGTATGATCGTCGTGCTGGCGGATGGGACCGCGGCGGTGTTCGGGCCGGCGTACCCAATGATCGCCCCTGCGGTCGGCATGGTCGGGGCATTCGTTGCTGGCTCGATTACGGTGAGCAACATCACGTTCGCGGCCTTCCAGTTCGAGGTCGGTCTCACACTCGGTATGCCGACGACGATTCTGGTCGCCTCCCAATCGATTGGGGCGGCCATCGGCAATATCATCGCCATTCACAACGTGATCGCCGCGCTGGCGACCGTCGGCATGGTCGGGGCAACCGGCCGAGTGATCCGACTGAATCTGATCCCACTGCTGTATTATCTCATTGGTGGTGGTATCCTGACAACAATCGCAGTGTATGTGGTGTTCCCCACCGTGTTCTAAGCCGCCAAACCCACACATTCATTCATCCAGTAGCCCAACAGACTCCTAGTTAATACATACCATGAGCAAGACAACACCTACCAGTAGCGAATCATATCCGGATCCCGCAAGCGATCCGCGTAGTAACTACGACTACCGGAGCGACGATGTCGAAGATCCCGAACTCGTCTCGGATCTTGCAGCGCTCGTCGAGGGCGACGTTCGGTTCGACAGCTACACGCGCAATCTGTTTGCAACCGACGCCAGCGCCTACCATCAACTGCCAATCGGCGTGGTCGTTCCCGAATCAACCGCAGACGTCCAGGCAGTCATGGAGTACTGTGCCGACGAGGGAATCCCAGTTCTCCCGCGCGGTGGCGGGACAAGCCTCGCTGGCCAGACGGTCAACGAGGCGGTTGTTCTCGATTTTAAAAAACGGATGAACGACATCATCGAGATCGACCCCGAAGCCGAGACGGTGACTGCCCAGCCGGGAATCACCCTCGCCCGACTCAACAACCGGCTCAGCGAACACGGGCTGAAGTACGCACCCGACCCAGCCTGGGGCGACAAAAGCGTACTTGGCGGGTGTATCGGCAACAACACAACCGGCGCACACTCACTCAAATACCAAAAGGCCGACGGCTATCTCGAGTCACTCGAGGTCGTCTTAGCCGACGGGACGGTGACGACGTTCGATTGGATGGATATCGACGACCTCCACGAACGCGCCAAGGGGGTCACCGACGACGACCCGATCAAACAACAGGTGTATGCGGTCGTTTCGGACGTCCTCCGAAACAAGCGCGATGCAATCGAAGACAAATACCCTGATCTAATGCGCAACGTCTCTGGGTACAACTTCGATAAACTACTCGAGGACGTCGAAGAACACGGGAAAGTAAACGTCGGCCGACTGCTTGCGGGCAGCGAGGGAACCCTCGGCATTGTCACCGAGGCAACAGTGTCTCTGGAGGCAGTGCCCAACGAGACATCGGTTGTTCTGTTGACCTACGACGACGTGATCGCGGCGATGCAGGACGTTGCGCCAATTCTCGAACACGATCCCGCAGCCGTCGAGGTGATGGACGACGTCCTGCTTGATCTGGCTCGCGAAACAGCCGATTTCGCGCCGGTCGTCGACATCTTGCCCGAGGGTACGGACTCGACGCTGTTGGTCGAGTTCTACGCTGAGTCGATCGAAGATGGTAAACAAAAGGTCGCAGATCTACTGGCAGACCGCCTACCGAGTTACGAACCGGAGGTCGCAGCCAGCGAGGATGTGCCGACAGTCGATGCTGGGATTCACGCCACTGACGCCCTGGAGGCCTACGATGCTGACCGGCAAGCGAAATTCTGGAAGATGCGAAAAGCCGGCCTTCCAATCCTCCTTTCGCGGACGGGTGACGACAAACACTGGCCGTTTGTCGAAGACACTGCCGTGCCCGCCGAAAACCTCCCGGAGTACGTCGCAGATATCCAAGAGCTGTTCGACGAACACGATACGTTCGCGTCGTACTACGCTCACGCTGGCCCAGGCGTGCTACATATTCGGCCACTGCTCAACCTCAAAGCCGACGACGGCGTCGAGACAATGTTTGAGATCTCGGATGCCATCACGGATCTCGTCATCGAATACGGCGGGTCAGTCTCGGGCGAACACGGTGACGGTCGCGCTCGAACGACCTGGAACAAAAAACTGTACGGCGATGAGATCTGGGGTGCGTTCGAAGATCTCAAAGCCGCCTTCGATCCACAGGGACTGTTGAATCCGGGTAACGTCAGCGGCGATTTCGACCCAACCGAGAATCTGCGGTACGACTCGGAATATACGTTCGATGCGGGCTTCGAGCCGACGCTCCAGTGGGCTAACGAAAACGGCTTTCAGGGAATGACCGAACTCTGTCACGGCTGTGCGGGCTGTGAGGGCCACCAGGATACGACGGGGTCGATTATGTGTCCAACCTATCGGGCGACCGAAAACGAAGAGATCACCTCGACACGCGGCCGTGCCAACATGCTCCGGCGGTCGATGAGTGGAGACCTCCCCGAAGACGTCTTCGAAGACGAGTTCATTCACGAAGTACTGGATCTCTGTATTGGCTGTAAAGGCTGCAAACGCGACTGTCCGAGCGGTGTCGATCTCGCCAAACTCAAAACAGAAGTCAAACACGAGTACCACCAGCGTGAGGGGATTCCGTTCCGCGACAAACTGTTTGCCAACGTCGAGACACTCTACAGCCTCGGCAGCACGTTCGCACCACTGTCAAACGTTGCAACGAAGATTCCAGGAAGCAGCTTAGTGATGGAAAAAACCCTCGGTATCGCCCGTGAACGCAAGTTGCCAACGTTTACACGAAACACACTCCAGAAATGGGACAACTCGAGGACGCCCGCAGTGGCTGAACACGAAGCCGACCGCAAGGCCCTGGTGCTTGCTGACCCATACACCAACTACACCCAGCCTGCGGTTGGCAAAGCCGCCGTCCACGCACTCGAGGCCGCGGGTGTTTACGTCGAGATCTCCAAGGAAGTGACCGACAGCGGCAGGCCAGCCCACTCGAAGGCTATGGTTGATCACTCACGAGCGACCGCCGAGGACAACGTCAATGCGCTCGTCACACGAATCGAAGATGGATGGGATATCGTTAGCGTCGAACCCTCGGATGCGGTGATGTACCAGGAGGATTATCTCGACTTGCTGGCCGGTGACGATGTCGAAACCGTCGCAGCCAACACCTACAGTATCATGGAGTACATCGATACGTTCCGGCTTGACGAACAGATGGACGCCGAAGGCGGCGAGACGGTCTCGTATCACGGCCATTGCCATCAGACCGCAGCAAGCCGAGACCACCACGCGGTTGGCGTTCTTCGCCGGACGGGCTACGAAGTCGACGTCTTGGATACTTCCTGCTGTGGAATGGCTGGCTCCTTTGGGTATGAAGCCGAACACTACTCGATGAGCCAGGCCATCGGCCGTATGCTGTTCGACGCTGTCGAAGCATCACCGGCCCAAGAAGTGGTTGCACCCGGCACATCGTGTCGCTCGCAGTTGGCCGACTACGAAAAACAGTACGGCAAACCACCACATCCAATCGAGAAGGTCGCCGCCGCGCTGGTCGACTGATTGGCCGTGGTTCGCCGGACGGGCCACAAGCACTGAACGCTCGGCTGTGTGCGAGTTGGCAACTGCCAGTGGCGAACCGCCCTCCGCTCGAGACAGGTATGTTGTGTTGTAAACGCAGATACTCGGATAACATTCGTGAATAAAGCCTTTTACCAGTTGACGAGTTAAAACCTGGTAGGAAAGTAGCGACTATGTGTACAATTTGCCAGTCAAATTCCGCCTCCGCCATACTGAGCGACCGCCAGTCAACCGTTCTGTGGGTCGACTCACAGCAACGAGGAGGCTGAAACGCAGTGAGCACGGACAACCAGCCGCTGACGACGCAGTTCGGCCAGATCTTTCATGAAATCGACGACGCGGTCGTCGAGTTCGAAATCGACAACGGCGAGCCGATAATCGTCGACGCTAATCACGCGTTTCGAGACATCTTTAGCCCAGATATGAAACGGGTGATCGGACTGCCACTCAACGAGTTGATCGTCCCCACAGACAAACAGGCCGAAGCCCAGCAGTTCGACGAGCGAACCGCCGACGGGCGGACGAACGTCGCGTTTGTCGAACGTACCACGACAGAGGGCCAAAAGACGTTTTTGTACCGTGGGATTCCAACAGGCGACAAATGCGGATTTGCGATTTATACTGACGTTACCGGTGAACTCCAGCGACAAGAAGACCTCAGTGAGATTGTCGAACTCGCAACCGAACTCGGCGAAACCACAGAAGGTGAGACCGCAGCCACAGCAACGCGAATAAAACGCCTTGCAACAGGGTTGTTGCAGTTCACCGACGATGTCGAAAAGTCGGTCGAAGCGTCGTTGGATTAATCGTCTTTGGCGAAGTAGCTCGTGAAGAACCCCGAGAGGAACGCCGAGATAGCCACCGACAGCGCGACATCCGAGAGGCTGTAGCTCTCGCCGTCTTCGGCGAAATAAACTGTAATGGCGACGCTGATTACAAGCGAGACGACTCCGTTGACGGTGTGTTTTGCGATACCCATACCCTTTCTTGTCGGCGATCAGTATAGAATCTAGGGGATTGCATGGTTCGGTTCTTACTGCGTTTGCGGTGTTGGTCGTCGGCCACTGAACTCGGTTTACTGAGTTACCACTAAGCGGCGGTCAGTTGTTGGTTCACGACAAGAGCAAGAGTTACCTTCCCCATTTCCCAACAACACGTAGTAGCAAATGGGGACTAATACGTACGATGTGGTTGTTGTCGGGGGTGGGCTCTCCGGCTGCTTTGCGGCAGCGACAGCCGCCGCCGAGGGAGTCGACGTTGTCCAATTAGAGCGCAAACCACACGAGGAAGCAGGGTTTATCGCCTGCGGAGATGCGATCAAAAGCCCGCGCGATCCCGAAAAGTATCCAGGGCCGATCGATATGGACGCCATCGCGGACGACGAAAGCGTCCTGATGGATTCGAACATCGACCAGATCGAATACTGGGACGAAGAACTCGATGTTCGAAAAGTCCTGCCGTACAGCAACGGCAGCAACGTCATCAACCGCTATGCGTTTGGTCAGCATCTACTCGAGCAGACCGCAGACCTTGGAGTTGAGATTCATTTCGATACAGTCGTCAATGAAGTCACTCAAAACGGGCGAGTCACTGGCGTGAAAGCGATCCGAAACGGTGAGACAGTCACGTATGAATCGAAGGTTCTGATCGACACCGCCGGTGCCCAATCGATTATCCAGGATCTGGTCGACTTCGAGGCGCTCGATACGGTCGGCAAGCCGACCTTTGAGGTGCCACACTACACGCATTTTGGCTCGGCGTACCGCGAGATTATCGAGACCACCGAGCCCGTTGAGTATCACAACGCCATCGTCGGCAAACCACTAGAGGAGATGGGCTACATCTGGTATTTCCCCCGAACACCGACCGAGATCAACGTTGGGTTGGGCTTTCAGATGAATAAAGATCCGATTCCGCTGGCAGATCGCTTGGGCCGTGATATCAAGGATCGACCGGAGTATCAGGGTGCGAACGTTGCCGAGCGGTTCGGCCGCGGCAACAAACTTGGCTCTGCGATCGCGCTGCGGCGACCACTGGATTCGATGGTTGCACCAGGATATGTCACTGCCGGCGGTGCGGCCGGAACCACCCATCCGATCACCGGCAAGGGGATTCGCGGGGCAGCGTACTCGGGGTACTCCGCTGGTCGGGCGGCAGCACTGGCGGTTCAAAACGACGATCTCTCTGAGGACGGGCTCTGGGAGCATAACCGCTGGCTGTATCTCGAGCACGGCGAGGCGGCGAAACTGGCGGCGTGGGATGCCTACAATGTTGCAGCAAGCAAACTCGAACCGAACATGCTTCGGGCGCTGATCGCACTGTTGCCCGAAAAGGAACTCCGCGAGATCGTCGGCACGAGTACGGAAGTCGACACACTTGCAAGCAAACTGCAGGTCGGCACCGGCGTTGCCCGGAACTTCCTTTCGGCCTACAGTCGTGGGCTGTTCGGGGAACTCGGAGTCACTGTGAGAGAACTCTCCGAAGCCGTCCTCGAGTTGGCCACAACCCGGAAGTTCGTCGCCAAATATCAGGCCCACTACGAGGCGTATCCCGAGACTCGAGACGGTTTCGAGGTGTGGGTTGCTGAGCGAAACAACATCGACCAGGCGTTTTATGCTGCACTTGAGTTGGACTCGAGTGAGTACAAATATTGAGTGAGTTGTAGGTCGACAAAACAGTTTTGACTAAGGATTTCGGGTGACCGCAAGAGAGTACAACACGAAGATGGGTGAGAGTTTAATCTATGGGCCCTGTCGGATTTGAACCAACGACCACCGAGTTATGAGCTCGGCGCTCTAACCAGACTAAGCTAAGGGCCCTCGAGGAGAAGTACCGCCTGAGCCCATATTAGCGTGTCGACTTTTCAGTACCGTCGCACGCGAGAGCCTACTCAATACTCGAGATCACTCAGAGTACGGAGCCAACGCTCCTTGCGTATTGTTCTGCGAAAACACGCCGTCGCCAGGACTCGAACCTGGGACCACCTCGTTAACAGCGAGGTGCTCTACCATCTGAGCTACGACGGCCCAACGCATCCAAACGTAGTCGGATTGTTTTAATAGGGCTTTCGCTTTCCCCCCGACGGAAGCGACATGCTTTCACACACGGTCTGACAATCGGAGTGTATGCCTTCCCTCGAGGACGTACTCGAGACAGTCAACGAGCGCGTCACTCCCTCGGCCGACGAACGGCAGCGACTCACTGCGGCCGCCGAGCGGCTGACCAGCCGCGCCGAAGCCGCCATTGCCGACCGTGGGGTCGAAGCCGACGTGCTACAAGTCGGCTCGACGGCTCGTGGAACCTGGCTGGCCGGCGACCGTGATATCGATATTTTCGTCCGCTTCGATCCTGAGCTTCCGCGCGAGAAACTGGAAACGCTGGGTTTAGAAATCGGTCACGCCGTTTTGCCCGAAGGCCATCAAGAGTACGCCGAACACCCATATGTCAAAGGTAACTTCGAGGGCTTTGATGTCGACTGTGTACCCTGCTACGGCGTTGAATCAGCCAGCAAGATTCGCTCGGCAGTCGACCGAACGCCGTTTCACACCCAGTATCTCGAGGCTCGCATCGACGATGACCTCGCCAGCGACATCCGCATGTTCAAGCGATTCCTCAAAGGGATCGGTGCCTACGGCAGCAATCTCAAAACCCGCGGTTTTTCTGGGTATCTTGCCGAGCTGCTCGTCGTCGAGTACAGCGGCCTCGAGTCCCTGCTAAAGGCGGCTGCCAACTGGCACCCACCGGTTGAGTTCGACCCCGAAGACCACGGCACCGCCTCATTCAACGACCCGCTGGTCGTCATCGATCCCACAGATCCTGAGCGGAACGTGGCTGCTGTCTGTGCGGCCGACAACGTCGCCCGCCTACAGCACTACGCCCGAGAGTTGCTCGACGAGCCCACACTGTCGCTGTTTTTCCCACCTGACTGCGAGCCACTCGAGGTAGCCGAAATACGCGAGCGGCTGGCAACGCGAGAGACAACTGCGGTCGCTTTGGTGTTCGAGCCACCGGACATTGTTGATGATCAACTCTACCCACAACTCGAAAAATCCCGCATCGGCATCCAATCAGGACTCGAAGGCCATGGCTTTGCGGTGTTTCGCTCTGAAAGCATCGTCGACCCAGACAACGACATTGCAGTCTTGCTGTTCGAGTTGGCAACCACCCGACTGCCTGCGGTCGAACACCACGAAGGACCACCGGTCGCCGTCCGCGAGCATGCTACTGGCTTTTATAAAGCATACGCCGATCGCGAGGATTGTGTCGGCCCGTTTATCGACGGCGAGCGCTACGTGGTCGAACGTCCGCGTGAGTGGACCGACGGCCTCGAGTATCTCGCCAGCGAGGCAATCTTTGATGTCGGCCTCGGGGCCAGAATCGAAGCGTCGCTCAAAAACGGATACGAACTCCGAATCAACGACGAAATTGCCGAGTTGACCGACAAGATTGGGACAGAACTTACAGCGTACCTCAAGCCCGAACCCTGAAAACACCGAAAAGGTACTCAGAACTGGGTGTCTCGCCGGAGGTGAGTCTGCGAGAAACATCATCTTACTGTTCGGTCGTAACGAAATACGAGCCAAAGACAGTCAGTACATTAATTATTCCGTACAAAAATAAATCGCATAGAAGGCCGCATAGAGAGACAACATCTATGACAAATAACAAGAAACCGACAGACACCGAAAACAAAACGCCGTGGCTTGAGTTGGGCGAACAGCGAGAAGACGTATTCATCAAAGAAGTCGCGCCAAAACTACAGCTTGAGGCGGAACAAAACCCTCGGAAAAAAGACGATCCGACGGCTATAGATATGATTGTTAATGGGGCTCCTGCGGATTTGAAAACACAGGAGACACCGTTTTTCACGTCTGGAAAAACGTATGATCTGCCGCCACAGTACACTGTTACGTTCAATAAAAACGACCACCAGAGGTATAAAACAAAAGAGAATGTAGAGTTGTATTTCTGGGTTCGTTGGAGAGACGAAACAGAAGGGTATGGTGTTGAAGTAGACGAGATGGAAGGCGTGTGGAAAATCGATCATTCGACAGTTACGAGATGGATTGCCGAGGGAGACACACCGTTACACCAGTATCGTCGCCGACAGGGTGATACCGAAAACGCTCGATCATCGTATCTACTTGATCTCCGAGAAATGGAACATCTCGGCTATTTTGTCGAACCAGGTGTTGACAAGTAGCTGCCTACGGCCCTCAAACAGAAGCGAAAATCAGATCTCGCTGACAGAGGAGTCGGCTGCCGGCCGGCCTCTGTGGGTTTGTCAGTCTCGAGGGGTACGGTCTGTCGGCACGTTCGGTTTCGTCTCACGAGTCCAACGGGACAGAGACTCATTGCCGAGTGTGCTGTATTCGTCGGGCATAGAGTTACATCGCTCATCGAGAAGTATGCCCAACAGTATCCCAGTAGGCTAAAAACGGATTGGTGTGGCCGATGTTTCTATCAGCACCACTAAACCGACCGCGTTCGGAGTACCCTCAATGAGTGATTCGGGCCCCGCGAGGTCGGGACACCTCGAGGCCAAACCCATCGAGGCGATCCAGCAGGCGCTTGTCGAGTGGTACGAGACCGACCACCGCGAGTATCCCTGGCGCGAAACAGACGACCCCTACGAAATTGTCGTCTCAGAGATTATGAGCCAACAGACCCAGTTAGACCGAGTGGTCGACGCCTGGGAGGACTTTCTTGAGGAGTGGCCTACCGCCGAATCGCTGGCCGCGGCTCCCCGCAGCGATGTCGTCGCTTTTTGGAGTGCCCACAGCCTCGGATACAACAACCGTGCGAAGTATCTCCACGAGGCCGCAACCCAGATCACAGACGACTACGACGGCGAGTTTCCCGAAACGCCTGAAGAACTCCAAGAGCTGATGGGAGTCGGCCCCTACACCGCCAACGCAGTCGCTTCGTTTGCGTTCAACAACGGCGATGCGGTGGTAGATACCAACGTCAAACGGGTGTTGTATCGCGCCTTCGATGTCCCGGACGACGAGGCTGTCTTTGAGGCTACCGCCAACGAACTCATAGCCGAGGGTCGCTCGAGAGTCTGGAACAACGCGATCATGGAACTCGGGGGTGTCGCCTGCGAGAAGACGCCGAAGTGTGATACAGCGGGCTGTCCGTGGCGCGAGTGGTGTGCCGCCTACGAGACAGGAGATTTTACCGCTCCTGATGTTCCAACCCAGCCGAGTTTCGAGGGCAGCCGGCGACAGTTTCGCGGGCGTGTGATCCGAACGCTCGGTACGTACGACGCGCTAACGTTCGATGAGTTGGGCCCCAGAATACGGGTCGACTACGGCGGCGAGACGGGCCGAGAGTGGCTCGAGGGGCTTGTTTCGGATCTGGTTGCAGACGAACTGCTCGAGACAGAAACACAGAACGGCAGGACAGTTGTTCGGCTCCGAGAGTAGCGGTAGCAGATAGATTTACATGCTGGTCTTCGAATAGCACATATAATGGTCAAATCGACGGTTCGTTTTTCCGAGACGGTGATGGATCGGGTCGAAGAGCTCGTCGACGGCGAGACGTTTTCGAGTAAATCCGAATTCCAGCGATTTGCTGTCGAGTTCGTGCTCTCGGAGATCGACGACTACGAACCCGAAATGCTGGATTTCGACGATGTACGCCAAGAAGTCTTTTCGGACGAATCATCACACACAAGAAAGGAGTTTGGTCCTGAAGACGACGCAGAGTTCTATCAGATTGCCGCCCGTATCAGGCAGTTTGCGATCCGCGGCGAAATCGACACTGCTCGTGAGTTGATCGATACCCACTATCCAGCAACCGATCCGCGAAGCCTGTTGTTGGACGATATTGTCGAAGCCTATCGCAGCCGCGACCAACCAGAGATACTCCCAGTCGAGTAGCCCTGTTGGGGTGTCGGCTCGAGTTGTTAGGCTCTGTAGGCCGACTCGAAAAACGCTGCTTCTAAAGCCACCGTACGCTCGAAGTATCGCATCACACGCGCCTGTTGGGGTGTCGGTAGTGTTGGACCGACTGTATCCAACTGTCGGCGGAGCCACTGAACAAACGAAACGAAGCCAGGGTTCGCATGGAGTTCGATCCACTCATCGAAGTAGAATGACTCGGGACGGTCAGTTGCTTCGCGCTGTGCCCACTCTAGATACACCCACTCGGCTGGCACAAGTACCGCCAACGTCTCAGCGTAGCCGCCCTCGTTGGCTGCGGCGACCAATAGATCAGTCATTGCCTCTGTTGTGTCGGTGAGTTCGGGATCAGTACGCATTTCGGCCGGCAGACCGAGTGCGGTAAACGACCGCTCGAAGTAGTCGTTTTCTTCGTCAGTGATCACGTCTAGGAACTCGATCAGTCGACGCTTTGCGGCCATCGATGGTGCCTGGCCGACCGCCTGGCCAAAGGCACCGACAAGCGTCTCGACGAAGGCATAATCCTGGATGAGATATTGGCTGAACACGTTGGTATCGAGCGTATCAGCACCCAACTGCTGGGTGAATCGGTGCGTTGTTGCATCACTCCAGGCCGGCTCAGATCGCTTTCGGAGCCAGTCAGTAAACCGTGGGCCCTCGTAGTTGTCGGCGTACGCCTCGTAGGACTCGAGGCGGTCAGGACGACCAGTCACAGGCCCCAGCCTTGTTGAGTGTAGGCCATCTCCCAGAAGCGATACTCGAGTTTCGCACTCGTCCGAAAAGTCTGTTTCATCGCCTCGTGTTCGCCGGGTGAGTCGGCCCAACAGCGATCGACGAACTGCCGACACCACCCGACTTCCTCGCGGAACTCATCGCTCGTGTATAGTTCGATAAACGGCGTATACTCGTGGCGCTCGTCGGCTAACGCCGCCATGTGGTCGGCCACGTCGAGATACCCCTGCATACACGGATACAGCGCGGCCGCGATTTCGCCGAGAGTTCCCTCATAGGCAGTCCGCAACAAAAAGTTCGTGTAGGCCACACAGGTTGGAGCCTTCTGGGTGGCCTCGAGGTCGGCACTCGAGAGATCGTAGTTGGCCGCAAACGACCGGTGGAGATCCATTTCAGTGTCCAAAACCGTGTGGGCGACCCCCAAGAGGCCGGTCATCGTCGATTCATCTCGAGCTTTGGTGCCGGCGATGGCAAACAACCGCGCATAATCCTGCAGATACCGATAATCCTGTCTGACCCAGTGTTCAAACGCCGCTGGCTCGAGGGTGCCCTCGGCGAGTTCGACGACAAACGGGTGGGACTTTTGTGCCTGCCAGATATCGTGGCCGCTCTCTAAGAGCTGTTGGCTACCACTCATACGCTGAGTGGGAGCCACACGACAATATAACTTACTAATATAATCGGTTTATACCGTCTGCGAGAGGCCACAGCGAACAACGATACAGAGGTTGTTACTCAGTGTTCGACCGATCCGGTGAGTTGCTTGTGGTAGTCTCCGCAGAGTGGTTGTTGGGTTCCTCAGACTGACCGCTGGGTTGGGCCTCGGGCGACTCTCGAGTCTGGCGAATCGGTTCCCACTCGAGAGCATCGAACTCTTCGACAGCAGTTTCGACAGTTTTCCCAACGATGTTCATCTCGCGGGCCCGATAACTGGTGACCATCCGATAGGCAACAGGATACGCAATCGCCGTCGCGATTACGGCGAGAATCAGGTTCCCAAGCCAGAGACGTACCAGAACGTCGAATCCGCCATCCAACGTGATGTCCCCGCCATCGAAGCCCTCGACAGGCCCCAAAAGAAAGAACCCGAGGCTGATACTGGCTGCATACACGCCCCATTTGACAGGCGGGTTCAACACGAGCACCGAGGCAAACAGCGCGATCTTGTTGATCCGCTCGAACAGATACGCTAACACAGCAAACACGACGAGTCCCGCACCAAGGGTCGGCAGCATCGTAATAAAGACACCAAGCCCGAAGCTTCCTGCGACCTCGCGTGGTGTGTGCTCTTGAGTGAACGACTTGTGTAGTTCGTCCCGAATTCGGTTGAGGTATCCGTTCACCCGGCTTTGCATATCAGCAGAAGCATCGGTTGGGACAAAAGTATGTAGGGATCAAAGACCGAAGGGAAACGAAACAGACCGACAGATAACTGATAACTGACTGGCCAACAGCGACATGATTCCAGCCGCCGTCTGCCTCCCAAGGCGGTCTCGCGTGACCCCAAGTCGGCACCCTGCCGGCTGCCGGTTTGAGTCCTCTCACGGCTCTCCGCGAGACGTACAGAGACTGCCATGAGAATATGTTATCCATCCACTGTGTCCCTGTTGGTCGATGGCGCGCTGTTCGATAGTCGCTGGCCACCGGTGCTGTGGACACTTCAAACAGTATGTACTGTCGACACCGAGAGACGAACAGCAGTTTCGCTCAACTCGGAGGCGACAGATGCGTGATTCACCGTCGCTCGAGTCAGTGCTTTCTACCCTCGAGGCCCACCAGCTTACAGTCGTCTCGAACCGCCAACCGTATCGCCACAGCTTCGAGGACGGCGAGGTCGTCGTCGATCGACCCGCAGGCGGGCTGACCGCCGGATTGGATCCAGTTGTCCAACAGACCGACGGCGTCTGGGTGGCCTGGGGCGATGGCGAGGCCGACCGTCAGGTGACCGACAACGCAGACGCTCTGAGAGTCCCACCTGACGAGCCGGCCTACACACTCAAACGTGTCTGGCTCTCAGAGTCTGCGGTTGCGGACTACTACTACGGCTTTAGCAACCGGGTGCTGTGGCCGCTTTCCCACGGGCTGACCGAGTACCTCACGTTCAAAGAACGCTACTGGGAGCGATACCGAGCAGTCAACAGCCAGTTTGCTGACAGCGTTGTCGAGGCTGTCGAGGACAACACCGACGAATCGGTCGGGGCTAAGACAGCCGACTCCACAAGCGACGATGCAGAGACAGTCGTCTGGTTTCAGGACTACCATTTCGGGTTGGCTCCCCGGTTCGTTCGCGAGCGGCTCACTGAGACCGCTCTATTGAGTCAGTTCTGGCACATTCCGTGGCCCGAACGTGAAGTGTTTCGGGACTGTCCCCACCAGAGTGAACTGCTCGAGGGATTGCTTGCCAACGATCTGTTAGGCTTTCACATCCCGAAGTACTGTGGGAACTTCTTGGAGTGTGTAGCCACAATCCTCTCCGAAGCATCCATCGACTGGGAAAACCGGACAGTCACATACGAGGGCCACAAAACCCGCATTCGGGCGTTTCCGATGGGCGTCGATACCGAGGGCATCGCCGAGCATGCCGCCGCCCCAGACGAGGGATTTTGGACCGAGTTCCGTACCGAGTACGGCATCCCCGACGACCAGCAGGTTGCCGTCGGCATCGACCGGCTGGATTACACCAAAGGAATCCCAGAGCGCCTTGCGGCGATCGAACAGTTGCTGGCAGCCGAACCAAACTGGCGTGGAGCGTTCACCTACATCCAGAAGGCAACCGCAAGTCGGACGGCGATTCCGGAGTACCGTGAACTCCACAGACAACTCCAGCGGGATATCAAACGGATCAACGACCGGTTTGGCACCGACGAGTGGAAGCCAATCGTCGAGATAGACGATTATCTGTCCGAAGAGGCACTCTATGGGCTCTGTCGGCACAGCGACCTTGCCATTGTGAGCCCGCTGGCCGACGGAATGAACCTTGTGGCCATGGAGTACGTCTCCGCACAGATCGACGACACTGGCGTGCTCGTATTGAGCGAACACGCCGGTGCCCACGAGTTACTCGGGGATGCCGCAATTTCGATTGTGCCGACTGACAGTGAGACCTTCGCCGACCGGCTCGACCTTGCGGCCTCAATGCCCGACGAAGCCCGTCGCCAGCGCATGCAGGCACTCCGATCGACCGTCGCTGAAACCGACATTCAGTCGTGGATGGCAGACGTCTTCGAGACGACGCTGGCGGCTGTCGAACCCACAGATAGCTCACAGACTGATCTCAGATCACCGTAACCAGGAGGTTTTCACACGTATGAACCACCGTTCCTCACAACCGACGCCGGAATCAACCAGCCAGCCACCGCTCGTCTGGGCGGCCTTCGAGGAGCTTCGAGACAGACTCAGCGAGTCGCCCGGCTTGCTGTTTGGCACCGATTTCGACGGCACGCTCTCGCCGATTGCTGAAGACCCCACCGTGCCTGAACCAACTGAGCCGAATGTACAGTCGTTGGGCACCTTTCGTGATCATCCACAGGTTCGGCCCGCAGTGATCAGCGGTCGTGGGCTGGCTGATCTCCGTGAGCGGCTTGGGCTTGCGGGCATCGATTGTGTCGGCAATCACGGCCTCGAGGCCGATATTGATGGCTCCGGTGAGACCCTCCCAGATGCAGCCAGTGCCGAACCAGTAGTTGATGACGTCTGTCGCCGACTGGGCGGTCGGGTTGACGACATCGAGGGAACGGTCGTCGAAAACAAGGGCGTTACGGCGACAGTTCATTACCGCCAGGTCGACCGGGCGGCCGTCGAGACTGTTGAGTCCCACGTCCAAACAGTTGTCTCCGAGTACGGCAGGGGCGAACTCGAGATTCACGATGGCAAAGAGAGCCTCGAGATCCGGCCCGCGGCCGACTGGGACAAGGGTAGTGCTCTATCGCAACTTCGGGAGCACACCGACGACACCTGGCTCACGTTGTATATCGGCGACGATACAACCGACGAGGCGGCGTTTCGCGTAGTCGGCGACGAGGGTATTTCCGTCCATGTCGGCGACAGAGAGACGACAGCCGCCGGCTATCGGGTTCGGGACTCGACGGAGGCAGAAGTGTTTATCCGCTGGTTGGCAACCGATGGGCTGGCGGTGCTCTCGACGGCCGACCGCAGCAAAGGTGGCCCAGCGAAGCGATGAAATCGACAGCAGTGTCGACCAAGAGACGACGTTACCGCCCGGAACCCTTTTTTGAGTACCGACCGTAGCGTGGTTCATATGGGACTAGGCACGGATATGTATCGCCAGCAGATTCTCGACCACTACAAAAGCCCCCGCAACTACGGGGAACTCGAGGATCCTGATTTTTCACACACGGGCGAAAACCCCTCTTGTGGCGATACGATCCAGATGGATGTGCGACTCGACGACGACGGCGAAGAAATTGAATACGTCACGTTCACCGGCGATGGCTGTGCGATCTCACAGGCCTCGGCGAGTATGCTTTCGGAGCGACTTGTTGGGATGACCCTCGAGGAACTCGAAGCCTTAGAGACCGACGACATCGTTGAGATGTTGGGAGTGACGATCTCACCAATGCGGATTCCGTGTGCTGTGTTAGGCAACCAGGTCGCCAAAGACGGCGCGAAAATCCACAAAGGCGAACTCGACCCCGCAAGCGAGACGATTACCGAAGACTGAGACGCTGTGAGTCTGGTGTTGTGGAGTGGCGTTTGTGCTTACCAGTGACGTTCCTGTGAGTCTACGCGACGGTGAGACCAGTGATGTTTGTGCGAATATATGCGCCGATACGTATATTTTGGAACAGATTTTCATCTCCGGTGGTCGGCTTTCGACCGAGTTCGCTGCAAATATTGACGTATTCTGAGTCTTCCAAACAACGCGGGTAGTGGCCGGAGGGTCTATCTACTTGCAGAGATCTCCGAAAGAAGCGACTGTCGTGCTGTCGCAGACGACTCCCTTCGTTGCGGTTGTCGGTTTGTTTTAGCTGCCAGCGGTTGGTGATATGGTATGACGCTTGAAACTAACTATCGGTCACCCTCGAATGCCATCGAACAGCCCTCGGTGCAAGGTTCAAGCGGCACTGAACCAGACGAGTGGCGACTCGGCGAATACGACCGGATTGTCGTCGAAACCGACGGCTCTCCACGGTAGCTACAGCCGGTCGGCCAGATCCTCGGCGAAGTAGGTCACAATGAGATCTGCACCCGCACGCTTGATACTCAACAGTGATTCGTAGGCTGTCGCCTCGAGATCCAACCATCCCTTTTCAGCGGCCGCATGCAGCATCGCATACTCTCCAGAGACGTTGTAGGCGGCCACTGGCTGGTCGAACTCCTGACGCACGTCGCTGACGATGTCGAGATACGGCAAGGCAGGTTTGACCATCAGTACATCCGCGCCCTCCTTTATGTCCAACTGAACTTCACGCATCGCCTCTCGGCGGTTGGCGGGATCCATCTGGTAGTGTCGGCGATCACCGAAGGCGGGCGCACCGTCTGCAGCATCACGAAACGGCCCGTAAAACGAAGATTCGTATTTTGCGGCGTAGCTCATAATCGGAACGTGCTCGAAGCCGGCGGTATCAAGGCCACGGCGAATCGCGCCGACCATGCCGTCGGTCATACTCGAGGGGGCAACCATATCGGCTCCGGCTTTGGCCTGCGAGACCGCTGTGTCGGCGAGCAACTCGAGTGTGTCGTCGTTTTTGACCGTCAGCGTCGGCTCGTCGTGGGCGTGGGGTTCGACAACGCCGCAGTGGCCGTGGTCGGTGTACTCACAGAGACAGACATCGCCGATGATGTACGCATCTGTGTGGTCGCTGATTTCGCGAATTCCCTGCTGGACGACACCGTCTTCGGCGTAAGCCTCGGTTCCAATCGCGTCTTTGGTCGTAGGAACCCCGAAGACCATGACGGCTTCGACACCTGTTTTTCGGATTTCCTCGACACGGTCGGCAGCCTCCGAGACAGGAACGCGTTCGTGGCCCGGCATCGACGAGATCGGGCGTCGGTCATCGATTGTTTCGTCGATGAAGACGGGCGCGATGAGATCCCGTGCATCGAGCGTAGTCTCTCGAACAAGCGGTCGGATGCCGTCGGTTCGAAGTCGACGGGGCCGATCAGTGGGCTCGAATGGCATGCTCAGTTGTCAACATGCCGCAGCCAAAGAGATACCGTTCTGCAACTGGGTTTGGGTGTCTCGAGTTAGTCCGTCCGAGTCACATCCAGTTGGGACTCGAGATCCGCAAGCTCCTCGGAGTCGCTGATGAGTTCCAGCCGCTCGCGGAAGTGGTCGGTACAGAGACCCACCTTGATGCCGCCTTTCTCGGCTGCAAACGTGGCCTCATCCTCGCAGTAATGACAGCGCATACTCGCAGTTAGAGGTCTAGACGGTTTAACTCACCGCTGGCTGCAGTTGACGCCGGAACCGCTCGAAGTCTTTGCTGCCGACGCCGGTCTGTCCGACTGTCTCGCCGTGGGCGTCGCTGCCACCCGTTCGGAGCAAATCGGCGGACACACAGATCTCATCGAGCGAGTCAGTTGGGACGTCTCGAGGGTACGGATAGTCGTATTCGATTCCCTCGAGTTGTGCTGCAACATCGAGTGCCGCCTCGGGATCAGGGTACCGAAACGGGTGGGCGAGACTGACAACCGGACAGGCCTCGCCGAGCAGTTCGATCCCACGGTCGAGAGGTGTGACCGCTCGGGGCACATAACAAGGGCCGTCGTTGCCGATTAGCTCTGCGAACGCGCGGTCGACATCGTAGGGGGCCTCGCTGTCGGCTATGGCCCGCGCGATGTGTGGTCGGCCGATTCCAGGCCGTGGCTCGAGCGGAAGTTCGACGCCAAGGTGAGATTCGACCGCCTGGATAATCCGTCGGCCGCGCTGTTGACGGTCGGCCTGGAGTCGCTCGAGTTCTGCTTGCAGTTCGGCAGTTGGTTCGACACCGTATCCCAGCAAATCGAGACGCTGGTCGCCGGCATCGACGCGGAGTTCGATCCCCCGAATGATGCCGACACCCTCCCGTCTCGTCACAGGCGCCGACAGCTCAGGGTGGATAGTGTCGTGGTCGGTGACGGCGAGCCACGCAACGTTGGCCCGCCGTGCGGCCTCTGGGAGTTGTTCGACGGTGAGTACTCCATCCGACGCTGTCGTATGTACGTGCAGATCAGCGACCGGATTCGTGTTCATAACTTGTATTGTGAACCCGTATGCAAGAACACTCCGAGACTACCTTAATGAATATTAACAGTAGGGGTGACTACCCAATTCCTTATGGACAATCATTATA
>LFFM01001128.1_pt1 | contig 18976 bp, 16 predicted proteins | sample 643131 | NCBI WGS metagenome assembly LFFM01 (sample SAMN03777445, study PRJNA286221) | soda lake metagenome | biome: soda lake; feature: Kulunda steppe; material: water; isolation source: sample Tc-Br brine of Tanatar trona crystallizer | place: Russia: Kulunda steppe | collected 2011-07
CACGACAGCCATCGACAGCACCGCAATCGCCACTAACAGTACGACCCCGATCACCGGCGACACGCCACGCTCGAGCGCGTTGTTGGCTCCCTCCGACGAACCGTCACCTGTTGAGACCGTCAGTGACGAGCGTGCTTTCATCGTCCAATTATTGCTTGCAACGAACAAATACCTACCGACCGAACGGTCTGTCGAAGCGTTCACACTCGGCCGCCAGCGCTGTTTTTCCCGGATCCAGCGGACACTGATACTGTCGACTGTACGTCGTCCACGATTCTTTCCACCCCGAGTTGTGAGAATCCGCACACAGGTACAGCCAACAACATGAGCCATACGACCGTTCGCAGATGCTGGGGCCAGATTCAGCATGGGCGAGCGTGTTGGAGGTGTGAACGAACCAACACTCCCAGACAGCGGATACTATAAACCACCAACACCCCAATGATCGGTAATGACCGATCTCGAGGGAGTGAACGTCGCTCTCGGCGTCTCCGGATCCATCGCCGCCGTCAAGACCGTCGAACTCGCCCACGAACTCCGCCGCCAGGGGGCCAGTGTCCGCGCCGTCGTCTCCGGAAGTGCCCAGGGAATCATCCACCCCTGGTCGCTCGAGTTCGCCACCGAGAACCCCGTTGTCACCGAAATCACGGGGCGCGTCGAACACGTCGAACTCTGTGGGTACGACGGCTGGGCCGACATATTGTTACTCGCCCCGGCAACCGCGAACACCATCGGAAAAATCGCGAGCGCCGTCGACGACACACCCGTGACAACGTGCGCGACGACCGCACTGGGTGCTGACATTCCCGTCGTCGTGGCCCCCGCTATGCACGCGCCGATGTACGAACACCCCGGCGTCCTCGAGGCCATCGAAACCGTCGAACAGTGGGGCGTCGACTTCGTAGCCCCACGCCTCGAGGAAGGAAAAGCGAAAATCGCGACCGAAGACGCGATCTGTACCGCCGTCGCCCGCGCAACGGGTGTGACTCCACTCGAGGGGCAGCACATAGTCGTGACCAGCGGGGCGACGAGCGAATCGATCGATCCCGTTCGTGTCCTCACGAATCGATCCTCTGGCACGATGGGGCGAGCGGTCGCACACGCCTGCCACGTCCTCGGCGCGCGAGTAACTCTCGTTCACGACGGCCCAGACGTCCCCTACGCCGACGTTCGACAGGTCGAGAGTGCAGCCCAAATGCTCGAGGCCACGCTCGATCTCACACCTGCGGCTGATGCCCTCGTCTCTGCGGCCGCCATCGGCGATTATACCCTCGAATCTAGCCCCGAGAAGCTCCGTTCCGGCGAGCCCCGAACGCTCGAACTGGAGCCAGTACCGAAACTCCTCGATACCGTCAGGGAGTCCCACCCGGACCTCACGATCGTCGCGTTCAAGGCCGAAACCAGCGGTGAGGACGAGGCGATGGTCGACGCGGCCAGGACGCTACTCGAGCGCGTCGGCGCGGCGTTCGTCGTCGCAAACGATGCGAGCGTGATGGGGCGTGAACAAACACGGGCCCTGTTGGTCCACGCCGACAGCGTCGCCGCATTTGAGGGGGAAAAAGAGGCGCTTGCTCGAGAGCTCGGCGAATCACTGGGAGTCATTTTGGAAGGGGAATAAGTCACAACCCAAGACCGTCGTCAAGAGAATTATATAGGTGGCGTCCAATCCGCTAGTCGATGGTGCGTTCGACACCACCGCTTGTCAACGTGTCCACCTATCTATGAGCTTACAGCGAGAAACACACAGCCCCCAGCTCTCGAAGGGCGAAATATTCGAAGTCCTCCGGAATCAGCGGCGCCGATATGTCCTCCAGTTTCTCAAACAGGACGGAAACCCCGTCGAACTCGGCGACCTCGCCCAGCAAGTGGCGGCCTGGGAGTACGAAACGACACTCGAGGACGTGACACCGGAACAACGAAAGCGAGTCTATACCACACTCCAGCAGACCCATCTCCCGAAGATGGATACCGCCGGCATCCTGCGATTCGATTCAGACGAAGGGATTATCGAACCCACCGATCGAACCAACGATCTCAACGTTTACCTCGAGATCGTTCCCGGCAGTGAGTTCGCCTGGCGTGAACTGTACCTCTCTCTCGGGGCTATCGGCTGTGCGCTTGTCGCTGCACTGTGGCTCGAGATTTATCCGTTCACCCTCGTGTCCGAACTCGCCTGGGCGGGATTGCTCTCACTCACCGTCACGATCGCCGCGACAGCACACATCTACTACGAGCGGAACATGCGGCTTGGACAGGGGGAGGCCCCACCGGAATTGTCCTACCGCAACGGTCGGTAACGCGGATCGTCACCTTTTACTCGATATCCCACGCATCCACGACATGGATCAGTTGAAAGAGTCACTCCTCGAGGCTCCTATCATCGAAAAAGACGGGTATCACTACTTCGTCCATCCGATCAGCGACGGCGTTCCAAAGATCGAGCCCAGCTTGCTCCGTGAAATCGTAATCCGGATCACGCGAAAAGCCAATCTCGAGGAAGTAGATAAGATCGTCACCCCCGCAGCGATGGGCATTCACATCTCGACCGCCGTGTCGCTCATGACGGATATCCCATTGACGGTGATCCGTAAACGACAGTACGGTCTCGAGGGTGAGGTATCACTCTCTCAGCAGACCGGTTATTCCAAAAACGAGATGTACATCAACGACGTGCAAGCAGGCGATCGAGTGCTTGTTCTGGATGACGTCTTATCGACCGGTGGAACACTCACCGCGGTTATCGGTGCGCTCGACGAGATCGGTGCCGAGGTCGTCGATACTGTCGCCGTCATCAAGAAAGTCGGTGGCGAGAACAAGGTCGCAGACGCCGGATACGACGTAAAGACGCTGATCAACGTCGACGTGGTCGACGGTGAAGTCGTGATCGTCGACGAAGACGGCGACGACTGACGCTGGCAGTCACTTTTTGTCTCCCCAGGGAGCGATGGCCGATGGCCGACTTTATCGCCTGTGGGGCCTCGAGAGTGACTTCGGGCCACCTGCTCAGTCGTCGGTCGCGGGCGACTCGACAACCGCTGTCGTATCCTGCTCAATCAGATGGCAGGAAGCGCGGTGGTTTTCCTCGATATGAATCTCCGCAGGTTTCTCTTGGCGACACACTGTCTCGAACTCCGCCGATAACACCGCGCTCGCTTCCTCGAGGTCGTGGGCAAACACCAGTTCGATCGAGTCGGTGAGCGTTTGTTCGGCTGTCCCGTCTGCCAGTGACGGTGGAATCTCGAACTCTTCTCTGAGGCGTGTCTCGAACGCCTCCAGAGGGACTTCTTCGATATCGTCATACCCCTCCTGTTCGGTGACGACTCCTTCGAAAATGGACTCCACGTCGATGTTCTGATCGTGCACTCGATAGATGTAGTCCATGAGATGACGCCACGTTGCTTGCTCGAACGAATAGCCATCCGGTTGGATAATCTCCGGACAACGGGTGTGAAACCGACACCCGACGGGAGGATTTGCGGGACTCGGAACGTCCCCTGAGAGGGTCACTTCGTCACGTGAGCGATGTGGGTCTGGAATCGGAATCGAGGAAATGAGCGCGCGGGTGTACGGATGTTGTGGGTTAGTGAAAATCTCATCCGTCGGCCCCTCTTCGACGATCTGGCCCAGGTACATGACACCGACTCGGTCACAGATTTCACGGATGACACCCAGGTTATGACTAATGATCAAGATACCCAGGCCAAACTCGTCCTGTAAGTCTTGCATGATCGAGAGAATCTCGGCCTGAATTGAGACATCCAGTGCGGACACTGGCTCGTCTGCAACCAGAAGGTCAGGGTTGACCGATAATGCTCGAGCCAGGCCGATCCGTTGTTTTTGACCACCGCTGAACTCGTGTGGGTACCGGTCGGCGTCGGAGGCCTGCAACCCAACTTTCTCGAGCAGGGTTCCGACGATCTCTCGTCGACGTGCCCGGTCGTTCATGCCGTTGACGTACAACGGTTCGGCGACGGATTCACCGATCGACATCCGGGGGTCGAAACTCGAGTCCGGATCCTGGAAGATCATCTGGGCCCGTCGTCGAAACCGTTTGAGTTCTCGTTTGGAGAACGTCGTCACGTCCTCGCCATCGAACAGCACTTGCCCATCAGTGGCCTTTTCGAGCTGTAAAATCGTGGTTGCGGCCGTCGATTTACCACATCCCGACTCTCCGACGATCCCGACGGTTTCTCCGCGCCTGACACTCACGTCGATCCCGTCGACCGCACGGACGCGTCCGATTTCACGTTTCAGGATGCCTTTCGTGATCGGGTAGTGTTTCTTGAGGTTTCGGACCTCGAGCAGTGGTGTCTCGGCGCTCATAATCTGTCACCTCCGGCCTCAGAGTGGGCACCAGCCGTTGTTTCCCGGGCAGTCGTTGCTGTACCCTCACCAGCCGTGTCTTCGAGAACGACAGATGAGTCATACATGTCGTGGTAGTGAATACACGATACCTCGTGGTCGGGACCGGTAGCCTGGAAGAACTCGGGTTGGTCACCGACGAAACAATCGTCGATGGCGTACTCACAACGATCTGCAAACCGGCAGCCATCGGGTGGGTTCGTGACGCTTGGTAACGTTCCACCGATGGGTTCGATGGTTCCGCTCGCACCGGGCAGACAGTTCAAGAGCGCTCGCGTGTAGGGGTGTGCGGGTGAGTCATACAGGTCGTAGACGTCTGCCCGTTCCATCACCTTACCGGCGTACATCACGATGACACGGTCGGCGATTTCTGCGACGACACCGAGGTCGTGCGTGACGAAGATAATCGACATCCCGAACTCCTCCTGAAGGTCCATCAGCAACTCGAGGATCTGGGATTCGATCGTGACGTCGAGTGCGGTCGTCGGTTCGTCGGCGATGAGCAGGTCGGGTTCACAGGCGAGTGCCATCGCAATGATCGCCCGCTGTTTCATCCCGCCGCTGAATTCGTGTGGATAATCGTCAACGCGCGAGGCGGCTTCGGGAATACCCACTTCGTCCAAGAGCTCTATCGCTCGTTCTCTGGCGGCGTCTTTCGAGAGATCCTGATGGGCCTGAATTCCCTCGCGGATTTGCGCCCCAACGGTGTAGACGGGGTTGAGCGCACTCTGTGGGTTCTGGAAGACGTGACTGATCCGCCCGCCGCGAATCTTTCTGATTTCATCGTCACTCATTTCGGTGACGTTCTGTCCGTCGAAGATAATCTCGCCACCAGCGATTTCGCCGGGTGGCATCTGCAAGATGCGAGTGATCGATTCAGTCGTGACGGATTTACCGCTGCCACTTTCACCGACGATACAGACGGTTTCGCCCTGATCGACGTCAAAACTGACGCCGTCGACGGCGTATACGGTACCCTCGTCGGTGTGAAACACCGTCTCGAGATTCGTGACTGAGAGGAGTGGATTGCTGCTCATAGGTTAGGTTTCGTGTCGTGGATCGAGTGCGTCTCGCAGGGCATCACCGAGGAAGTTGAACGACAACACGGTGAAAAACAGGAAGATCCCTGGAATCGTTGCGACCCACCAGGCCGTCGCCAGGTGGTTCCGGCCATCCGAAATGATGCGCCCCCACGACCAGATGTTGGGGTCGCCAAATCCGAGGAAGGCCAGCACGGCTTCAGTCAGGATCATCACTGGGATGATCAACGTCGCTGCCGTGATGATCGTGTTCGACACGTTTGGCAGAATGTGGCGTCGAATAATGTAGGCCTTCCCTGCACCGGCGGCCTCGGCCGCCTGGATGTAGGACTCTTCGCTCCGTTGGAGCGCTTCCGACCGCACGAGGCGGGCAGTCCCACCCCAGCCAGTAAACGCGAGGATAACAATCAGGAGGAAGAGGCTGCCACCGTAGATGTAGACGAGCAGGACGATCAGGAAGAACGTCGGGAACGTCATCAGGAGGTCGACGAAGCGCATGAGCACCTCGTCGATCCAGCCGCCCGAGAACGCAGCCGTTGCACCGACGACGCTCGCAAGGATGATGCTGAACAGCGTCGCGATCAGGCCAACCTGGAGGCTGACCTGTGCGCCCGTAATCGTGACCTCGAGGATATCTTCTCCAGTTCGGTGGGTACCGAAGGGATGTGCCCACTCCCCACCGAAGAAGACCGGTGGTGCGTTTGGATTACCCCAGTTTGGCTCGGGGTGGCCGATGATGAGTGGCCCGACGGTCCCCATCACGAAGATAATCGCGAGGAAGCCGAGACTCCATATCGCGGCCGTATTCTGTTTGAACTTCGACCAGTAGTACATCGTCATTCGCTTGTTTTGGTACAGGGGGACGACGACGTACCAGAACAATGCAACCAATGTCAGGCCAAAGAGCCAGTCGACGTTATTGGGGTTCAGTGACAACTCGAAAAGAATTAAGTCCTGTTCGATGACCGGGTGGCGCTCGGCAACAAAGAGGAAGTCATAGAGCCAGAGCAGGCCAACGGCAAGCAGCGACAGCGTCGATCCAACCGTCTTTCGGTCGATATTGAATCGCCCCCTGTCGTACTCCTCCCAGTCGATCTGTCCGATTTCGATTCTATCTGGTGAAGTATCTGTTGCCATTAGTTTCTCCCCTCGTAGGTAATCCGTGGATCAAGCACGGTGTACAGGATGTCCTGTAGCAAGTTCCCAAGAATCGCGATAATGACCGGGACCAGCGTGGTCGCGAGGACCAGTGGCGTGTCCATGTTGATGATCGCATTGTAGCTCACGAGGCCGAGGCCGGGAATACCGAAGATCACCTCGATGACGTACGCCGAAGCGAAAATGATCCCGACGAAGTCAGCGACGAGAATCGTGGCCAACACCGGCGTTGCCGGGCGGAAAATATGTCTGAACATAATCCGCCACTCGCTCACTCCTTTCGCCCGAGCGGTCTTCGTCCACTCGGCATTGACGTACTCGAGGGTTTCAGCCCGTGCATACCGCATCTGGGAGGCAACCGCCGCCGTCGTGAGAACGAAGAACGGTAACACTAGCTGATAGGCGTGCTCGAGCGACCAGTAATCGACCGTCGTGTCGTAACTGGTGGGGAACCACTCGAGGACGACGCCGAAGATCAGGATGAGCATGATCGCCAGCCAAAAGTTCGGGACGCTGATCCCGAAGAAGGCCCCGAAGGTCGCAGCGTAGTCGGTTTTCGTGTACTGGTTGTTGGCCGAATAGAGGCCAACGCCAAAGCCGATCAACACGGCCACGATCGTGGAGGGAATCACGATCGCTGCGGAGTACACCCACGAATCGGCGATGACCGTCATGACGTCAGCGTTGTAATTGAACGAATCACCCCAATTGAGGGTGTACATGTCGATCATGAAGTCGGTGTACTGCTCCATCAACGGCCGATCTTCACCGCGAGTTTGTTCGTACGTCTCAACTGCCTCTTCTGGATCACCGCCCTCCTGTGCGGCATCGAACGCGACGGTACTCGCCGTCGGGTTTGGGGAGGCAGCCAGGAATCCGAAGGTCACGCTGAGGATGATAAACGACGCCAACAGCGCCCAGAGACAACGCCGGCCGATATACCAGGCCATGCTCATGGTCTGGTACCCCCGTTAGAAATGGTCACAAGAGTGAGCGGTGAGCACGCGAAACTATCGTACATACGGTATTTATTATCAGGTTTTGAAAGTCGTGTGGTCGATGACACGGTCGAATTCAAACGGGATCCACCGGACAATGCGTCCAGTGGCCGCGGTCGTGGTTAGTTGTGGATATCTTCGGTCATCCAGAACGAGTGGGATTTATAGCCCCACGACGGGGATGGATCCTCGGTGAACATAACCTCACTCTGGTAGCCGATGATGTCGTCCTCGAAGTAGAGGAAGTTGACCGGCAGGTCCTCGCTCAGGATTCCGAAGATTTCGGCGAAGATGGCCCGTTGTTCGTCTTCATCCTCGGCTGCTGCACCCTCGGCGATCATCCCACCGATGTCCTCTTCAGGCACGTAGCCGTAGAAATTCGTCCCGGAATTTGCCGTCCAGAACGCTTCGATTGCAGCTGGTGAACGCGGATAGGTGTTGAACCCGATGCCGGACATCAGATCCCACTCCCGTGCACTGGTGAGTGCCTGTGGATCTTCAGCTTCAGGATCGTTGAAAATCCCGGTCGGTTCACCGTCCTCGGCAACCTGTGCATACTGGTCGAGCATCGTGTCGAAGGGCACGGCATCGGTATCGACATCGATGCCCAGTTGCTCGATTTCGGAGACGACGTACCGTGCAGCGTCCTCGGTCAAGTCCGCGCCACTTGAGTAGACGTACGTGAGGACGACTGGTTCACCATCTGGATCGAGGAGTGTGTCACCATCGTACTCGTAGCCGTCGCTGAGGTTGTCTTCGAGCATCTCGCGAGCGGCCTCGACGTCGTAGGAATCGCCCTGTCCAACCGGGTTGACATCACTGTCATCGTAGAAGGCCGAGTATTCAGGCTGGAACGTCTGTGCAACGTCGGCAAAGCCACGGTAAATATCGGTGGCAATGGTCTCTTTGTTGATCGCCATCGATATCGCACGGCGAACCTCACGCTTGCGCAGCTCTTCCCACCCGTTGGCTCGCTGGTTGAAAGCCATGATGCTGCAGTACGGTGTCTCCGAGGAGATCAGTTCGTACTGATCGTCATCTTCGAAGTTTTCGACCTGATCCGCTTCTATGCCGAGTGTCGAGAGGTTGCCCGTCTCGAACTCCGCACGCCGGGTGCTGCTCTCCTCGAGGATGTTGATCGTGTACTGCTCGAAGTACGGTGCGTCTTCCCAGTCTTCACCCTCCCCGCGGAGATAGTAGTCGTCGTTTCGAACGGCGACGAACCGGTCTTCGATGGCGCGCTCTTCGAACGTGTATGGGCCGAGGTTTCCGGTGTAGGCGAACTCCTGGACCGCATCATCGTCGTTCAGTTCGCTGCCGGCGTCCTCGTTCCCGTCCTGGTAGTCCTCGAAGTACGGTTCGACGAGGGCCTGTGGCAGAATTTCCGTCCCCCAGAAGGTTGGCTGCTGGATGAACAACGGATCGGGGTCAATGAGGGTCACCTCGAGCGTCGTGTCATCAACTGCCTCGACGGATTCAATGCCGTCGAAGTCCCCACGGTTGACATACGAGGTCCAATTGTCCTCGTACTGGGCGATGTTCTCGATGTGGAACACCCAGTCGTCAGCCGTCATCTGGCCATAATCGTTGCCCCACTCGAGGTTGTCGCGGAGGGTAAACGTCCAGGTCTGGAAGTCGTCGGTATCGTAATCTTCGAACCAGTAGCCGTAGAACTCGTCGTTCTCGTCCAATCCGTATGGGCCGTCGAGCAGTGGGCTGAGTCGGGCAGCCGAGGTCGTGTCGTTGATACGGAGTGGGTTCAGGTCGGACGCTTCCGAAGCTGACGAAACTCGCCACTCCGAGTGAACCTGTCGTTCACCAGTGTCTGCGTCCTGGTCGACGGAGTCGTCCCCCACTGCGGTGTCATCATCGTCGTCTCCACCAATACATCCCGCCAACGTCGCTACACCTGCGACGCCTGCAAACGATAGCACCTTCCGGCGACTGACGCCAGTCGCCTGCAAATCTTGCTTCGGCATCGATTGAGTACAGATGCCAACCACATAAATACCTTCCGACTGTTTACTCTCTGTCCTAACGGCGCACGATAAAGGCAACAAGACAGAATATAGGTGAACAATTGTCCAATCAATGGTGGATGTGTTATGTGAGTATGTGCCAAATTGACTTACTATTGGATTTCAGGCAAACCTAACCGTGTTCTCTCAGTGAGTATCCTCGGTTTTCGGTGTTACATCGGCCATCTCTCCATTTATTCTTCTCAGACAAATCACTACGAAGCCCACTATTCTAGTAACAACTGATGTCCTGGATAGAAAACAGATTGCACCACTGACAGTATAGCGTCGCTGGCCGCTCATTAGGAATGATCGGCCCCACCTCGCTGTCCTGTGGGTGTCGGTGTGTAATCAATGGACACAAAGCTCTCGACGGATGGCGTCTGAGGTCGAACAGAGCAAAAAGGGATTTACGCGACGCCACCGTCACTACGCTGTTCACTGCCGCCCTATTCAAACAACTCCATGCAATAGATGGCACTCGAGAGTTTTGCTCGCGTCAAAACATAGCGGGAGGTAGATTTGAACGACGCCGTCACCATCGCTCTGCTCAATGCCGCCTTATTCAAAACACTCCATGCGATAGACGACGCTCGCGAATTTGCTCGCGTCAAAACATAGCGGGAGGTAGATTTGAACTACCGATCTGCGGGTTATGAGCCCGCCGGAATCTCCTGGCTATCCCATCCCGCTGTCTCATCGTAACCCGGAACGGTAGTTAAGGGTTGTGATTCGAGAGACGGCATGCGGATGACTGTCGAGATCGTTACTCTCGCCTCGAGCAGACTCCTGACTCGAGGAAGCGGCCAGACTCCCGTGCCAAAGGTCATAGTGCTCCGGCCACTCTACCAAACGAATGCGTCCTGACGCCCCCGGATCGCCCTACCATCTCGACGAGACAGACCAAGAGATTATTTATGCACTCATGGATGATGCTCGGAACAAGACGCCGCCGGTCATTGCTGAGGAGATCGATGTCTCACCCGGGACGGTGCGTAATCGTATCGAGACACTCAGAGAGCACGGCGTGATCACCGGATATCATGCCCAGATCGATTTCGAGCAAACCGATACCCGTCTGACCACCCTCTTTATGTGCAGCGTGCCGTTCGCAGATCGAAGAACGGCTGCGCGGGTCGCCTACGAGATACCCGGCGTGATCAACGTGCGGCTCCTAATGGGTGGCCGACGTAATTTCCATGTGCTGGCAGTTGGTGAAAATACGGCCGATCTTCGACGGATTGGCACAACACTCTCGGAGGCGGACATCGAAATCGAAGACGAAATGCTCGTTGAAGACGACGAAACCCGACCTTACGCTCCGTTTGATTCCGCCTTCCAGGAGCGGACCTCTCCACGAGAGTTCGCTCATATTGCCGGCGACAACGAGGTCGTCGAACTCACCGCTGAGCCAGAGGCACCGATAACGGGGAACCGCATCGCCGAAGCGGCTGAGGTCGGTTTACTCGAGCAAGACCCACTCATTGTTGCGGTCAAACGTGGTGAAGAGATGCTCACCCCACACGGGGAAACCGTCATCGAGTCCGGTGACGTCGTCACGCTGTTTGCGGTCGGTGGGATTACAGATGAGACGGTCCGCAGTTTCGTCGATCAGCCAGCCGCTGACACGGAGGTCACCGATGAGTGAGAGAGAGAGACGGCGTTCGACCGATTGCTGGTTCCGCTTTCGACGGTCGAAGACGCCACGCATACTGCCAGGTCACTGGAGGCGTATCTGCGTGAGGCGTCGTCAATGGGTATCACGCTCGTCCACGTTAGCCAGACGAGCGACGAGGAGGGTGGAAAAACAGGTGACGGTACCGAGAGCCATCCGTTCGATGTTTTTAGCGAAACGCTTGGAGACCTCGGACCGTTCGAGACCGTCGAACACGAGGGAGACGACGTCGTCGACGTGATTCTCGAGACGGCAGACGAGGTTGGGGCAACCGCAATCGGATTTACGCCGACGTCACGACGGCGGTGGGAGACGGTCCTCGAGAGAGGGCATACGAACCAGTTAGTCGACAGCGCAACACGTCCAGTTGTCGTCTTCCCGCATCCGGATACTGAGGAGGCCCACGGGCCGGCCGTCCCGCTCGCGACGGGAGACGACGTCTCCTCATTGACAGTACTCGTCTCGATCGACGGCACGGGTTCTTCAATCGCACCAGTGGAGTACGCCTTCGACACCTATCCAGCAGCCGATATCGCGGTGCTCTCGGTGACGCAGCCAGCCACGGGAGACGTCTATGACACCATGACTGGCGATCAAACGAACGAGATTTCCTCGAGTGAGTGTGTCCACGCGGCAGCACAAGACGAACGGTTCGAGGAAATTCAACGGCTCGCAGACACCACTGGTGTCTCCTATCGACCGCTCGCGCTGAGCGGGAGTCGGGCGAACGCATTGGTCGACAGTGTCGACGCGCTTACTGCGGATGTCCTGATCATGGCCCCCGAATCGGATACCGGGATTGCAGACCGATTGTTCGGGACCGGAATGGCCTCCGTTGTTCGTCAGATGCCTGTTCCGGTGATTCTCGTCCAGAAAATCAACGCTGTGGATACGTAGCGGTCCGCCTGATGATTGGCCGGCGGTTCAGTAGTGGTAGGCACACTGCACACGGGTGAAGGGACCGGATAATCTTAGGGCAGATCACCATGGATCAATTCGTGCGTACCGGAAAGGTGAGGGGGCGACGGCAGACTGACGACCGCTCGAGGGTCCGGCGATCAATCGGACACGATCGATTGCGGTGACTCTATTCATGTCTCAGTGTACGGACACGCTCTCACCCGTCTCTGTCACTGTCCCCGTCCGGTGGCCACTTGCCACACCGTCATCGCCCTTCGAGGGAACAGTTGTTATCTTCGGTCTTGCGATGCTAATTTTTCTCGCCGTACCGTTGATACTCGATCGATACCGTCTGCCGGGGATCGTCGGGATCATCGTCGTCGGTGCGGTTATCGGCCCCCATGGACTCGGGCTCCTCGAGCGTGGGGAGACGATTCGAACCCTCGGAGAAGTCGGCTTGATTTATCTGATGTTTCTCGCCGGCCTCGAAATCAATCTCTCACAGTTCATCGAATACAAAGACCGGAGCATCGTTTTTGGGGTACTCTCGTTTCTGATTCCACAGGTCGTTGGAACGGCCGCGGGGATCGTGGTGCTCGATCTGTCTTTCGGAGCCGCCTCGCTGTTTGCAGCCATCTTCTCCTCACACACGTTACTCGCGTATCCCGTGGTGAATCGATTAGGCATTGCTCAGAACGAGGCTATGACCGCGACGATCGGCGGCACGATCATCACGGATACGTTAGCGTTACTGGTCCTCGCTGTCGTAATCGCTGCTGCCGCCGATACGATTGGCCCGATGTTCTGGCTCCAACTCGGTGTTGGGCTGACGGTATTTTTCGTCGGTGTGTGGCTCATCGTTCCTCGCCTCGGCCGCTGGTTTTTCCGCATCCACACCGAAGAAAGTTACTTCGAGTTTTTGTTCGTGATGGCTATCCTCTTCGCCTGTGCCTTTCTGGCGGAGCTTGCGGGTGTTGAAGACATCATTGGTGCGTTCCTCGCGGGCCTGGCACTCAATCGACTCATTCCTTCGCATGGTACACTCATGAATCGCATTGAGTTCGTCGGCAACGCCTTCTTTATCCCGTTTTTCTTGCTCTCAGTCGGAATGCTGGTCAACATCTGGGTGCTTCGAGAGGGGGTCGAGACGCTGGTTATCGCAACACTGTTGATCGTTTTGGTGCTTCTCACAAAGTACGCAGCAGCCTGGATGACTGGGGCGGTGTACGACTACACCTCGACGGAAGTTATCGGGATGTTTGGGCTCTCGATGGGACAGGCTGCCGCTGCATTGGCCATCGTCCAAATTGGGTTCCAGGCGGAGATCGGTGGTTTCGACGAAAACATGATCAACGCCGTCGTCCTCATGATTCTGGCGGTGAGTCTCATCAGCCCACCACTCGTCGAACGGGCAGGAACGGCGCTGGTTCGAGTCCGTGAGACGGTGGACATAGCGTCGGCCCGTCAGTCACAACGACTGCTGGTCCCTCTATCCAGTGACTCGACCTACGCAACCGGACTGCTCGATCTCGCAATGGTGCTCCGTGATCCTCACGGCGACGAAACGATTCATACAGTCACCGTCCTACCACCGGGCAGGACCACAGAGACCGCCGATCGAATCGGTGCGGCCGAACATCGTCACGACGAGTTAAAAACGTACGTCTCGGCCGCCGAAGTCGCCCTCGAGTCACACGTCCGAATCAATCACAACGTCGCATCAGGGATCGTCCGTTCGGGTTTCGAAAACCGGGCGACGACACTCGTAATCGGCTGGGATGGGGCACGAACACGCCAGCAACGCACGTTCGGTCATACGATCGACCAGGTGTTGGTTGGGAGCGAACTCCTCACGGTGATCGGTCGGGTCCGAGCGCCCCTCCAGACGACACGACGAATGTTCCTGGTCTGTCCCCCGGATATCGAACGTAATCCAGGATTTCCGGATGCCCTCGAGACAGCCCGCAGACTGGCGGAAGGCACTGAGAGCCCGCTCATGGGTCGTGCGTTTACGGGGGATCCTGCGCAGTTCGAGACTGCGCTGACGACATCCACCCAGGTGACAGTCACCAACTTCGACCGAGTCGAGTCATGGGAACGGTGTTATGAGTGGCTCGAATCCACCGTTGGGCCAGACGACCTGATCGTCTGCGTGAGTGCCCGGCGGGGTACGGTGGGGTGGTCGAACGAACTTATTGATGCGCCGAGTCGACTCACGTCGCTCACGGCTGGCAATGTCGTGATCATCTATCCGGGTACGGACCGCCCTGATGACGACCGGCAATTTATTCGCTTCACCCGATCGTAGCGCCCTAAATCACCGACGGGATGCCAGCCTCGTGCCTCACCCACAATAGAGACATCGTCGCTGGAACGCATCGCGCCTCAGTTTGACGCTCGAACGCCTTCGAGGACCATCGGGGAGACAAACCCGAGATTCCTCACCCCATGAATGCACACGCAAACAGCCACGGCGCAACCAGCTGTGGACTACCTTACCGGTTACTCACTGTATGAGAAGGGCGACACCCCGGGCTCGAGTGAAGTCGTTGTCCCAACGAGACCAAACAATTCAGGCGACGAGGTCGCCTTTTGCCTCGAGAACAGTAATTTCAGCGGCATCAGCACGCACGACATCCAGCCAATGTGGCATGTAGTTGCGGAGCTGGTAGTCTTCGAATTCCGACTCCTCACCGACCGTACACCAGAGCTGGACGCGGTCGGGGCCGTGCCACTCACCGTTGCGGTTGATGCCAAAACAGACCAGTTCTTCACCGTCGTACTCGATGACTGCACCCTTTCGAATGCCCGGGTCCCCGTGGATGATGAGCCGCTTCATGCGCAGGGCTTCGAACGAGGGGGAATTAAGCGCTTCGAAGCGACCCCCTAGGACGGACCAGCGTCGAGGACTACGGGAAGGTGCCGCTTTCCTCGAACGCGTTTACCACACGCTGGATCGCGACGACGTAGGCCGCCGTCCGGAAGTTCTCGAGGTCGTATGCCTCGTACGTCTCCGTCAGATCGTCGAAGGCATCGACGATGATGGTCTCGAGTTCCTCGTTGACGCGTTCTTCGCTCCAATAAAACCGCTGGCGGTTCTGTACCCACTCGAAATACGAGACGGTGACCCCACCGGCGTTCGCCAGGATGTCGGGGAAGACGTGAACGCCACGCTCGGTGAGAATCTCGTCGGCAGTTGGCGTGAGCGGCCCGTTCGCCGCTTCGACGACGACGTCAGCCTGTACCTCACTGGCGTTGTCCGCATCGATGGCGTTCTCGAGTGCAGCTGGGACGAGTAAGTCGACGTCGAGGGTCAACAACTCCTCACCTGAAAGCTCCTCGTCTGCATCACGGTAGCCCTGAACGCTTCCCGTCTCGTTTTTGAAATCCTTGACGGCCCGCGTATCGAGGCCTGACTCTGCATAGATAGCTCCACTCGAGTCCGAGACCGCCACGATATTGGCGCCCAAATCCTCGAGGAGGGTGGCAGCGATCCAGCCGGCGTTTCCGTATCCTTGCACGGCCACCGTTGCACCTTCCATCTCCATATCGAGGTACTCGAACGCCTCGCGCGCGGTCAACATCGTGGAGCGGCCGGTCGCTTCGACACGCCCTTCGCTGCCACCGGATTCCAGTGCTTTCCCCGTGATGACGCCGGGTTCCGTGGTGTTCTCGAGCAGTTCGTAGGTATCTTTGATCCAGTTCATCTCCCGCTGGCCAGTGTTCACGTCAGGGGCTGGGATATCGATGTCTTCGCCAATGAACGGCCGGAGTTCCGCAGCGAACGCCCGCGTGACTCGCTCCAGTTCGTCAGCGGAGTATGCCGCCGGGTCGATGACGATTCCGCCCTTGCCACCGCCGTAGGGAATATTGACGACCGCACACTTGTACACCATCCAGCCAGAGAGAGCTTTGACCTCATCACGGGTCACGGCTGGGTGATAGCGGATACCCCCTTTGTACGGCCCACGGTCACCGTTGAACTGGGATCTGAACGCTTTGAACCGCTCGAGAGTTCCATCATCCAGTTCGATCGTCAGATTTGTTTCCAGCACGCGCTCTGGGTGTTTGAGTCGCTCCAGAACGTCTGCACCGACGTCGAGGTGGACAGCCGCCTCGTCGATCTGTGATTGGAGACTCTCGAATGGGTTGGCCTTCCCGGTCATAGCGCCCTATTCTGCTGACCCAAATAAAAGCGCGTCGAATATCTATCATGGTGTATAATTAATGTCGACAATAAGAGTTTGAATGTGTATTATTGACTCGACAATAGCCCCGTACATCGGTACTGAACGGTTGAGAAACGGGAAACACTGAGACCGGCCCTCACGACACACACCGTTAGTCTTCACTCGAGTGAGCAGCCGCTTCAGCCCGTGCCAGTATCCGTTCGGCCTGGGCGATGAGTGGTGAATCGATCATCTCACCGTTCACTTCGAACACGCCACGCCCGTCGGCTTCGGCGGTGGACTTCGCTGCCATCACATCTTCGGCCCACTCGAGTTCAGTCGGATCGGGCGTGAACGCCTCGTTGATCGGGTCGACCTGTGCAGGGTGAATCGCCATCTTGCCCTCATAACCGAGTTGGATAGCGAACTCCGTCTCCTGGATGAGGCCGCGTCCGTCGTTGAAATCGGTGTAAACTGTATCGATGGCATCGACACCTGCGGCGGCTGCGGCCAGTACGACACGCTCGCGTGCGTAAAGGACTTCAGTCCCCTCGTCGGTGCGTGTAGCGCCAATATCCGCTGCCAGATCTTCAGCACCAAAGACGAGTGCATCCGTCGACGCTGCCCGCCCAATCTCCGGTGCAGCCAAGACGCCTGCAGCCGTTTCGATCAGCGCAAGGATTGGGACTGACTGTTCGTATTCCTCGAGCAGTGTCGCCAACCGTTTCACACCAGCAGCCGACTCGACTTTGGGAACCATAATCGAATCCAGGTGCCCCCCTTCGAAGCCGGGCCCGAAGAGGGCGTCGAGGTCATCAGCTGCGACGTCGAAATGGCCGTTGACCCGGACGCAAACTTCACACCCAGGCTCGAACACGGGGTCGGTGAGTACCTCCCGCACAGCCGCTCGAGCCGCATCTTTTCGAGCGGGAGAGACGGCATCCTCGAGATCGAAGACGATCACATCGGCACCTGCCGTCGGCGCCTTTCGGAGCATTTCCGGGCGGTCACCAGGCGTGAACAAGACGCTTCGTCGTGTCATACGTCGGTCAACACGGCCACGTGTTGTGAAGCTACTGGGTCGTGGTCTCAGTGCCGTACTCGAGGATAACTCTGTGCGGGGTTTGGTGGCAGTGTAGAATCGGAGTTCTTTCGCATGGGCGCTGCAGGATTATGAACTACGCCGAGACGGTCGCCTCGTTTCACTCGGCGCTGCGACTCGTCTGGTTCAAATCCTTCGCCGACACTTGTCACTGCTCACAATTGTTCGCAGGACAAGTGGGCGCTGCAGGCTCTAGTTCGAGTGTCGAACGAATCGACCTTTGAGGCGTGAGGCGGCCGAAATCGGCCGTCTCAAAACGGTTGTTCTGACGGGGTTTCGCGTGGACACGACCAATGAGCCTCGAACCAATTGACCCCGACCACGCACTCGAACTGTATCTGGCCGACCGTGAAAACAGTGTAACCCAGGCAACGATCTATTCACATCGTTCACGACTGGGTCACTTCATCCGGTGGTGCAACGAGGAGGAAATCAAGAACCTGAACGAGTTGAGCGGGCGACAGCTCCACGAGTTCCGAATCTGGCGACGTATCGAAGGTGATCTGGCACCGGCCACCGAGAAGACCCAGATGGACACGTTACGAGTGTTCATCAAGTGGTTGGAGTCGATCGATGGCGTCGAACAGGATTTGCACGCGAAAGTGTTGTCACCAACGCTGACCGGCAACGACAACATCCGGAGCGTAATGCTGGACACCGAACGCGCCGAACAAATCTTGGAATACCTACGGAAATATGAGTACGCGTCGCGGCCGCACGTCGCATTGGAACTAATGTGGCACACAATGCTACGAGTCGGTGCAATTCACGCGCTGGATTGTGCCGACTACGATCCTGCAAACCAGGCTCTCGAAGTGATCCATCGACCAGAGTCTGGGACACCCTTGAAGAATGGTGAGACGGGAGAACGATTCATCGCGCTCTCGGAAGCCGTCTGTGAGGTACTGGACGATTGGATTGAGCACCAACGGCCAGCGGTCACCGACGATGCCGGACGCGAACCACTCGTGACAACGCCCGAAGGACGCGCTCACACAACGACCCTTCGCGGCGACTGCTATCGATACACCCGACCGTGTATCCTGACGAGAGAGTGCCCACACGGGCGCGAAATCGAGGAGTGTTCAGCAGCCGACTACGACGGCGCTTCAGAGTGTCCTTCCTCAGTGAGTCCGCATGCTCTCCGTCGAGGCGGTATCACGCACGCGCTCTCAGAAGACTGGCCGATGAAGGCGGTTGAGGGCCGGGCGAACGTCTCGGAAAAGGTGCTATCGATGCACTACGATTCTCGCTCAGAGGAGGTTAAAATGGAACAGCGTCGTGAATACCTAAACGATCTCTGAAGTCGCTAGTCCTGTTGAAACTTTCTGTTGGTGATAGGTTTCATCGGGTTTGCTGTATACAGCGCGCGAATGTGGCACGGACTGAGAAGCGATCAACGCGGAAGGTCGAACGCTCAGTAGAGGGCGCGAATACAGTATCGGACCAACTTTCAATTCGGGTCAGTCAAATCGGTCAGTACAGAAAATGAAGACGACGAACAATACATATTCGTACAATACGGCTGATTTAGGTCGAACGAAGGAGAAGTCG
>LFFM01001130.1_pt1 | contig 18958 bp, 5 predicted proteins | sample 643131 | NCBI WGS metagenome assembly LFFM01 (sample SAMN03777445, study PRJNA286221) | soda lake metagenome | biome: soda lake; feature: Kulunda steppe; material: water; isolation source: sample Tc-Br brine of Tanatar trona crystallizer | place: Russia: Kulunda steppe | collected 2011-07
ATAAATTTATTTGAAAGAAATAAGGATATAATACCTGATAGTTTTGGTGTAGACCAAAAAATTCAATCAATGAAACAAGATCCAAATATGGCTAGACAATACATAGATGATTTTTATGATAATGTCATAGGTGGCAGAATACAAAAAGATAGAATAGATGATCTTACAGGCAAATTAGACTTTCTTAAAAGTCAGGCCATGGGGACGGGGGCTATGGCTGATGGTAGTCCTACTCAGGAACCACTTAATAATATAATCAGAAGTTTTGAAGATGTAATGCGTGATGATTTAACAGCTAAAGACTTTGCATTTAAACAGGGGCAGAGACAAGTCCAGGCTCTATCAAGAGATAAGTCGATGCATTTAAGTCAAGAGGCTATTGAGTCAGGCTATTTAGATGCTAAATCAAGCATATCTAATATCTACCATGGATCTACTTTTGGTGGTAAAAATGTTATAAAACAGGGCCATCTTAAAAGTGGTTTTGATAATAAACTAAAAAATACATTACAGCAATTAGATGAGAATTTAAACTCTCTATACAAACAACAGGGATTCCAGAAAATGCCTGATGGCATGACAAATAAAGTAAGTCAGCTTATAGACAGCCTTAACGCTAATATGGATCAAGGTGTAGGTTATAATTTATATATGCACGGTGGTTATCAATCACCCCAATTGTCTGTTGCTATGTATGATTCTAAACAACAAACAATGCTTGATAAAAGCTTAAGTGCTATGAAAGCTGATAAAGGTGTAGCGATAATTGATGTTCCTTTAATGGGTACTGACCAATATTTACATACAGGAACACAAAAAAAGATATCACCACTTGCTATTTTGGACCTAGCTAATAGAAAAGTGGGTGGAGAGCAATTAAGTCCTAAACATGCTTTATCAATGTCAGATGTTAAAGTGAAATCAGCTGCTGGTGCTGTAATAGATGACGCTTTTGGTCTAGGTGGTGATGCTAGAGATTTACGAGAAATATCACGATTGGTCGCAGAAGGTGATGCAGTACAGGCTGAGAAGTTAGGCAAAGCTAAAATTAATCAAGCCATTAGTGGTCTTGCTGGTGGCAAAGGTGCTACATATCACGATGAGCCTGCCAAATTATTTACCCGTGGTGGACGGGCTGATATGATGAAAAAGCGTGCAGTTATGTTTGACAGAATATTTCAGGACCCTGAAACAGGGAAATGGTATGAATTCGATGGCACTAAAGCATACAGTATAGAAGACCAGATGGATGATTTCACTAAAGGTGGATTCCAGGACTTGCTTAAACAAATAATGGGAGATAGTGTTAGTCTCTCAGAACATTCCACTAGGGGCAAGCATTTAACTCAAGGTATTATGTCTGGTATGGACTTAAGAGAAATGAGAGCTTTTGGATACTTCTTAGATCCTGCTAGGGCAAATATAGAACAGGCAGAAAATATAAGAACACTAACTGAATCTGCTGTAGAGGGTTATAAAGGTCTTGATGGGGTTTCATTTAATCCACAAACTATCACTCAAGGCGAAATGGATTTTAGGATGCTTGGTGATATGCGTGGAGATGCCAGCATGAAATACCCTGGAGTAACTACAGGAGTTAAGGTTACTAGTGATAAAGAATTTTTAGAAGGAATTAAAGGCAGTATAATGAGAGCAGGAGATGCGAAAGACAAAGAGTTGCTTAAATCACCTGCTAATATCCCATCATTATGGGAAGATCAAATGGTAGTATCTAGAGAGTTCGCTGACCAATATGGTGCTATTGTTGAAAGGCAACAAACTCTTGAAGGAGAAATAAATCTTAAAGATAATGTTGCTAAAGCACTAAAAAGCGATCAAGGCACTTATACTCCTGATTATAAAGAAGAGATAGGAACTATAGGTGATAGATCTATTCTTAAAGAGCAGAAAGTAAAGCGTGTACTCAAGTCTGCTGATTATGACAGAAAACTCGATCAGACTACATTACAATGGGATGAAGTTTATGAAGGAGAAGCAGGCAAGACTAAGCTGATGTATGGTACTGAAAAAGGCACAGTAAGTGCTGTATTAAGTAAAGATGCTATTGCTGATTTCGCTGGCAGAGAAGGCGTACATGCAATAGCTAGTCCTTCACATCAATCACATTTAGCACACGGTGATGTAATCCAGGGATTAATTAATCAGTCAATGAGAAATCTTAATGAATCTGATTTAAAGATGCAGCAAAAAGAAAACCATGCTAAAGAAATGGCTAGAATGGTAGATAATATCTTTGGTATTAAATCAACTGTTGTTCAATCACCATATGATGCCAATCAAGTAATGCTTAATTTAGAAGATCAAATGCTAGGCAAAAAAGAAATAGGAGGAGATCAGTTATCTGATATAGTGCCAAAGCTAAATAACATTATGGAAAGAGCTGGCACACAAAAGGTTGATCCTTCTATATTAGACCTAGAAATGAGATACGCTATCCAGGATGAAAACTTTCATATATTAGACTTTGCTGGTAAAGGTAGAGGTGCTAGATTCTCTATCTCAGAAGTAGAGCGTATGAAGGCAGCTGGATTCGACAGCAGTGCTAAATATCTTAAGGAAAGAATAATTGAAGAAGGTTCTGCTGGCAAAGATTATCTGTATGAACGTGGCAAATCAATACACTATTTGCTTGATACAGATGGATTGCCTGATCACATGAAAAGTAATGTAGATGTTTTAAAACCTGGTGATGTAAGAGATTTAAAACCATTAAAATCTAAAGCCTCTCCGTTTACTCAAAAAGGTCTGTTCACTAAAGAACAACTTAAAGGGACAATAATAGACCCTGAAGAACCTGGTAAATGGCTTGAGTTTGATAGGGAAATTACAATAGATGTAGCTGGAGAACAGGGCCGTGGTAAAGAATCCAAGACAATAAAGGGCATGTATCTTGCCAAATCAAAGCTTGATGTAACAGACGAAGGAATGTTAAAAAGAGACAGTGTAGATTATCATAAACATCAAATAGCTAAAGCTATTAGAGATGAAGATGATCAAGCCTTAACCAAATCTGTACAGGGATATTTTGATGAAACTGCTAAAGAGGTTTTTAATAAAGATGGAGCTATTAGTAGGCATGTCATGGGTGCAAGGCTTAAGGGGTCTGGTAGGGGAATAATGCAGATAACCAGCCCAGGTCTTGAGCTGACAGATGACACTGTAGCTAGATTAAAAAAACAGGGCGTAGATCAAGGTTTGGATGTCAATATAGAAGATGTAGCTCAAAAAGTTAAGGCTAATTATGGCGAGCAAATGATTGAAGATCCAGCTACAGTCTACTTATCAGAAACTCAGGCCTCCAAAATGCTAGAAGGTCATGAGCAAAAAGCAGAGATTATGGAGTCTTTAAAATCTAAAAAAGGTCATGTAGGCCATTTAGCAAGACATCCTACAATACACCCTTTAAGTAATTTAGCTGTAAGAGCGAAAGTTGTTGATGCTAAAAAAGCAGGTATATCCGAAGACAGAATTAAAACAACAGCTAGCCTAGCCAACGCATTATTTGGTGATGCAGATGGTGACTCTTTATCATTTGCTCCTGTATCAAAAACTGATCCAGGCGATATGTGGAAAGACGTTGACAGAACTAGAGAGCTGTTAAAATCTGGTGAGCTTGGTGGTAGAGATACGGCTCAATTTGATACTGTAAGAGACTGGCTATCAGCCGTGGATAAAGAGACTGCTCAAGGTGGAGATATATTTGACCTAATGAAAGAGCAATCAAAATCTATACGACATATGGGTAAAGACTTAGGTTCTGATATAAACATGCAGATAATGAAATCCAAAGTTGGTAATCCTCTTTACACGGGTATGATTACTAACCTAGCTGAAGAGTATAGGCGTATAGGTAGAAATGTTTTTGACTCAGATGAACAGCTACAAGCTTTCAGATCAGGTATAGGTCAGATTATTGAATCACCTATATCACAGAAAAAACTACTTGGTCAGATGGTAACAGAAGATGCAAGTAAAAGAGCTAAAGCTGATGTTGATTTAAATGAAGTAGTCAACATACTGCGTGGAGCTGGTACTGAAGAAGGCTTCCATGATATACAAAAGCTTGGTCCTGATGGCATGGATTTATTAACTGGACAAGAGGTCGAAGCTTTCCAAAAGGTTGCTAAAGATAGACCACAGGACTTTAAAAGCATGACTAATAAACTACATCAAAGCCAGAAGATGGTCAGAGAAAATTGGGCTAAAAGCTGGAGAGCATTACATGATGTAGAGGATGTGGTACCTAGTGAGCGTAGAGAAGTATTTGACAAACACTATCTTGAGCAAATAGATAAAGAAATTAAATCAGTGCTCCCTGACAAAAAAGAGCAGATAGCAGAAAGTAAGGCAGCTAAAAAACAGGCTATAAGAACTGATTCTGAAATAGCTGCATCTCTTAAAGGGGCGATGGGTGGCTTATCTCAAAAGGCTGCTATGGTTCCTGGTGGAGGATTGGGGCTAGCAGCTGCAACATTCGCTGGTGCTGCTGTTGGTGGCTCAATGGCCAATGCTAGCAGTGCACTACCTATGGATTATTCAGGACAACAGGGAATGCAGCCAAGAACTCAAGGTACTGAAAATATGGTAATGGATGAAACTAATTTAGAGAATGCCCATTACGGATATGAAATAAGTGTAGAAGGACAAACCACAATGGGTAGAGATCCTGATGAGTTAGCCTCTATAATAAATGAAGCAGTACAGCAAACAGCAGAAGTCCCAATGAAAATAGATGTCAATACATCTGACAATAGAGGTGCTATAGATAGGTCATTTATAGAACAAACAGTTGCCAGAAGTTTTGGTGGATAAAAAGTTCAATTAATTCCGAATATAAGTTGTGTAAAGGTTGACAAACACTACTAAATATGATACAATTATATATAGTACAAGGATATAAAAAGGGGGAGGTTTTTGCCTCCTTCTTTTTTTTGTATAAAGTTTTTTTGTAATAGGAGGTGCTCTTTATTAGAAATATTAAGTACATTTATGAAAACCCTTCTCCAAGAGAGGGAGTTCTTTTAGAAAACATTATAGGTTATAATTATTCTACTTCTTATGATTCTAATACAATACTAATTAAATCAGATTTAGATCTATTTTCAGGTGCTGATAGAACAAGTAATGGGTATATACCATTAAGGTTTTCAGGCATAGATGAGCCTGATGCCACATCATATGACTATAGAGAGGAGCACCAAAACTTAAATAATAGGGCAACTGAATTTTTAGATAGAATTATTAAAGATAGCGATGGAATGAAAATAGACTTGCGTACAAAAGATAATGAAGAATTAGATTATAGTCATTTTGGTTATCCAGTAGGCATTATTTATTTAAAAAAATCAGGCAGATGGATTAATTTAAATAGAACAATGCTAGTCAATTCTTTTGCTGAGCCAAAATATATAAATAAAATGAACTTAACTAATACTGAAAAAGAAAATTGGCATATGGACTATTATGCTGGATTAATAGATAATTACGATTATAATGAAAACCCTCAAGATTCTCGTGATGATTACCTGGGGGCATTTGACCCAACTAAAGAGGTTAGAATAGGAGATGTTCAATTGCCTATACCACCTCAAAAAATAAGCGTAACTACTATTAATCAGGCTGCTGAAGAGCCTTCAGAAATATTAAGAAATCCTACGACTCTTGTAGGTTCTAGTGGCCATAATATGAGACAGATAAGAATGCCTTTTTATATAAAAGGCAAAGAGCAAATTAATGGTACGCTTAAGAAGGCTATTGACAAAAATGGTGATCCTATAGAGATAGTAACCAATTTAGATAGTTTAATTAATGGAGAAGATAATGTAGACCCTCAAACTAAAACTACATCATATTATATAAATGGTTTAAGGTCTTTATTAGCACAATTTAAAATAGCTCCATTTCTTCCAGTAGACAATTATATGCTTAATCACGAGGAGGATATATCTGCTTTAACTTTTCAAAATGTTACTGTAACAAATGTTGCAGACTATCCTGAGGTTTTAAAAGTAGAAGTTTCCTTTTTAGAATTCAACCATAAGGCTTACATAGATACTGAATTCCCTTTTAAGGAAGTTTTTAATTGGGATTTATTTAGATTTTATTACCAAAGACTACTTGAAGGAACAGGTTTTGATTATAGTGGATCTAATAAATTCCCCATTATAGAAAGTATAGACAATGAGCACTTCTCTATGGATATTGTTACTAGAGATTCTTTAGAAAGAGTAGAGCAGGCAAGACAGTTTCTACAAAATCACGTAACAAGAGATTTAGGGGAAGATGGTATTGAATATGAGACAGACGGTATAAGAAGTACAGTATATGACAAAGAACAATTCAAAGAAGCTAATCAACTTCTTGGGTACTGGAAAGAGTTAGTTAACGATAAACTCGGTGGCTTTGATAGGTTAAATGAATATCTAAATAAAGCCAGAAAAGAAAATGCCTCTGCCCTCCCACAAGAAATAAGAGAAGTTTTAAATGAGTATGAAAATAAGGCAGGTAGTAGATTTAATGATAGAATAGATGTCCATTTTGATCCTATAGTAGATCCTCTTCGAGCTATAGGGAATGGTTATGATATAAGTAAACAAGGCTTATTTAATATTAAATTATATAATGAAACAAATATAAAATACATAAGGAATGTTATAAATAATAAGCCTGTATCTAATGAACATAATCCTGCTAATCATATGGAGCTTAATGATAATAATTATAAGCCAGGATCAGATATGACAATGTCTGCTGAAACATTTAAAAGAGTAAGTTCTAATATTATAGATAAAGGTATACATAATGAAGATCGTATCGAAGAAGCTGAGCGATATGTACAAAAAGGTGCAAAACTATACGATTATAGAACAGTTGATTTTGATGATATACATGTACAAAATGTAGGTGTTTCAATATCCCATGAAATTAATGCAATGAATATCAATATGCAAAATAGACCAGCGCATCAATATCTAGGGACAAAAAATGCACAAATAAATATAGAGTTTATAACTAATAGCTCAACAGATAGTCAAAAACTTACAGCTATTGTAGAGCATGAAAAAGAACTGACTTTAAGATACGCTGATATAGTTGATACACCCTTACTTAAAATAAATAACAGTATAGTGAATATGTTTAATTTTGATGGCGTGTTTTTAGATGATGTACATAAAGAGACAATTGAAGGCTTCCCAAATGCAAAAGTTATTTCAATGTCCTTTATAGGTTATTATAAGCCTGATAAAGATTTAGAGAGTTTATCTAGACTCCATAATACTGAAGCTACTAACTTTAGTAGAGGTCAAGGCGAAATGAACAGGGGGGCTCGTCAAACTGATTTGGATGCCCTGTTTACAGTAGAGGATAAAATGAGTGAAATAAATCTTTATCCTGATCTTGCTCTGCCTAGGTATAATGAACTTCCTCTAAATTTTTATGATTATTTTGACGTTGATTATAACGACACCTCTTATGTTGATCCTGATTTTTATGCACTAAATATAGAGCGAATGTTTGTCGATGAGGCTATCAAAACAATTTATGGAGATAATATAGATTCCGAATCTGATACTACGGCTGATTTATATGCCAGTCATACTTCTGGAGAGCATATGTCTGCTGAAATAAATATAAGTGGGCACATGAATGCCGTGCAAGAAGAGGCTTTTAATATAGGTGATGATACGACTGAAGAAGTAATACAGGGTCAACGTTCAGAAGAACAATGGAGTAATGAATGGCCTTCTGTTTACTTCACTGAGGATGAATTCAGAACAGCATCTAATAAAGCCTGGGACAATAGCAATGCATGGGATAACTATAGAGAAGAATATGGGATGACAAATAAACTAAGAAATCTACTTAAAGGTTTAGATTTATTAAGAGAAGCCATAGGTAAGCCAATAACTATAACAAGCGCATTAAGAAGTGAAGAATACAATAGAGAAGTTGATGGTGCAGCAGATTCACAGCATTTAGATAGCAACTTCTCTGCTGTAGATATAAATGCATCTGGATATACACCTAGAGAATTGTCTAAAGTTATAGAGCATCTAGGTTTATTTACAGGTAGAGGTATTTATAATAACCATGCCCATGTTGATACACGTAATGGATTAAAAAGTTCAAATATATCTAGGTGGACTCATTCTGATTTAGATAATTATTCATCAGAATTAAGCAATGTAGATTTAAAATTACAGGATGATTATAGTAGCGATATAAATGAGATAAGAGATAATGCTAAAGATATAAACTATAACATATCTGAAGAATCTAAAGATGTATATAATAAAATTAATTTTAGAAGTAGGCATATAGCTCATGGATCAAGACATACTTCTGAAGATATAAGAAATGCTATTAGGGAAATGGGTATAGCTCCAAATAGCAATAAAGACGAATTAGATTCTTTGTTGACTGCCAGGACAATTAATAATTGGAATCAAGAATATTATCATCCTGAAACAAGGCCTGCTGATAATAATAGTGGGTATAATGATTATTTCCATGGAGATACATCTATACTTGATCGTCATCAGGTTGTAATTAATTCACAGGCTGAAAGATTTGAAATCCCTGAAATAAATGCTGATAATCCTGTTGAGTTTTTTCATATACCAGACCAAGCATTTAATCAACTTATACATCATAAAAAACAAGAGGGTAATAGTGAAAAATGGTTGAAGAGGTCCTATTATTTTGGTCCACGAATCGGCGCTTATACTGCATTTGTGCAGGATATTTTCAGTCAGATTTTCCCAGTGATGACAGAGTTTGATAATATAGAACAAATAGCATCAGAGTATGGTATTTTAGACTATTTAAAATTTCAGCCATTAAGAAACGCTTTAACAGGTAACTTAGAAGAGGCTGCTGCTCAAGTGAGCAGTTATATAATTGCTATGATACTTGCAGAAGGAATAACACTTCAGGACATAGCTGAAAGTCATCAAAATTACAGACAATTTATGAATGATATTATATCAGTTTATGACAATTATGGCTTGCCTTCAGTATTATCAACTGATGAATGGCATGACATGATAAATCACTTAACAGCTATAGCTAATATTATTATATATGAAAACGAAAATATAGATTTTAATGATTTAAGTAATTTACAAAAAGCTACTGGCTCTAGTTATATAAGGCTAAGAGATAAGCATTCAAGATATAGGGATAGTTTCTCTGATATGATTGAGTATGACCAGCGTGGTAGATTGTTAAGGGCATTCCCAACATATTACCTTTTATTAATAGATGAAGGTAGAGAGATGCTTGTATGGAAACTCCAAGATTTATTTTATGAATATAGTGGGATTGAAAGTATAAATGTCGTTAGGTCCAAAGGCAATGTGGCAGATGCTTGTCATATACAGCTATCTAATAGAAATGACACGTTAACTGATGCTACTGGTGGCTATAAAGAAACAGATGTCGACCTTAATTTTTTCTCATGGCTAAGAAGCATGATGCCTTTTTCAGAATATAACTTAGAACAACTTATAAGATCTAAAGATTTTAGAAGCATACAATTGCAAACAGGTGCCAGAATACATCTGCGTATGGGCTATGGATCTAATCCTAACGCTCTTCCTGTTATGTTTAATGGTAGAATAACAGAGCTAGAACTAGGTAAAAAGATACAGCTAGTAGCCCAAAACGATGGTATAGAACTTAATAGGCCTATTCCAGATGTTGGACCTAAAGAAGATACAGGTGGATCACTTTATAAAGAATATGGCAATAGCATAAAAGATGCAAGCAAAATTGTTTCTGAACTATTTGATTATTCAGGTGGTATAATGTCATCTGTTATGCGTTTTATAGCACAGTCAGTTGATTCAGAAAGCATACCAGCTTTTTTAACAGATAATCCAAGTGATATAAGAAATCTAGGTGCCAACGCAATACCTCCATGGTGGGATAGCCCACATATAGACCAAAGACATAGAATAGATGAATCGCATAGATACTTTGGCATAGAGGCTCAAAATGAAATATTCTCTTATTATACAGATACAAATGCAAGAAATTTTGAATCAACACAGAATATATATTCAGCTTCAGCTTTACCAGGGGAAAACGAAGATGTTTATTTTTCAATGTTTTTATTTGGCAAGACTCCTTGGGAAGTAATACAGACATCAGCCATGGTTACTCCTAATTTCTGTTCCTATGTACACCCTTTTGGTGTTGATAGAAACACTCTATTTTTTGGTCACCCAAATTTTGATTTAGCATATGACTATACTAAAGAAGAGGATGGCCATGTTTCTGAAGAAATAAAAACGTTTAGACAGATGCATATATACGGAAGTTTTTATGATATCATTTCCAATGATATAGTAGCATCTGATGATATAGTAACATCTGTTGTCCCAATAGGGGCAGATAATGAGGGCGAAACCAGAGAGATGAGCCCTGTATATTTAGATATTGATATAAAACCAGAGTTTCAAAAACAAATTAATGTAGATACTTCTATAAATGTTGGTGGAAGGATATCACAGGGGGTTAATGCTGTTGTACCATTTGGCAAAGACCATTCAAGAAAAGCAGGAGAGTTATTTGCTGCGTCTACACTAGCACAGCATGTAAGAAACATGTATCAAGGCAACTTAACAGTCATGGGAGATCCTACTGCTAAACCATATGATTATTCCTATTTATATGATATGGAAGAAAAGATGAACGGAATGTTTGAGATAAATACAGTAGTTCATACCATGAGCAAACAGGAAGGCTTTGTCACCTCAATAGAGCCTGATCCAATAGCTATAGAGAACTATGGCATGAAAGAGGATACTGAATTTTTATTATGGGCTACATCGAGAGTTAATAATGTTTATAGGTCTTTCTTTACAGCACGAGCTATTGGGGCAGCTATTGCAGGATCTAATTCAATATTTGCTAAAGCTAATATGGTACATGGAGCTACTTCTTTAGCAACTGGATTAGCTAAAAAATTAGGTGGAACTACTTTAGAGTGGGCAAGAAAGCTAGACTCTTTAGTCTTAGATACTGGCAAGATATTAAAGTCCTATAAAGGTGGAATGATTAATCCTACTGGTTGGGAAATTTTAAGAGCAAAAACTGTTGGTGCTAATTTAATAGAAAAGCGCAAATGGGCCCATAAAGGCATTAAATATATATATAATACAACATCTAATTTAGGTCAAACAGGTGCCAACATGAAACAAGCAGCTGCTTTATCTACTGGTAAAAAAGCTACTCTGCAAAAGATTCTTGGTTCTAGTATGCAATTTGTTGGAAAAACATTGCCTTCTGTAGTAACTGGTGCTGTTGGGATGAATATCAAGCTAGCTTTAGCTTATGCTAGTGTAAAAATATTAGGCGAATGGTTTAGAAATTTAAGGTCTAGAAGACAGTCAGTTAGCCTAATGCTATTAAGTAAAAACGGATATGAATTTTCTGCTGGTATTGATGGCCATAGTGGAGCCGTGTTAGGAAACGATCCTGATACAGTTACTGAGTTTTTAAATAATGACTTCTTCAATGTTATATTTGGAGCTGATGAAAATGCGCAATCACGTGAGCAATTAAGTGAAACAATAGGGATGCAAGAAGAAGCCTACCATGCAGCAGCCAGAGAACAAATGCAAGGAAGTTATAAATCAACATATGCATATAACTATGAAACTTTAGGATTTACTGAGTTCCAAAACTATTATACAAATGAATATAAAAGTTATTTTAATAGACAATCTAACCATAATAACGAAATCTATAATATTGATGATAGAAGTATTACTGAAATTGATAGAAGTGATAGGCGTAAATATATAGATGAATTTGATGGCTTAATGAGTTACAAAAATAGAGAAGGCCAGCCACCTGAAAAAGAAAATGGTTTATTAAAACCACTATACAATTTTAGTAAATATATAATGGAAGAGTACGAAGAGGCAGGGGTTACATTAGAAAAAGAAAACCTTACTTCTAATAGCAGTCATAATCCTTTATACTATCACGGTGGTGCTGTCAGCTTTAAAACAGATGACCCAGATATATTAAAAGATATAGCTGATACGGCTATTGAAAGTAATATAGCCAGCATAGAGATAGGAAATGATTTTATACATGTAGATGTTGGTCCTGAATATTTCTCCTCAGAAAATTATAATGTACAAAAAAATGACTTAAACAATAGTAGAATTTTTGGTAGAGGAGATATATTAACTACAGGATTCGATAAAATTACACATGATATAAATATAGGGTCACAAGGGGGATTTTAAATGGGAATGCCTAATTCTAAGATAGCTAATGCTATCAAAGAAAATATCATAAAACCTGAACTAAAAAATATAGCTAAAGATGATGTAGGAGTTGTTATAAGAACCTACCATGAAGAGGCTGAAAAAAATGGCGATGGTTATAATATCCCTTTTGTTGACGTGAAGGTGCTGGATAGACAAACTGAAACCAAGAGAGTCATGACAAATGTTCCTGTTTTGTCTGACTCTTTCTCTTCTTCTATAAGTGGAAGAAGGCTAAGAGAGGGAGATAAGGTAAGAATATCATATTATAGATCTAATTATAAATTCCCACAAATAGTTGGTAGAGTTTATACCGACTTAGAAACAAGAGAAAAAGAGTTATCTTCAAATAAAGGGGCTGATATTGCAGATGCCTACGGATACTTCTAAAAAAAGTTGGAGAGATAGAGCACAAAAGCCTAGAAGGCGATTTGATCCACAAAGAGAGATGAATAAAGAGCCACATCCTACTGATGATGACATCGTTTTAAATCACCCTGACAATAAATCAAACATAAGGATTAAAGATAATGGTACTATTCAAATGTTTGCAGGAAATAATTTAGGTCTTAAATTAGATCCTAACTCCAACTCTATACAATTTTTTGGTGATAGCGCTAAATTTATGACCTCAACAGTACATTTTCAAACAGACAGTGGTGGTTTGATGTGGAACTACATGCCATTTAATGAGGCTTTAGCTGATCCATTTACTGAATTAGTGACAGCTAATACTGTTCCTTTTGGAATAGGAGATAACAACCCCGTGTCAGGAACAGACGCACTAAAGAGGATACTTTCTAATACAGGTACTCATATGACAGGTTCAGGCCCTACAACACCTGGTACTGCCAGTATGATTAACTCACCTGCTGTTGGGCTTGAAGGTAAGCGTGCATATAAAGGAATTAAACAATTAAACAAATTAAATAAGATGGCAAAAGGAATAAAAGATATTACAGGCTCTTTTGGAGACCTAATATAAGGAAGTGGTTGAATGGGTTATAAAGATAAAGACCTTTTGTTTTATGATAATGTAAACGAAAAATTCGATGGTGATTTAAAAATTGAAAATGGCGATTTAAAAATAGCTACTGCTGAACAAACTTTAAAACAAGAATTTGTTAATAGGGCTAATACCAATAACCCTGAATGGTTCCATCATCTGATGAATGGGGCAGACTTTGAAGACCTGAAAGGTATGCCTAATAATCAAGATACAGCAAAGCTTGGTGAGAATAAGCTAATATCTGCATTAACACATGACGGTAAATTTAGAGAGTCTGATATAAATATAAATTCAGTTCCAACATCAAGAGATTCTATTACATATTTTTGTTTTTTAAATATAGGAGAAGAAGAACCAATATTAATAAAACATACTGTTAAACTTTAAATACGTAGAGGAGGTGGTGTAGTTTTGTTTTTAGATGAATCACAAAAACGATCTTATGACGAAATGTTACAAGAAGCTATTAATAATTTAAAAGAAAATACAGAAATACAGAACTTCTCAGCAGGCAGTATTGCTAGGGCTTTACTTGAAGTATATTATGATGATCTAGAAGAGGCACATAGACTTTTATCCTTCTCTACAGCAATGAGGTTTGTTTCTTCGGCAGAGGGTCCTTATTTAGAAGAAATAGCAAAGTTGTTTAATATGGAAAAGCGACCTGGCGAAACTGATGAAAACTTCAGGTATCGGATAATACATGCTACTGAAAAATATGCTAAGGCAAATGAAATGTCATTGCGATTGGCTATTTTATCTCTAGAAGAAGTCTATGATGTTGAGTTTAAGCGATTTACTAGAGGTACAGGTAGTTTTGATGCTTATGTCATTACTGAAAATCCTGAAGATGCACAGGGAATACTAAATGCAGTGCAAGACATTATTGATGAAGATGAAAGTTTTGGTGTAGATGGCAGGGTCTATCAGCCAGAGCTTGTTTATGTTGATATGGATGTAACAGTAATCTTTCATGATAATACATCAGGTGATCGAATAAGAAGCATGAGGACAGATATAGAACAGAACCTTAGAGAATATCTGGATAATATAACTTTTGGAGAGTCTTTAGTTATAACGCAAATGATTTCTAATATACATAATGTAAGTGATAATGATATTAAGGATGTTGTAATAAACAACATGCATATAAACGGCGACCAGGTCACAATAAATAATAAAAAATTCCATTGGGATGAGAGGGTTGTCGCAGATAATATAAGAATTTCATAATTAATTATTATGATTTTTAGGAGTTGATAAAATGCCTGGAGAAAATGAATGTGTAATCACTATAGCAGGCGAACGTAAATATGTTGATAAAAATGTTGTCGCTGATTTAGTGTTAAAAATATTCAGAGATAAAGATGTTGAAATTACTGCTAATGATATTGTTTATAAAGGGCAAAAATTTGACAATGTAAAAGAAGTACTTGAGTATTTGCTTACTAACCAATATGAAGGTGTATTAGATGCTGACAATATAAATTTTGATAATAAAGCTTTAGAAAATGTTCAAGTAGCTATCGACTTTTTGCTAAACCAAGTCGAGAATCTAGACCCTTCAACAGATCAGATAACTTATAATGACAAAACATTAGAAGAATACTTAGAAGAACTGCAGTCAAGAATAGACAATCTATATAACAATCTGAATTTGCCTCTTGACGCTCATAGCATTAATTATAAAGATATTAATGTTTATAAAAAACTAGATGAACTAGGCAAGCATATGCAGGATATGGATCAGTTAGAAGACCAACTAGAACATATTATTAACCAACTTACAATACCTATGCCTAGCACTTATATAGAGCATGATGAAGAAAATTTAAAGAATGTTTTGGACTATGTATTAAAAAGCATCGAAAATAATATGGAGGATATAGATAATTTAGAAGAAACATTAGAATTGCTAGAACAGACTTTTCAATTGCCTATTGAATCCTCCGATGTTAGCTATTATGACATGACTGTTAAAGAAAAATTAGAATTTCTTTCAGTTCAGGTAGATGAATTAGAAGATCTAGAGACTAAAGTTGATAATTTAATCAAAGGTTTAGAGTTTCCTTTAAGCTCAGATCTTATTGAACATGAAGATGTACTATTAAATCAAGTTATTAATAAAATAAATGATGAGTTGGCTAAAATAGAGGATATCGAATCTACATTAGAACAGCTTGACTTGCCTTTAAATGCTGAAGATATAAAATATAAAACTTCTACAGTATATAACAAGCTAGTTAATTTAGCTGAAGATATTGAACAAATTGACCAGCTTGAAAATAAGGTAGACAATTTAATAGGTTCTTTAGAGCTGCCTCTTGATTCAGATTTAGTTCAACACAGCAACGAACTATTAAACGAGCTCTTAGACAGTATACTTAAGGATTTAAAAGAAATAGACGTTCTAAAAAACGAAATACAATCTTTAGAATTCGACTCATCGGATATAGATCACAATGAACACACCGTGTTAGAAGAGCTTATAAAAATAAACGAATCTATTGATAAACTGTCTAATACTATAGATAATATAGAAGATGAAATTGATTTAGAAGTAGATGGAGCCAATGGGGCTGTATTTATAACGGATGTTAGCCCTGTAAATCAAGAAGATATGGTAGACATTACTTACGATGATACTAATACCATAGTGGAAAAAATAAGAGCGACTACAGGCCAATTAGAACTTACAGTTATGGGCATTACAGGTCATAGCAACTACAAGCCTAATGTATATGTCAATGGCAATCATGTAGCTTTAAATCAAACATCAGATTTTATAAGATTTGAAGGTAGTATACAAATAGATTCTAATATAAATGATAGTATTTTACTTGAACATGAAGATGGGGCTAGTTATGAATTAGTTATTAAAGAGCTGGTTGATGTAATGCCACAAATTACTAGTGCTGAATTCATGTCTTATCCTGGAAATCAAACAGAATATAAACTAAATGATGAAGCAAGAATATTAGTAGAGACAACTATTGAGCCTGATTATATAGAAGTAGATAGTTTGGTTAATGATACAGAGACGGTAGCAAATCAAGAATTTAATGTATCATCTACATCTAATGTTATTAAGCCTAATGTTGAATATATTAGTGAAGGACCTGATGAATTGACATCAAGGGTTAGGCTTGTTAAGGATGGCAATACCACTGAATGGTATGAGCTTGACAATACAGCTCTATTCTCTAATATCAAACCATCTATAGAAATATCAGACATGCATTTTTCAGATGACTTAGGTTATCTTACAGCTTACAATCATGTAGAGGTCGTTAATTCTATTACTAATTTTGATTCTGTTGAATACTCTAGTCCAGGTTCAGAACTTGATATAACAAGCCCTGAAATATATGAAGAGTTTAAGAGGGTTGATGCTAATGCTTCCAGTAATAGCGTAGATAATTTAGTAATAACAGCTTATAGAGAAGCTAATGATACTAGCGAGACCCATACCACAACAATAGAAATAGACGACAAACCTACTATCCAAACTTTACAATTTATTGAGTCAAGCAAGTATCCTGGAGATCAAACAGCTGCATTTAATGGAGATGAAACAACCGTATATATAGAAGCTGATAGAAATATAGATCAGATACTTGTTAAGGATAATGAAGCTTTTAACCAGCAATCTTTTTCAGCTAGTTCAGATTCTCTAACATTTAAGCCTACTGTTTTTAGTGATCTTGATTTAGCTGTTGATAAACCTATTTCTTTAACAATTATTGATGAGTATGGAATGGAGTCTGATATATATACATCAACTGATTTTGGCTCTGATTCAGATAAGCTAATAACAGTTGACAATGTAGTGCCTAATATAACTATTAACGATATAATATATGATAGTGAAAATTATATAGATGAAACGTCTGGTGCTGAAGTCCAGCTGACAGTAAGTGACTTTGACACTATCAATTATGAGTCAATAGATGGTTCAATTAATATACAAGAATCTTATAACTCAAATGGGAATATTGATTTAGATATAACTTATAAAGATGGATACTATATTGAAGAAAACAATTTAAGAATTGAAGCTTTTAAAGATTCTAATGCCACTTCTTCTTCAGTAGAAGAGAATATTGAAATTAGAATTTATCCTGAAATATCATCTGTAACTATTGGTGATTATCCAGAAGGGCAGACAGAGCTGAAAAACGGAGATAGTATTGAGATAACTGTTAATAGTGATATAGATCTTGAGTCTATTGATGTCCTAACAGATAACTTTGTTATGGAAAATATAAAATCATCAAATAATATATACGAATTAACTGTTGAGAGTAGTCTGGATACTACTAGTTCTAATATAACTATTACAGGTAATACTGATTATGGTTTATATACTAATGAGTTTACTACTACTGATACAGTAGAAATAAATAATACAAAACCTCAAATAACAATAGATGATATTATATATCCTAATGCAGAATTCGATTATACTTATGATGAAGAAGAGGTTGAGCTTTATCACAGTATAACTAACTTTGACTCAACAGAAGATGAAATACAGTATAGCAATATAGGAGATAGCTCATTTAGTATTCCGAATAGATTTACATTTAATAACCCTAAATCATTGACACCTAATCCAGAAGTTGATAGTGAAATAGATACTGATAATATAAATATCCAGGTTAATAAAAAATCAAATGGGGCTGTAGCCTCCAAAGACATATCTATTAATATTGATAATAGACCTGAAATATTTGATGTATATTTTGATGATACTAATAACAATATGTACCCTGAAGGTCAAATTGTTCTATCAGATGAAGATACAACAGAATTAACAGTAGAGTCTAATACAGATATACATGCAGTTGTTGTCGATGGTTACCAGGCATTAAAAGGAGATACTTATAGTGGATTTACACCACAAAATAAAGTAACTATCAACCCCGTGGTAGAATATACTGATGAATCATTAAAACAACAATCAGCTAGAGTTAAAATAGTTGATAGTGATGGTGTAGAATCTGGATGGCAAATATTAAGCAATCTAAATGATCACGACAACCCTGATAAATACAGGCGTGTAGATTGCGATAATAGCTTTATTGAAATAACTGTTAACAGTATTGAATATGATAACGAGTATAATGGAGAATATTTATATGATGAACAAACAGCAATAATTAATCATTCAATGCCTAACTTTGATACATTAGTTGATACAGTAGAATACACCTCTCCTAATGGGCAGCTGTCGATACAAGAGCCTGATGAATTCGATTCTGAAAAAGAAGTTCAACGTATCCTTGATACAGGATATATAAATGAAACAGAAACAAACTTAATAATTAAAGCTACTAATCAAGCAAATAATAATATAACAGAAAAAGAAGTTACTGTTGTTATTAAAGATAAGGCCTCTATAGAAAGTGCAGAGTTCTTATTAGACAGCTACAGTACTGATAAAGAGTTTATGACAGGTGATACAGTACAACTTTCAATTGCTTCTTCTAGAGATATGGCACAATTCCAGGGTATTGTTAGTGACGCTTTTGTTGCTAAAGATATATCAGTTACTGGCAATACAGCTGAAGTAGAATTAGAAGTAGAATATGATCTAGAAGAGTTACAAGAACATGGTGCCTTATTTGATATAGAAGAT
>LFFM01001131.1_pt1 | contig 18957 bp, 15 predicted proteins | sample 643131 | NCBI WGS metagenome assembly LFFM01 (sample SAMN03777445, study PRJNA286221) | soda lake metagenome | biome: soda lake; feature: Kulunda steppe; material: water; isolation source: sample Tc-Br brine of Tanatar trona crystallizer | place: Russia: Kulunda steppe | collected 2011-07
CGCCGACGAGAGCGACGTCGTCGACCGTCTCGCCGACGGGACGGCGACCGAGCGATCCCCGGGCCACGGGAGACCGGTCCCCGTCAGCCCGTGGGCAACTCGAGGACGAACACGGCCCCGGACTCCCCGTCCGCGCGGTCCTCGACCCACACGTCGCCGCCGTACTCGGCGACCATGATGTCGACGAAGTAGAGGCCGAAGCCGGTCGAGCCGCTCGTGGGACCGGTCTCCCCGCGCTCGAAGATGGCCTCTTTGCGCTCGTCCGGGACGCCCCGCCCGTCGTCGGCGATCCGGATCGTCGTCGTCTCCGGCCCGGCGTCGATCGACGCCTCGACGGTCGGCGCCTCGCCGGCGTGGTCGGCGGCGTTTCCGAGCACGTTGTCGAGGACGTCCCCGAGAAACGAGTCCGCGACCACCGGGGCCTCCCCGGGCGTCTCGAGGCAGACCTCGACCTCCGGGTGGCTCTCGGCGAACGACGCGATCCGCTCTTCGAGGATCGCGGCGGCGTCGACCGTCGACAGCGACGCCTCCCGACCGTCGGTGAGCCGCCCGAGCACCGACCGAACCCGGCGGGTCACCGAGACGATGTCCTCGCTGCGCTCGTCGATCGCCTCGACGTGCCGGCGTCGGTCGTCGTCCTCGGGGAGCTGCTCGAGCAACAGCTCGGCGTTCCCCCGGACGACCGTCATCCCGTTTAACACCTCGTGGCGCAACAGCCCGTTGAAGAACTCGAGCTGGTCGGTCCGTCTCTCGAGGCGTCGTTCCCGCTCGTCCCGGTCGGTTACGTCCCTGACGATCCCGAAGAAGTGCTCGCCGCCGGGGAGGTCGATCCGTCCGAGGCTGACCTCCACCGGGAACTCGGTGCCGTCCTTCCGACGGTGGCGCCCCTCGAGGGTCAGCGGCTCTCCAGGGGTGTACCCCTCCCAGACCTCGTCCATCTCCGCCTCGGAAATACCGACCTCGATCTCCGGGAGGGCCATCCCGACCAGCTCCTCGCGCTCGTAGCCGAGGCTCTCACACGCCCGCCGGTTGAGGTCGACGATCCGGCCGTCCGCGTCGTGGACGATGATCGGATCCGGCGAGTCCCGAAACATCGCCCGGAACCGGGCGGCGTCGCGCTCGCGTCTGGCCCCGCTCGCGTGTGCACGGAGACGACGAGCGACGAACGGATACCGGTCCGGCTCGACGGGCCACTCCACGACGTCGACGACGTCGGGGCCGCCCGTGGCGACGTCACCGGGGCCGCCCGTGGCGACGTCGTCGGAGCCGATCGCGTCTAGATCGTTCCCGTCGGTCAGGAGGGCGATCGTCGGAAGCTCCGGCGGGAGCCCCTGCAGGCAGTCCTCGCCCACGAGCGTCGCGGGGACGAGGACACAGCCCCACACGCCGGTCGTCGCGCGGTCGACGGCCGCCGTGGGATCCACCGTCGTCGTCGCCGGCGCCTCCGCCAGCCCGTCTAGCTCCTCGGCCAGCCGTGCCGTCGGCCCGCGGCCGTCGGTCACGACCAGCACCTCCCGTGTGCTCATCGTCCAATCGTCCCGATCGAACCGTCTTTGTTTTTCCGGCGTGGCTGTGCGATTCTTTCTCCCGTCGGACGCCGGCCGCCGCGAAGTCGGTGCTTTCTCGACCCCTCGCGCCGAGGATCGGATATGACGCTCCGACACGTCCGCGCGCTCGAATGTACGCTCTGTGGCGCGACGTACGATCCAACCGAGGTCGTTTACACCTGCCCGGAACACGACGGCGTCGCGGGAATCCTCGACGTCGTCTACGACTACGACGAGATCGTCGATCGGTTCGACGCCCCTCTCGACGGCCGGATCGACTCCCAGTGGAAGTACCGGGCGTTCCTCCCGGTCGCCGACGACGCCGACCCCGTCACGCTCGGGGAGGGCGGTACGGACCTGCTCGAGGCTCCGCGGCTCTCGGCGGCACTCGGCGTCGAGACGCTCGTAAAAAACGACGGGACGAACCCGACGGGCTGTTTCAAGGATCGGGCGACGAGCGTCGCGGCCACGAAAGCCCGCGAGCTGGGCCGGAAGGTCGTCACCTGCGCCTCGACCGGCAACGCCGCCGCCTCGCTCGCGGGTTACGCCGCCCGCGCCGGGCTCGACGCCCGCATCTTCGTCCCCGGGGACGCCCCCGAGGGGAAACTGGTCCAGCCGCTGGTCTACGGCGCGGACGTCCTCGCCGTCGAGGGTAGCTACGACGAGGCGTACGACCTCAGCCTCGAGGTGACCGACGAGTACGGCTGGTACAACCGCAACGCCGCGATCAACCCGTTCCAGATCGAGGGCAAGCGGACGGTCGGCCACGAGCTGGCCGAACAGACCCGCGAGGCGGTCCCCGACTGGATCGTCTTCTCGATGGGCGACGGCTGTACCATCGCCGGCTGCTGGAAGGGGTTCGCCGAGTTCCACGAGCTCGGCTTCGTCGAGGACACCCCGAAGATGCTCGGCGTCCAGGCTACGGGCGCGAGCGCGATCCACGACGCCTTCCACGCCGACGACGCCGACGAGCTCGCGGAGACCGTCGCCGACAGCATCGAGGTCGGCCGACCGCGGAACACCCTGAAGGCCTGCCGGGCGCTCGAAGAGAGCGGCGGGACGGCCGTTACGGTCTCCGACGGGGAGATCCTCGCGGCCGAGACGCTGCTCGGCCGACTCGAGGGGATCTACGCCGAGCCCGCGGGGGCCGCCCCGATCGCCGGAATCCGGACGGCCCGCGAGCGCGGCATCGTCGGACCCGACGAGACGGTCGTCGCGGTCGTCACGGGAACTGGGCTGAAAGACACCGCGAGCGCCCGGGAGGCGACCGACGGGGTGACCCGGATCGAGCCGGCGCTGGCGGAGGTCTCGAGCCGGTACGACGTCGGCGAGACGGCGGTTGCCGACGGTGGAGAGGACACGTTCCCGAGGACCGACGGCCCGGAGGCGGGCACCCGATGACGGCGTACCCGACCGACCTCGCGGCGCTGGTCGGCGAACTCGTCCGCCGGGAGTCGGAGAACCCGCCGGGCAACGAGCGGCCGGTCGCCGAGTACGTCCACGCCTGGTTCGGGGCCCACGGGATCGAATCGACGCTGCTCGAGGAGCCCGATCCCGACCGTCCGGGAGTCGGCGCTCGGGTCGGCGGCGTGACGGCGGACGGAAGCGCTGGTGGGGGGAGCGACGACCGAATCGAGGGCGACGGGAGCGACGACCGAATCGAGGGCGAGAGGGGAGGCGGTCCCACGCTCGTGCTCAACGGCCACACCGACGTCGTCCCCGCGGGCGACCCAGACGCCTGGAGCCACGACCCCTACGAGCCGGTCGTCGAGGACGGCCGGCTGTACGGCCGCGGCGCGGCCGACATGAAATCCGGGCTCGCGGTCGCGATGCTCGCGGCGCTGGAACTCGCCCCGGAGATCCGGGCGGGCGAGCTCGCCGGCTCGCTGGTCGTCCACGCCGCGATGGGCGAGGAGACCGGCGAGCCGGGGACGAAGGCGCTGCTCGAGGCCGGCTTCGACGGAACGTACGGCGTCGTCCTCGAGCCCACGGCGTGTCGGGTCGCCACCGCGGCGAAGGGGCTGGCGTGGTACGACCTCTCGATTCCGGGCGAGCCCGTCCACGCGAGCCAGCCCGACCGCGGACACAACGCCGTCGGCGACGTCGCGGCCGTGCTCGATCGGATCGAGGCCTACGACGCCGAGCTCCGGGCCCGCGGCGGGGGGCTCTGCGGTCCGGCGTACGCGACCGTCACGCAGGTCGTCGGGGGTGCGGACACCAACCGGGCGGTGTTCCCCGACGAGGTCACGCTGGTGCTCGACAGACGGATCACACCGACGGAGTCGGTCGCCGACGTCGACCGGGAGGTCGCGGCCATCGCCGAGGAGCTCCGGGCCGAGGGGATCGCCCTCGAGTGGGAGCGGGAGACGACCTACGAGTCGGCGTCGATCCCGGTCGACAGCCCGCTCGCCGAGCGGTTCCGGGACGTGTCGGCGACCCACACCGGCGCGTCGACCGACCCCTGGGGGATCGAGGCGTCGACGGACGTCAGAAACTTCGTCAACGACGCGGGGATGGAGGCGATCACCTGGGGACCGGGCAGTTTAGAGCAGGCTCACACCGTCGACGAGCACGTCGTCCTCGCGGACGTCGAGGCGGGGTACGACGCCCTGCTCGCGGCCGCTCGCGAGCTGCTCGGCTGAGCTCGTACACGCCGACCGCGGCCACGTGAGACCGATTCGATCACCCTTTCTCGCGCTTTCGACGCGTCGGTCCCGTTCCCGGGCGAACTGTGACCGTCGCGATCGACGGTCACTCGTTTCTCAGCAGGTCGTTCCGACGGTTTCGGCGACGCCCAGCAGGTGGGCCTGTCCGAAGGTCGCGACGACGAGCGCCCCCTCGTGGTCGGATACGTCCCCGACCGCGTTGCGGGACGTTCCGGAGCGATACCGGTGACGGGGCCACTCGACCGGAAAGAGGGGCAATCACCCGTTTTTATCCTCCTCCTATCTGAGCGTTGGGTATGAGCCGCGAGGAAGACGCTCCCGACACTGATGACACTCCCGACACCGGTGGAGCTACCTACGAACTCCAGGACGTCTTCGAGCAGCTAGACGAACTCGAAGGGACCGTGACGAGTTCGGAGGAGCGACGGGAGGTCCGACGAACCAGGCGGATGCTCGAACGGGTTCCGGGGAGTGGTCGGATCAAAAAGTACACCTCCCGGGACGTCGCCGAGGGGTTCGTCGGCGGGATCATCTTCTCGCTCCCCCTGCTCGTCGAGGACGGCGTCTTCGAGATCGCCGAGTGGTTCACCGAGTTCTCGGTCGGTCCGTTGCCCCTCTTTCTGGCGATCAACGTGTTGTTCATCGTCACGCTCGCCTCGGGGTTGCTCTACTACACCGACATTCGGGACGTCCAGATGCGACGCCTGTTCGGATTCATCCCCAAACGTCTGACGGCGATACTCGTCATCTCGCTTCTGGTCGCCTTCCTGACGATGTTGATGTGGGGGCGGCTGCACGAGGAGGATCCCACGACGCTCGAACAGTTCGCTCGCGTGACGGTCATCTGGGCCGCAGCAGCCCTCGGGGCGACGCTGGGTGACATCTTACCCGGCGAGAGCAAAGGCCAGGACCTCGCCGAGCTCATCGGCGACCTCGGTGACGGCGACGGAAATCCAGAGGGATCGAGCTGAGACGGCCCCGTCGATCATGCGGACTGTAGCCGGTCCAGTACGATCACGCAGGCTGCAGCCGGTCCGGTAGCTCGACACCCCGCTCGACGAGGACGTCCCTGGCGTGTTCCCGGAGGGTTTCGGGCTCCGGGAGGCGTCTCCGTCGTTCGGTCCACTCGATGAGCCACTCGCTCACCTCGTCGCGTGGCCCCTCGCCACCGGCGTCCTCGACGGCTTCCAGGATCTCCCTGTAAGCCGCTTCGTACTCCCGGAACTTGCCGACCGTCGGAGGCTCTCTTGCCTCGCGGCGTGCTCGCCGTATCCGTCGCAACACTACCGGAATGGACGCCATCGTCGGGGATTGCCCGAAGTGCGTAATAAACGTTCGCCCGCCGGGTCGCGTCCCCGCGGCCACCGTCCTGCCGGATTTCCGTCCACGTTCGTGACGACGGGAGCTCGTGACGTGGTATTCGGCTCCGACCGACGGTCCGGACCCGGACCGTCGCCCCGGCGGTGAAAAAATTCCCGAGGAGCGACGGCCCCACCTCCACAACTATTAACTAAAGAGTGTGAGAAATCAACACAGTGTAGATGGTTTCTGAAGTCGCGCTCTCGCTCGATCTCGCGATCATCCTCCTCGCGGCGACCGTCGCCGGCTTCCTCGCCAAACAGACCGGCCAGCCGACCATCATCGCCTACATCCTCGCTGGCGTGGTCGTCGGCCCGGTCGGTCTCGGGATCGTCGAGGTCACCGAACTCACCGAGACCCTCTCGGAGCTGGGGTTGGCGTTCCTGTTGTTCCTGCTCGGTATCAAGATGCGTATCGACGAGATCAGACACATCCTCGCGCCGATCGTCAAGATCTCGTTGCCACAGATGGCCGGCGTCGCCGCCGTCGGCACCGGCGTCTCGCTGGCGCTGGGGTTCGACACGATCGAGTCGGTCATCATCGGGCTTGCGGTGATGTACAGCTCCACTGCGGTCGTCATCAAGATGCTCACCGACCTCGACGAGACGACCACCCTCCACGGCAAGATGGACGTCGGCATCCTCCTGATGCAAGACGTCGTGGTCGTCATCATACTGGCCGTGCTGGCTGCGGGGCGTCCCGACAGCGCCACGGAGGTCGCCACGACGCTGGCGGTCGTCCTCACCCTCGTGGCGATCATCACCGTAGCCGCCCTCGCCGCCTCGAAGTACGCGTTGCCTCCCGTCTTCCGCCGGGTCGCCGACAACAGACAGCTCTTCTTTCTCATCGCCCTCTCGTGGGCGTTCCTGTTCGTGTTCGTCTCGGACAACGTCAACCTCTTTCTGGCGCCGCTTGGCATCACGGCCTACCTCTCGATCGAGATGGGCGCGTTCCTCGCCGGCGTCGCCATCGCCCAGCTGCCGTACAGCAAGGAGCTCCAGGACCGGGTCAACCCGCTGACCGACCTGTTCGTGATGATCTTCTTCGCGTCGGTCGCGTTGAGCCTCGACGCCGGCGAGCTGTTTTTCTACTGGGAACAGGCCGTCGTCGCTGCGGTGGTGTTGATGGTCGGGAAGTTCGTGATCTTCTTCGTGCTCCTCAGCTGGCAGCGTTTCGACAGCGAGACGACCTTCTTCGGCAGTCTCTACATGATCCAGGTCAGCGAGTTCGGCGTCGTCGTCGCGGCCGCCGCGGTCGCCGGCGAGTTCATCGGCGTCGAGATACTCGGCTTTCTGACGCTGGTGGCGCTTCTCACGATGGGCGTCTCCGTCTACTTTTTCGCGTTCGGCGACGCCCTCTTCGAGCGGGCCGGGCCGTACCTCTCGCGGTTCGAGGCCGAGGAGACGTTCACCGAGCAAAAACGGGAGTACACGGACCACGCGGTCGTCGTCGGCTACGACGATCTGACGCGGAACGTGCTCGGGCTTCTCGAGGACTACTACGATGATCTCGTCGTCGTCGACCGACGAACCGATCACGTCGCACAACTCGAAGCGGAGGGGTACGACGCCGTCTTCGGCGACATCGCCAGCAGCTCCATCCGGAAAGACGTCGCCCTCGAGAAGGCGGATTTCGTGCTCTCGTCGTCGGACAGCGTCGACGTCGGAAAGAAGATCCTGCGGGAGACGAGCGACGACGCGACGGTCGTCTTGGAGGCGAACGACCCCGGAGACGTCCGTGACCTCTACGATCGGGGTGCCGACTACGTCATCCGGAGCGTTTCGCTGTCGTCGGACCGTCTCGTCGACTACCTGGGGGCGCTGCTGGAAGAGCCCGAGACCTTCGAGGACGCAGCGGAACACGACGCCGAACTACTGCGGGATCCGAGGCCGTTCCGGGACGTCCACGAACGGATGAGTGGTGATCTCGATGACTGAACCGCCGGCCGTCGGGGGTGGTCGGGATGTCTGAGCTGCTGACCGCGGTGGCGGTCATCTTCATCGTCGCCGGGCCGTTCTTGCTGTTTGCCAACCGGTATGCCCTCCCGGCCGCGCCGTTGCTCATCCTCGCGGGGATCGTGGCCGGCTTCTTCGTCGACGAGACGCAGGCGCTTGAGCTCGCGCAGTTCGGCATCGCGCTGTTGGTGTTCACCTTCGGCGTGGGTATCCAGCTCACCAGCATCGGGACGGTGCTCGCGGACAGCGAACTCGCCGCGCTCGGCCAGATACTCGTGGTCGGTGGGCTCGGGGTCGCGACCGGGGTCGCCCTCGGCGTGCCACCGGGTGAGGCGGTGTTTCTCGGCGTCGCGGTCGCGCTCTCCTCGACGATCGTCGCGACGGCGCTGTTGCAGACCGAGCTCCAGACGGGCCTCGTCCGGGGTCGGCTCGGCGAGTCCATCCAGTTCGTCCAGGACCTGTTCGCGGTCGGGTTCATCCTCGTCGTGGGTGCCGGCGTCCTCGAGCTCGATCCCATCGTCTTGCAGATCGGCTACGGCACCGTTTTCCTCGTCGCGGCGTTTCTCGTCAACCGCTACGCCTTCGGCGTGATGGGTCGGCTCGCCGGCGACTCGGACGAGCTCATGATCGTCGGCGTCGTCTCGCTTCTGGTCGTGTTCATCGGTTCGGCTTCGGCCGTCGGCGTCCCGATCGTCGTGGGGGCGTTCGCCGCCGGGCTCGCCGTCCGTCACAACACCGTGGAGTACCTCGGGCTGTTCAACGGACTGGAGTCGATCAAGGACTTCTTCGTGGCCATCTTCTTCGTCACCGTCGGCGCGCTCGTCGTCTTGCCGTTCGTCCAGATGGACGTGGCGGCCTCGATCGAGAAGCTGAGTCTGGTCGTCGCCCTCGTGGTGTTGACGGTGGTCCTGAAGCCGGCGGTGACGGTCGCGATCCTGATCTACCGGGGGTACGAGGGCCGTACGGCGACGTTGACGGCGCTCAGCACCGACCAGATCAGCGAGTTCTCGCTGATCATCGCCATCGAGGCGTTGCTGGTCGGGCTGTTGGCCCAGGCGGTGTTCGACGCCATCGTCCTCGCCGCCGCCGTCACGATGATCACCTCGACGGTCACCCAGCGGTACAGCGAACGCATTTACTGGACGCTTTCGGCCCGTGGCATCGTCTCGGGCAGCCACGACAAGATCGACGAGCTGAGCGACGTTCCCGAGGGGATCACCGACCACGTGATCGTCCTCGGCTACGGTCAGAAGGGCAGACGGATCGTCGAATTCTGTGAGGAGCGAAACCACCCGTACGTCGTCATCGAGAACGATCCGGCGCTTCGAGACGACGTCCGATTCGACTGTGAGGCGTACGTCTTCGGCGACGCGATGGAGACGTACACCTGGAAGAAAGCCAACGCCGAGGAGGCCCGGGTCATCGTGTCGGTGACCGGCTCGGAGGTGGTCTCCCGACGGCTGCTGGCTCTGGGGTACGACGCGGCCCTCGTTCTCCGGGCCCGGGACGAACGGACCGCGCTCTCGCTGCTCGACGCAGGGGCCACCTACGTCGCCGTCCCGGACCTCCTGGCCGGCGAACAGCTGATCCAGCACCTTCGGGGAGTACTCGACGGCGAGCTGGCGACCGAAGAGCTTCGGGCGACGATCCTCGAAGCACAAGGTGACCCGTGAGGGAGTAGCCGACGACGAGGGTGCGAACGTGATCGGTATGACGGCCAAAGCCACCGGACTTCGGACCCGAGGGCGGGGTCGGCGAACCGAACGCCGTGGCGCCCCGACCCCACGGCCGATCGAAAAGACCGGTGGTCCCGACGGCGGGCCACGGTTCCCGGGAGAGCCGACACTCACCCGTCGAGGGATTCGACGTACCGGACGACGAGCACGGGACCGACCGATGCCGAGGCGACTCGCTCGGGATCGTCGCCGAAGACCAGCGAGCGGATCGAGGGCGCGTTCTCGCCCATGACGACGGCGTCGTGGTCTGGCACCGTGTCCATCAGTCCCCTGAACGGCGACTTGCCCGCGACGAGTTCGGTTCGAACGTCGATCCCGGCGTTCCGGAGCCGGTCGGCGGCGTCCTCGAGCCGTCGTTCGTCCGGCTTCGTTCCGGCGAGAAGCAGCGTCACGCCGATCTCCCGGCCGCCGACGAGCGCTTCGACGAACGCGAGGATCCGCTCGGTCGCGACGTCACCGGATATGGAGACGAGCAGCCGGTCGACGTCGCCGGTCATGCCGGAGATCGCGAACGCGCGGGCGTCGATCTCGTTTGCGATCCGGTCGATCGTCTGTTCCCGATCGTGGGTGAACACGAGCCGGTGGTCGGCCCTGCCGCCGGCCGTCTCGAACTCCTCGCTGAGGTCCGCCAGCGCGTCGGTCGCCCGATCCTCGAACTGGAGTCGGGCCTGGTCGGGTGGCGTCTGCTCGGGCAGCACGTGGTAGCCGAGTACGGTCACGTCGACCGTTCCCAGCAGGTTCATAAGCCCGGGCGAGACGCTCTTTCCCTCGAGTACTTCGACGGGAACGAGTACGCGTGTCATTACAGTGCCCCCTTGAGCGTGACGTCCCGGGCGTAATAGAAGTACCACCCGGCCGTGACGACGATGACGGTGATACCGACCGCGATCGACGTCGGATCCATGAACGCGATCAGGCCGAAACTCGCCAGCGCGCCGAGGGTCGGGATCACCGGGCCGCCGGGCACGACGAAGTCCGGATCGTACCACTCGGGTCGATCACGCCGGATCGCGAGCAAAGCGACACAGATCAACCCGTACATGATCAGGTGCAGGAAGGATGCCACCTCGGCGAGCAACTGGACCTGTCTGGTGGCCGCGAGCACGACGACCGGCCCGCCGGCCATCCCGAGTGCGACGTGTGGCGTCCCGTATTTCAGGTTGATCCGGCTGGCCCACCTGGGCAGGAGTGCGTCCTTCGAGACGCCGTAGATGGCCCGGGACGTGCTCAGAATGGAGGCGTTCGCGGAGGACATCGTCGCGAGCAGACCGCCGACGATGATCACCAGCGCACCCCCCGTCCCGAGCAACTGCCGGCCGACCTCGACCATCGCCGTCTCACCTTCCTCCAGCAGCCGATCCTGGGTGAAGACGTCCGTCGCGACGAGTATCGTCAGCACGTACAGCAGCGTGACGATCACCACCGAGCCGATCATCGCCAGCGGGAGGTTTCGCCCCGGCCGTTTCATCTCGCCGGCGACGGTCGCGACCTGTGCGAACCCCAGATACGAGGTGAAGACGAGCGCGGCGACGGACATGATCGGGACGACCTCCCAGACGTCGGCGGCCTCACCCGGGGGTGTGTCGGCGTCGACGAAGCCCAACGCTTCGAGCAGTCCGAACCCGAGGAAGGCAACGAGCATCGACAACAACAGCGCGACGATCCCGTTCTGTAGTTTCGCCGCGTTCTCGGTCCCCGTGACGTTCAGGACGGTGAAGCCGATCCCCGAGAGGACGGCGATCGCGGAGACGATCGCGCCCGGGCTCGCGCCGATCGTGACGCCCACCTCGGCGAGTGCGTCCAGCGCGTAAAAGCCCAGCCCGACGAGATAGAACGCGGTCGCGAACACGAGCCCGAACCACAGCGAGAGCCCGATGACGGTGCCGGCGAGCGTCCCGAGGCCACGCGAGATGAAGTAGTAGCCGCCGCCGCTTTTCGGCATCGCCGTCGCCAGCTCGGAGGTCGGCAACGCGACCAGCAGTGCGACGACGCCGCCGATCGCAAAGGAGACCGTCGCGGCGGTGCCGACCTGTCCGCCGGCGAGGCCGGGGAAGACGAAAATACCCGCGCCGATCATCGTTCCGATCCCGATCGCGAGGCCGCCGGAGAGCCCGAGCGTGCGTTCGAGCTCGGCGTCGTCGGTGATCGTGGCCTCGTCGGTCTCGACGACGGGTTCGGCGTCGGGGCTCTCGCCCCGTACGTTCGTCCCACCCGGCTCTTCACTCATACAACGGTGGTGTCGTGTGGATTTATTATAGGTTTGGGGTCAGTAGACGGCGTCGGTCGGCGATCGGTCACGTCCAGGGGGTCGGTCGGCGATCGGTCACGTCCAGGGGGTCGATCGACGCTGTAGCTCGCCGGCCAGGGAGGTTTCCATCGCCTCCTCGACGTCCTCGGCGTGTGCTATGGCCCACATCAGCTTCACCAGCGCCGTCGCCGGGAGCGTGTCGCCGGCCTCGATGACGCCGGCATCGAGGAGGTCCCGGCCGGTGTCGTACACTCGATCACAGACCCGCCCCTCCAGACACTGACTCGTCATGACGACCGTCGTGCCGTCCTCGACCAGCGCCGCGAGCCGCGGGATGAGGTCGGTGTGGACGTGGCCGAGTCCCGTCCCCTCGATCACGACCCCGGCTTTCCCCTCGAGGACGTCGAGGAAGGCGGTGTCCATCCCGGGGACGAACTTCAGCAACTCGACGTCGGTCTCGAAGCCGTCGGCCAGCGCGAGCTCGCCGGCCCCACGCTCGCGGTGGTCCCGGCGGAACGAGACCGCCGGCTCGTCGGCGTAGGTGACCTCCCCGAGGGGCTTCGCGCCGACGGTCTCGAAGGCGTCCCGGCGGGAGGTGTGGTTCTTCCGGACGCGGGTCCCGCGGTGGAGCGCACACCGGTCGTCGCTCCCGGTGGCGTGCATGCAGACGAGCACCTCCGCACAGTCGCTCTTTGCGGCCTCGACGGCACAGACGGCGTTCATCACGTTGTCCGAGGAGGGGCGGTCCGCCGACCGCTGGGAGCCGGTGAACACGATCGGGACGGGCGACTCGAGGGCGAACGCGAGCGCGCTCGCGGAGTACGCCATCGTGTCCGTCCCGTGCATGACGACGACGCCGTCGGCGCCGGCCTCGATCTCCTCGTGGACCGCGCGGGCGAGCTCGTCCCAGATCGCCGGCGTCATGTTCTCCGAGAGGATGTTCGCGACGACCCGCCCGCGGTAGTTCGCCCGCCCGGCCAGATCCGGCACCGCCCGGAGCACGTCCTCGGCGTCGAACTGGGCCGTGACGGCGCCGGTCCGGTAGTCGACCGTCGAGGCGATCGTGCCGCCGGTGGAGATAAGCGAGATCGTCGGCAGCTCCTCGTCGAAGGCGACCTCCGACCCCCCGTCGTCGCCTCCGGTCTCCCCGACGTCGTAGACGTCCGCCTCGAGCAGCTCCACCGAGGCGTCCGTCCGGTCGACCCCGACGTTGTACCCCCCGTCGAGTTTGATCACGAGGTACTCGGCGTCGCTCGAGGGGAGCACCACGCCCTCGAAGGACTGCTCGGCGCGTTCGACCCGCACGCGATCGCCTGGATTCATGTCGCCCGGTTGTTCGTCGGCGACCTTGAAGCCATCCTTCCGCTCCGGGGCCGGACGGCGTGCCCGATAGACACGTCGTTCGGAGGCTCGGTAGAGACGTCGGTCGGCCCCGGTGGGCTCGTCGTTCGGAGGCTCGGTAGAGACGTCGGTCGGCCCCGGTGGGCTCGTCGTTCGGGGCCCGGTAGGGACACCGCGTGAACGCCCCGATTCGTGGATGGGTTTTAAAAACCCCAACACGTGACGTGGTGTGGCCATGTTCCGGAGCCGTAGAGGTACACACGTGACCGAGCGCTGTACGCCCTGGGATCCGACCGACTGTGCGGGGACCGTCGGCTGTCCGCCGCGGTGTCCCCGCTTCGTCGACCGACGCGGCGTGGCCCTCCTCGTCGAGCCGCTCTCGGAGCGACACCTGGCGGGGCTCGTCTCGATGTACGAGGGCTACTCCGACCGCCACCGGTCGATGGGGCTGCCACCCAGGAGTCGGCCGGCGATCGAGAGCTGGCTCGCGGAGCTCCGAGAGCACGGCTCGAACTTCCTCGCCCGGGATGGCGACCGGATCGTCGGCCACGCGGCGTACACGCCGACGACGGACGAGGAGCCGGAGTTCGTCGTCTTCGTCGACCCCGACTACCACGACCGCGGGATCGGCACGGAGCTGTGTCGACAGCTCGTCGCCCACGCGGCCGAGGGCGGCTACGAGGCGCTCACCCTCGACGTCGACGCCGCGAACCGGCGGGCGATCCGCGTCTACGATCGGGTCGGATTCGAACTCGTCGACCGCCGAAGCGCCGACGTCCACATGCGGCTCCCGTTCGACGGCCCCGTCGCCGACGCGGTTCGGCGTCCGCCGGCCGAACGGCCGTCCTCCCCGGGTTGAACGCCTATGGCCGATCGCGGTCAGTGAAAGGAGACGCCGAGATCCGCCAGCCCGTCGTTTTCGGCCGCGAGGTTGATCAGAAGCGGCGTGATCGCCTCGACCTCGGCGCTGTTCGCGAGGGGGCCGCCGTCGAGCGCCCGGAGCCCGTCGAGCTCGCCGATCAGCTCCATCACGGTCGCTTTCGCCGCCCCGTCGTCGCCGGTCACCACCACGTCGAAGCCCAGCTCGTGGTCGAGATCCGAGAGCGCCCCGGCCGCGAGGTTCTGGAAGGCCCCGACCACGGGGGTTCCCTCGGGTGCGGCGTCGGCCGCGACCTCCGCGACGCTACCGTGTGGCGGGCGGTTGTAGTGAAAGCCGTCCTCGTCCCGCGAGATGCCCACCGCGGGACTGACGAGGACGGCGTCCCCGAGCTCGTCGGCGACGGCCTCGACGGTGTCCGAGAGGTGATACGGCGGGACGCAGGCGATCACGACGTCCGCGTCGGCGGCGGCAGTGGGGTTCGACGCGGACGAGAGCTCGGCCGTGGCCGCCTCGCCGAGCCGCTGTGCGTACGCCTCGACCGCGTCTTCGGCCTTCTCGACGCTCCGCGAGCCGACCACGAGCTCGTGGTCCGTCCCCCGGGCCAGCCGCAGCGTCAGTCCCTCGCCGATGTCGCCGGTCCCCCCGAGTAGCGCGATTCGCATGGGGCCGGCTTCGGACGCGTCGCGCAAATCGCTTCCCGTCCCGGCGAGATCGGCTGCCACCGGGCCGACCCCCGCCGTGACCTGGCGGCCGTCCCGGGCACGAACGCGGCGCCCGGTGTCGACACGGCCGGGGGACCGTCCGACTCCGCGGACGCACCCGCAGCCGTAAGTATAAAAAATACAGGTATCACGTAAAAATTATACTTGCCGGAAAACTGCTCGAACGCCCGGACGAGGACGGCTCAGTCGAACTCGGGGTCGCGCTTCTCGAGGAACGCCTCGACCCCCTCGGCGTGGGCGTCCGAGCCGTACGCCTGTACCTGCAGCAGGTTCTCGCGGTCGAGCGCGTCGGTCGTTCCCCGCCCCAGATTCCCGTGGAGCGCTCGTTTCGTCAGGCCGATAGTGCGCGTGGGGAGCCCCGAGAGCGTCTCGAGCAGCTCGTCGACCCGGTCGTCGAGCGCGTCGGCCGCGACGGCCTCGTTGATCAGGTCGAGTCCGGCGGCCTCCCGGGCGTCGACGAGCTCGCCGGTGAACGCGAGCCGTTTTGTGGCCCGCAGCCCGATCAGGTGTGGCAGCACGAACGTCCCGCCGGTGTCCGGGATCAGCCCCACCCGGACGAACGCACACGAGAAGCGGGCGTCCTCGACGGCGTACGCGAAATCGGCGAGGGCGACGATCGCCAGCCCCGCGCCGACGGCGTCGCCGTTCACCCTGGCGACGATCGGGACGGGACAGTCGAGACACTCCTCGACGAGCCGTCCGAACGTCTCGCCGAGCCGTCCGTAGGCGTCGGCCGGCTCCTCGCGGCGTTCGGCCATCGCCTCGACGTCGCCGCCCGCGCTGAACGCGTCGCCCTCGCCGGTGAGGACGACGGCGTCGTGGGCGGCCGGATCGGCGCTCGCGACCGCCTCGGCCAGCTCGACGGCCGTCTCCGTGGTAAACGCGTTCAACACGTCGGGTCGGTCGAACGTTATCCACAGCACTCCCTCCTCCTCGTCTACGTCCATAGCTCGAGCTCTCCCGCGTGGCCGATAACTCTGGCCGTCCGACCGCTGGGGATAGCCTCCACGTTCATTAATGAAAATATATACTTCCTGGATAGAGACTGAGATCTTATACTTCTGGACGGGACGCCGTTCGATCCCGACGACCGGTGGGTCAGCCGACGCCCTCGAGGAGGGCAGCCGCGACCACGGCCGATCCCAGGAGGACGCCGGCGGTGGCGACGGCGAGCCCGAGCCAGCGCAACGCGTAGCTCATCGCCGCCGGATAGCCGGGCTGGGGCTCGATGTGGACGACGAGGACGTAGACGAACGCCCCGACGCCCATCAGGGCCGTCCCGAACGCCAGCGCCGCCGTCGAGACCATGCGGTAGCTCTCGTGTGGGGGGAGGTATACGCTGTGGCCGCGCCCGCCGCTCTTCCCCGAAGAAATTACACACCTATGGATGTAATGAACTTCCCGAACGAACGATTCTGGCCCGTCCCCCGTCTGATTCTCGTGGCGTTCGTTCCACGTGGGGGGCAGAAAGTTACAAACGCACAGCTCTGTCGCCATCGAGTGAACAGAAACCTTATTTTGCCGCTTTCTCCCGCCGGAGTGGTGCAGCGACGCGGGAAGTTGCTGGCGGGACGAAACCCACCCGTCCGGCAGCTGTTCGAGAATGCAGAACGCACCCTCGAGGCTGGACCGATGGCCGTCCGGCGATCCACCGCCCGTCCGCCACGGACCGCCCCCCGACGGGGCGTCGTCGCCCGAAGGCTCCCGGTTCTAGTTGCCCGAACTCCCGTCGTTCCGGAACCGGAAGTTGAGCTGGAGCTCGTTGCTCACGCCGAGCAGGAGCGTCGGCAGCTCCTCGTCGAACCACTCGCCTTGCATCCGGTTTGTCGGACCGGAGACGCTTATCGCGCCGAGGGCCTCGTCGTCCTCGGCCAGGATCGGCACGGAGACCGCTTTCAGCCCGGGGACGTTCTCCTGGTCGTTGATGGCGTATCCGCGGTCCCGCACCTCCGCCAGCTCCCGGAACAGCGTCTCCCGGTCGGTGATCGAGTGTGGCGTCGGGCCCGCGAGGCCGTGTGCGTCGACGAACTCCGCCACCTCCCTCTCGGGCCACGTCGAGAGGATCGCCTTTCCGGCCGCCGTGGTGTGTATCGGGTCCTGTTTTCCCGTCTTGGTGTCGATTTTCACCCCCTGCTCGCCGACGGCCTGGGTGACGTACACCGCCCGACCGTGCTCTTCGGTGATAAACTGGACGAGCTCGCCGGTCGCCTCCGCGAGGTACTCGACTTTCTCCTCGATCGATCCGTACCGCTCGTCGCGCGTTCTGACGTGGGTCGCGAAGTGGATGAACCGGTGGGAGAGGTAGTAGGTGTCGCCTTTCCGGATCAGATACCCCATCGACTCGAGGGTCGTGAGATAGCGGTGTGCCGTGCTCTTCGCGACGCCGAGTTCCTTCGCGAGGGGCGTAAGCCGGAGCCCGTCCTGGTCCTCCAGCGTTTCGAGTATCCGGAACGTCGTCCGGACGGCCTTCACCGGATTTTTCGGCCCGTCTCGTGTCATTCTGTCACGCTATACCATAGTCTCCTGGCATATGACTGTTTCGGATAGTCGAACGCTCGCCTCTGTCGGAGAATCGATCCATCCCGCTACGCCGGATCGGTCAGTCGACGACCCGGTACTCGGGGAGCAACTCCCCGTCTTCGGCCACGACCGCCCCGTCTTTGAGGACGTACTCGCGAGTGCCACCGGAGATGATCGTCCACTGGGGGGAGGGCTCGTCGAAGACGACCAGGTTCGCGGGGTTGCCCTCCTCGATCCCGTACTCGTCCTCGATGCCGAGGACGCGGGCCCCCTGGTAGGTGATCATGTCCCAGAGCGCGGCCATCCCCTCGTTGGACTCGAACCACCGGTAGTCCTCGACGAAGGTCCGATCGCCGTGGAGCTTGTTCATCTCGACGAACAGCGCCTCGACCGAGTCGGCGTTGCCCTGGGCGAACACGAAGTCCCGGTCGTTGTCGGTGCCGTGTCCGAGGATGACGTCTTTCATCGTGAGCATCGTCTTGACTGGCATCTCGCTTCGTGTGCTCTGATAGCAGGTGACGAACTTGAGACCGAGCTCTGCGGCCTCCGAGAGCACCTCCTCGACGCGCCAGTCCGGGATGTGTGCGAGCGCGAAGCTGTGACTCGCGGTGACGCGGTCCTGGTAGCCGACCCGGCGCATGTGTGCCATGAGCCGTTCGAGCGTGTATATTCCCAGCGTCCCCCCGTCCTGGATGTGCAGGTCGATGTCGACGTCGTGTTCCTCGGCGACCTCGAACCACGTCTCGAAGGAGCGCTCGATGTCGTTGTTCCCGCTCGCCGGATCGCTCCCCCCGAGGAGGACCGGATCCCGGATCGGGGCGTCGGCTCCCATCTCGATCGCCTCGTGGAGGGTCTCGAGCCCCTCCGAGGTGAGCTCGTCGCGGCCGGCCGGAACCAGCTGGAGGTCGGCGATGTCGGCCGTCCGCTCGCGGGCGCCGACGGCCGCCTCCATGTTGTCCGTCCCGCGGATCTCCGCGTCGACCGTCACGTGGCTTCTGAGGTACGTACTGCCCGCCGCGACGGCCATCTGCACGTCCCGCGTCGCGTTCTCGCGGATCTCCTCGATCGACGCCTGATCGAAGTACTCCCGTTCCTGTCTGGCGATTCGATCGAACAGAAACGTTTCGTCGTTCCCCTTGGGGACGCGCTCGCCCGCCGCGGCGAACGACTTGTCGATGTGCATGTGACAGTCGATCAGGCCCGGGGAGACGAAGTTCCCCTCGGCGTCGATCACGCGCTCGGCGCCGTCGATCTCCGGAGCGATCTCGCGGATCACCCCGTCTTCGATCGCGATGTCGACGACGTCGTCGTGTTCTACGGTGTAGGCGTCCTCTACGAGGAGGTCGTATGTCGCCATGTTCGAGTCGACACACCCCTCCGTGATAAACGTTCGTCGTTCCCACGGCCGGTCCCGCCGGCGGTGCCGGGCGACCGGCCTCGTCTCCGGGAGCGGGTGTGATTGACAACCTATATAATCGGGGGGAGTAAGGTGGCCGTATGGAGGACGCCGTCACCGAGCGGATCGACGAGACGCGCGACCGAATGCTCGAATTCCTCGAGGAACTCGTCAGGGCCGAGTCGATCTCCGGCCGGGAGACGCCGGGACAGGAGGTCGTTCTCGATCGCCTCGAGGGACTCGACCTCGAGATCGACACCTGGGAGCCGTCGATCGACGAACTCCGCGATCACCCCGCGTTCTTCGAGACCGTCACCTACGAGGAGTACGGCTACGACGGCCGGGAGAACGTCGTCGCGACAAGGGAGGGGTCGGGCGACGGCCGATCGCTGGCGCTCAGCGGCCACATCGACGTCGTCACGCCGGAGCCGGTCGCCGACTGGTCGTACGATCCGTGGGAGCCGACGATCGAGGACGGCCGGATGTACGGCCGGGGCACCAAGGACATGAAAGGGGGGATCGCCGCGTTCGTCCACGCCTACGAGGTTCTAGAGGAGCTGGGCGTCGACCTCCAGGGCGATCTGTTC
>LFFM01001132.1_pt1 | contig 18950 bp, 20 predicted proteins | sample 643131 | NCBI WGS metagenome assembly LFFM01 (sample SAMN03777445, study PRJNA286221) | soda lake metagenome | biome: soda lake; feature: Kulunda steppe; material: water; isolation source: sample Tc-Br brine of Tanatar trona crystallizer | place: Russia: Kulunda steppe | collected 2011-07
CGGGTGAAGTCAGTCACGATGACGCTCTCGGAGGCGCAGCCCGCCCCGTGGATCGCCGAAGAAGCTGCTGTCTCTCCAAATACGGCGCGGGACCACCTGCATCGGCTTATCGATCTCGGCGTCGTGACGGCAACCGAGAAGGACGGGACCCGTCGCTACTATCCGGACCCACTGTACACTCGGCTTCGGGATGTTCGAGAGTTGCTCCAAGAGACGACGAAGCAGGAACTCTCGGAGCAGGCCGCAGATTTGAAGGCCGACATTGCGGCTTGGAAGACGGAGTACGGCGCCGATTCGCCGGACACGCTGCGTGAACGAGCGGCCGCTGATGACGTCTCCGCCGAGCAAGCGTATGAGTTCGTACGGATTGCGAGCGACTGGGAACTCGCTCAGTATCGGCTCTCGCTCGTGCAGGACGCCATCGAGAACTACGATACCTGGACATCGGATCCGTCGTCGATCACGGTATGACGGGCGAACGGGACACGCCAGAGAACCCACCCGACACCGGCGGTCACCGATCCACTCACCCTCGTTCTGGTTCCCGTGGGGAACGTCTTGGCTCCGATGGGGGTGCAAATTCGGGGCGGGATCGTCACCGCATCTTACGCGAGTTACGCGGCGAGTTGGTGCGGCATCCCGCTGTTCGATCCGTCGAAGGGGAACCGCCGGACGAGTACCGGGAACTACAAGCCACGCTCAATCCGTCGTGGTTCGGTCGCGTTACAGAGACAGCGTCGCTCCGGGTAACGTGGGTCCCGGATCCGATCCCCGGCCCCGAAGTGTCCGACCGTGCGAACGACATCTGGATGCGAACGCCGGTTCATGCGTACTACACCCTTCATTACAGCGAGTCAAACGGACTCGACTGCGGGTTCCATTGTGAACCGACCCCGCACGTGGACGGATTGCTCCACTATCAGGAACGGGGGAACGCGAACGAAGCGTACACGTACGAACCAGTCTCGTTCGGTGCACGCTCAGTGACTGGACTGCTGTGGGAGATGATGGATGCGCTCAGTGATCGGCTTGGCGACTTCGATTGAAGTAAACGGAGATTCGTTCACCGGAGCACCGCGCTTCGAGAGGGTGGAGTAACTGGCTGGCACCTGCTGCGCGTACGCTACGCTCGCAGGCATTTGAACTGTGAGTCTAATGCCGCCTCCCGGATTTGAACCGGGGACAGCTCGATCTTCAGTCGAGTGCTCTCCCAGTCTGAGCTAAGGCGGCCCATCTATTCCTCCGGCCATCGTATAAAAAAGGATTTCGAATCGTAACTGCCAGCCGGCGATCGGACGCCGCGTCGATCGATCGTGGGTGTGGGGCCGTAGGCCAAGGAAGAATTAGGAACGGCAGGCATACAGTCACGTTTGGCAGTGCCTGATTCCGCGAGTTGGATATTCGGATATTCAAGACACCCTTTTCCGGTCTGGGAAGTAACATCATGTTATGGACACACTTGCCTCGGAACAGGGGGGCGACGAACTCTCTGCAGACACCATCCTGGAACTGCTAGCGAACCGTCGCCGGCGGTACCTCCTGTACGCCCTCAGGGGGCAGGATGGACCGATCGAGCTCTCTACGATCGCCGAACAGGTCGCTGGCTGGGAACATGACGTCCCACCGGACGAGGTCGCGAAAAACGAATACAAGAGCGTTTACGTGTCATCGGTTCAGTGTCACGTCCCGAAACTGGCCGACGCGGGCGTCGTCGACCACGACGAGGACAACCACACCGTTGTGCTCTCGGATAACTTCGAGCAACTCGAGCCATACCTCCGCGTCGTCGTCAAAGACGAACCCGAGAACTCGACGCTTCACGCCGCCCTCCAAGCCGAATCCGAGGAAGGGCTGCTCGGACAGATTCGCGAGAACGTCGCTCGACTCAAGCACTGACTGACCAAGAGTAGTATAGTACTACTCCCTGCAACTGCCTGCTACGGGCACACTCACTGGCAGAGAGGAGACTACATCGCCGACAGTGTATCAATCCGACACGATCGATCGGTGACCATCGCACTGTTTCAATCGGTGCGCACCGATCTCGATCGGGAGTGCAAGTGGGTGCGGATTCGATCACACTCGGACGACAGCTGAGTTCTGTGACTCACGTCGTTCGTCCCAGAAATGGGGGCGGGCGGGTTCGAACCGAAATCAGACGTGCTCGCTTCGCTGTGCGCGACTGAGCGGGCTCGAACCGCCCTCGATCCACGTTCCTGCTGCTCGCGGAGTTGCTCACAACAGGAAGTGGGCTCGGGCGGGTTCGAACCACCGACCTCGGCCTTGTAAAGGCCGCGTCATAACCAGCTAGACCACGAGCCCGTACCTCGGTCAAATCGCCCTGTCGGAATAACCTTTACTTTCTCGCGTGGCGGCTATCGAGTATGGTCCTCGATCGCGTCTGGAAGGGGCTGCTCGCGATCGTCGCCGTCGCGATCGTCCTGGTCGTCCTCGTCGAGGGCGGTGTCGTCTCTGCACCCTGGAACGCAGACGAGGGCGAAGTAACCGTCATCGACAACGAAACTGACGACGGTGAACCCAACGCAGTCGTCGACGTCGAGGTTGCAGACACCCGGGCGGAACGCTATACGGGGTTGAGCGACCACGACTCACTGGAGCCGGGAACCGGGATGTTGTTCGTCCACGGCAGCGAGAGCGATCGGACCTACGTCATGCGGAACATGGATTTCGACATCGATATCATCTTCATCGACGCCGATCAGGAGATCTCGTCGATCGAACACGCCCGCGCGCCAGAGGCAGACGAGGACGGCGAGGAACTCCAGTACTCCGGCCGTGCGAAGTGGGTCCTGGAGGTGCCACGCGGCTACGCGAACGAGACTGGAATGGCAGTCGGTGACGACGTCGAGATCGATCTCGACTCGGCCGAGGTCAGCGTGACGACGATCGCGTCCCCGGCGGTGACAACGGCGGCGATCGGATCAGCCGACGGAGCACGGGCCGAGCGGTGAGCGTTCCACGGCCACGAAACCGGCCCGTTCCGGTTCGTCACAAACGCTTATTGGCGACGACCCCCGAAGCGGGACAATGAGCGGTGTCGACTGGGAGAAAGACGACCCGTTCGAGGAACAGCGCGCAGAGATCGAGAACCCGATGAAGCGGCTGTTTCTCGGCTACGGGCGGAACTACTGGGGGGCCGCAACAGTCGGCGTTATCGCGAGCATTGCTGCACGCATCCTCGATCTGTTGCCGGCACTGATGCTCGGCGTCGCGATCGACGCCGTGATCCTCCAGGATGCAGGCTATGCCGACTCGTTCCCGATCGGGGGCAGCCTCGTCGCGCCGTACATCCCCACCGGCCGGATGGAACAGTTCTGGCTGACGATCGGCATTATCGCGGGCGCCTTTCTCTTTAGTGCCGTCTTCCACTGGACCCGAAACTGGGGGTTCAACACCTTCGCACAGCATATCCAACACGAGATCCGGACCGACACCTACGACAAAATGCAGCGGTTGAACATGTCGTTTTTCGCCGACAAGCAGACCGGCGAGATGATGTCGATCCTCTCGAACGACGTCAACCGACTGGAGAAGTTCTTAAACGACGGGATGAACTCGCTGTTCCGGTTGCTGGTGATGGTCCTCGGAATCGGCGCGCTGCTGGTTGCGATCAACTGGCAACTCGCACTCGTCGCTCTCCTCCCGGTGCCCCTGATCGCGGCCTTTACGTATCTGTTCATCAAGATCATCCAGCCGAAGTACGCCACCGTCAGATCGACCGTCGGCAAGGTCAACTCCCGTCTCGAGAACAACCTCGGCGGAATCAGCGTGATCAAATCGAGCACGACCGAGTCCTACGAATCCGATCGCGTCGAGGACGTTTCACAGGAGTACTTCGATGCCAACTGGGACGCCATTACGACGCGGATCAAGTTTTTCCCCGCACTGCGAGTGCTCGCTGGCATCGGCTTCGTCATCACGTTCGCCGTCGGCGGGCTCTGGGTCATCGACGGCGCACCGGGACCGTTTACGGGCGAACTCAGCGCGGGGATGTTCGTCGTCTTCGTGCTGTACACCCAGCGTTTTATCTGGCCGATGGCCCAGTTTGGCCAGATCATCAACATGTATCAGCGCGCTCGTGCGTCGTCGGCCCGGATCTTCGGTCTGATGGACGAACCCGATCGCGTCGGCGAGGATCCGGATGCAACACCCCTCGAAATCACCCGCGGCCGTGTCGAGTACGACGAGGTCACGTTCGGCTACGGGGACGACCCGATCGTCACTGATATCGACTTTACTGCCGAGGGTGGTGAGACAATCGCCCTCGTCGGCCCAACGGGTGCCGGGAAGTCGACGATGCTCAAACTCCTGCTCCGGATGTACGATGTCGACGAGGGATCGATCCGTATCGACGGACAAAACATTCGGGACGTGACCCTTCGGAGTCTTCGCGAATCACTCGGCTACGTCGGCCAGGAGACGTTCCTCTTCTACGGCACGGTCGAGGAGAACGTTCGGTACGGCAGTTTTGGGGCCTCCCGCGAGGACGTCGTCGAGGCAGCGAAGATGGCCGAAGCCAACGAGTTTATTCAGAACCTGCCCGACGGCTACGACACCGAAGTCGGCGAACGCGGCGTCAAACTCTCCGGCGGCCAGCGCCAGCGGCTCTCGATCGCCCGTGCGATCCTCAAAGACCCCGACATTCTCGTCTTGGACGAGGCGACCAGCGACGTCGACACCGAGACCGAGATGCTCATCCAGCGATCGATCGACGAACTCGCCGCCGATCGGACGACGTTTGCGATCGCCCACCGGCTCTCGACGATCAAAGATGCCGATGTGATTCTCGTCTTAGAGGACGGCCAGATCGTCGAACGGGGCAGCCACGATGAACTGCTCGGCAACGACGGACTCTACTCACACCTCTGGGGCGTCCAGGCAGGCGAGATCGACGAACTGCCACAGGAGTTTATCGAGCGCGCCCAGCGACGACAGGCGCGAACGGAAGTGGATATCGACGCTGACGACGATTAGCACCGATCGACGTCGCACAACCGATCAAACTGATCGACGGTCGTGACTGATCAGAACGATTCCTGCTCACGCTGGTCGTCCTGTCCCGGTGCGCCCTCGTCCTGTCGCTGCTCGCCCGTCGCCGGCGGCGTCCGATCGCTGTAGTTTTTCCGCCCGATCGCCTCGTCGCTAACCATGTTCAGGATCGCCTGCTGGACCGCGCCGTAGTCCTCGTACTCGTCTTCGTTTAGCGGCCCGATGAGTTCCTCGAGCGTCATCGTCTCTTCGCCCATCTCGATCTCGTTGTCGCCATACTTCTCGAGAAGGTCATCCTGACTGATGGGGTACTCCTGTCCCTCCAGTTCGTCTTCGAGGTCGCCGAGTTCGACGCCGAGCTCTCGATTGCTGTCGGACATGGTCGAACGGTCGTCCACGTGTCGGAAACCGATTGGCCCTGCGTTCGCCACTCTGGAATCGTCGATCGGGGACGAACGGCAGCGATCCCTCGATCAGGTGCTACCGGCAACGGTCGACAGCGTCCAGTGGCATCCAACAGTACGCAGCCGGGTCCGACAGCAGCCACACCCCCTGGATCACCGGGAGTTTCATGACCGCACGGTCGGAGCACTCAGGTATGAACCTCTCTGCAGCGACGTGGACCGACGTCCGAGACGTCGAGACCGATCTCGCCGTCGTCCCCGTCGGCAGTACGGAACAGCACGGCCCCCACGCCCCGCTCGGAACGGACGTGATCGGTGCCGAGGCCGTCGCCGACGCTGCGATCGATCGACTCGACCGCGAGGTCGTCCGCGCACCCGCGATCCCGATCGGGATCGCCGAAGAACACCGGCAGTTCCCAGGGACGATGTGGGTCTCCGAAGAGACGTTCCGACGCTACGTTCGGGAGGCCGTCGAGAGTCTCGCCCACCACGGCTTCGATCGGGTCGTTCTCGTCAACGGCCACGGCGGCAACGTCGATGCGTTGTGCGAAATCGGCGGCCAGCTGACCCGATCGGAGACGGCCTACACCGTCCCGTTCACGTGGTTCGAGGCCGTCGGCGAGCACACAGTCGAGATGGGCCACGGCGGCCCACTCGAGACGGCACTCCTCCGGCACGTCGAACCGGACCTCGTCCGCGAGGATCGGATCGAAGCGGCACAAACCGGCCGAGCCGACGGCTGGGGGGACTGGACGAGTCACACCAATCTGGCGTACGACGCTGCGGAGTTTACGGAAAACGGCGTCGTCGGCGATCCAGATGCCGGCGACGAACGGCGCGGTGAAGAACTGCTCGAACTGGCGGCAGACGCGCTCGGCTCGCTGCTCATTGCGGTTGCAGAACGTGACGTCTCACGACCCGATCGTCGGTGAAACGGGCGTGAGCGGGGTCCGGTGTCGAGTCCTGACGTGGCGTTGGGAGTTACTCTTCGTCGGAGTCGTCGTCATCAGGGCCGGCGCTTTCGAGTGAACTCCGGAGTGCAGGGATCGTCGAGGTGAGCTCGCCCACCTGCTCGCCGGCGTCGGAGATGTCCGTAATCGCCGCTTCGAGATCACCGATCTCTGCTTCGAGATCGGCGGCGTCCTCGAAGGCATCGGCCCGCTGGCCCATCGTGAACCACTTTTTGGCGTCACGAAGGTGGTCTTCGGCGTCTCCGGCATCGAGCGCGGAGTTGAGTCCGTTGAGCACACCGAGTACGTTGTCCGCGTCGGTTTCCCAGACGTCCTCGGCGTCGGGAAGGGCGTCCCAGGCCGCAGACAGCGATGATTCGACGTCCTCGCGCATCTCGCTGGCCGCTTCACCGAACAGTTCTTCGTCGTCGCCGAGTGTCGCTTGGCTCATAGTCACCTATTCACGGGGCCCATGGTTAAAAGGTAGCCCGAAAGTGAAAGTGAAAATGGGTGGTAGGGAGTCAATGTAGGCCGATCGACGATCGGATTTCGAAAGGGAGGTCGACGGCCGTCATACGGATACGTGTCAGCAATTACCGCCGATCGGGGTGGAGCAGAGCTCCACTGGCAGTCGGACGCAGTCCGACGACAGTCGCGAAAACAGCCACGAACCACAGCCACCAGTAGACGTTATTCGCGTCCGCGAACCGATTCGAGTTGCATCAGCGGATAGCCGTCCGCCATCGTCATCTGCGTGACGACCTCACATCCCTCGTCGTCGATCACGATCTCGACCTCCGCGAACCGCCCTGTGAACTCGGTGTAGTCAGCCGACGAGTCAGCGAGGGCCGCTTCGAGTTCGTCCATGCGGATCTCGACGGTGACGTCGACACAGTGGGGCTGGTTCTCGATCGACTCCTCCATGGCAGTCGCGAGGCTGGGTGCACTCTCCGGGGCGATCGGCGTGCCAGCGAACTGGTGATAGAGCGATCCGAACTTGATCCCGGCCTCGAAACAGGCGGCTTCGGCATCCGTCGGTGACGCGTCATCGGACATACCCGAGTGCTCACCGGCAGGCGCCAAGGGGGTTCCGATCGACAACGAGCGTTCTCCATGCCCGAAGCCGGTTGCAGTGACCGTCTTCACACAGACTGTGGCCCAGCTGGCCGATAGAAAGCAGCAGACAGCACCCGAATTCTGAGAACAGTTCTAGCGAATTCAACCTGTCACTGCAAACGCGTATGACAGGGTCGACCGCACCGAAGCGGAACCGCATGGTACTTATCGGCGCTTACCCTCACACCGAACGAATGGCACAGTCGGTCCTGCTCACTGGGGCTGCGGGGCGCGTCGGAAAGGCGATTCTCGGCGGGATCGCCAACGAGCACGAGTGGCGGTTGATGGATCGCGACCCACCGACGGACGACCATCCGGGCGAGTTCGTCGTTGCAGACATCACGAACGAGCGTGCCGTCCGCGAGGCGATGGAGGGAATCGACGTTGTGATCCACCTCGCTGGCGACCCCCGGCCGGAAGCACCCTGGGATAGCGTTCTAACGAACAACATCGATGGCACTCAGACCGTCTTCGAGGCGGCCGTCGACGCGGGCGTCGAAAAACTCGCCTTCGCCTCCTCGAACCACGCTGTCGGGGCCTACGAGACCGAAGAGCGAACGCCCGATATGTATCGGCCCCACGACGATTACCTGCTCGACGGCACCGAATTACCCCGTCCGAGCAATCTCTACGGCGTCTCGAAGGCCGCCGGCGAATCACTCGGCCGCTACTACCACGACAACCACGGCCTCTCCGTCGTCAACGTTCGCATCGGCAACCTGACCAAGAACCACCCGCCGATCGACTACGAGCGCGGGCAGGCAATGTGGCTCTCCTACCGGGACTGTGCACACCTGTTCGATCGCTGCATCCGTGCGGACTACGACTACGAGATCGTCTACGGCATCTCCGACAACGATCGCAAATACTACTCGATCGATCGTGCACGCGAGGTGCTTGGCTACGAGCCGCGGGACAATTCGGCGAGTCACGACGACTGCTGACGGAGCTCGATACGACAGCGACCAACACGGCCCCCAGAACTCCAGGCGATCACCCGTTAGAACAGTCCCTCGATGTCTTTTTCGCGACCCTGTCGCCGATCGACGTGGCCCGTGAGCCGCTGGAAGACGATCCCACGATGCTCGTCCTCGCGGACGAAATCGAACAGGAGCGTAATGAACCGGCTGTCGTCGTCGCCAGCATCGAGATCCTGCCGGGCGTAGCGTCGGGCCTGCTCGATCGGCTCGGGGTCGAATCCCGGTTCCTCGGCGAGGACAACCGCGGCAATCGCCGTGGGTTCGAATCCGAGCTCGGGGAGCGTCGGTGTCGTTCCCTCGTGGTCGATCGGCTGTGGAGCCCGACGCTCGACGATCTCGGGATCAGCCGCAAGCGTCTCGAGAAACGATCGGATCGGATCGAGCCGAACGTCGCGATAGTCGGCCGGAAGCCCGGAGAGATACGCCCGTGCGCTCTCTGCGAGTCCGACAGCACCCTCCCAGTTGCGATCGGTGGCATGAAACACGGCTGCAGTGTACTGTATCAGCCCGTGTAGCAGGTGCTCGTCGTCGGTTCCACTCTCGAGGTCGAGCCACTGGTCCTCCCAGGCGTCATGGGCGGCGTGATAGTAGCCATCGTTGTAGATCGCAACGCCTGCCCGGAGCCGGTTGCGCATGCTCGCCGTTGGGGACCGAGGGAAATAATGGAAACGGTGAATGCCGGATACATGCCGCCTCCGGCCGGGCGGGCAGACAACTGTGGAAGCGGGGTGAGAGGCGACGAACAGCCAGTCGCCCCGGACCGGTTACTCTCCGCCACCGGTCACGGCGGTATCGAGGACGACCACGATGTACCGTATTACTATGCGGTCGTTTCGACGTCCGACCGGCGGCGCGCAGTGAGGACAATACGGAATTAATCCTGGTAAGCAGTTGCTTCTCGCCCACGGTGGTGCGTGCGTGCCCAGTGTGGTCCACCACCAGCGCAAGCACGAACGTTCGGGTATTCCGATCGATCACGCCTCGCATCGCTCTCCCGTCTCACCCCTCGAACCCGTCCTCCCAGCGGAACTGGCCGTTTCGTTGAACGATCGATCCATCGATCTCCAGTCGCGACGCCGCACTCATATCGGTGATTAGATCGACGTGAACGGCCGACTCGTTGCCCGACTCACCGGCCGGCAGACAGGCGTCGTAGGCTCTGCCGAGCGCGAGGTGGACCGTCTCGCCCATCTTTTCGTCGAAAAGAATGTTGTCCGTGTAGCGATCGATCCCCCGATTCATGCCGACGCCCAACTCGCCGAGTCGCCGGGCCCCCTCGTCGGTCTCGAGAACCTCACCGATCACGTCCGCGCCCTGGTCGGCCGCGTACTCGACGACCGCGCCGTCCTCGAACGTCAACTGGACGTCTCGAACCGGCTCCCCCCGAATCGTCATCGGGACATCGAAGGTGACCTCCCCCTCCGCAGCTGCGGGGGCGGTAAAGACCTCGCCACTCGGCAGATTGTGCGAGTCGTAGACGACCGAGGCAGCGCTGTTGACCGCGGTTCGGTCCTCGATCGACAGCGTGAGATCGGTACCAGGCGAGACGAGTCGCACCGTCGATCCGTCGTCGAGCAGGGTTTTCAGTTGAGCCATCTCATCGGCCAGCGACTCCCAGTCTCGCAGGATGGCGTCGTAGGCGAACTGCTGGTAGGCCTCGTAGGCCATGTTCGCCTGCTGGGCGAGCGATCGGGTCGGATGGACGGTCGAGACCCAGCGGGTGTCGAACCGGGCCTCGCGGATCTCGGTCCGGGCGCTACTGTAGGCCTGCCGAACATCGCCGGGCACGTCGGCAGTGGCGCTCGTGTTCCGGCCGCCGCCAAGCGAGAGATAGACGTCGGTTTCCTCGAGCAGAGCCAGTTCGTGGGCTGGATTCGCGTCGAACTCACCCTCGTGTGCGCGAAGGTACGCACGCGTGATCTCCCCCGAGCTGTATGCGGCGAGGAGGTTCGCCCCTCGATCGCCGAGTTCCTCGGCGACCGCGACGGCGAGTTCGTGTGCATCGGGCCCCACCGAGAGCACGACGTTGTCGCCCGACGTAACCCGCGCACTCCAGTCGACCAGTACCGCCGCGTGTTCGCGAACGCGATCGTCCATATCAGAGGCTTGCGTTCAGTCCACTAAAACCATCACCGATCGTCGGTGTGTTGGAGCTGGTCGGACGCGGTGATCGACGCCGACAGGGTCTGTGTGGGTGTCACAACCACATGAGACACTGACACTATCACGGAAAACGCGTTCTGGACGAACGGTCGGCGAGAATAGGCGGCGACCAGTCCGATCGGGCCGTCCGTAGTCCGACTGGGGCACCAGACAGCCATGGACACAGCACGCCGGAACGATCCGCTCTGGCGTGGTTACCGAGTAGGAGACGGTGACGTTTTTGTAATCCGAGAGCAGTTATATCTGATTTGTGTAAGAACGAGGTCAGCACTATTCTGGCATATTGGTCGGTAAAGCGCGTGTTTCAGCAGATATTATTTTCCTTTCGAACAGGCAACTATAACACAACTGTTATACGTGTGTCGGCGCTTGTTTGAATTGCAATGGCGAAAGGAAACGTTGATTTCTTCAACGACACAGGCGGCTACGGTTTCATTGAGACGGACGACGCAGACGACGACGTATTCTTCCACATGGAAGACGTTGGCGGTCCGGACCTCGAAGAAGGCACAGACATCGAATTCGACATCGAACAGGCCCCCAAGGGCCCCCGCGCCACCAACGTCACCCGCCTGTAACACGGCTTTTGCGTTCGGTACCGGGTTTCGACTCGACTTTTTACTTTGATACCACAGCCGACGAGCGACGGCAGTGTCGGTATAGCTGTTGGAGCGTTGTCCCGCCGATAGACCCAGTGGGTCGGCGATCGGCGGGACGTGACGAAATGGTCCCCGTGGCCGACCGCAATCGAACGGTCCCTGTGGGCCGATCGCGATCGCGACGACGGTTCGCGAGCCACCCGCTGTACTCACGTCCTACGATACAGAGGGGGGGCACAGTCCCGACTGTTTCACCAGTTACGGTCTGAAAACCGGTATCACACACCTCGATACGTGATCGATAACAAACTATCAGTCTACTGGTGTAGGTACACAGGTACACCATGGACGATCTGACTGGGTTCCAACGAGATCTGCTGTACGTCATCGCAGGGGCCGACCAGCCGTCGGGCCAGGACGTCAAAGACGAGATCGAGACGTACTACAGCAGTGATATCAATCACGGGCGACTCTACCCCAACCTCGATACCCTCGTCAACAAGGAACTCGTGGAGAAAGGAGAGCTCGATCGCCGGACGAACTACTACGCGATTAGCGAGGAGGGGCGCCAGCAGATCGAACAGCGCCAGGAGTGGGAAGCACAGTACCTCGACGATCTGTGACCACCTGGACGGAGCGCTTACGAGCGTGCGGTTCGTCGGTGGCCGAAGCCAGGTCGTGAGCCACGCTGCGGGCCAGACCAACTCGGTGTCTCATCGCGTTTCGTCGCGCCGCCGGCGTCGCCGGCTGTTCCAGACTGTCCGTGGTATTCGATCCAATCGAACTACCAGTCCGTTCGGCTCTCCCATTGGCACCGTCTCATACGGATTAGTGTCCATAGTTACCGCTGATCGGCGACCCACCTTGGCCGATCGGCGGTAAGTGATGACACTAATCCGTCTCAGAGGGATCGGTGTCCCGGTGTGCCGCCGATCACCGACCCGCTACTGGCGATCGGTGATAATCAACTACAAGAGCCCCTATCAAACGGCCGAGTGTCGTCGTTTGGGCTCTCGATCGATCGCTTGGCACTCGAAGAGCCAACGCTACCGCTGTGAGTTCCGGCCGCTCCATCGCTTCTGGACCGCCGCCCGGTCCACATCACCACTTTGGGTCCCGCTCTGTCTGCACCACCACCTCGGGTCCCGCTCTGTCTGCACTACCACCTTGGGTCCCGCTCTGTCCACACTCCCCCCGACGTAGGGTCAGGATACCGCCAGTTGGGGCGTAGGCGAGCCGTTCGACCCATCGATCGATCGAACCGTAGGCTTGTCCTGACTGTCACGCTCGGCCGTAAGATCGTCGAACACTGCGAAACGACCGTGGTAACTTAACCACCCCGCGTCGTGTGGGAGACAACATGACTCTCGGCGACGTAGCCGAACCCATCCTATCGGTGCTCGGCTATCCACAGCGCACCCACGGACTCCTCAACGCGTTAAGCGATCGCACGACGCTGCAGGTCGCACCGTCGGCCCAGATTGCCCCACGCTGCCTGCTCCGGGGGACCGTCGAGCTTCGCCCGGACGTGCGAGTGAGCGCCCGAAGCGTGCTCAGCGGCGACGTCACGGTCGGGACGGGAACGAATCTGGAGCCGGAGTGTGAGCTCATTGGTGACGTGGAGATCGGCAGCTACTGTGCGATCGCCCGGGAGACGATCTTTCAGGAGTCGAACCACCAGACTGGCAAGCCATCGGTCCAGCGGCGACTCTACGAGACCGTCCTCGACAGCGAGTTGCCCTACATCACGAAGGGGCCGATCACAGTCGGGAGCGACGTCTGGTTCGGTGCCCGATCGATCGTTCTCTCTGGCGTCTCGATCGGCCACGGTGCCGTCGTCGCGGCCGGCGCGGTCGTCACGAGCGACGTCGAACCGTACGCGATCGTCGCCGGAACACCCGCCAAACGAGTTGGGTGGCGGTTTCCCGAGCCGATCAGGGAGGCGTTGCTCGAACTGGAATGGTGGGAGTGGGACGACGAGACGCTCCGGGCCCACCGGGACTTTTTCGACAGCGAGCTCCAGAGCGTCGACGACGTTCCCGTCGAACTGACCGCGACCCCCCACTCCGCGTGACGACTGTCGCCGGAGTCCGACAGCCACAGTCGTCGAAACGGGTACCACCTCGGTACGATCGATGATACGGATTCGTGTCCGTAGTCACCGCCGATCGGCGAACCCGTCCCGGCCGATCGGCGGTAATTGATGACACTAATCCGTAGAGTCCATCACGGCCGATTGCGTCAGCTGGACACTCTCCGCTCCCGAAGAGTCACGTGTTGGTCGTCGTTTCCATCCCCATCTCCTCCGGATAACAAACCGTCGGTCCGTAGACCTCGCTCCCAGCCGGCGTCACTGACGCTGCATCATAACTATGAGTCGCCCGCACACAGCAACGCGAGCGTTCGTCCTCGGACTCGACGGTGTCCCGTGGACGCTGATCGAGCAGTGGACCGACGACGGGACACTCCCCAACTTCAAACGGCTACGCGAGGAGGGGGCTACAGGTCCCCTGGAGAGTACCAGCCCGCCGACGACGTCACTTTCGTGGCCGTCGATCGCGACCGGCGTCTGGCCCGACAAACACGGCATCTACGGCTTCCAGAAGTTTCTCCCGTCGTACAGCCACCGGATGTATACGAGCCGCGATCTGCGCCAGCCGGCGCTGTGGGACCAGCTTGGCCCATCGATCGTCGGCAACGTCCCGATGACGTATCCGGCAAGCGAGATCGACGGCGAACTGGTCACCGGCATGCTGACGCCGTCGACCGACGAGCAGTTTACCCACCCACCGGAGCTTGGCGCGAGAATCCGTAAGCAGATCCCCAACTATCGGATCAGTCTCGATTACACCGAGTACGCGGATCGAGTCGACGCGTTTCCCGCTGCCGTCGACGACCTCCTCGCGATGCGCCGGGAGCTACTCGAACTGCTCATGGCCGAACGCGACGACTGGGAACTCTTCTTTTTCGTCTTCGTCGCGCCCGATCGCCTCCAGCACCTCGTCTGGGACGAAAAGCGGCTTCGCGAGCACTACCAGCGCCTCGACGAGATTCTCGGTCAGGTGATGGCGTATACCGACGACCACGACGCCGACCTCTATGTCGTCTCGGACCACGGCTTCGGCCCAGTCGAGGAGATCGTGTACGTCAACCACTACCTCGAACGCGAGGGGTACCTGGTCAGACGCGGCGACGACGGCACCCGTGGCGCACTTGCGCGGGCAGGGATCTCTCGAGACAGCGTCACGTCAGCGCTCGAACGGCTCGGCATCACCGAGGAACGTCTCCTGGCAGCCCTTCCGCGCAGCGTGTTAGACGCCGTCGCAGCACAGTTCCCCGGAGACGACGCCCTCTACGACGTCGACTACAGTCAGACGACGGCGTTCGTCCACGACGCCGGCAACTGCTTCATCAACGACACCGAGCGGTTCGAGAACGGGATCGTCCCACCGGAGCGCGTCCCGGCCGTGAAAGCCGAACTGATCGACTACTTCGAGTCGATTACCGACGACGACGGCGATCGGCTGTTCCGGGTGTTCGACGGCGACGAATTACACTCCGCTGACGACGACTCGCCGGACATCATCGTCAACGCCGTCGACGGCTACGAGTCGCGAAACGCGATCGCGGACACGCCGGCTGCCGACCCCGACGTCACGGTCGCGAGCCACCGCCACGAGGGAGTCGTCTGCTGTCGTGGCCCGTCGATCGAGGGCGGGGTGGCGATCGACGACGCCACAGTCGTCGACGTTGCACCCACGCTGTTACACGGGCTCGGGAAACCAGTGCCATCCAACGCCGACGGCGACGTACGCTTCGATGTGTTCCACGAGGATGCACCCGCAGCGAACCGGGCGGTGACGACGACCACTGTCGGTCGCCAGCAGACCGACGAGGCGGCCGACGACGACCAGTTCGACGACGTCGAGGAGCGACTGCAGGGACTGGGCTACATGGAGTGATCCTCACCCGATCGCGACGAACCCGCGGAAGACGTCGCTGAACACGACCAGAACGAGCGCGGCCAGCAAGATGAGAATCAGGAAGCTAAAGAAGATGATGATTGCCTGACGCCACGTGAGCTCTTCCCCCTCGAGAAGTTCGTCGATATCCATCGCCGGCGCGACCACGTGTCCGTTATAAAACCTACCGCCGGAATACACCGGGGCGATCGCCCAGGCGACGATCGTGCGTCTTGCGGACGGACACTGCCAGCTACTGTCTCTCCGCTTCTGTACCACGATCAATGCGGTCGAACCGAGGCTCCTCATCTCTGCGAGTACGCGCGTGGAACTGAGAGCCTGATCCGCCGAATTAGAGCGTATCAAATGAGGTGATTACGTCACTCGTTGAGTACGTATCGACTTGGTCCTGTTTGGTAAAGTCAGAATCGTCGCTCCAGATGGCCCCATCGGTGGCGATCGCACACGCGAGGTACAGCACGTCGTCGGGGTCGGTGTCTCCGATCGCAGCTTCCGCTGTCTCGATAGCCGGATAGAAGTCGCTGGCAGGAACGACCGCAATGTACTGAAACAGGAGGTCGATGAATTGTGCTACTCGGTCCGGTTCCAGTCCGGATTTCTCCACAATCAGGTCTTCGTCGTTTTCGACTTCGTCGTGGACAAACGCGGGCGTCAGGAGATCCGGTTCGAGTGTAACGATGAGCTCCCGCGTTTTCGAATCAGCGATAAGTGCAGAGATGACGACATTGGCGTCGATGACCAGCTTCATTCGTCGAGTCTACGCCGATTCTTCTTCGACGCGCTTGCGTCCACGCTCGTTGATTCTATCGGCGATTTCCTGCACATCGCGCTCGGTGAGTTCGCTCTCGCTGGTGAGTTCGTCCATCATTTCGAGCGCCTCGACCTTCTCTTGGATGGCCTGTCGCGTGACCTCGCTCCAGTTGATCTCCGGGTGCCGTTCCATTCGCTCTTTGAGGGTGTCGTCCACGTTGACTGTGATACTGGGCATACAGGAATCTATGGGCACACAGAATACTGTGTCTTTCGGTGCAGCCTATGTTGAACGCATCGAGTTCACCGTGCTAGAGAAAGGGAGAGTTCGAGTCGAGAGGGCTACAACGTGCCAAATTCCACTGGCTCAGAACCCATCACATTTTGGAGGAGCCCTTTAGACAGAAAAGACCGAAATGCCAAATTTAGCCGTTTCAACCCCTCAAAGTCGATTTCACGGGCACCATGGGCCCTGACGGATTCGAACCATCGACCACTCGGTATCTCACACGATCTCACGCGAGTCAGACCGTGTTATGAGCCGAGCGCTCTAACCAGACTGAGCTAAGGGCCCGTACAACAGACGAACACGTCGAAGCCTAATTAACGCTTACTGTCGGCGGCCGCCGATCGGCTCACTCGGAGTGATACGCCGACAGTGACTGATCGGTGCCGTCTTGCTGGTGGCGGGTCGCCAACCCCGCAAGGTGTGGCGCTTCGGGGACGATCAGCTTCTCACAGGCGGTCTCACAGGCGTTCGTACTGCCGGGCAGACAGAACACCGGCGTATCGACGGCGATTCCGGCCGTCGCCCGCGAGGCGATCGCACGGGTGCCAACTTCGTCCCAGGAGAGCGATCGGAACAGTTCACCGAAGCCGGGGAGGTCGCGCTCGAACAGCGAGGACGTCGCCTCGGGAGAGACGTCGTCGGCCGTGACACCGGTGCCGCCGGTCGTGAGGACGACGTCGATATCGCGGCGCGCGACGAGCCCGCGGACGGCCGTCCGGATCGACGAGTAGTCGTCTCGGACCAGCAGCCGTTCCTGAATCTCGTGGCCGTCAGCCTCGAAACACGCCTGGATGGTGTCGCCGCCAGGATCGTCCGGCTCCTCCTCGGTGGCACGGGAACTCGAGACGGTTACGATGCCGACGTACAGCGGGTCGATGATATCGTGGCCGTGGTGGTCGGTGCTCCGTCGATCGTCGGTCGTGGTATCCATATCCATCTGTGGTAGCCGAAGGGCGATATATGCTGCCCCGGTAGCGTCAGTTCGTCGTGTTCGTTCGGCCCGATCGCTCCTCGATGTCGAGCGCCCAGACGCGGGGGTCCTCCCAGTCGTCGACGTCCGTGAGCAGATCCGGACGGAAGGCGTTGTCCGCCATTGCTTCCCGTGCAGTCTCCCAGTCGTCGACGGTGATCCGTTCCAGTGACCCCTCGATCATAACGCTTTGCCAGCCACGGTCGGCATCAACATCGTACACCAGAAAGCTCACCGTCTCCGATCGTTCCGCGTACGTCACTTTCCGGCCCTCCTCGGAGTGGCCTGCAAAGAGGAAGTAGAGTCGATCGCCGCCAGCGTACCCAAACGAGAGCGGGAGGCCATACGGGACGCCGTCGGCAGTCATCGAGAGGACACCGGTGCCCTGCTCCGAAAGGAACTGATCAATTTCCGAGTCACTCATTCGGTGACCCTGGAGTGCGTCGAACTGTGCGGACATGCTGCCCTAGTCACACTCCACACACAAAACGGTGTACGGTTTTGGCAGATATTTCGATCGGACCAGCACACTCACAGCCCATAGTTATTCGAACGGTCACCGAGAGAGGGCCAACGAGGTGGAAGAACCACGCTGTGGGGGAGCGTCAGTCAGTCTGGACGTCAGCAGGCTCGCGAGCCGAAATCGTCACTGTCTCGCCCATTCCGGTCGGAGCCTGGGTAGCAAACGACGTCCAGTCGGCTGCCATCTCGTCGTCGGTGAGCAGACAGTCGTCGAGGCGATCGTGTAGCCGTTCCACGTCGAGGTCCCGGCCGATCAATGCGAGTCGGCTCTCCCGATCGCCCCACTCCTCGTCCCACGCGAGGTCGGGTTGGCCCTGACGGTAGCGCTCCTGGCGCTCTGCGGGGAAGCTGGCGATCCAGCGTCCCGTCACTTCGAGCGTCGTCTCCGTCCCGGCGTAGCTCATCGTGATCGCCTGGGTCTCCCGGCCGGCGATCCAGCACAGTCCCTTCGCGCGGACGAGGTCGGCGGGGAGGTCAGCGAGGAGGGCCACAAAGCGTGCGGGGTGGAACGGTCGACGACGGTGGTAGGTCTCGATCTGGAAGCCGTATTTTTCAGGGGGATGAGCGTGTGTGTGATCGTGATCGCCGTGATCGGCGTGCTCGCCGTAACTGTGGTCATGATCCTCGTCACCGCCGTGATCGGCGTGCTCGCCGTAACTGTGGTCATGATCCTCGTCACCGCCGTGATCGGCGTACTCGCCGTGACTGTGGTCATGATCCTCGTCACCGCCGTGATCGCTGTGACTGTGGCCCCCGTCACCGCCGTACTCGTCGTCTTCGATCGCCTGTTTCCACCCCGCGGAGTCGCGGGCGGCGTCGAGATCGAAGCGATCGCTGTCGAGGATCGCGTCCGCCGGTAGCGAGCCGTACTCGGTCGTCACGATCTCGGCACGGGGCTGGAGCGTCTCGAGGAGGGCGACGACGCGATCGCGTTCCTCGCTGTCGACGAGGTCGCATTTGTTGACGACCAGCAGGTCACAGAACTCAACCTGTTCTATCAGCAGGTCGGCGAGGGGCCGCGTCCCGGTTTCGTCCGGCCCCTCGCGAGTCGGTGTGCCGTCGATGGCAGCGAAGGTATCGTAAAACCGCCGCGCGTCGACGACGGTAACGACCGCATCGAGATCGTAGGGACCGCCAGCGGGACCGCGGACGAACTGCTGGGCGATCGGCTCCGGTTCGCCGACGCCGGAGGCTTCGACGACGAGGGCGTCGAA
>LFFM01001133.1_pt1 | contig 18941 bp, 18 predicted proteins | sample 643131 | NCBI WGS metagenome assembly LFFM01 (sample SAMN03777445, study PRJNA286221) | soda lake metagenome | biome: soda lake; feature: Kulunda steppe; material: water; isolation source: sample Tc-Br brine of Tanatar trona crystallizer | place: Russia: Kulunda steppe | collected 2011-07
CACGAGTCCCCGTTCGAGAGCTGATGTACCGACGGCAGCTCCTCGCGAGCGCGGTCGTCGCCGGAATCGGCGCGACGGCAGGCTGTCTCGACGCCGACCACGCGACGGTACAGCGACTCGTCCTCTTGAACGCCCGCGAGGAGCCCGTCACGACGGAGCTGCGGATCGAACGCGACGGGGCGGACGAGCCGGTCTACGAGGGGTCCTACGAGATCGGCCCCGGGCTGGACGGGGTCCCCGTCGACTGCGTCTGGCCGGACGAGCCACTCCGCGTGTCGGCCCGCCCGGACGATCTGGAGGAGTGGCACACTCTCACCACGGACGACGGGGAGGGGTGTCTGATCGTCTACGCCGAGAGCCACGACGACGGCGTCTCCTTTTTCACCGCCAGCGAGGAGTGTCCGGTGCGCTCGGCCGACTGTCACGCTGACGACGGTGGATAGGGGCCACGCTGACGTCGAGAGGGAGTAACGCGGACCGCGGAGAGCAGGCGTCACGCTGACGTCCGGGAGTGGGGGCCACGCGGACCTCGGAGAGCAGGCGCCACGCAGGCCCGGAGAGTGGCCGTCGCGTTCGCTCGACGCGGCTCCTCGTACCCTCGGCTGTACGTCTTTCGAGATTCTCGCCGCATCGGGATGGCGAGAATCTCGATACAGTTACAGCCAACAGTATCACCCACATCGCAGTGGGTCCCGACACGCCCGAAAACCGTCAGACGCGCGTCAGACGCTGGGGGGAAAGGTAATGAGGGTTCGTTCGGTATAGCCGGCAAATGGACTCCATTGTCGACGAGGCCATCGACGAGGCCGAGGACGGGGACGACGAGGAGCTCCTGGAGAGCGCCGACGAGGGGCCCTCGGGGGCGATGACCGACGACGAACTGGCGGACGTACTCGAGGACCTCCAGACCGACATCACGGTCGTCGGCTGTGGCGGCGCCGGCGGCAACACGGTAAACCGGATGATCGAGGAGGGGATCCACGGCGCGAAGCTCGTGGCCGCGAACACCGACGTCCAGCACCTCGTGGAGATCGACGCCGACACGAAGATCCTGATGGGCGAGGGCAAGACCGGCGGCCGGGGCGCGGGCTCGCTCCCCCAGGTCGGCGAGGAGGCGGCCCTCGAGAGCCAGGAGGACATCTACGAGGCCATCGACGGCGCGGACATGGTGTTCGTCACCGCCGGGCTCGGCGGGGGCACCGGAACCGGCTCGGCGCCGGTCGTCGCGAAGGCCGCGAACGAGGCGGGCGCGCTGACGATCTCGATCGTGACGACGCCGTTTACGGCCGAGGGGGAGGTCCGCCGGACCAACGCCGAGGCCGGCCTCGAACGGCTGCGCGACGTGAGCGATACGGTGATCGTCGTCCCGAACGACCGGCTGCTCGACTCGGTCGGCAAACTCCCCGTCCGCCAGGCGTTCAAGGTCTCCGACGAGGTGTTGATGCGCAGCGTCAAGGGGATCACCGAGCTCATCACGAAACCCGGCCTCGTCAACCTCGACTTCGCGGACGTCCGCACCGTCATGGAGCGTGGCGGCGTCGCGATGATCGGCCTCGGGGAGTCCGACTCCGAGTCGAAAGCCGAGGACTCGGTGAAAACCGCCCTCCGGTCGCCGCTTCTCGACGTCGACATCTCGGGGGCGAACTCCGCGCTCGTGAACGTCACCGGCGGCAACGACATGTCGATCGAGGAGGCGGAGGGGGTCGTCGAGGAGATCTACGACCGGATCGACCCCGACGCCCGGATCATCTGGGGAACCTCGATCGACGAGAGCCTCGAGGGCCGGATGCGGACGATGATCGTCGTCACCGGCGTCGACTCGCCACAGATCTACGGCCGGCCGGGCGGCGAGGCGGTCGGCACCCAGGGCGGAGATATCGACTTCGTCGACTGACCTCAGTCGTCGGCCGTCGCTTCCGCGCCGGCTTCGATGCTCGGCGGATACTTCCCGCGGTCGAGTTTGAGATCCGACAGCGGCCGTGCCATACAGGTCAACGCGTAGCGTTCGGCCTCGGCGTCGGTGAGCCCGCGGGCCGCGGGCTGGGTCACCTCGCCTTCGACGATCTCGGCCGTACACGCCAGACACATCCCGACCCGACAGGAGTACTCCTGGGCGATCCCCTCCTCGAGACAGCGAGAAAGGATGGTTTCGGTCTCCGAGCAGGTGATCCGCTCGCCCGTGCCGACGAACTCGACGGTGTACTCGGTCATGGACCCGGCTTCGGTGGCTCCCGACTTTACTCCCCCGGTCGGGGTCGGGGGCCGACGGCAAACGTTTTCTCGCTCCGGTGAACAAGACGGGCCATGAGCACCACCGAGGGATCGACGGACGCGTCGGGGCGACGCCGGTCGACCGACGTCGTCGTCGTCGGTGCCGGCACCGCGGGCTGTTACGCCGCCGCGACGATCGCCGACGCCGGCTACGACGTGGTCGTCCTCGAGCGAAAGAGCGAGCGGGAGGCGGGTCACATCGCCTGTGGGGACGCGTTGAAAGGCGCCGACGCCTTCCCGGACGTGATCCCGAAATCGCGGATCGAGCCCGCGTTTACCAACACCGACGTCGACCACGGCCGCTTCGAGATCCCCCAGGAGGAGACCGTCCTCGAGATTCCGGTGCCCGGCGAGCTGGCGGTCATCGACCGCTGGGAGTACGGCCGACGGATCATCGAGGGCGCCCGCGAGGCCGGCGCGGAGTTTCGGTACGACACGGTGGTCCAGGACGTCCGCCAGGACGACGACGGCCGGGTGACCGGCGTCGGGGCGACCCGGAGGGGCAGCCGCCTGACCTACGAGGCAGACGTCGTCGTCGACGGGGCGGGCGCGCTGTCTATCCTCCAGGACAACGCCGACCTCTCGGCGTCGACGTTCGACACGAACGTCACCTACACGCACTTCTGTTCGGCCTACCGCGAGATCGTCCACGTCGACGAGCCCGTCGACTGGTCCGACGCGCTCGTGTTCAAACCGACCGACCGCTCGGCGGGCTACCTCTGGTATTTCCCGCGCACGGAGACGGAGATCAACGTCGGCCTGGGCTTCCAGATGACCGAGGAGCCGATGGAACTCGTCGAGGACCTCAAACGCGACCTCCGCGAGCGTCCGGAGTTTTCGGGGGCGACCGTCGAGGACAAACTCGGCGCGGCCCTCCCAACCCGCCGGCCGTACGACTCGGCGGTCCACCCGGGATTTGTCGCCGTCGGCGACGCCGCCGGCCACGTCAACCCGACGACCGGTGGCGGAATCGCGGGGGCGGCGTACGCCGGCACCTACGCCGCCGAGGCGGTCGTCGACGCCCTCTCGAACGGCGGGCCCACCGAGGACGCCCTCTGGGAGTACAACGAGCGGGTGATGGACCACTTCGGCGGCCGTTACGCCGCCCTCGACGTCTACAACGTCCTCGTGACCGCCGCCGATCTCGACGACCTGACCGCGCTGCTCGCCGCGATGCCCGGCGAGAAGCTCGCCGAGGCGCTGTACTCGGGCAGCACGGATCTCGGTCTGGGGCTCAAGCTCCGGGCGCTGATCGACACCTGGGGTCACTGGGGGACGATCCTGCAGCTCTACCGGACCAAACAGCGCGCCGACGAGGTGCTCGACCACTACGCGGCCTACCCGTCGAGCCCCGAGGCGTTCCCGGCCTGGCAGGCCGAACGCGACGAGCTGATGGAGGCCGTCTACGAGACGACCGGCGCCGATCCGAAGTACTAGCACACGCTCGGTGATCGGTTCGGCGACCGCGAGACGCAGGGGTCCGCGGCGACGATGGCGGTCACGACATCGGCGCGGGTCACGGCCACGACGTCGACGGCGAGCTTTTAGGACAGTTCAGCACGTACGTCTACGCGTACACGTATGGCGACGAAGACGCTGACCGTCACGGAGGAGGCCTACGAGCGACTGAAGGCCCACAAGCGGGAGGACGAGAGCTTTACCGACACGATCCTCCGGCTGACCGGGGCCGACCGGGACGTCCTGCGGGGGTTCGGCACGCTCGCCGACGACGAGGGCTTCGCGGAGGCCGCCGGGCGTAGCCGGGGCGACCTCGAGGACGCGTTCGCGAAACGCCGCGAGCGTCGCGAACGCCCCGGTGACGACGCGTGATCGCGCTCGACACCTCGTTTCTGATCGACTACCTCCGTGGCCTCGAGGCCACCGAGACGTTCCTCGAGGAGCGGCGGGCACCGGTGTACTACGTCCCGACCGTCTCCCTTTTCGAGGTGTACCGCGACGCCGCGTGGTCGGACACCGGAACCGTCGAGTCGGTCGCCGACGCCGTCGGCTGGACGGAGCCACTCCCGTTCGACGCGGCGGCGGTCGAGGAGGCTGCACGGATCCACGCGGAACTGCTCGCGGCCGGGACGCCGATCAACGCGGCCGACGTGATGATCGCCGGCGTCTGTCGACACCACGGCGCGACCCTGGTCACCCGCGACGGGGACTTCGAGGCCGTCGACGGTCTCGAAACGCTCGCCTACTGATACTCTCGGCTGTACGTCGTTCGAGATTCTCGCCGCATCGGGGTGGCGAGAATCTTGATACAGTTACAGCCGAGAGTATGAGCCCCACGTGGCCGGTTCGACGATCGGACCCCAACACGCAGGGGCCCGCGGCGACGACCGACGGTATGAACGACCCCGTCGAGTACGAGCCGATCGGACTGATCCGAACCCCGTTCGACGACCCCGAAGGGATGCCGATCCAGGCCCGCGCGGCCGACGCCGCGGGACGTCTCGAGCTCGCAGGACGGTTCGAACCCGCGCTCGCGGACCTCGAGGGGTTCTCACACGCCATCCTCCTCTATCACTTCCACCGGAGCGAGTCCGCCACCCTGACCGTCACCCCGTTTCTCGACGAGACGCGGCGGGGCGTGTTCGCCACCCGCGCGCCCGCCCGACCGAACCCGATCGGACTCTCGGTCGTCGGCGTGACCGGCGTCGAGGGGACCACCGTCGCCGTCGAGGGCGTCGACGTCGTCGACCGAACGCCACTCCTCGATATCAAGCCGTTCGTCCCCGACTTCGACGTCCCGGAGGAGGCGACCGCCGGCTGGATCGAGGATCGGGAGGACGCACTCGCCGAAGTCTCGGCCGACGACCGGTTCGTCGGGGAAGGGTCGGTCGATCGGTGAGGACAGCTCGGGACGGTCGGACCGTCCGGATCGGCTCTCCGAGGGCGGTCACGTCCGGTGGCGCGGGCGGCTCACTCGCCGCCGATTCGCCGGCGGAGGACGTACGCCACGGCGACGACGAGCGCGAGGAAGGCGAGCAACCCGACCAGCGGGGTGACGGCCGAATCGAGACCGCCGTCGGCGGATTCGTCGTCGCCCGTCTCGCCCTCCGTCGATCCCGCAGCGTCCGTCTCGCCCTCCGTCGATCCCGCAGCGTCCGTCTCGCCCCCCGTCGATCCCGCAGTGTCCGTCTCGCCCTCCGTCGATCCCGCAGCGTCCGTCTCGCTCTCCCTCGTGGCCGCGGCGTCGCGGTTCGGTTCCGCGTCGCCGAGGTCGATCCCGTCGACGCGCTCCTCGACGGCCTCGAGGATCGGCTCGCGTAGCGGACTCCCCATCGCGGCGACGACGGCCTCGCGCGTGGCGAACTGGACGGTCGGTCGCTCCAGGTCGCTCCACTCGATCATGTCGGGATCCTCGTCGGGACGCCGGATAGCTCTAGGGGTCACTCTCACGCCGTGTCGTTCACGTGACCCGGTTGTGAAACGCCTCGTCACGTTCGAGCCGCTCGACGTTCTCCCGGACGATGTCGCCGACGTCCCTGAAGTAATCGCGGGTGAACGCCCCACAGTGGGGCGTGACGATGACCTCCTCTAGCTCCCAGAGCGGGGAGTCGGCGGGGAGGGGTTCGGTCTCGAAGACGTCGAGCGCCGCGCCGGCGATCTCGCCGGCCTCTAACGCGTCGATCAGCGCCGCCTCGTCGACGACCGACCCGCGGGCGACGTTCACCAGGTAGGCGTCCTCGTCCATCGCCGCGAGCTCGGCGGCGCCGATCAGCCCCTCGGTCTCGTCGGTCAGCGGGACGGTTATCACGACGAACTCGACGTCGGCGATCGCCTCGTGGAGCCGGTCTTCCGTGTGGATCTCCTCGAACCCCGGGACGGGCTCCGGACGCCGACGGACGCCCTCGATCCTGACGCCGAGGGAGCCGACGACCTCGGCGACGCCGCCCCCGAGGGTGCCCGTCCCGACGACACAGGCCGTCGAGCCGGGGAGGGTGAACGCCTCGTCCCAGGCCGGCCGCTCCCAGCGTCTCTCGGTCGCGGCGGCGACGTGGCGGTGGAGCCGCCTCGAGAACGCGAGCAGGTAGCCCGCGACGGTCTCGCCGATCGTCCGGTCGTGGATCCCGGTGCTGTTGGTGAGGACGACCCCGCGGTCGGCGAACCGATCGAGCGGGAAGCGGTCGACGCCCGACTGGATCGAGTGGACCCACTCGACGTCGGCCAGCCGTTCGTGGTGGTCTCTGGTGACGACCGCGTCACAGTCGACGAGCCCGTCGTCGTCGACGACCGCGACTTCGAAGGGGAGCTCCGAGAGGTACTCGACGAGCTCCCCCGGCGGGAACACGCCGCCGACCGATTCGTGGACGCCCAGCCGTTCGAGTTCCATGGCCGCGGCTACGGTGCTCTCCGTGTTCAACCTTCCCAAGTGGGCGGCTCGGGGTGTACTCCTCGTCACGAGGGGCTCGGAGGGGGTAACCTCTCGTCACCGCCGCCCGTCCGACGGTAGCTCCTCGAGGGGTTTCGCTCTGTCGCTCGGGGAGCCGGCCGCCGGCGGATTCGGCCCCGGACGCCACCGGTCGGCCCTGCACCCGGCCGTCATCGGGCAGCCCCGCATCCGGACGAATCGGTCGGCCCCGCATCCGGCCGTCATCGGGCAACCCCGCCCCCGACGAATCGGTCACCCCCGCATCCGGACGAACCGGACGCCGCCGTGGTCGCTCCTGTCGAGGGAGCCGTCGGCTCGCTTCTCGGCGGCGACGAGCGTCTGTCGTCGGCTGCCGATCGGTGCGAGCAGCCGCCCGCCGGTCCGGACGTCCTCGACGACGCCGTCGGGGAACTCCCGGGCGGCACAGGTGAGGTAGGCGGCGTCGTAGGGTGCGCCCGCGGCCCACCCGTCCCGGCCGTCGCCGACCCGGACGTTCACCGCCCCGTAGCCGAGATCCGCGAGCGTCTCCCGGGCGCGTTCGGCGAGCTCGGCGCTGTACTCGACGCTGTAGACGTTCCCGGGGCCGACGAGCTCGGCGGTCACCGCGGCGTGGTAGCCACAGCCGGTGCCGACCTCGAGGACGCGGTCGCCGGCTTCGACCTCGAGGAGTTCGGCCATGAGCCCCACCATGTGGGGGGCGCTTATCGTCTGGCCGTCGCCGATCGGGAGCGGCCGGTCCTCGTAGGCCGACTCCCGACGCCCCGGCGGGACGAACGCGTGTCTCGGGACCGTCCGGAGGGCCTCGAGGACGCGGTCGTCGGCGATCCGCGACCGTCGTTCGAGGTCGGCGACCAGCCGCTCCCTGCGTTCCCGGTAGCTCATCACCAGGCCGACCACGCCGTGCTCGTCTCGTCGTAGGCGTAGACGCGTTTCGCGTCCTTCGCGAGGACGACGTCGCCGTCCTGGTCGAACCGATCGCGGCGGTAGCCGGCCGCGTCCCCGCGGACGACGACGGCGTCGATCTCGAAGGAGTCCTCGCCCGCGGACTCGACCGCGCCGACCTCGAGTTCGTAGTCCCCGGGCACGTAGAGGGTGACGCTCCGGCTGTCCTCCCGGCGGCCGTCCTGGGGGTGGACGGTGACGTCGACGCTCACGTTGTCGACCTCGCGGCTCCAGACGGTCTCTACCTCCGTGACCGGGGCCTCCTCGACCCGCCGGTGGCCGTCGACCTCGACGCTCGTCACCCGAACGGTCGCGAGCATCTCCTCGGTCTCGAGGAGGAACTCCTCGCCGACGGCGACGGTCTCCGCTTCGGGCGTGGTCACGTTCGCCGCGAACGACTCCCCGTCCTGGGAGACGATCACGTCGAGGGTCACCTCGCGGTCGCGTTCGGGCTGGACCTTGTGGACGTGGCCACACTCCCCACAGCGGACGGTGATCGCGCCGCCGCCGGGCGAGAGCACCTCGTGGACCGTCTCGAGCTCCGGCGAGCACGCCGGGCAGGGTCGCGGTATCCGGTCCGATGGTTCGCTCATGGCCGCGATAGACGCCCGAGCTCCAAAAGGGGACTGAAGACGGCCGTGGCGTTTGCTCGAGGTTCCGGACGGCCGTGGCGTTTCGCTCGGGCTCCCGGACGGCCGTGGGTTCGCCCGACCGCTTCGAGCCCGCGGGGCTCACTCGATCTCCTCGACGGTCGCGTTCGCCGGCGGCTCGAACGCGAACCGCTCGTCGTCGACGGCCTCGAACGAGACCGTCTCGAACCGCTCGGTGTAGCGGTACGGCTCCTCGCCGGGGACGTCGAAGACGACCTCCTCTTTCAGCGGGAAGCCGTACTCGGCGTCGAGGTAGAGACGCGTCTCCGCGACGAGCAGCTCCTCGGACGGGTCGACCGTCTCGAGGGCGTAGACGAACTGGGTGTCGCCGACGAGGACGCCGACCCCCTCGGCGACGCTCTCGTTTCGCGCCTCCACGAGGAGGACGTGGACCTCCCGGTCGGCGACGACGTCGGTCCCCTCGTACTCCAGCTCGACGAGCTCGCGCTGGTCCTCTGCCTGCTCCAGGCGGGCGTCTTCTACCTCCGCGGAGGAGAACGGCTCCTCGGGCTCGTAGTAGCTCGCGACGCCGGTCGCCGGATCGTACCACCACGTCCTCGAGGCGTTCGAGACGAACAGCTCCCCCTCCCGGTCGGGGTCGCTCGCCGCCAGGACCTCCTCGCGGTAGTCGACGAACGGCCGCTCGTGGAGCCGGACCGTCTCGGTGACGGTCTCGCCGTCGGCGACGGCCTCGCTCGTGCGTTCGCCCTGGACCCCCTCTACGTCCTCCCCGTAGACGAACGCCTGCTCCCAGAGCTCGGCGGGATCGGGGTCGTCGGCCGGCGTTCCCGCGATCGTACAGCCCGCGAGGGCGACGACGAGAAGACAGAGGGCGAGGTGTCGGGGGGACATACCGGAAAACTGTCGGCTGGGACGAATAAGGGCTGTCGGTCGGCATCTCCCTGGAGTCTTCCCGTCCGCGTACGTCCTCGCTGGAGTCTTCCCGTCCGCGTACGTCCTCGCTGGAGTCCCCCCGTCCGGTCCCACCCCTGCCCGCCCGCGTCCCAGCTCGCCCTGCCCGGATGGTGCGGTTTAACACCCTGGCGTCCGAGGTCGGCCCATGACCGACGACCGACTGCGCATGACTCCGGGGCCCACGGAGGTCCCGGCGGCGGTCCGCGAGCGGATGGCCGAGCCGACGCCGAACCCCGACGTGGAGCCGGCGTTCTTCGAGTTCTACCGCGAGCTTCAGGGGAAACTCGGCTCGATCCTCGGCGACGACGAGGTCGTGATCCTCGGTGGCGAGGGGATCCTCGGGCTGGAGGCGGCCGTCGCCTCGCTGGTCGAGCCGGGGACGCGCGTGCTCTGTGTCTCGAACGGCCTCTACGGGGAGGGGTTCGCCGACTTCGTCGAGCTGTACGGCGGCGAGGCCGTCACCGCGAGTGCCCCGGAGACGGCCGCCTACGACCTCGAGGCGATCGAGTCGACGCTCGCCGACGGAGCGTTCGACGTCGCGACGCTGGTCCACTGTGAGACGCCGACGGGCGTGCTGAACGACCTCGACCCCGTACTCGACCTGCTCGAGGCCCACGACGTCCTCTCGGTCGTCGACGCGGTCTCATCGCTCGGCGGGACGCCCGTCCCCGTCGAGCGGATCGACGTCGCCATCGGCGCGACCCAGAAGTGTCTCTCGGCGCCGCCGGGGCTGTCGATCCTCTCGGTGAGCGAGGCGGCCTGGGAGCGCATCGAGGCCACGGAGACGCCGTCGTTCTACGCGAACCTCGACCCCTGGCGCGGGGCGGCCGAGGAGGAGTGGTTCCCGTATACCCACCTGAGCTCGAACCTCTACGGGCTCGACGCGGCCGTCGATCGGCTGCTCGCGGAGGGACTCGAGGCGGTCTTCGATCGCCATCGGACGGTCGCCGAGCGCTGTCGCGAGCGGGGTCGGGAGCTCGGACTCGAGCCCTACCCCGACCCCGGGCTCGTCTCGCCGACGGTGACGGCGTTTCACGTCCCGGGTCGGGCCGGGTCGCTCGCCGAACGGCTGCGGGAGGACCACGGAATCGTGCTCGCGACCGGGCTCGGCGAGCGCGCCGACGACGTCCTCCGTGTCGGTCACATGGGCCACAACGCCCGCCCCGAACCGGTCGAGCGGACGATGGACGCCCTCGCGGACGTCCTCGAGTGAGCCGTCTCACGCCACCGAACCGCCCCGTCCTCCTGGGAGCCCTCGCGCCCTCGAACCGCCTCGCGTCCACGAATCGACCGGCGTCACCGGACCAGCTCGCGCCCTCGACCGCCCGGCGTCCCCGAACCGCCTCGCCCCACCGAACCCTCCCTCACTCGCCGGACCACCGCTCACCCGCCGGACCGCCGGCAGCGCCCCCGAGCCGCCGCCCCCACCCGATTCGAATTTCGAAATCGCGTTACGTGAATCGTAATATTTCGAGGCCCTTATTACGATGTGCGAACTCCGGGCGGACAGGAGAATGAGCACGGACCAGGACGACGGGGACGGACGTACCATCCTGTTGATCGGCAGCGGGCCGATCCAGATCGGACAGGCCGCGGAGTTCGACTACTCGGGGGCACAGGCCTGCCGGGCACTCCAGGAGGAGGGCGCGCGCGTCGTCCTCGTCAACTCGAACCCGGCGACGATCATGACCGACCCGGAGATGGCAGACCGGGTGTACATCGAGCCGATCACGACCGAGGCGATCGCCGAGATCGTCCGCCGCGAGGAGCCAGACGGCGTCATCGCCGGACTGGGTGGACAGACGGGGCTGAACGTCACCGCCGAACTCGCCGAGGAGGGGGTCCTGGCGGAGTACGACGTCGAGATCATGGGGACGCCCCTGGAGACGATCTACGCGACCGAAGACCGGGATCTGTTCCGCAAGCGCATGGAGAAGATCGGCCAGCCGGTCCCCCGGTCGACGACGATCTCCCTGGAGGACGGCGAGTCCGTCGCCGGGATGACCGAAGCCGACCTGCGCGAGCGGGTCGAGGACGCCGTCGAGGCCGTCGGCGGGCTGCCGGTGATCGCCCGGACGACCTACACCCTCGGGGGGTCGGGGTCGGGCGTCGTCGGGGAGATGGACGAGCTGATCGAGCGCGTCCGGAAGGGGCTGCGTCTCTCCCGGAACAGCGAGGTGCTGATCACGGAGTCGATCGCCGGCTGGATCGAACTCGAGTACGAGGTGATGCGGGACGCCGACGACTCCTGTATCATCATCTGCAACATGGAGAACATCGATCCGATGGGGATCCACACCGGGGAGTCGATCGTCGTCACGCCCAGCCAGGTGATCCCCGACGACGGTCACCAGGAGATGCGCACGGCCGCCCTCGACGTGATCCGCGAGCTCGGCATCCAGGGTGGCTGTAACATCCAGTTCGCCTGGCGCGACGACGGTACCCCCGGCGGGGAGTACCGGGTCGTCGAGGTGAACCCGCGGGTCTCCCGTTCGTCGGCGCTGGCCTCGAAGGCGACGGGCTACCCGATCGCCCGCGTCACGGCGAAAGTCGCGCTCGGCAAACGGCTCCACGAGATCGAAAACGAGATCACCGGCGAGACGACCGCCGCCTTCGAGCCCGCGATCGACTACGTCGTCACCAAAGTGCCCCGCTGGCCCAAAGACAAGTTCGAGGACGTCGAGTTCGAGCTGGGGACGGCGATGAAGTCGACGGGCGAGGCGATGGCCATCGGCCGGACGTTCGAGGAGTCGCTGCTGAAGGCCCTCCGGTCGACCGAGTACGAGCCGAACGTCGACTGGACAACGGTCGGCGACGACGAACTCGAGGCCGACTACCTCGAGGCGCCGACGCCGGACCGGCCGTACGCGATGTTCGAGGCGGCCGACCGGGGCTACTCCGTCGAGGAGATCCGCGAGCTGACGGGCATCCACGAGTGGTACGTCGAACGCTACGTCAACGTCGCCGAGGCCGTCACCGCCGCGGCCGACGGGGAGTTCACGACGGCCGCGGTCGCCGGACACACGAACGCCTCGATCGCCGCGGCCGCCGGCACCGACGTCGGAACCGTCGAGGAGGCGGTGCCCGGCAGGTCGTACAAACAGGTCGACACCTGCGCGGGGGAGTTCGCCGCCCGGACGCCGTACTACTACTCCGCACGCAGGACCGAGTTCGAGCGCGGTCCGCTCGTCGGCGAGGCGGCCGCGGGCGAACTCGAGGTCGACCGCGACGTCGAGAGCGTGATCGTCGTCGGCGGCGGCCCGATCCGCATCGGCCAGGGCGTCGAGTTCGACTACTGTGCGGTCCACGCCGTCCAGGCGCTGCGGGAGCTCGGCATCGACGCCCACGTCGTCAACAACAACCCCGAGACCGTCTCGACGGACTACGACACGAGCGACGGCCTCTTTTTCGAGCCGATCACGGCCGAGGAGGTCGCCGACGTCGCGGAGGCGACCGACGCAGACGGCGTGATGGTCCAGTTCGGCGGACAGACCTCGGTCAACATCGGCGAGCCGTTCGCCGAGGAGGTAGACCGTCGTGGACTCGACTGTGAGATCGTCGGCACGAGCGTCGAGGCGATGGACCTGGCGGAGGATCGCGACCGGTTCAACGCCCTGATGGACGAGCTGGGGATCGCCCAGCCCGAGGGCGGAACGGCGACCTCGAAGGAGGGGGCCCTCGAGCTCGCCCACGGGATCGGCTACCCCGTGCTCGTTCGTCCCTCCTACGTGCTCGGCGGGCGGGCGATGCGGGTCGTCTACGACGACGCCGAACTCGAGACCTACATCGAGGAGGCGGTTCGGGTCGCCCCCGACAAGCCGATCCTCGTCGACGAGTTCCTAGAGGACGCCGTCGAGCTCGACGCCGACGCCGTCGCCGACGGCGAGGAGGTGCTGATCGGCGGCGTGATGGAACACGTCGAGAGCGCGGGCGTCCACTCCGGGGACTCGGCGTGTATGATCCCGCCGCGCTCGCTCGGTCGCGACGTCAACCGTCGGGTCCGCGAGATCGTCGAGGAGATCGCCCGGGAGCTCGACACCGTCGGGCTGTTGAACGTCCAGCTCGCGGTCACGGGGCTCGAAGAGCCCGACACCGAGCCCGAGGTGTACGTCCTCGAGGCGAACCCCCGTTCCTCGCGGACGGTGCCGTTCGTCTCGAAGGCGACGGGCGTCCCGATCGCCAAGATCGCCGCGAAGGTGATGGCCGGGGAATCCCTCTCCGCGCTCGACGTCGACGAACGGGTGCCCACACAGACATCGATCAAGGAGGTCGTCCTCCCGTTCGACCGGCTGCCGGGCTCCGATCCGCGGCTCGGCCCCGAGATGAAATCGACCGGCGAGGTGATGGGCACCGCCGACACGTTCGGCAAGGCCTACGCGAAAGCTCAGGACGCCGTCGGGAAGCCGATCCCCGACTCCGGGACGGTCGTCATCGACCTCTCGGCCGAGGAGTTCCCCGACCCCGACACCGAGGCCGGCGAGTCCCTCGTCTCAGGCTTTGCCGACCACTACGAGCTCTGTGAGGCAGTCGACCTCCTCGAGGCAGCCAGGAGAGGCGAGGTCGACCTGATCGTCTCCCGGAGCCGCGAGCTGCTCGAGGTCGCCGTCGAGGAGGAGATCACCTACTTCTCGACGGAGGCCTCGGCCCGGGCGGCCCTGGAGGCGCTCGACCACGCCGACGAGCCGATCGACGTCCGGTCGATCACCGACCGCCCGAAACGCGACGAGTACTGGGGACAGCCCAGAGCCGAGTGACCGGCCGGCGGCGTCGATCACGCGGCTGACGTTCGTCGGCCGAATCCGTCCCCGACTGCGGATTTTTCACCGTCGTTCGTTACCTTCTCCTTGAACCGGCCCCGAGGACAGGAATTTATACCCGGAACGCGCACGTAGACGGTATGGAGATTCGAGACGGACGGACCGACGACCGGGAGGCTCTGGCAGAGATCGCCGGACGATCGCTCGAGAGCTCCTACTCGCTGAACCCGCGGACGATCGAAGGTGCTCTCGCGGAGTGGTACGGCGCGACGGTGTTCGAAGACCGACTCTCGGAGGACGACCTCGTGGTCCTCGTCGTCGAGGACGACGAGCCGGTGGCGTTCTCCGAGAGCGTCGTCACCGAGGGCGGCCAGGGCGATCTGCTCTGGTTGCACGTCCACCCCGACCACCGGGGACGCGGGATCGGCGAGACGCTGTTCGAGCACACGCGGGAACGTCTCGTCGAGGAGGGCGCCGAGTACCTCCGCGGACGGGTGCTCTCGGACAACCAGACCGGCGCCTCCTTCTACGAGGCCCAGGGGTTCGAGCGCGTCGACGAGGAGGAAGTCGAGATCGACGGCGAGGGCTACTTCCAGTACATCTACCTCGACACGGACGCGAAACGGGTCCGGAGCGTCGTCACCGAGGACGGCGAGGTCGTCTACGTCGACCTGCTGGACGAGGACGTCGGCTCCGAGGGACCGTTCAAAGCCGTCTTCGACGATCCGGCACGGAGCTCCCGGTACGGCTACTACTGTGGCAGCTGTGGCTCCCTCGAGGTCGTGATGGACGCGATGGGTCGGGTCCAGTGTACCGACTGTGGGAACCGCCGGAAACCGACCCGGTGGGACGCCGCGTACATGTGAACGTGGGCAGTCGGTCGGCCCCCTTTCGACCCCCGACGTAGCCGACCCTCCCTCGACCCCCAACGTTGCCGACCCCCCAATCCCAGCCGTGGTCGAAACCCCCTTGATTCGGACGCTCCAACGACGGTTATGGCGACGGTCAGCGCCGGTGCGCGGTTGCACTTTGGCTTCGGGAACCTCTCGCTCGCCCGCGAACGCCTCTACGGCGGGCTCGGCGTCGGTCTGGACGAACCCCGTCTGGTCGTCTCCGCGGAGCCGGCCACGGAGGTCGTCGTCGAGGCAGCCGACGGAGCGCCGGCAGACGGACTGACGGCCTGTGTCGAGCGGGCCGTCTCGACCCTCTCCGTGCCCGGCGCGCGGGTGCGTCTCGAGCGGGGGCTGGCCCGGCACGTCGGCCTCGGCAGCGGCACCCAGCTGGCGCTCGCGACCCTCGCCGCGATCGCCCGGGCCCACGGCCGCGAGCCCCGGGTGCGGGAACGGGCGCCGGCGATGGGCCGGGGCGGACGGAGCGGCGTCGGCGTCGCGACGTTCGAGGCCGGCGGCTTCGTCGTCGACGCGGGCCATCCGACCGACCGGTTTACCACCGAACGGCCGGCCGACGGCGACTGGACGGTTCCGGCGGTCGTCGCCCGCCACCGGCTGCCGGACGACTGGCGATTTCTCCTCGTCGTCCCCGCGGCCGATCCGGGCCGGTCGGGCGAGGACGAGGACGCGAGCATCCGGGCGGTGATCGAGCGGGCCGACCCCGCGATCGCCGACGAGGTGGCCGGCCTCCTCGTTCGCCGGCTGCTTCCGGCGGCCGCGGAGGGGCGTCTCGAGGCTTTCGGCGACGCGGTCGGCGAGATCGGCCGCAAGAACGGCGTCTGGTACGCCGACGCCCAGGGTGGGACGTTCCGGCCGCCGGCCGGGGCGTTGATCGACGCGCTCGAGGATCGCCCCGTCCTCTCGGGGGTCGGCCAGTCCTCCTGGGGGCCGGCGGTGTACGCGGTGACCGACGCGACCCACGCCGAAGAGGCCCGCGAGGAGGCCCGGGCGGCCCTCGACGCCTGCGGGCTCGAGGGCTCGATCACGCTCGCGGCCCCGGCCGACGCCGGCGCACGGATCGAACCCCAACTATAAACCAGCCGGGGGCGAGCCGACGGGTATGGAGCGGATGCCCCTGGGGATCTCCGAGCTCGACTCGATCGTCGGCGGCGGTCCACCGACCGGGAGCGTGGTGTTGCTGGCCGGCGACTCCGGCGCCGGGGCCCGGGAGTTCTGTTACACGAGCGCGGCGACGAACGCCCTCGCCCACGCGGATGACGAACTGTTCGAGCTCTACTACGGCAGCCTCGCGGACGACGTGACCCTCCCCGAGGAGGTCCACTACCTCTCTTTTACCCGGGATCGGCCGGCGATCGAGTCGGAGATGACTTTCGTGATGGAGTCGGCGATGATCGAGGCCGCCGTCGAGCGGATCGAGTTCGCCGACCTCTCCGGGGAGTACTTCGGGCTGACGCCGGTGCCCTCGGAGTGGTACGCCGAGACGCCGGCGGAGATCACCTCCCTCGCCGACCGCGGGAGCCGCCGGGACGTCTACGACGCGCTCGGATCGTACCTCAGCGAGCACGCGGCCGGCAACCTCGTCGTGATCGACTCGATCACCGATCTGGCGGCCGGCGCCGGCTCGGAGTACGGCTTCGCCGACCTCTCGATGATGTTGCGGGGGCTCACTCGCGTGGCTCACCGCTGGAACGGGCTCGTCCTCCTGCTGGCGAGCGTCGAGCCGCTCGACTCGACCGAGCTCGGGACGCTGAAGTCGGCCGCCGACGGCACGCTGCGGTTCGCGTGGGACACCGGCGGCTCCCAGCGAGCCCGGACGCTCGTCGTCGAGCAGTTCCGCGGGGTGCTCTCGCGGCTCCGCGAGGAGAACGTCGTCCGGTTCGAGACGGAGATCCGCGACGCGGGTTTCGACATCAGCAACGTCCGGAAGATCAGGTGAGCCGGTTGCCGGCGGGAAGAACTAAACGTCGACGAGCCTAACGACCGCGTGAATGTCGAGCCAAGAGTCGGTCGATCCGGACGACCACGAACGGCTCCGTCGGGACGTCGAGTCGCTGGCCGAGGAGCTACGCGGGGAGATCGACGACGTGGAGGCGGAGCTTCAGGGCCACCTCGAGGACGTCCGCCGGCGAGTCGTCCAGCTCAAACGGGAGAAGGCTCCAGCCGATCACACCCACGAGGAGTACGCGGACTGTGAGGCGTTCGAGTCGGCGATCGAAGATCTCGAGGAGCTGGAGGCGCTGACGGAGGAGGGCTTTGACAACTTCGAGGAGATCCTGGAGGGCGTCCTCGCCCGGCTCGACGAACACGGCGAGCGGACGACGATCCTCGCGAGGGCGACCGTCGACCTGGGCGAGGAGTGTACGGCGCTGACCGAGCGCGAGCGCCGTCGACGCGAGGTCGACGCGCTCCAGTTGGCGGCGAACCGCCTCGGGATCCGCAAGGCGACCTGTGAGGACTGTGCCTCGACCGTCGACGTCGCCTTGCTGACCGAGCCCGAGTGTCCCCACTGTGCCAGTAGCCTCACCGACGTCGAGAAGAAGACCTCGATCTTCGGCTCGCACACGCTCGTCACCGGCGAGCCGCCGGCCCTGGCCGGCGGCGTCGACGACGGCACGAACGTGGAGTTCGACGGGGAGTTCGAGTGGGTCGACGGGTCGTCCCGATGACCGACGACTCCCACGCCGACGACGCGGGCCGCGGGGACGACGTGTCGGACGACGACGCGGGCCGCGGGGCCGTTCCGGGCTCCCTCCCGATGCCCTCCGAGACCGGCCGTGGGGGCCCGGACGGCGCGTCCGACGACGCCACCCACGCCATCACCGACGCCGCCCACGGCGATCCCGACACACCCTCGGCCCGTGAGGCCCCGCTGAGTGGGCTGGCTCGCTCGGTTAGGGGGACCGTCGACGGCCGGACGGAGTTCGACGAGCTCTTCGAGCGCAAAGACGTCGACGAGCTCGACGAGGAGGCCCTCTGGGAGCAACTCGAGGGGACGGCAGATCCGCTAGAGGAGCCGACCGGTTCACTCGAGGTTGCCCCGCCAGTGCCGGCAGATCAGGAGGTCCGGGAGCTGCCGAAGGCGACGTACTGTCATCTGTGTGAACACTTCTCCGAGCCGCCCGAGCTCCGCTGTACCCACGAGGGAACCGAGATCATCGAGCTCGTAGACCTCGAGACGTTCCGGGTCGCCGGCTGTCCGGTCGCCCGCCGGGAGGAGCGCCTGGAGAGGCGATAGTCGGAGTCCGGAGAGGCGATAGTCGGAGTCCGGAGAGGCGATAGTCGGAGTCCGGAGAGGCGATAGGGGAAGTTTTGTCCCTCGGTGGCTTATCGGGGGACATGCAGTTCTGTGAGGACTGTGGCTCGATGATGAAACCACGCGACGACCGGATGGTCTGTACGAACGACGACTGCGGGGCGTCGACCGGGCGCGACCGCGACCGGGAGGCCGCTTTCGTCACGACCGACGCACAGACCGACGACGACGTGATCGAGTCGAGCGAGGAGGCGAACTTCGAGGGGAAGCCCATCGCCTCCGACGTCCGGTGTGAGGAGTGTGGGAACGGCGAGGCGTGGTACACGCTCAAACAGACCGCCTCGGCAGACGAGCCACCGACCCGCTTTTTCAAGTGCACCGACTGTGGCCACCGGTGGCGGGAGTACAACTAGTCCCCGGCGTGTCGGAAGTAGCCGACCATCGTCCGGAAGTGTGGCTCACAGACGTACTGGTGGGCCTCCGGGCTGGCGGTGAACTGGATGCTCTGTGTCGCCCCGCGCTGGGTTACGAGATCTGTCGCGAGCCCGTCGACGACCGCGTCCTCCTCGTCCCAGATCTCGATGTTGTGTCTGCCGCCGTCGCCGTTCTCCCAGGTGATCTCGTACTCCTCGCCCTCGAAGAGCACGATGGTCGGGTTGGTGATGCCGTCGATCAGCTCCGGCTCGTCCCCGACCCAGCCACGGGTGTAGCCCATCAGCCGTATCTCTCTGACGTCCTCCCACGCCGCCGGATCGTCCTCGTCGGCCGTCGGATCGGTCCCGTCGTCCCCGTTACCGAGACAGCCGGCGAGAGCCGACGTCACGGCCACGCCGGTGGCGGCTCCGAGAAATTCCCGTCTGG
>LFFM01001134.1_pt1 | contig 18937 bp, 20 predicted proteins | sample 643131 | NCBI WGS metagenome assembly LFFM01 (sample SAMN03777445, study PRJNA286221) | soda lake metagenome | biome: soda lake; feature: Kulunda steppe; material: water; isolation source: sample Tc-Br brine of Tanatar trona crystallizer | place: Russia: Kulunda steppe | collected 2011-07
GCTGGCGACATGGCGCCAGCAGGGACGCAATCCCTACGAAGAACTTCGCCGAGTCGTCAACAACAATGAGATGATCTCACGGGCTCACACTGAACCGGCTGTTGAGACTTCGGGGTAAACACGTACCTGGAAAGAAAACGGCAAACGAACGCCGCGAACCATCATCCGCAACGACCAGTACACCCTTGAACTCGGCGACCGCAGCCGTCTCGAAATACCCGTGGGAAAAGAACTGAAAGAGAAGTACGGGCTTGGATACCACGAACGGTTGCGCTTGGAGGTTGCAGGACAACCCCGGTGGACGGGCAAGCAGGGTCGCCTAGAGATCGTGTACGACAGAGACACCGAAACGTTCACTGCATATCGAACCGTCGGTAACGGGGACAACTCTCCACGCCGACGAGACTCTATTGAACCATCACTGGCCACTACTGGCAGCGGCGAAGAGGTAGTGGCAGCGGTGGACATCGGTGCGAACAACCTCGCCGCCGTCACGACCAGTCAAGGCGACCACCGTCTGTACCACGGGAGGCCCGCATTCCACACGTTCCACACTCACACCAAACGAATCGCCGAGTTACAATCAAAACTTGGAGACGACGACTGGTCAAGCAAACAGATTCGGCGCGTCTACCACAAGCGCGGTGAACAACGCAACCATGCCATGGACGCCTTGATTCGAGACCTCGGCGAGTGGCTCGCCGAGCTAGGTGTTACAGAACTCATCGTCGGCGCGTTGAGCGGTGTGAGGGAGAAACACTGGTCCACCACTGTCAACGAGAAGACGCACCTGTTCTGGGCTCACGGACGCTTCCGACGACGACTCGACGAGGTTCTGGATTTCGAGTACGGTATACCCGTCACTGAGAAGTCGGAGGCTGGGACGTCGTCTACGTGCCCAGCGTGTGAGAGTGTAGATGTGCATCGGTGTGGTGATTTACTTCAATGCCACTCGTGTGGTTGTGAGGGTCATTCGGATGTTGCAGGATCGGCGAATTTCCTGCGAAAACACGCTAGTGAGCGTATAGCGATTCAAACAAGTGGGTCGATGGCTCGGCCCGTGGCCGCCCGAGAGAACACGACGGCGGATGGACACTACAGTCAGGTACCATGCCTTGAGTGGGACGACTCTGAGTGGACGGTGAAACACTCTGGTCTATCGACCAAAGAGGCACCCGCGAACCAGAGTACCAGTAGCGAGACTGGGAACGTTGCCCCCGGTGTTTCAGACGACTGAATCACGCGTCGGCGGAGGGGAAGCCCACGAGTTTACTCGTGGGAGGACGTCACGGACCTCGGTCTCCGTAGTCCGTTCCTGGTAGAGGAATACTTAGGTCTGTCCCGACTCATACATAATATTTATATAGTAGTGGTCCGTAACACGGCACATGAACCGTGAGACGGATAGTTCGAATTCGCCCGGGGCAGCTATTTCTCTTTCAATACCCCCTTCAGATCCGGCTTTATTCAAACACAAGGCGACGAGCGATGTCCTACTATTTTTAACAAATCACCGATTCAGTGACTTCTCACTGCGAGAACTCGCGACACAGATCGGTCATTCACACCAGTCAGTCCGGCGGGCAGTGAACCTTCTCAGCGCGAACGACCTAGTCGTCGAAACGCCCGAAAGCAATCAGCGCCTCGTCCAGATCAACAGACAGCGTCTGTCAATTCCAGACGATCCGATTCTTCAGATTCCCCAATCGGAGTATCACCAACCGGTCAAAGCTGCGGCCACGAAGCTCCGTGAGAACATCAATGACGTCGTAGGCATCATTCTGTATGGGAGTGTGGCTCGGGGTGAGGCTGACCGACGGAGCGATATCGATCTCTGGATACTAACCCGTTCTAGGCGGGCGGAAAGCCAACGAGAAGCGAACGCCATTGCCCGTGACCTCGAAGACAGGGAGTTCGATGGTGACCGATATGCCTACGATATCGATGTTGAGGCCGTCCAGGCGATCCCGGCGTACACTGAAGACATCCGTGAGATCGTCGTTTCCGGGATTCCAGTCTACAAGACGAGTGACTTCGAAACCGTCGAGAACCTCCTCTTGGAGGAAGGGGTCGCCGATGAGTAACGGTTCGGACCCGGCTGCTGTGCTCACAGCGCTCGACCGCGCACAGGATGCGTTCGAGATGGTCGGACGCGGTCGGACAGCGTTCGAGGACGGAATTAGTGCCGACGAAGATTGGAAGACACAGCTGACGAAAGCGTGCCGCCTTCTCGAGGTCGTTGACACGCTTCAGTCACAGGATGGGTACTACACGGCCGTCATCGAGGTCTGTTTCGGCGCGATTGAACGGTCGATCGAGGCGTACGCCCTCGCGATGACGAACGATACGCTTCAGGATTTTCGGGACCACCAGTTCAGCTACGAGCGTGCCCACCAAATCGGGCTGTTTGAACGGGAGACTGCAGAGGCAATGAAGGACCTATACAGCGAGAACCGGACAGAGAGTTATTACGGCGGAGGGCGTCCAACCCAAGAACAGGCGGAAGCAATGACTAATCTCGCTAACGCTGTCCATCAGTTCGCAGTGAATCAGATCCGAAAAGGCAGCGTCTGTCTGTGTGACTGACTACAAGCGATACTTCATACCATGGACAAATATACACCGGCGGAACGGATGCCATTGACCCCACTTTCCGAGTCTTTCGAGCGCTACCTTCAGGACAAAGGGAAAGGCCGCGGTGGCGACGGCGGGAACTATCGACGAAACGCTGCACGCGAGCTCGAGCGGTTCGCCGAGTGGGCCGCCGGCGACCGCGGCGACGACGACTGGGCCGGGATCGTCCCCAACGACGTCGACCGGGAGCCAAACTTCGACGATCTCGACGAACGCGTGTTCCGGGAGTATGCCCGGCATCTCGCCGGCGATCGGGGACTCAAGCAGAACACCGTACAAACCTATTACCGCTATATCTCTGCGTGGTGCGGGTGGTGCGTCAACGAAGGATATCTCGAGGCGCACTACGCACAGCGGGCGAGTGCGATGGCGCCACTCCCGGAAGACGACGGCCGGAAACCCGGTGATCAACAGGCCTGGACGTCCGAACAGCGCCACGCCCTCACTCGCCACGTCGACGAGCGGGCCCGCGACGCCGTCAAGGCGTACACGACACTCCCGGAGGATACTGACCCGCTCGACAAGCAGCGAGCACGCTACGAGGCGCTGAAAGCGACTCGAGATCGCGCTCTCGTGTTTGTTCTTGCTTTCACCGCCGTTCGGGTTGGTGAGTTACTACGGGACCCGAACGACCCGCGCCGGCGCGGTGTCCGCTGGGAGGAGCTCTCACTTGACGAGGGAAGCATGGATGTCTACCGGAAGAAACAGCAGTGGGACGCGGCGAGTCTCCCCGACCCGGTGATCTCGCCGCTGCGGAGCTACCGTCAGCTGATGGACCCACCGACAGAACGCTGGCCGGTGTTTCCGACGTTCGATCAACGAACGCTCGCAGAACTCATCCAGGATGAGCTAGCCGACCGAGGGGAACGTCCGGAGGCAATCACTGAGCGCCGTGAAAGGTACGCGCGCGACTTACTGTTGGCGCTCGATGAGGACATTCGGCCGCCGTCGATCACGACGGACGGCGCACGATCGATTCTCCAGCGACTTTCTGAGGCTGCAGAGATCGAAATCGACCATCCGAAGCACGACTATCTCGCACCCCACGGGGGCCGTCGAGGAATGGGTGAGGTCCTTGTCCGTGCCTTCGGATACACGGTGGCAGCCCGATATCTCGATAATTCTGAAGAAATGGTTCGGGAGCGGTACTCGCATATCGAGGCTGGCGAACTCGGAGATGTGGCGACAGAAGCACTCAACGAGATCGATTCGCTGAATCCGTAGGTGTACGAGCAGGCGAGCTGAACTTGGACGAGTGGCTGGTTTCCCACCTACGACTGGTACCTTACAGTATCCCCACTGCCCGAAGTGCGGAGGTCTGGTTAAGACAGTCCACTATTACTCACTGGATAATTTCATATAAGTAGAAGAATGTCTTCCAAAATAATCATTTTCTAGTTACATTTGAGAGATACAGAAAATATATGCCCTGCCCCAACAGGGTGGCGTTTGGTACTAAATGAGTGACTCGAGGAACCGAAATTGACATCCCCATCAACCAAGTTAGACGGCATCTCAACAAGTGACGATCGAGGATCGCCGTCTTGACGGGCTATTCGACGGCGTTCGTCGGTGTTGGCGGTGAGTGGTGGGGAATCGAAGCCCAAGCAATGGAAGACGAGACAACTGTGATCGGCTTCGATCCGAAAGCTCAGTCTCAGACCGAGTTACCAAGCCATTCAGCAGACACGCATACAGAGCTATTTATGATTATTGATCAATCGTCCCTATACCAAGTATCAACTCTAGTACAGATCTATGTCGATAAGCACGGAAGTAAATCGAACCATGAGTAACAACCAGTATCTGAAGATCACACCGACCTCAGAGGCACTTCATCGAACGGATATTCCGGCAACTCTTGAGAGCTTTCATAAACTATCGAATCCAGCGGCAGAGAGTTTCTGGAACCGGCTGAACCCTAGTGTTGATACATCTCCCCCGATGTTCGAATTCCTCGCTGTCTCTGCAGGTCCTGATGCACCAGTAGAGTTCTACTATGGGGTCAACCAGGAAGAACACCTCAACACGCTTGAAAAGCGGCTCCGGTCGGTCTACCCAACCACATTCACCGTTACGCGAACAGAACTCGATCTCGAGACGATTCTCGCATCTGAACCTGACTCTGCAGAGGGAGATCTCGAGTCTGAGGAACAGGGAGCGTTGAATCGAGAGGATCCTCAAACTGATTCGGGGGAGACTAATTTGAAAGGTTCTGATATACGTGAAATAGAAGATAAACTCCCGGAACCCTCACCGTTGGGGATTGAATGGGTCGGAAAAACTGGGCGCAAAGAAGACTGGATGACGACCATCACGCCGTTTGTCGTCGACGAGCCCGATGAGGAGTACGACTCAGAGCGATCACCGCTTTCGGCCGTTGTTGAGGTTCTCCATGAGATGACTGCACCCACTGTCTATCAGACTCTCTGGCAGCGCAAACCTGACTGGCGGGATGATGCTGAAATCCGAAAGATGAACCTCAAAGAGGGACGCGATACTTGGGCAGAAGACCTCATTGGTTCGTGGCTCGAGCCTGTCGATGCTGATCCTGCAGATCGAGAGCTGTCTCAAGAAACAAAAAATCGTATTCAGCGGATCGATAGCAAGCACCCACGCCGTACGTTCTCCGTCAATTCTCGAGCCGTTGCGATGGCTCATAACGATGATATTGAGATCCATACCGAACTCGAGCAGCTGAAGGCAGCACTTGATCCACTTGATGGACCGTTTTACGAACTCTACGGACGGCGTATTCGGAAGAAAGGATTCCTTTCGGGGCAGAAAGAAAAACGAGCTCAACGCCATCTCGAGCGAGTTCTCAATGGAGAAATGATCACTGGCAGCGGGAAAAAACGGACAGACTTCGTATTCAATGCAGACGAACTCGCGAACGTGGTCGTTGTCCCGAGCGCCGATGATTTGACGGTCGAAGGCTCTCGTGGAGCCCGTTCAGAACAACGCAGTCGCAATCCACTGCCACGACCGAATCCCGATTTGATGGCACAGTTCCGTGAGGGGATGGCGATCGGATATGCAGTTGATGAAAGTAGTACTATCCAACTAGAGCCGGTACGGATTCCACCAAATCTCTTAACAAGACACTACGGCAGGTTTGCATCAACTGGGGGCGGAAAGTCGAAAGCAACGATCAATGATGCGCTATCTCTCAGGGAGACGACAGGAGGGCCGGTTATTATCGTCGATCGGAAAGGCGATGGGATGTGTGCGAACTATCTTCGCTGTCATTATAAACGATTCAACGGATTGGACGACACCTATCAGTTCTGCGTTCCCGAAACCCTTCCTGCTTTCTCTTTCTTTGATATCCGTTCGACACTTGAAGCGGGGTGGAGGCGTGAGGATGCGATCCAAGACAAGGTCGATCACTTTCACGACATCATGCGGATGGTCATGGGTCGCAAACAGTACGAACAGGCGTTCGTCGCCAACGAGATTCTCAGCTACCTCATCAAGGCGCTATTTGATGAAGAATACGGTAGTGATGCCTTCGGACTCGATGATCTCTTTTCGGCTGCACTCCAGATGCAACGCGAGCGGACAATCCCCCCTGTTGCTGCCGAGAACCAAAATGTCGAGGAGTCGCTCACGCGCCACTTCGAGAAAGATAACCGTCAATTCCAGATGTCGATGGACGCCGTCGGGAACCGTCTCGATAAACTCAGAGAGGACGCGCACCTGCGACGTATCTTCAGACATGTTCCAAAACAGGGTGAGGACGGTGAATACGTCGACAACAGATTCGACTTCTGCGAGTTCCTCGACGAAGATGTCACGATATTGTTCGACTTGGGTGATGTCCGTCCGGAGGCACAGCAAGCGATCACACTCCTCCTGTTGAGCAACCTCTGGGACGCGGTGCAGGTTCGTCGACGTGACGGGAATACTGACTACGAGTACCTCACTAACCTCATCATCGAAGAGGCAGCCCCCTTTGCATCAACGAAACTCGTTTCCGAGCAGCTGCTTCCCCAAGGTCGGTCGTTTGGTCTGAGTATGGGATTGGTGATGCAGTTCCCCGGTCAGGTTCGAAATCGGAGCGAGCGTGCCTATGACGAGGTCCTCAACAACATCAAGACGAAGCTCATCGGGAACATCTCCGTCGAGGGTGACCTCGCCGAGTCACTGGCCCACGAAGACCTGAGTCCGACCGACATTCGGAATCGAATCAACACGCTCCCCACCGGGGAGTGGATCGCGCAACTCCCGAGCCCGTCATTCGGGGAGACGGGTCCAGCTCCATTCTCGGTGAAGCCGCTCCCAATAGCACCTGGCCATCCAGAAAGCGACACACCGCTCTCTGTCGAACAGGAGGACCACTTCCAGACCGTGGCACTCCCTCGGTTGTCGAAGCGAACACAGGCCCAATACGGGCTTGCTGAGACCACTAGCGAATCAGAGTCCGGAGTCAACGAAGGGTGGGGAAGTAGACGGAAGGATGAACGGTCGACATCCACAGACTCGGCTAGCCCTGTGGATTCGACGCAGTCGTCGTTCATTGAACAGGCAACCAGTGGTTCAGCAGCCAGCGAAGAGGGAGAGAAAGGAGCGGATACCACCAACTCATTGTTTGGAGATCCTGAGCCAACTGAGTCTGAAGAGCCAGTCGGTGAAGAGGAGGAGAAAACTGTTGACGAGAACGGGTCGTCGCCAGTACAGGCAGGTGGTGTAACCGTCTCAGATGACGAGCTCCGACGGCGCGGGCTCACTTACGATGACGTCCAATTTCTGACTCGCATCCTTAACTTGATGAATGGTGACGCTCCGGACCACACACTCCTAGATTCGATGAGTGCGTTCAAGGACGACTTTGACAACCTGAACGTGCAACGGCTCGTCGAGCAAGACCTGCTGGAGGACGGACGAGCGTGCGGTCGGAAGTACTACACCGTTCTTCCGGCAGGGCGTGAACTGCTCGGCCAGAAGCTCAAGGTCGGCCCTGGTCAGGGAGATATCGGTGAGAAGACGCCGCACAAGGTCGGTGTGAAGCTGCTCGAACTATGGTTAGACTCCCTTGAGGATGTCGTGCGGGTCGAACGCTACTACAAGTACGATGAGGAGACAGTGTTCGACGTCGCTGGCTTCGATGCCGATGGGGAACTCGTGTGGGTCGGGGAAGCTGAACTCGCGAGTAACAACAAACACGCACCGGTCGACGACTACGACAAGCAGAGTTCGGTGGATGCAAACGCTGTCTGGGCGTTCAACAGACGTGAGACAGCCGTCGAGGTGCTGGACTGTCTCTCTGAGGCTGACCGAATAGAGAGCAGTGTGAGCGGGCGTGCAGCCCGGTCGTTCTCAGACATTCGAGAGGCCGTTGAATCGTTCGATGCAGCTGGGCTGACGACGATTCGGAGCTTCAACAAACTCGACCAAGAGTTGAATCCATGAGTTGGCGACAGGCGACCCGCGAGGAGATTTACAGGTACTACGCCGAGGAATTCCCCTCATACCTTGACGAACTCCCGTCGTTCATCACAGCGAAGGGACCGAAACAGTACGCACTCGCGTTTCGGGAACCCCACCCGGTACGGAAAGATGGAGTCCCAGACAAGGACTTCATTCGGCGAGATACGTGGCAGACAAACGTCTCTGGTGAACGGACGTCGGCGGCGTTCCAGGACTTCGACGACGTCCTCGAATTCATCCGCCATCCAGCACGGGATGATCCACTTGGTCGGAGTAACTTCGCGCTCGCAGATCCCGACCTGCTTGACAAACCAGACCCGTGTCCTGGTGCAGTCTACTACGCGCTGGATCACTGGGAGCGGCCCTGGGTCCTCCTTGTCGACATCGACGCGAAAGATATCGCCAGGTACCGAGCAACGGATACAGTCTCGGAGGACGTCGACAGCCGGGACGACGATGCACTCCTCAATGCCGCAGGAATCCTCGACGCTGCTCCCGAGAGGTATCCGTATGCCTTTGAGGATATTGAACGGGCTATCGAGTACGGCTTCGAGCTTCGAGAGATCTTCGAGGACGATTTTAACGCCGAGGAGACGATGGTGGTGTACAGCGGCCAGGGCGTTCATGTCTATCTCCTCGATACTGACCCTGCCCATCGGTACGATGCCAAGAGTCGAGAAGTGCTGAACGACCTTCTGCAAGACACCTACGAGATTCCCATCGACCCAGTGGTTACGGCGGACCGTCGGCGAGTCGCCCGACTCCCCTACTCGTTGCACGCTGACGTCTGCAGTATCGTCACACCAATTGAAAGCCCGAACTTCGACGTTCGATCTGCAACACCGAAGATGCTCCAGTCATGAGTCAATCGACGCCTGTCGAAGACGAACGTACCGCCTATCGCGTTGCGACGCTCCCGCTCGAATACGGCACGACCCGCATCAACCAGCTGTTCACGCGTGGATACAATCGCTACATCGTCGACGGCGAAGATCAACCCGAAGATCTGTTGAACGACCTCGAGCGGTTCGGAACAGCGGCGTTCAAAGAAGACGTCAGGGCCAATGCCGCTGAGGAGCCCTTCGTTGACGAACCGGGAACACTCACTGTGCTCGCGACATTGAGCGCGATCTGTGTGAAGGCACACCCGAAGTTCGAGCACGCTCCGCCGCAGAAGGTGCAGGTCCTCTACGATATTCGCGATCTCTACGTCAACAACCTCGCATCCCTCCTTCGAGAATTCGGTGACGGGAGTCTCCAACAGGATATTGCAGAGGTGCTGTACGCGAAAGCCCCCGGAGAGGACGGACCGCACCCCGGTCGCGTTTGTACAGGAATCAAAGAGCTGCCCGAATTCGGGGATGGATTGTATCTCGAAATCCCGATGGCTGCAGCATCAAGAGACTGCCTCGTCTACACAGACACCGAAACAGGAGAGGCCGGAAACCTACTTACTCGCGTCAAGAACAACCGTCTCTACGTGCCGGTCGGTGATTTCGACACGAAGTATCACGAGTACGCCAGACGTGCGTTCAAGAAACTTCTGCGAGTCCAAGAGGAGAACCTCTCCGTAGACCAACTGACGTGGCTGACCGCGAATGAGTCGGCCATCACGGAGCGGATCGACCGCTTCCTCGAGACAGGACACCACGAACGCATCTGGCGAGACTGGGATTCTGGAGAACGGACCATCCGTGTGCTTCGAGATGCAATTCGAGACGCTCCAGATGAAGTCATCATGCTGGGGGAGTTCTACTCCGCGAAGGAGCTATTTGAAGCAGTAGAGGCGTACGACCCGGAAGCGAGCTGGAAGCAAGATGTGTGTAATCGTATCTCAAGTCCCCGGAGCTTGGGGAATCTTCTCGCTTCCCAGCGCGACCACCGGAGCTTGACTATTCGGCAACCGAAAAATACGAACCACTATCGAATCCAGGAGTCGTCGCATGGCGTCCAGCCCATCACCGTCGAATCAATCGAGGACCTGTTTGAACTCCCCTGTATGGCGAACATGGCCGAACGTCTCCACGATAAGAAACCAGTCCGAAAGGATCTGTACAACTTCGCCCGGATGGTCATGTGGCTGCCACAGTACCGGGACAGCGACCTCGAGACGATTGTCGCAGACCTCAAGGACGTCTTCTCCCGGTGGCCGTGGTATGATGAGCAGGTAACCGACTACCAGATTCGCTACGAGTTCTCGAACACGATTGGAGGTGACACCCCACTTCCGATGAACTGCGACAACGATGATGTGCAGCGGTACTGCATCGGACAGGATGAGTGTCCATACTCAATCTGGGGAAGTCTTCCCTTCCCGAATGAGATGTACGATCAGCTGGACGAGGCCGGATCCACAGGAGAAGAATTCTAGCTCTGCTGGAAACCATTCGCGAGGGGCTAGACCGTTTCCAAAGAGTGCCCAATCTTGAAATCACAATCAGATGTTCGATTGTCAGGTCTCATACCATTATCCAGAGAGTGGTGTATATGTGGTGCTGAAATCTCGTCATTCACTTTACAGGGCTTGTATCGCCCGTTTTGGACGGTATAGAGTAACTGCAAGAAGTAACACCACATAACTCACTATTTACCGTCAGTCAGTTACGGTCAGTCTCAATTACGAGGAGAATCCGATTCGCTCGAAATCGTCGGTTTCACGCCCTCGTCAGGCACAATTCCTTCCAATTGCGTATTCTACAATTCGTCAAGGACATCAATAACGACTGAGAACTGCCCGACGGCCTTCTTCTCAAATTTGAGCCAGTCATATTACACTCAGCACCTCCAAAACTGTCCAAAGAAAGGCTAGGGCACAACGTTGCAAACGCCACTGGCTCTCTCAGGCCGAGGGGCCGCTCCAGACGTTGTGGACTCCAATACGTGTCAGATTCAGAGCATAGATCGAGGGAGTGAGTTCTGGAGGTGTCTATCACCCCACTAGGGGTGGAGGGGAACATCACATGCCCTCCGAGAGACGATGGTTTTGGAACGCACGACCCAGACACAGACGACGCATCGAGAATTAGCTAATTCGGATGATGAAGTCCCGTGGGCCGACCTTGAGGTGACGGTTCCGAACGACCGTGATCACGTGTCGATCCTCGCACTCGTTGAGTGTGCCCTGGTTGAACTCACGCATGAGGACGCCGGAGCGGTATTCGTTGAGCAGGGAGTGGGCCGGATGAAGCGCCCCCAGTACGTCGCTGTCGACGACGTCGGCGAGCAGTTCCAGAAGCGGCACATCGACGAGCGGCTAGGCTGGCATGAGACAGCAGTCTCCCGACAGACTGTACGAGACGAGCTTATTACCCAGCTCACTCGGTCGCCCCCTTCGCCTACCGAGCACTCACGAGAAGCAGTAGCCAGTGAGCCACTCACGTTCATCGTGAAACCGGTTCGAGAACTTCAATCGTAGGAGACCGCATAGTTAACCAACATACGAGAACAGCCCCATGATACCGTTGGTTAATACTATTGCCTGACCCCTTCGATCCATCCTCTGTATTTCGGAGAGATTGCACTACCTCAAGAGGCCCCCACCGTCAGCGAGTAGCAGCTGTAACCTACTATCGTGATCGTACTCCTGTTTCAAATTAGTGGCTCTGTTGAAATCCTTCAAAACGGATACGAGCTGCGTGCTGAATACAGGGCGCGTCTCTTGCAGAGAGGTGTTTCAAAGACCTACTGCTTGGTGTGGTCACTAGAGTACCAATACTCTGCGCCAGCAATGATTACAAAATAACCCTTCCTCCAGTGATTGTACGGAATATCCAAAACTCATTTTGTATTCCTTCATAATATCTATCAGCACCCACTCTTTTTTATTGTTAGACGTAAAATCAGTTCACATGCTTGAGAAGGCCCTATCCGCGTTGGCAAACAAGTATCGGCGACGTCTATTAGTGGCCTTGGTAGAGCATAATCCACGGGATGACGTTTCCGTTCTAGAAGGAGTTCACACCGGCGAAAAAGGACGTGAGCGTTTGAAAGCCGAAATGTATCATATCCACCTTCCAAAGTTAGAGGAGTCTGGGCTTATTCAGTGGGATGGTGAGACACTCACTGTTTCGAGGGGACCTCAGTTCGAGCAAGTTCGCCCAGTGCTTGAATCGATAGATACGCATTCAGACCCGGAGACAGACGGCTGGAATTGAGGTTCTCCTGTGGCTTTTCTCGTCTCACATTATCGGTACGATCTTCGGCCTCAGTATGGGATCTGCACGTAACTTGGAGAGGAGAATACTACATTATAATTTATGATTATTAGGTAACTTTCACACCAATATATGTTGTTACAGAAATGGGAACTTTACATGGGAGAGGCTAAGCCGAAACCTCAGGGGGAAGATGTGATGTTTGAGATTTTGGACAAAGTTTCTGAGGATGAAGATTGTGATGTGCTAGAATTACCGCCATTACATGAAAGTATAGATCTTGAGGCGCTTGATTCACTCGCTGTATCCTATGAAATTCAGTTCGAATACGTCGGGTATGATGTAACCGTAAAAAACGGCACAGTCACTGTTAGCCAGTAGACACTGGTCATATTCGGGACATCTCAAGAGGCATGAAATAGACGCCGCTACGGGCTATTAATCCTCTATATTCAATATATCGGCTCTGTTGAAATCCTTTAGTCCTCGACGATAGGACGGAGTGCATCCAGAATGATCCCCGCTTCCAGAGATGACAGTTCTTGTTCGCGAGCCATAATCTGGTGTGTAACTGTCCCGTCCACGTACTCATACGCGTACTCAAGTGCGACAGCGAGGCCGTCCAGCCCGTGCCGATCGATGTACGTATCGATGTCGTCGTCACGTCGGCGACGGGCAATTGCCTCGACTAGCCCCGACGTAATCCGACGCTCGGCATCGCCTTCAACCAGCTGAAGATCGATCTCGTGGCCAACGTACTCCGCTGGTCGGCCGTCATTCGATTGCTCGATGAAGCCTGCGGCTTCGAGGTCGTTGACGTACTCGTACACTGTTCGTTCCGGGAGATCAAGCGTCTCGACAATATCCTGAATCGTCGTTTTCGCGTGATGATTGATATAGGTGTATATCCACGCTTTACGTGAGTTTCCAAGGAGTTCAAACACTTCACCACCAGTGTCAAGTGGGGTCTCCCAGTTTGCTTCTCTCGTCGCCATCTCTAATAGCGAATTGCACGCAAACTGCAATAAGCTTTGTTGAGACGAAACTGTCACGAATAGCTACATTCGCTGAGAGCTACCATCTCTATCGAGGATTCTCTCCGTACAGGATGGAGAACCGTACACAGACCAGCCCATTCGCTCTTTCGCGGTGGGTTTGTTGTCCCCTGAAGGGTGAGGGGACCTGCTTGAAGCGGTCCTCTCGACTGTTCGGTGATTCAAATGGCGATTAGAGATATCTACGAGACGACGTTCGACGAGGACGTACAGAGTGGACCGACCAACGAGTGCCCCGAGTGCAGTGGCGCAGTACGGCCGGGCGGGACCGAGACCGTGTGCAAGTCGTGTGGATTGGTGATCGACGAGCAACGGATCGACCCAGGCCCGGAGTGGCGGCCGTTCGAGGACGACCAGCGAAAGCGCACTGGGGCACCGCTCACAGTAGCACGGCACGATCGAGGGCTCTCGACGGAAATTGGCCGTGTGAGTGACAGTACGGAGACACACTCACCAAGACGGCGCCGACAGCTCCACCGACTTCGACGTGAGCACAAGCGGGCGAAGTGGCGCTCGAAAGCGGAACGCAACCTCGGCCACGGACTCGGTGAGGTTCGTCGCGTGACGAGCGCGCTGGACCTTCCCGAACCTGTCCGCGATCGTGCGTGTGTCATCTTCAGGCGGGCACACGCAGGAGATCTCGCCGTTGGCCGGTCGATCGACGGGATTGCGGCAGCCAGCGTGTACGCTGGCGCCAGATGTCTTCAGCAACCGGTTACACTCGACACAGTGGGCTGTGTCGCTCGAGTCGCACAGGACCGGATTGCGAGTTCCTACCGGACGCTGAACACAGAACTCGACCTCCCGACGAAGCCGATGGAGCCCAAGTCATACGTCCCTCAACTCGTGTCCGAGCTAGAGGCGTCCGCAGAAGTGCGTCGACGCGCCAAGCGCCTTGCGGAGGCAGCCGAATCAGCTGGGATCACGATCGGCAGTAATCCGGTCGGCTTCGCCGGGGCGTGTCTCTACCTGGCGGCGTGTGAGGAGGGCCAGCCCCCGACACAAGCCGAGGTTGCGGACTCGGCAGACGTCTCGACGACCACGCTTCGATCCCATCGAGACGCGCTGCGGGAGGATCTTTGAGCGGGATACAATGAATCCACTCAAGCAACTTTCCTATACTGATCGTGTCGCAAAGCGCGCCCAGTACGAGGCCTACGAGTTTGAGCTTGTCTCGGATGGCGTCCGAGTGCGCAACTGTAGCCACGCCGATCCAGCAGCTCACGAGTACGTGGTAACCGTCGAGAACGGCGTGCCGGTCGCCTGTGAGTGCCCCGCGGATGAACATTATGAGGGCGCTTGCAAACATCGGGTCGCGGTCGCGATTCGACAGCCGATCGTCGATGCGGCTGCGGAGCGACAGGTCCGGGCTGACGGTGGCGAAGTCTCTCTCGAGAGCGAGACGGAGAGTGACTCAGGTAGGCCAGGTCAGTGTCAGTGTTCGGACGATCCCGAACGAATTCCCTGCTGGGAGTGTGTGCGGACTGGACGGCGGAGTCTGTAAGTCAGTACCAACGAATCCCCTCGTACTGTGATTTCGCCATGTGAGAAACGATTAACCTGCAGCATGAAAAAGTAGAATGCGTGACTGACGATCTCGAGTATCCCTCTGTCGAACTTATTCTCGATCTCCACAGACAGATTGTAGCAGAAGGCAACACTACAGAGCCAGGCGTTCGATCAGAGGATTCGATTGCTTCTGTGTTGCAGTATATCTCGGAGGGCTTCTTTGGAGAGGTGCCTGTGACGATCCATGACAAAGCGGTCCATCTGATGCGCTTGCTCGTTGCAGAGCATCCATTCGTCGACGGGAACAAGCGAACAGCACTCCGGACGGTGGTCGTCTTCTACATGATCAACGGGTACACGTTCAACTACGGCGATGAAATCCGTGCCCTCTTACACCGCTTCGCAACCGACGAAGCAGCAGTCGACGCAGATACTGCAGTCATCTACTTCCGAGCCTGTGCTCGTCGTAACTGATAAATGGACACACAGAGTATCTTCAACAGAACAATGGCGTCCAGCACCGATTCCTCGGCAGCGATTGACGATGAGGTCCGCCAGCTCTACGAGCGCTATCAGGCGGCCGAGAGCGACGCCGAGCGCCGCGAGATCGCCCTCGAGATGGGGACACTCGACGGACGCCGCCACGCAGAGATCTATGCAGCACTCGAAGACGAGTGAGTCAAAGGGTTCTCAGCGCCTCCTTAGCTATCCACGACTGCATTGCTACCCAGCGACGACGCCTCGTGGTCAACCGACCATCACGGCGTACTGACGCTTGTCCTCGAGGAGCATCTCGTGGACGGGTAACGCTTGGCCGCGTGAGGCTCACATCGTACACACGAAAACGGCTAAGTGCGTTGGCTCACAATGTACACATCATGAGCACCGATAAGAAGCGCGTGCAGTTTCGGGCCCCCAATCGGCTCATCGATCGGGCCGACGCACTTGCCGCAGTCCTCGGGGAAGACCGAACAGACGTCCTCGTGACCGCGCTTCGGGAGTACCTCCAAGACGCCGCTCACGACGGCGCACTCACCCAAGAGATCGCCGCCGCCTATTACGACGACGAGATCACCTTCGATCAACTCAAAGCACTCGTCGGCGCCGAGGAGGCGGCAAACCTCCGAGTGTTGAAACAGCAGTTGGACGAGGACTTCATCGACGAGGTTGCTGACGCATAGATGCCGACACTCGTTGCCGATGCCTCCGCCCTCGTGAGTCTCGGAATCGTTGCTGACGACGACCCCGATCCACTCGCGCTCTGTCTTGCCCAATACGAAGTCGTCGTGCCAACGGTGGTCTTCGAGGAACTCCAAGAGATCGCCTCCTACGATGACGTCCATGGACACGCCGCGTCCGCCGTACTCGACCAAGCAGAGTCATTCACGACACAGTCGGTCGACCTCGATGCCGAGTTCCCCCTCGATGACGGTGAAAACGCGGCGGTCACGCTCGCGAACGATCTCGATGCTGCGCTCTTCCTCTGTGACGAGTTCAACCAACTTGGCTTGATCCACGCCTCACTCGCTGATACCCGGCTCGTCACGACACCGACGCTGCTCTCGGTTCTCGTTCGAACTGAGCACCTATCAGCTGCCGATGCGCGGCTGCTCCTCAATGAGATCAGCGACGCCCGTAGCTGGGGCGCGAACAGTTACGTGCAGCGAGCTCGCTCATTGCTCAAGGAGCCCTGACACCGTGGAGGATACTTCGAAGTGAACAAGAATGCCCGATAACGACGCTCTCTACGACGTTCGTGAACGAACCAAGAATCCCGAGCACGCATCAGTTGACGATGTAGTCGAACTTGTGCTCGAACGCGCACAGCATCCCCGGACGGAGCACCGGGACGCGCATCTCGACGAGATGATGACTACTGTCGTCGACAGGTACGGGACCGACCCCGTCCGAACCGTTATCCATCGCATCCTCATCGACCACTATCCGTTCCGGACTGCAACGCACGACCTCGAGATGCGCAACGTAGATGGCATTCGTATCGGGACGGCAGCCGGCCAGTTCCTGACAGAACTGAACGCACAAGACGACGGCTGAGATCGGTGAGAGCGATTCGTGTCTCCAAGAGCGACACCACACCCGCCCGGTTTACGGCTATTTGAGGTCGTCTGCACGACCGATGACTTCTTCCAGACCCGTACACTGGGACGCTAGAACAGCTATGGCGTCCAAAAACTACTCGGCTTAGTTAATACGGAACCGGAGGAGCGCTCCAAGGCCCCCGAATGCAGTATCGAACTGAGCACCTCGATCTGTGTCAGTCGACACAACGAGACACTCACCGCCTTGGTCGGTCGTCGCTTCCTCCAGCTCACAAATCTCCGCTGGTGGCCGTGCGTCGGAAACGAGAAGGACGTCGACTGCTCCATAGTCGAGGGCGGTTTGCGTTTCATCAGCTCCGTAGGCGACATCTCCACCCTGTCCCAGCGCCGTGAAGAATCGATCGAGGGCCTCCCGTTCCCGTCGGCGCTCAGCATCAGACAGTACGTCGTCAGCGCGCTCAACGAGCTGCGAGAGTCCCTGCTTGGTCGCGTACTCAATCGGATAGACGCCTAGTATGTGGTCCCGCAACTCGTGGTGGAGATAGTCATCCTGCTGGAACTCGTCGACGGTGACCGTCGTCCCGCCGAGGATGACGCCATCGACGGTGGGCTCATCGAGGAACGTCTGTTCGGCAGCGTCGGCGACCTGCTCGAAGAACTCGTGTTTCTGTCGGTCGCGCTCGCGTTCGAATCGCTGCACGCTCTGGCCGCCAGCACGGGATTTTCCCATCACTTGGCTCTCGAAGGTCCGGCTGGAAACGATGCGTTCGCCGGCGAGGCGACCGAGGGCGGCACGCCGAGGATGAGTATCGGAAGCAACTCAGCGTGTACTATCATGTGTTGTCTGAATGGTTCCCTGGCCGAGACGTGACTGCAGGTATCTTCTATACCGCCGAAGGGGATCGCGTTAACATCGACCCACTCACGATAGCGGACCTAGCCGCACTGATTGGTCAAGAACAGCGTTCGGAAGCCAGCGTTGTCGAGTAGTCGTACCGCAAATCCAGATATCCCCTACAGAACGTCTTCGAACATGGTTGGACTTCGTTCGGGGACAAATTCTTCGATAGCAACGGTGCCTTCAGAGTGGGGAAAACATCTGCGCTCAGCACTGATCGAGGTGAACTGAGGCTGTCTGATACTCGTCTGGAGCCATGCAAGCGTTTATACAGCAGAAGAGCCAAGATTAGGTTGACCAATGAGTCTTGATGAGGCGGTTGACGAAGCGCTCGCGGCGTACAATATGTCGCGCAGCCAAGAAGCCGAAGAAACGGGCCGAACAGTCGCCACACTCCAAGACTAACGGCACTTCTTAGTCGATGTTCCGGATCTTTTCAGCGAACTCTGCTTTCGATAGCCCTGGTGTTTCCTTCAGCTCCGGATAGCTTGCGCGTTCGACGGCCTCCTCGGCGAACTCGATCCAGAAGTCTTCGTGCTGCTCCGCATAGAGGATCTTCGCTTCACTCGGGTACATAGCCAGCTTGTATGCGGTCAAGTCGATTTCGACCGCGTGTTTCCGTTCAAGTATTCTCGCGCCGAAGCGGTACAGGTGCTTGAAGAGGACGTTATTCCGTCGAACGGTCAACAGCCGCTTCGATTCGTTGATGTACTCATTAACCCACTCCCGCCAGTCGTACGTTTCTGGATCGACTTTTATAGACGTTTCCGGCATGGAGAAGTTCGAATTCAGACGCCGGAGGTAGAACTGGAGCAGTGCGACAGCTGTCCGGTGGTTGGCGTTCGGAAGTGGGTGTTTCAGAATCAGGTTTGAGGCGAGTCGACCTGCAACGGCTGTCGCTGACCCTTCCCACGACGTCCGATCAAGCACGTCCGGCAGCGCGTCGACATCAATTTTCTTGTACGCCTCGACAGGAACACCTTCTTCTTCCTCGTTCTGAGCGATGAGGGCGCGGTAGATCTCGAGCAGACGAACGACGATGGTGCTGTTGTCCTCGCTCATCTTCGCGAGTGACTCATTCAGGTTAAAATCGATCTCACGAACAGGCCCACCGCCGACGCGGGACGTATAGACGACGTAGAATTCTTCGTCGATATCGTATTCCTGGACCTTCACTGCGATGTCGTCATCGTAACC
>LFFM01001135.1_pt1 | contig 18926 bp, 19 predicted proteins | sample 643131 | NCBI WGS metagenome assembly LFFM01 (sample SAMN03777445, study PRJNA286221) | soda lake metagenome | biome: soda lake; feature: Kulunda steppe; material: water; isolation source: sample Tc-Br brine of Tanatar trona crystallizer | place: Russia: Kulunda steppe | collected 2011-07
GGGATGGGCTCCGCTGCGGAGCCCATCCCTGAGAATCGTATCCGATGTCTGCTGCCTGTTCATATCGCGTCCGTTGAACGCTTCCTACGAGAGAGTACCGAAATCAGCCCGGGCTAAACACATACCTTTCCAGTAACCGGGTGGGTTGGGCCTGTCCGTGACCTTGTTGTTAGTAGGGTCTCGGTATTTTGAGAGGACAGCGAAATACGCTTTCCACGGCTCCCAGTTCTTCTGGACGAGTTGCTGGGGTGTGCTGGAACTGAGCCGCTGGATATATTGTTGGCGGTATTGCTCTTGAGTGACAGCGTGTTTCACCGTGGACTTCAATTCGCTGACTGGGACACGATAATCCGCGTCGTTTTGCGTATTGAGGAGTGTTTGTCGGCGGTCGTAGTTAACCTGGTTGTTGCAGGCTGCTGACGCGTCAAGGAGTTCGAGGAGGAGCAACTCGTCGCGGTCCGAGAGCGGTCTCACCTCGAACGTATCACAACGCGTCATCTATCGCTTACTATGTGGTAAACGGATATGAAGGTTCCGGTTATCGACGAGGAAAACGAATAACACGGCTTGCACCGTACATATCCGCAATGACTGACCAAGGACGGAAGAGTAGCGGTGAGTTTGAATCCAAAGTCACGGATGAGGACGTACTTGCGGTGTTAGAAGACGCTGAGACACCCGTGTTAACGGCGGGTCTTGTGGCTGAGGAGTTGCCTGTGACATCGAAAGCTGTGTATTATCGGTTGCGGAACTTGCATGACGAGGGGCGTGTTGGTCAGTTGGAGGTTGGCGCTCGGGCTGTTGTGTGGTGGAGTACCGACGAGTCGGAGTAACGTGGGAATCACGGCCTGAGTGATTCACGTGGTTTGAATAACTTTGCCTATCGCTTGGACCCACGACTAAAGTCGTGGGCTTCCACTGATACTGTGTCACCTCCGGACCCCACCACATTCAGTTGCTGGGGCTAGATAGTTCCACTCTCGGATGGCAACTGTTGCTCAAATAACTTGACATTTTGCACTGTCAATATGTCACTTCGACTGGGAGCACGAACAAATTGCAATATACGTCCATAGAAATAATTTCCCAAGTAGGTGAGCTATTTGTGCAACTTTATTGTAGACTGCTTGGTTGGACCCCAGCTCAATAACGATGGACTCCCCGCTGGTCCGCTTGGATTGGGCCACGCTCGCAGTGGCTACTCCAGCCAGTACTATCATGCACATACTGTTCCATCTGCTTCCGGGCCGAACAGCATTGAGTTGCTGAATATTGTTTGCTCCTCATCAGGAGGCAAGATGACTTCGTCGGCATTGAGCGTGAGATCGCTCTCTGTATCAAGGATCTCCGACTCCTCCTGATCTTCCGATGTCGGACGCGGGACGTTCCCTGAAAAGGTTAGTCTCTGTAACGCTTCGGGACCTGTACCAGTATTCTCAACCTGAATCAGCACCTCACGTTCAGCTCTGCGGTCGCTGAACGTCTCATACATCTCCTCAGGATAGTTCAGACCGAGTCTCAAGTCCGTAATCGCAACATCTGGCTCGATCTCGATCGACATCGACGAGTACACGTTTTCGTCGTTGGTCAGGCCGATAATCTCGTACTCCCCCGGTCGATAGTTCGATCCCAGCGAGAATGTCTGTCGGGTAACACCCGCCGGGATGCCTTGAGCGACGAACTGCTCCCCGTTGGGTTCGATAATCGAGAGTTGCTCAAGCGGATGGTCGTCGACGAGTTCGACCACCAACTCGGTCCCCACAACGGCGATGGTCTCGAATCCGGCAGCACTGGGATCAGACCCATTGTCATTGTTGCCGGAAGTACAGCCGCTCAGACCGGCAATCGTTGTAGCAGCGATACCTCCAAGCAGTGCGCGTCGGGAAAGTGGTGTGTTCTGTGTCATGGGTAGTTATCTTCCGGTATCTGTAGGAACGATCCGAGTCACAGCCCGGCGTAGAGAGCAACCAAGAACGGGATGAACAGCCACAGGATATCGATGATGATCGAGAGCCAGCCAGCGGCCGTCGACAGCGGATGCCAGCCAACACTGGTCCGGTCACCCAGATACGCCGGGTCGTGTGTTCGCCAGGAGCCTGGATGATACTGGACGGTGACGCCGCCGGGCTCGTCCAGCGTCACGACAGCCATCCCGGACGAGTTCGTCTTGACGCGTTTGTCGCCAACGGTGACATAGCCATCTCGCGAGGAGCCACCGATCGGTCGGATCCGTGGATCCTCCTCGTGGGGATATTCGAGGACGATCGGCTCCCCGGTTGATTCCTCGCGAAGCTCAACTCGCACCGTCGCCGTCGACTCTGACTCCTCGATGACCTCCGCCGTCAGGTAACTTCGACGTACCTCACGGTGTTGCCCGTCGTCTGGCTCAACGAGCTCAGCGGTTTCCCCACGGACAACGCCGTGGACGGTGAGCTCGTCGACGTCGGGGTCGTCATATCCAACGGCGAGTCCGTACGATCGCGTGTACGATTCCTCGACGATCCCGATGTTGACGTTCTCGTGCAACGTGGGCACCGGCGAACTACTCTCAATCCCCCAGACTTCCTCGATCTCTGGACCGTATCGAATCGGCTCGGCACGCGGACCGACAGCTGAGGGAAACGCATGAACCTGCACCGGACGGGCATCCGAATAGGTGGTCTCCGTTGCTGTTCGGTTGGAGTGAGCCAGATAGTCCCAGCCCGTATCACGGGCAGTGTAATAACGCCATACGCCCCTCACGTGTGCATCCCCGTCCTCGCTGAACTGATAGCTATCCCACGGCTGGGACTGATAAATTGCGACGCCGTCGTCTTCATCCGGGTAGTCCGCGTGATACAGTTCGGCGGTCAGATCGTACACTTCGACGTCGAGATCTTGTGAGACCGTTACCTCATCCGCAGTTCGAGTAGTGTACGTCTCGTTGATACCCGTCAGCGTAACCTCCTGTTCGAGCTCTGCCTCGATATCTGCCTCCACTGTAAGCGTCGTTGACCCACTGCCGTCCAGGGTGTACTCCATTACTGGCGTATGTTGACCGATGTTCCAGTACACCCGTTCGTCGTCCTGCAGGAGTCGGACTCTGTCGATATCGTGATCGACGACCGACCACTCAATCTCACGACCCGGCTCAGACTCGTCACGAGGGGCTTCGACTCGATAGTCAACGAACGCTCGCAACTGCCCCTCAGGCGCGACGTAGTGGGGCGTTGAGTCGGTGTCTCTGTGGATAACCGTCGACGGCTGTACCGAGTAGATGGTTGCATGCGCGTCTTTGATGAACGTCGAATTGGTTCGTTCTGCGGCGTCGGGATAGACCGCAGTCTCGCCGTCACCCGGCTCCAGAGACATGAAATCATGTGCGGTCCACCTGGCAGCGGTGTCCGGTGGCTTCTTGAACGTGATATCGGCACACCGACCCAGCGATTGCATGGCAGTCTCGTTCGTACTCGAATCCACAGTGCAGTCTTCGGGTGCTTTCGACCAGAGCGTCGCCGTTTCGTTTTCCGAAAGGTCGTTTCCGGCTCCTGTCGGTAACGGTGGCGGATCAGCAGCAGCGATGCTTCCGATCCCGCCAATCGTCCCCGCAACGATCACCACACAGAGTAGCAGTCTGTACATCGGAGGGTTTCGGTTGCGTCACCAGGGTACCAGATCAACACACTCGGCCAGCGGCAGGCCCATAACCGATCCTGCAACGGTGTATAGTGGGCCAAGTACGAGCAGAATGATTGCCGATTTGAGTGCCGTGCGCTTGTGGCGCTTGAACCCCTTCCGCTGTTCCGGGTTCATCGTAAACATCTCGGCCAGGGAATCTGCTTGCCAGACCACCACCAGCCCCATGATTCCCAGCCCAGTCGTGAGCTGGAAAAAGCCCGAAATCATGGATGGAAGCTGGTCTGCTTCACAGACGACGCCGTCCTGAGCTAGGGCGGGCTGTACAGCGATGATACTGAGGAGGAGGAGTGATGTGAGACAACGACTGATCCAGCGTGAATTCCGCCCACTGTGAGTTACCATCTTATTTTTCTCCTTGTTCGAGTGATTACCATTCCTTTCCGACGTACGGCTTTCCATAGCCAGGTAGTCTATATCAAAAGAATTATCGAGGGAATATAAATTATTCCATTTTGATTAGCCATAAGAATAGCCATACCAAGATGGAATCAACCATTGATAAAGCTACCATATTTTATATAATTGGTTTCCGTCAGCACAAATATATGAGCCGTGGGTATCATTCCAATATAATTATTGGCAAATGGTAGATTTCTATTTCTTGTTTTAGGAAACACTTTTAGCTGTCGTGCTCAGATAAGCTGAATCCATGCGAAGGATCGAAGCCAATTGTCGGCAGTGTGTGCTTCGGCGTTGCCAGAAAGTTTGAGAATCTGGTATTTCGTCATTTTATTGGTTGAATTACACGTTCGACGCTGTTCCGATTTCCATAGCATTCGAATCTAGAATCGAGGCTGCGGCGGCGACAAGCTTCTTTCAGTGAGTGCAAGCCATCAATGAGAAACACGGCGTCGACAACATTGCGTTTCTCACGGAATTCAACAAACAACTCGTTAGCGGTTACCTTGTTTGTTCTCGATTTAAGCGTTATATGCAGTAATTCTTTCGTCTCGGGACCGATAGCAGCATACAGCGAATACTTTCATTATTGAGTTAGATCACCGTCTCGTCAACCGCGACGTCATTCAGGCTCCGATCAGATCCGGCTGTAGACCTGCCTTGTAAACCCAGTTGTGAACGGTAGATCGAGCTCGCTTGGCACCAAAAATACCAAGAAAAAATACTGTGCTTAAGGGTTATAATTCAGCCAGATGGAGTTGAATACCAACCTTGATCAGCAATCGCGGTGTCGCTTCACGCTCCACAAAACATAATTCGATCTGGCCGATACTACCCTTAAGGCGTGTGTTTTCGGGCATGAATCACTCAGAAAACACACCCCCTCACTATTCATCCTTATTTGCACACCGCCAATGAAGCATTGCATTCTTGAACAATCACTCCTCCAAAATTTCGGGTGAAAAACGATATTGACAATGCTGTGTTTCTCGTCAATAGCACAACACCACTCCAAATAACTTATCACTATACCCACTATATTTTAGCTATAAAATCGCGGTAGTAAAGTAATATACTTATTTTACGCTGTAATCAGGTAGCGTATCATCCTGCATCGAGGCGGTGCGGCCGCCGTCAACCAGCAGGTTCGCGCCGGTGACGAATGCTGCGTCGTCGCTGGCTAGGAAGGTGGCAACGCCGGCGATATCCTCTGGTGTGCCAATGCGGCCGACCGGATGAATGGCCTCGACCTCCTCGATACGGCCCTCAGAGAGTTCCTCTCGAGTCCGTTCGACCTCGATCCAACCGGGACTGATCGTGTTGACTCTGATCGCCGGGCCGAGATCGAGCGCCATCGCGCGAGTCATCCCGTTTATTCCCGCTTTGACAGCGTTGTAGGGAAAGTGACTTGGCATCGTCAACTGGGCGTGGTTCGAGGACATGTTCAGAATAACGCCGCCCTCCATGTGCTTGACAGCCTCCTTCGCACAAAGCCAGTAGGCCCGAAAATCGGTTTCAAGGACGAACTCCCAGTCTTCCATCGTAGCCTCGGTGACGCTCGTTTCGGTCTGGACTCCGGCATTGTTCACCAGCACGTCGATGCCGCCATACTCCTCCGCGGTGGCTTGCATCAGTGCGGCGATATCCTCCGGTTCCCGCATATCAGCCTGGACGAAGACTGCTTCGTCACCTTCCTCACAGATTGAGGATACAACATCCTTGCCGACCGCCGTAGAGCGACCGGTAACCACGACGGATGCACCTTCGGCCGCAAACCGTTTGGCGACACCCCGGCCGATCCCACGAGTCGATCCAGTAACGACGACTGTCGATTCCGCGAACCGGCCGGGGACTGGTGGCTCGCCCGGCATGGTTACCACTCGGCAACGCTGCCGTCTTCGTGTTTCCAGATGGGATTATGCCAGTTAACCTCCTGTTCGGCGCGCTTGCGAACAGTCTTTTCGTCGATCTCGATACCGAGGCCGGGATCGGTCGGGAGGTCGACGTAGCCCTCGTGATACTCGAAGACGTCCGGGTCGGCGAGATAATCCAGCACGTCGCTCGTTTCGTTATAATGGATGTCGAGGCTCTGTTCCTGAATGAGCGTGTTCGGCGTGCAGGCGTCGACCTGGAGACAGGACGCGAGGGCGATCGGGCCAAGCGGGCAGTGCGGTGCAATCGCCACGTCGTAGGCCTCGGCCATACTGGCGATCTTGTTCACCTCGGTGATCCCCCCGGCATGTGAGAGATCTGGCTGGATCAGATCGACGACGCCCTGCTCGAACAGCTCCTTGTAGTCCCAGCGCGAGTACATTCGTTCGCCCGTCGCAATCGGCGTTGTCGTATGCTGGGCGATCTGGGGGAGGGCATCGTTATGCTCGGGAAGGACGGGCTCTTCGACGAACATCGGCTCGTAGGGTTCTAGCGCCTCGACGAGGCGTTTGGCCATCGATTTCGAGACACGGCCGTGGAAGTCAACGCCGATATCAACGTCGTCACCGACGGCATCGCGAACTTCCGCGATCCTGTCGCGTGCGGAGTCGATGGCCGCGGGCGTGTCGATCCGACGCATTTCGGGGGTGGCGTTCATCTTGAGCGCCGTAAACCCTGAGTCGACCTTCTCGGCAGCCGCCTGCCCCACGTCAGCGGGGCGATCTCCGCCGATCCACTGATAGACGCGGATCCGGTCGGCAGTCGCCCCGCCGAGCAGTTCGTGGACGGGCGCGTCGAAGCGCTTGCCCTTGATATCCCACAGGGCCTGATCGATGCCTGCGATTGCGCTCATCAGGATCGGTCCGCCGCGGTAGAAGCCGCCGCGATAGAGCCGTTGCCAGTGGTGTTCGATCCGGCCCGGGTCTTCCCCGAGCAGATAGTTGTCCATCAGTTCTTCGACCGCGCCGCGGACGGTCTTCGCGCGGCCTTCGACGACCGGTTCGCCCCAGCCGACGGTCCCGTCGCTCGTCGTGATCTTGAGGAAGAGCCAGCGCGGGGGCACCTCGAACAGTTCGTAGTCGACTATCTCGATCGTTTCGTTTTCAACTTCACTCATTGTCATTCGATTTTGTGTCTTAGATAATAAAACGGCGGTACGTGCTTGGCCGTGGAATCAGGGGTTTACATCCCCTTCCCACCGGTGTTCGACAGCCCTTCGACGAGCCAGCTGTGAACTGCAGCGAACAGGAGTACAACCGGTACTGCGGTCACGACAGCGGCGGCGGTCACCGCTCCCCAGTCGACCTGTTGTGCCGTCTGGAACAGCTGCAGTCCAAGCGGCAGCGTCCGCGTGCCGGTCGACTGTGAGAGGATCGACACGAACAGATAGTCGTTCCACGAGCCGACGAAGGCGTAGAAGCCGGCAACAGCGATTCCGGGCAACGAGAGTGGAACGATAATCCGGTACATGATCTGGAGATAGCCACAGCCGTCCATTTTGGCGGCCTCATCCAGAGCTTCGGGGATCGCGTCGAAGTAGCCTTTGAGGAGCCAGACGACGAACGGCAACACACCAACAGAGTGGGCAAAGACTAGTCCGATGCGAGTGTCGACCAACCCCAACCTGAACATCACGGTAAAGAAGGGAATCAACACCAGTACGAGCGGAAGCATCTGGCTCGAGATGAGGCCCAGAACAACGTAGTCCCGCCCTGGGTAGTCGAACCGGCTGACCGAGTACGCCGCGGGAATCCCGACGCCCAGCGTCAGCAGTGTCACCGCGACCGCGATTACGGTCGAGTTGATGAAGTACAGCCGGAAGGTCTCACTACCGATCACAGTCATATAGTTCTCGATAGTGAGATGATTCACCGGCAGCAGGTGAAGCTCTCGCGCACGAAGCATCTCGTCAGTCACGATCGAAGACCGGACCAGCCAGATGATCGGGATCAGCAAGAACGCGTAGTACAGGGCCAACATCGTGTAGACGAACGTCGCTCGACGGACAGTCATCTCGTCGTCGAGGCGTGCATCGAACTTGTTTACGAGTGTCGTCAACATCAGTCGAAGTCCTCCAATTTGACGTAAATGACGGTAAACGCCATCATGATTACTAGCATTACGACGCCGATACTGGCCGCATACCCGAGTGCGTACTGCTGGAACGCTTCCTTGTACACGAGTGTCGGCAACACTTCGGTCGTCCGGAGCGGTCCGCCGCCGGTCGAGAGCCAGACGAAGTCGAAGTTGTTGAACGTATACAGGACGTGGAGCACGATCATGATCATCGCGACGTAGGAGATGTTCGGCAGCGTGATGTAACGGAACTGCTGGACTGCCGATGCGCCATCCATCTCAGCGGCTTCGTAGAGGTCGTCAGGGATCGACTGCATTGACGCGAACAGCGCGATCGCGAAAAACGGTACGTTCTTCCAGACGTGCATCAGGATGATCAGCGGCATTGCCCACGTGGTGCTTGAGAACCAGTAGTTCGTGGGCAGACCGAACCGATCGAGTATCAGGTTCACAAACCCGTAGCCGGGCTGAACTAGCCAGTTGAAGATGATGACGATCACGATTACCGGGAGCACCCACGAGATCATCGTGATGCTCCGGAAAATCGATATCCCCGGCACCTTCTGTTTGAGTAGCAGCGCCAGTCCAAGCCCCAGCAGGAACTGCAACGCCACTGACACACCAGTCAGTACCGCGGAGTTCCACAGTGCGGTCCAGAACACCGAGTCCCGGACCAGTGCTGTATAGTTCCCGAGTCCAGTGAACGTCCGAATATCCGGACGCAGGAACGACCGGTCCTGAAAGCTCATCACGATGCCGTCGAGTATCGGATAGAAGATAACGACGAACATCAACAGGGCTGCGGGGAGTAGCAGCCCCCACCCGAGCCACGTCTCGGTAGAGAGTGACGTAAACTCCCGACGATACTTCGATAATCGTTCCATTGGTATGTTCATTTATCGCATTCAGACGGTCCGTACTTCAGCATGTTGTTCGCTACCACTCGAATTCAGCATTGGCATCCTGCTTACTCCGCCTCGGGATCAAGCGCCACGTCCTCCTCGAGCATCGCCGTTTCCAGATCTTCGGCGGCCTCGGAAGGTGTTTTGTCCTCGTAGATGACCTCCTCGATCGCGTCGTAGATCGGATCACGGATCCGTCCCCAGGCGATCGGGGCCGGAGCTACACCGTTCTCGAACGCGTCGGTGAACGGCCTGAAGTCGTCGTCATCGATCGTCGATTCAATATCCTCGTGGACCGGCGTCGCGACAGCACCGGGGTCGATCTCTGCGAGGCGTTCGATCGCTTCGGGGCTCGAGAACAAGGAGGCGACCGTTATGGCGTCGTCGATGTTGTCCGAGTGCTGGTTCACCATCAACGGCTTGACCTCCATGTAGGTCGCATCGGTCGCGTCTGCGTGTTTCGGCAGCAGAGAGATGGCCGTCCGATCGTCCAACACTTCTTCCTGCAGTTCCGTGTCACGGAACACTTCGATCCAAGGCCCACAGTGGATCATAGCGTGCTCTTCTTCGGTGTAGCCGACGTCGTTCGTCTCCCAACCGGAACCACGGTAGTCCATATCGACAGTCGGCTGATCGCCGTGGTACATCCGGTAGTAGATGTCGTCGAGCACAGCCTCAAACATACTCGCATCGGCCTGCAGCTCCCAGCCGTCACCGTCCCACTCGTAGAGGTTACCGTCGGTATGCTGGTAGACGTGGGAAAGGAACTCCTGGGTGACGCGGACCTCGCCCCGTTCCGTCGTCATGTGGTAGCCGTTCATATCGTCGTGATCCTCGTTGATCGTTCCTGCAAGCTCCATGAACTCGTCCAGATCCGACGGCGGCCCGTCCTCGTAGCCGTACTCCGCGAGCACCTCGGTGTTGTAGACGATTGCCCGTCCGTTCCCCGTGTACGGGAGTGCCCATAGTTCGTCTTGGAACCGGAACGCATCTAGGGCGCTCTCGATGAACCCATCGAAGTGCTCGATATCGTCCGTGTGATCGGTGAGCGGTTCGATAAGCTCTGCAGCAACATAATCCCCTGGGTGTTCAATCACGCCTTCGATGACGTCCGGTGTCCCCTGTCGGCCGCCTGTCAGGACGTTCTGGCGCAGATCGCTGTAGGCGTAGCCCGTCACCTCCAGTTCCTGGCCGGTTTCTTCCTCTGTGGTGTTTCGGATCCAGTCGTTGAGATTCTCGAACTGTTCACTCCCGCCTTCGACCCACCAAAAGGTCAACTGATCGTCATCGTCGCCGAGACATCCCGCCAAGGATGCTGCTGTAACTGCTCCACTAGCTTTTAGGAAGTCTCGCTTACTGAGGTCTGTCATCGCTGTACTCGCCAAATGAGCAACAACCATAATAAATATTCGCATGTATTACTATGACTACATTATATTCCTTTATTGAAGTTCATTTGAGTCACGGGTGCGCGGGAACTGCTCCCCACGTCCTACGATAATTTTATAATAGTCCGCGGAAACCGTTCCGTACATGCCGAAGATTGCCTTCATTGGAGCGGGCAGTATGGTGTTCGCCAAAAATCTCGTCGGGGACCTACTGTCGTTCGAGGCGCTGTCGGACAGTACGATCACGCTGATGGACATCGACGAACACCGGCTCGAGCAAACGACCGAAGTTGCGGAAGCGATGGTCGAGAACAGTGGTGTCGAAGCGACGATCGAGTCGACAACGGACCGCAGAGAGGCACTTGAGGGCGCGGATTACGTGCTGAACATGATCAATGTCGGCGGCACCGAGCCATTCGAGAACGAGATCCGTATCCCCGAAAAGTACGGAGTCAAACAGTCGATCGGTGATACGCTCGGGCCCGGTGGGATCTTCCGCGGTCTCAGGACCATCCCGACGATGCTCGATCTCGCCGACGACATGGAAGAGCTGTGTCCCGACGCATTGCTGTTGAACTACACGAACCCGATGGCGATCGTTTGCTGGGCTCTGTACGAGGCGACGGAGATCGATACTGTCGGGCTCTGTCATAGTGTACCACACACAGCGGAGGCGATCGCCGAGTACACCGATGTCCCACAGGACGAACTGGACTACTGGGTTGCAGGTATCAACCACATGGCCTGGTTCCTGGAATGTGAGTGGAAGGGACAGGATGTCTACCCACTGCTCCGCGAAGCGATGACCGACCCCGAGATCTATAAGAAAGACACCGTCCGGTTCGACCTGTTGGAACACTTCGGCGCGTTTGTCACCGAGTCGAGCCACCACAACTCCGAGTACCACCCCTACTTCCGTACCGATGACGCGACGATCGAGGAACTGACCGGAACGAACTACGCCGAGCGGATGCCGACAGCGACCTATTTAGAGGGCTGGAAAGAGCGCTCCGAGGAACGTGATACTGCCCTTTCGGAGTTCGATCAAGAAGAGATCGAGATCGAACGCTCCGAGGAGTACGCCTCCCGACTGATCCACTCGCTGGAAACTGGGACGCCGCGCCGTCTCAACCTAAACGTCAGCAACGAGGATGGTGCCATTGCGAACCTCGGAAACGATGCCTGTGTCGAGGTTCCGTGCCTTGTCGATGGGTCAGGAATCAGACCGTGTTCTGTCGGTGACCTACCCCCCCAGCTGGCTGCACTCAACCGAACGAACGTCAACGTCCAGCGGATGGCGGTCAAGGGGGCACTCGACGGTGACCGGGAGGCGGTGCATCAGGCAGTCAAGCTCGATCCGCTCACTGCCGCCGAGCTAACGCTCGACGAGATCCACGAGATGACAGAAGAACTGATCGAAGCGAACGAGGCGTACATCCCCGACCTGAACTGACCGCTCGGCGCGTTTTATTTTAAGAACGACGTTCGAGCCCGTTTCGGCTATGCCTGAGCGTCGGCCGTCCGTCGGTCAGTGTCGATTGCCGCGTTTTTGACGGCATCACCCGAATTGGCCTCGAAGAGGTGGATTTCCCGTTCGGGGAACGTAATCTGTATCTCGGTGCCGGGATCGTAGTTCGGAGTTCCGTCAATGGATGCCGTGTAGGTCTCGTCGCCGATATCGATATTAACGTGTGCGACGTCGCCCAAGGGTTCGACGACGTTGACAGTTGCAGTGATCGCGTTTTGCTCGTCGCCTGTAGCGATATGGATATCTTCGGGACGGATGCCGAGGACGTATCCGGAGCCCGTTGCGTCCAGCGTCTCCGCGACTTCCGGAGAGAGAGCGTAGCTAAACTCGTCGTGGACGAGCTGTCCATCCCTGTATCGTACGTCCAGGAAATTCATGCTTGGTGACCCGATAAACCCGGCGACAAACTCGTTTGCTGGTGTGTGATAACATTCGAGTGGGGTGCCGATCTGCTGGAGTTCACCATCGTTCAGAATCGCGATCCGATCGCCCATCGTCATCGCTTCAGTCTGGTCGTGTGTAACGTAGATCGTCGTGACGCCGAAGTCGTGTTGCAGGTTCTGGAGTTCGGTCCGCATCTCCGAGCGGAGTTTGGCGTCCAGATTGGAGAGTGGCTCGTCCATGAGAAACACTTCCGGGTCCCGGACGATCGCCCGCCCGAGCGCGACTCGCTGTTGCTGTCCTCCCGATAGCTCGCCCGGTTTCTGATCGAGATTCGCTTCGATTCCTGTCATCTCGGCGACCTCCCGAACCCGCTCGTCGATCTCCTCGTCGGGCATGTCCGTCGTCATTTTCAGCCCGAAACTCATGTTCTCTCTGGCGGTCATGTGTGGATAGAGGGCGTAACTCTGGAACACCATCGCCATGTTCCGATCTTTCGGCTTGGCATCGGTCACGTCCTCACCGTCGAGGATGATTTCTCCGCTGGTCGGTCGTTCGAGCCCTGCGATACACCGGAGTGTCGTCGACTTCCCACACCCGGAGGGTCCGACAAGCACGAGGAACTCGCCGTCCTGAATGGTAAAGTTGAGATCGTCGACGGCGACGAGATCGCCGTCACCCGTGCTGAACACCTTTCTCAGATCTTGGACATCTATGCGACCCATATCTGGTCAGATCGCGTCCCTAGTTTTTAAACGTTTGGTCCCACCGCTCAACGAGGGGCTGGGCCCGCAGATCGGGGAAGAACCTCTTCGTTCAATGTGTTCACATATTGTGAACAGTCTTGAGCTGTTCCACCCTCAGTACAGTATATAATGATGAATAATTTAATTTCTCGCCGATCCGGACGTACCGAGCGAAAGTCGTTCATAGATCATGAACAAATATATCCGTGAACGCTCCGAAATCGTCGTATGGTCGCAACCGATATCCCAGCCGGAACGGCGGACAACAACAGAGCAGAAACGACTGTGACGAGTTTCCGGATCATCGAGGCGCTTAAAAGCAGGGAGTACGCCGGTGTCACCGAGTTGGCCGAGGAACTGGATCTCGCCAAAGGGACGGTCCATAAGCATCTCAATACACTCCGCGAGCTCGATTACGTAATCAAGGAAGATCACGAGTATCGGCTCAGCCTGAGTTTTCTTGGGCTCGGGACAGCTGTCCGTTCACGGTTACCGGTGTATCAGGAGGCCCAGCGACCGCTAGAAAATCTCACGGCTGCCACCGGCGAGGTGGCGAGTCTCATGATCCCCGAGCACGGATACGGGATCTACGTACAGCGGATCCACGAGGGTGACCATCCCAATGTCCACGTTAATGAGGGGGAGCGCCTGCCACTGCACGCCACGGCGGGAGGAAAAGCGATCCTCTCGTACACCCCAGCGGACGAGCGAGAGCGGATTCTCGATGTTCGGGGATTGCCCCAGCACACTGAGAACACTATTACCGACAGGGATGTCCTAATCGACGAATTGCGGATGATCCGGGACCGACGAACGTCGTACGACCGTGCGGAGTACCGCGAGAACTGGCACTGTATCGCTCAGCCAATAACGAACGAGGATAACCGTGCCATTGCGGCAGTTACCGTCTCGGGCCCGGCTGAACGAATGGAACAGAAGGACTCGGCAACGGATATTGCGAGTCTCGTCGGTAGTACTGTCAATTCACTCCAAAATCGGTTCTACGCCGACTATTGAGTTTATTTACAAATGTACCGTTGTAAATACACTATCAGAATCGATCTAGCGGCTGGACCGGAACAGCGGCCGATTACCGACAATGTGCAGATTCATATATTGTGAACACATCCATCTGATCCGGTTCTCAAACGTATCAATACACACTAACAAATTAGATATATATGATATAAAGTACTTCGTATATCTTGTAGCCATAGTTACGTCTTCAGGATATGTGTCGGTTGTGAATAAAATAACAAATATGCGAGTATCAAATGCATTAATTAAATTCGATCAGATAAACGGAGGATTATAGCTATCGTAGTTTCGGGCGGTATCGCAGCTGGATCAGTGTATCGCACCAACTCGGGGGTGGTCGGGTCATTCTGGAGGTAATTATAAGTCGCACCGAACAGTGAGCCGGTAGTAATGACGAACAGCGAACGACCGAACGTGCTCGCCGTGGTGACTGACCAGCAGCGGTGGGATACGCTTGGGACGTACGGCTGTCCTCTTGATCTCACGCCGAACATCGACCGGCTTGCCCGACGTGGGACGATCGTCGACCAAGCGATCACGCCACAGCCGCTATGTGGGCCAGCACGGGCTGCGTTGCAGACGGGGAAGTATCCATCAACAGTCGATGCGTGGCGGAATCCAAAATCCCTCCCGTCGGAGGAGCGAACCCTCGCACACCATTTCAAGGACGCGGGGTACAATGTCGGCTACGTCGGCAACTGGCACTTAAGTGGGTCGTTCGATAAGCCGGTCCCGGAAGCGCGACGTGGCGGGTACGATGACTTCTGGCTTGCGGCCGATGTCCCCGAGTTTACCTCGCAACCGTATGAGGGACATCTGTTCGACGACAACGGCGACCAGGTAGAGTACGATAGCTACCGGGTAGATGCATTTACAGAGTTCGCGATGGAAGCGATCGAAAGCCTCTCTGAACCGTTTTTTCTTGTCGTTTCCTACCTCGAACCGCACAACCAGAACGACATGTGGACGTTCGTCGCACCGGACGGCTACGCCGAACAATATCGGGAGACGCCGTATATCCCCGAGGATCTGGAGAACCGACCGGGCGACTGGTACGACGAACTCCCGGACTACTACGGGATCGTCGAACGGCTCGACGAATGTATCGGGGACCTGGTCGGTAACCTTGCCGACCGGGGACTGCTCGATCGAACAATCCTCGGGTATACGTCCGACCACGGCTGTCACTTCCGGACGCGTCCGGGCGAATATAAACGGACGCCCCACGAGTCTGCAGTGCGCGTCCCCGCTATATTCGCCGGTCCGGGGTTCGATGACGGGCGGGACGTGGATGGCGTCACGAGCCTCATCGATCTTCCACCGACCGTGCTCGATGCTGCCGGACTCGCGGTTCCCGACGCGATGCACGGGGACAGCATGATGCCGATCGTTCGTGGCGATGAATCAAACGACGACGGGCAGGCGTTCGTCCAGATTAGCGAGACGCAGGTCGGCCGGGCGCTCCGGACCAACCGCTGGAAGTACGCCATTGCGGCCCCGTCTCCAACCGGGTGGCGCGGGGGGAACGCCGAGAAGTCAAGCGAGGTCTACGTCGAACGATATCTCTACGACCTGGCACGGGACCCGACCGAACAGGTCAACCTTGTCGGACGTCCCGACTTCCGCACGATTGCGGATGAGCTGCGCGACAGTCTCCTCTCGGAGATCGAACGCGTAGGAAACGAGTCACCTGATATCAAGCCGTACGAAAACGGGTACGAGTCGTTCTAGCCTATTCGACGGTGATATTCGATCCGTCGTACTCTGTAGGGGCTGCACTGTAGGGCTCGACCTTCCGGGCTTCCCCGTCGAGGACGAACCCAACCTCGTCGCCGGTGAAGTTCAACAGCCACGTCGCCTCGGTGCGGCGGGCGACCCGGACACCATCCGGCAGTCGATCGGTGTAGGCAACATCGGCGCGATCCAGCAGATCCGTCACCACGGCGTCCACCAGCTCCGGCTCCGGCCAGACGCCACAGTAGGTAACGCCGCCATCACCGACCGTGGAGTGCGTGATCGCCGCGCGGTCCGTTGTCCCATCGGTCTGCAATCGCCCGTGGACCGCTGTTGTTCCCGCTCCGTGCTCGCCAACGTTCGTGAGCCACTCGGCCCATGTCCGGTACGCGTATCGATTGCCACGGTACTCGATTTCGAGGTCGACCGATGGTGGGAGCGTCTCGTGCTGGTCGACCGTGACGTCGGCGAGGGGGGCGAGCGGCCCCGGTTGCTGGCGCTGGTGGAGCTTGTTGTGCTGGTCCTTGACGCCGCTCCGGATGGTCAACAGGAGCTCGCCGCCGGATCGGACGTACTCGTCGAGTCGGCTGGCGAGGTCGTCGTCGACGAGATACGGTGTCGGCGCGACGACGGCATCGTACGTCGACAGCGTGTTGCTCGGCGGGACGATATCGACGTCTATGCCGCGGGCGCGGAGGGCACGGTAGTACGCGAGCAGGTGCTCCCAGTAGTCGAAATCCGCGGCGTGTGGCTGGATTCCGGTCGCCCAGAGGTTCTCGTAATCGTGGAGGAGCGCAACCCGTGTCTCGACCGGGTTGGGGGCATCCGCGACAGCAGTCGTCCCGGTTCCGTCGAGCACCTCGTCCAGTTCCGTCGCGGCACGGGTTGCCTCGTGATAGCCCCTGTCGGGTGAGCCGTCCTGCTTTCTGAGCCCGGCGTGGTACTGTTCTTGCCCCTCGCGGCAGCGCCGCCAGCGAAAATAGAGGACGTTGCTCGCGCCGTGGGCGACCGCGTGGTGGGCCCACAGCGTCATCGCGCCCTCGCCCGGCTGTGGGGCGTGTGCGGCCCAGTTGACGTCGCCCGGCTGCTGTTCCATCACCCAGAACGGCCGATCCAGCGCACTCCGGTAGATATCGTGATTCAGTGCGACCTGGTCCGGATCGCCAGCGCGCAACTCGTCGAGAGTTGGCTCGCCGGTCTGTCGGTCCTGCACGAAGCCGTTGGGATAGTTGTCCCACGAAACCAGATCCAACTGTTCGCTGGCGTCGTAGGCGTCGAGCGAGCCGAACTGCCCCATGAAGTTATGGGTGATCCACCAGTCGTCGTTCACCTCGCGCAGCAGGTCGGCCTGAAACTCGTTGTACGCGACGGCGCTGTCGCTCGAAAACCGGTAGTAATCAAGCAGACGCGAGGGGTGGTGTTCGGCGGCGGTATGACGCGGCGGGTCGACTTCCGCGAAGTCGGTGTGGTGCTGGCTCCAGAACGTCGTTCCCCACGCCTCGTTGAGCGCGTCGACGTCGCCGTAGCGGCCGGCGAGCCACTCGCGGAACGCCCCGGCACAGTCCTCACAGTAACACCGGATCGTCCCATGGACGCCGAACTCGTTGTCGGTCTGCCAGCCGACCACGCGGGGGTCGTCGCGGAACCGCTCGGCCACGATCCGGATGATCCGTTCGGTCTCCTGGCGGTAGTCCTCGCTGTTGAAACAGTAGTGCCGACGACTCCCGAACTCGCGGGTGGTGCCGTCAGCTTCTTCCTGCAGAATCGAGGGATCCTCGTCGACGAGCCATTTCGGCGGGGTCGCGGTCGGCGTGCACAACACGACATCGATGTCATGCTCGCCCAGTAGGTCAATGGCCTCCTCTAGCCAGTCAAGATCGATCTCGCCACGCCAGGGCTCGATTCGAGACCACGCGAACTCACCCATGCGGACGGTGTCGATGCCCGCTTCGGCCATCTGCTCGATGTCTTGTTCCCAGTCCTCACTCGGCCAGTGTTCCGGGAAGTAACAGACGCCGATCGTCATTGTTCGGCCCTCTGAGCGCTCTGTCGGCGTGTGTATGGTCGGTTGTTCATCGTATCTCGAATAATAGGACGGGGACTCTTTGTTCTTCTGGTAGGATGGAGCCGCTGTTCCACGATCGCTTCACTCTTACCAGTAATCGGGAAGCGTATCATCCTGCATCGAGGCGGTGCGGCCGCTGTCAACGAGCAGGTTCGCGCCGGTGACGAACGCTGCGTCGTCGGAGGTGAAGAAGGTGGCAACCTCATCGACATCCTCTGGTGTGCCGATGCGGCCGACCGGGTGAATGGTATCGGCCTCCTCGATCCGACCGTCCGACAGTTCCTCACGAGTACGTTCGACCTCAACCCAGCCCTGATTTATCGTGTTGGCCCGGATTTTTGGGCCAAGATCGATGAGCATCGCACTGGTCATACCGGTGTGATGCCCACCCTGAGGGCGTTGTAGGGGAAGTGACTCGGCATCTTCAGCAGGGCGTGGTTCGAGGACATGGTAAGGATGACGCCCTCATCCATGTACCCGACAACCGCCTTCGCCCAGAGCCAGTAGGCCCGGAAATCCGTTTCGAGGACGAACACTCAGTCTTCCATTATTGCTTCGGTCACGCCGGTTTCGGTCTGAACGCCAGCGTTATTAGCGAGCACGTCAATGCAACTGTACTCCTCGGCGGTGGCCTGCATCAGCGCGACGATATCGCCCGGTTCGCGCATATCACCCTCAAAGAAGACCCTTCACCGCCGCCCTCTCGGATCCATGCGGCGACGTGTTCGCCAATCTCTGCGGAGCGACCAGTGACAACGACTGATGTCCCCACCTATGCAAACCGTTCTGCGACGCTGCGACCGTACACTGGCATCGATAAAACGTAGCTCCGACTCCCCCAGTCGTTTTCAACGAGCGCGGATTCGTTGGCAGTCACGATACGAAGATCCACGCGCTAGCCGAGTGATCAAAAACAAAACAGAGAGGTGAACAACTCAGCTTTGAACGTTGAAGTAGGATCGTGACGTAGGCGGTAGCGAACACGGATGATGCCGATTACGGACTTCTTGTCGTGCACGCGCGTATTCGACGAGTTCGAGTCGCTGTCACCCGCACAAC
>LFFM01001136.1_pt1 | contig 18914 bp, 18 predicted proteins | sample 643131 | NCBI WGS metagenome assembly LFFM01 (sample SAMN03777445, study PRJNA286221) | soda lake metagenome | biome: soda lake; feature: Kulunda steppe; material: water; isolation source: sample Tc-Br brine of Tanatar trona crystallizer | place: Russia: Kulunda steppe | collected 2011-07
ACTCATAGGGTTCGGAGATTCGGTGCGGTGACGCCTTGGAAGCGTCCGCGTCCTTCCCGTGGCTCCGCCGAGCCTCGGACCTGGGACATGCGGAGATCGTGGGTTCGGAGCCCACCCCGGCCATCCCTCTCCTTCCCGAACGACTGATCGCCGAGCCCTGCGTCCACGACTCGACGTCCACCCTCCACAGGACCCCCGCGTCGTTTCAACGGAAGACACATACCTCCGGAACCGAAGCGAGTTATATGAAAGATGCCTCACGACGCCAAGTTCTCGGCGCGGCAGCGACCGGAACCGCCCTCTCGATCGCCGGCTGTAGCGCGCTCGACGGTGACGAACCGGTACCGGATACGGACGGATCGGCGGGAGTCGCAACCGTCGCTGTCGACATCGACGAGCGCATGGCCGAGCGCGAAGCGGAGATCCAACAACAGCTCGAAGACGAGGAGATTAGCCAGGAGGAGGCACAGGCCGAGTTCCAGGCTGCCCAGATCGAGGCCTTGGGGGACGCGGTGGACGCCGTCGAGTCGTACGCCGCCGAGACTGACGGGCTCGATGTCGTCGACAGCAGCGATCAGGTCGGCGCGTTGCTCGTCGACGGCGACCCTGCCGCGGTGATCGCGGCGCTCGACAACGACGACGTCGGCGCGCTCGTCTCCGCGGCTCAGTTCCAAGAGTTCCAGGAAGGACAGCCCGCGGAGGGCGACGACGGCGGCCAGTAGCCGGCGTCGGCTATCGATCCCGCAGCACCGTCTCGCCGGGCGCGACCGTGGCGTCAGCCGAGAGGGTCACGCCCGCGTTGATCGTGCAGTTGATCCCGGTTTTGACCCCATCGCCACAGACGATCCCGAACTTCCGTCGCCCCGTACTGACACGGTCCCCCTTCACCGTGAGCTCGACAGGCGCGCCGTCGTGCCTGAGGTTCGCGGCGGTCGTCCCCGCGCCGAGATTGACGTCGGTTCCGAGCACGCTGTCGCCGAGATAGGTGAGGTGTGGCACCGCCGAGCCGGCCATCACGACGCTGTTTTTCACCTCGACGCCGTGGCCCACCCGAGTGTCGGGACCGAGGTACGTCGCCCCTCTGAGGTAGGCGTTCGGCCCGACGTGGCTCCCGGCGCTCACGTACGCCGGCCCCTCGATCACGACGCCCGGCTCGATCGTCGCGCCGTTCTCGACGACGACGTCGCCGCGGAGCTCGGCGTCGTCGCTCACCTCGCCGCCGACCTCGCGGTCGAGCTCCGCGAGCGTCCACTCGTTGGCCGCGAGCAGCTCCCACGGTCGCCCCACGTCCAGCCAGCGCTCGAAGGGGATCGACCGCACGTCGGTCGTCTCGCAGGCGCGCTGGAGCACGTCGGTGAGTTCGAGCTCGCCGCGGTCGCTCTCGTCCACGTCGAGCCACGACAGCGCCGACACCGGGAAGACGTACGCGCCCGTGTTTACGAGATTCGAGGGCGGGTCGTCGGGCTTCTCTATCACCTCCAGCACTCGCCCGTCCTCGACGCGTAACACGCCGTAGGCCGACGGGTTCTCGACGCGATAGGAGCCCACCGCGGCGTCGGCGTCGTACAGCGCCGCGAGCGAGGCGCGGTCGTAGAGCACGTCGCCGTTCAACACGACGAACGGGGCGTCGTCGAGCGCGGGGCGAGCCGTCCGCACGGCGTCAGCGGTGCCGCGCTGTTCGGCCTGCTCGACGGTGTCGACCGGTATCGGCCAGTCGCGCGCGGCGATCGCTTCCCGGACGACGCCGGCCTCGTAGCCGACGACGACGACGGCGCTCGTCGCGCCGGCCGCGATCGCCTCTTCCAGACAGCGCTCCACGAGCGGCGTCCCGGCGACCGGGAGCATCGGCTTCGGCGTCCGCGTCGTCAGCGGACGCATTCGGGTCCCTTCGCCGGCCGCGAGTACGACGGTTTGCATACCGGACCGACAGCCGACGGGCGGAAAGGTATTACGCCGACGGACAACGGATCCGTCTCAGGCCCCGTTCGAGCCAGCGTCGGTATCGTTCCCTTCGTCGCCGCCGACCGCGCTCTCGACGAGCCCGACCGCGTCCTCAACGATCCCGACCGCGCGGTCAAACAGCGCGTCAGCCGCCGTCTCCGCTCTCGCCTCCGCGGTGACTCGGACGAGCGACTCGGTGCCGGACGGCCGGATCAGGAACCAGCCGTCGTCGGTGTCCACCCGCAGCCCGTCCAGCGTGGAGACCTCGTCGTAGGCGTCGCCGACGGCGGTTTCGACGCGCTCCATCACGGCCGCCTTGGCGTCGACCCGGATCGCCGTTCGTCGGATCGGATACCGGTCGATCCGGGAGAGCCGCGTGGAGAGCGGCTCCGCTGCGACGAGCGCGGCCAGCCGGACCGCCGCGAGCGGTCCATCGGGACACAGGGTCTCTTCGGGGAAGATCCACGCGCCGGACGGCTCGCCGCCGAACGCGACCCCGTCGGTCGCGGCGCGCTCGGCGACGTACACGTCGCCGACACGGGTGTAGACGAGCTCGGCACCGACGTCTGCGACGGCGTCCGCGGCCGCGAGACTGGTGTCGACGGGGGCGGCCACCCGTTCACCCGCCGTGGCCTCCGCCCGACCGAACACCGCCAACAGGAGGTCGCCCGGGACGAACACCCCCTCGTCGGTGACCGCCATCATCCTGTCGGCGTCGCCGTCGTGGGCGATCCCGAGGTCGGCGTCCAGCGCCGCCACCGTCGCGACCAGGCTGGTACAGTTCTCCGCGTTCGGCTCGCTCGGCCGCGCTGGGAACCGCCCGTCGGGTCGTTCGTTGAGCGTCTCCACGTCGGCACCGAGCGCGTACAGCGCCTCCGCGGTCACGCCGCCCATACCGTTCCCGACGTCGACGACCACGGAGAGCCCGTCGAACGGGGTCGCGTCCGGGTCGGCGTCTTCCGTCGCCCGCCGCCCGGCGTCGACGAGCGCGTCGCGATGGTGGGCGAGTGCGCCGTCCCACCGCTCGTGATCGCCGTGGCCCTGCCAGTCCGCGAGGGCGAACGCGCCCTCGCCGATCCGCTCCTCGATGACGTCCTGTCGGGCCGGCGGGTACGCCTGTCCCGAGGGGGTCCACAGCTTGAGCCCGTTGTCGGGTGCCGGATTGTGCGAGGCGGTCACGACGATCCCCGCGTCCGCCGAGCGGGCCGGGATCGCCCGGGCGACGGTCGGCGTGGCCGCGCGACCCACGTCCACGACGTCGGCCCCGGTCTCTCGGAGGCCGGCAACGAGCGCGTCGCGGAGCGTCTCGCCGGTCCCTCGGGCGTCGCGGCCGACCACGACCCGATCCGTCTCGGTGCCGACAGCGCGCCCGACGTCGAGCGCCACCGCCGCGGTGACGCTCTCGCCGACGCGGCCACGGATGCCGCTGGTTCCGAACATGTTCGATCCCTTTCACCGACGGGGCTTGTAACCACCGGCGGCCGGTCGCCGAACGGCCCCCAGTTGAGACCGTGTCGCGGTCGGGAGCGGGGCCTTTTACCGAGTCGCCGTCGAACGGACGGTATGGAGGTCATCGACCGTCGGTCGGCGGGACCGGCACGGGTCGCGATCGTCGGCGGGATCCACGGCGACGAGCCCGCCGGCGAGCGGATCGTTCGACGGCTCGCGGCGGCGCTCCCCGAACTGTCCGGCGAGGAAGCGGACGCCGCGCCTGACGGCGAGCAGGCTGTCGGGGACGGGAACGCCAGGGGCGTGATCCGGCTCGTCGTCGCCAACGAGCCCGCTCTAGAGGCGGGAGTCCGGTACACCGACGTCGACCTGAACCGGTCGTTTCCCGGGGACGCCGACAGCGACGAGTACGAACGGGCACTCGCACCCCGAGTCGCCGAGGCGGTCAGGGGGATGGACGCGGTGCTCGCGCTCCACACCTCACACAGCGCGCCGCCGCCGTTCGCCATCTACAGCGAGTGCACCGAGTCGGTCCGGCGAACCGTGACGGGGATGCCCGTCGACTACGTGGTCGACTCGGGGGGGCTCCGTTCCACGACGCTCGACTCCGTCGTCGACCACACCGTCTCGGTCGAGGTCGGCCGCCAGGGGAGCGAGGAAGCGGTCGAGTTCGGCTACGAGGCGTCACTGGCGTTTCTCAGGGCCCACGGCGCGCTCGACGACGAGCCGCCGACGTTCACCGAGACCACGGTCGTCGAGGGGTTCGAGGAGGTCCCGAAGGGTGGCGGCGAACCTCACGTTCACTACCGGAACTTCGAGACGATCCCGCAGGGTGCGGTGTTCGCGCACGACGACGTGTACACCCATCGCGTCGAGGGGGCGGACGTCGTACCGATCCTCGCGAGCGAGCACGGCTACGAGGATATCTTCGGCATCTACGGCCGAATCACGGGAACGATCGATCCGCCGGAGGAGTGACTCGCCGGGGCGTCGGTGGATCGACCCACGGACCGTCGGTGGATCGACCCACGGACCGTCGGTGGATCGACCCACGGACCGCGGGAATCCCGACCTGTCATACACAGAGAAGACTTTTACTCATGCCCGGAGAACGCCGAGACATGCAAGCAGTCGTACTCGCGGCGGGCCAGGGGACACGGCTCCGGCCGCTGACCGACGACAAGCCGAAAGGGATGGTCGAGGTCGCCGGTAAGCCGATCTTGACCCACTGTTTCGACCGGCTCATCGAGCTCGGCGCGGAGGAGCTGTTGGTCGTCGTCGGCTACAAGAAAGAGGTCATCATCGACCACTACGACGACGCCTACGAAGGCGTGCCGATCACCTACGCGCATCAGCGCGACCCGAAGGGGCTGGCGGATGCACTGTTGACGGTCGAAGAACACATCGACGACGACTTCATGCTGATCCTCGGCGACAACGTCTTCGAGGCGAACCTAGAGGACGTCGTCCGTCGGCAGCGCGAGCGCCGGACCGACGCCGCGTTCCTCGTCGAGGAGGTGCCGTGGGATGAAGCGAGCCGGTACGGGGTCTGTGACACCAACCAGTACGGCGAGATCACGGACGTCGTCGAGAAACCGGATGACCCGCCGAGCAACCTCGTGATGACCGGCTTCTACACGTTCTCGCCCGCCATATTCCACGCGTGTCACCTCGTGCAACCCTCCGACCGCGGCGAGTACGAGCTCTCCGACGCGGTCGACCTGCTCATCCAGTCGGGCCGCACCATCGACGCCATCGGTCTCGACGGGTGGCGGATCGACGTGGGCTACCCCGAGGACCGCGACGAGGCCGAACGCCGGCTGGAAGACGCGGACGGGGAGGCGACAGCGGACGCGGAACCGGACGTCGAAGCCTCGCCGGACGCGTGAACGGCCGGGCGTCCGCCTCGCCAGCCCCGTAACCGCTCATACGACCTCTCGTACTCGCCCGTTTCTTTCCTCTCTTCACGCGACGACAGAGACGACGCCGCCGCCGACGATCGCGAGCCCGCCGAGCCCGAAACAGACCACCCAGAAGGGAACCCGGTCGACGACGCGCATCAGGGCGTCGATCGTGAGGTAGCCGACGACGGCGCTGACGACGAGCGCGACGAGCGCGGCGGTCGGACTGATCCCCGGAAGCCCGCCCGCGCCGAGAACGGTGAGCGCCGCGCCACCGAGGCTCGCGGGGATCGAGAGGAGAAACGAGAGTCGGAACGCTGCCGGCGGGTCGTAGCTCCGGAACAACAGCGCGCTCGTCGTCACGCCCGACCGGGAGATCCCGGGGAGGATCGCGACGCCCTGTACCGCGCCGACGAGGACGGAGTCGAGCAGCGTCGGCTCCTCCCTGATCCCCATCGATACCGACTCCGAGGCGAGCTGGAGGATCCCCGTCAGGATCAACAACACGCCGATCGCGGCGATGAACACGCCGCCGGTCAGCTGCCCGGCGAGATCGACCGCGAATATATATAATGGGATCCCGACGAGGCCGGTCAACAGACACGCGACGACGACGTAGGAGGCGATCGCGTTGTCGCCCTCGTAGGCCGCCCGCGGCGTCCAGCCGGGGAGCGCCTCGAACGCGACACGGATATCGTCGCGGTAGTACGTCGCGGCCGACAGCGTGGTACCGACCTGCAAGAACAGCGCGAGCTGGAGCGCGATATCGGGATTCGTGCCGACGAACGTCAAGAACAGCGCGAGGTTACCCTGACTGGAGACGGGAAGCCACTCGACGATCCCCTGAACGATGCCCGCGAGGACCGCCACGACGAGTTCCGTTCGGCTCACTACGATGAACGCGACGGCGGCCGTACTTAAGGACAGCCGATCGACGGCGACGTGATGCCGGGACCGATGGCGACGTGATGTCGGGACCGGCCCCGCTAGCGATGTCGGTGTCACCGATATCGCAGTAAGGGATACCGATCGATCGGGAGACGGTACTTAAATGCGGTTCTCGCGACCGGGGTCGACGTCGATGGCGTCGACTGGACAGACGTCGACACACAGCATACAGTCGATACACTGCTCCTCGTCGGTCGGGTTCGCCTTGATCTCGGACTCGCCGTGGCCGGGGGTGTCGACCCACTCGAACACGTCGACCGGACAGTCCTCGAGACACGCGCCGTCGGCGAGGCAGATATCGAAATCGACGGCCACGTGGGTCCCGCGGATCCCGAGCTGCTCCGGCGGGTCGACTGGCCCCCACACGGCGACGTCGTGCTCCTCGCCGACCTGCTCGCGGTTCCGCTCGAAGTTCGGGTCGATACCCATCGTACACGTCGTTTCGCCCGTCCGTATTTAAACTCCGCGACGAGGCGGCCTCTCAGGCTGGGGACTGGCGCTTACGGGTGTGCGTAGTAGGCGACGAGCGCCTCTTCGCCGGTCGGGCCGTCCGGGTCGGTCGTCGCCGTCGGGTCGAACGTGTCGATCCGGGCGAACCCGACCCGTTCGAACTGGACGACCGTGTCGACGGCGGCGTCGGCGACGGCCGGCTCGACGTACCCACGGACATCGCCCTCGACGGTCCGGAGGAGCGTGTCCAGCGACTCCGCGGCGGGCACCCAGTGAACGACATCGACCCCGCCCTCGCGGACCACGTCGATGCTGGCGTCGACGTAGACGAGCGACCCTGCCGCCGATGCATCGGTCGGACCGTCGCTTGGATCGTCGGCAAGCTCGTCGGCCGGTTCGTACCTGACACAGCCGTACCCCTTCAACCACACGCGCTCACCCGCGTCCGGGAGGTCGGAGGCTTCGACCCGAACGCGGCCGGCCGGGACGGTCCGGTCGCCGCGGTCGGGGAAGTCGGGATGGACGGGGGGGTGGCCGGCGTCCGGCGCGGGGGCGTCCGGCGCGTCCTCGATCGGGAGCGCGACGGCGGGGTCGTCCTCGCGGTCGCGGACGAGGAAGTATCGGTCGGCCTCGTCGTCGACGAGATCGCGGTTGTTGGCGTACACGGACGACATCGCGAGGTCGACGTCGGAGGTCGACATCCCGAGCTCGGTCATCGACTCGACGATCGCCTCGCCGCGGATCCCTCGGCGTCGAACGGCGGCGATCGTCGGCGCGCGCGGGTCGTCCCAGCCGGTCAGGTCGCCCGCTTCGATCAGCGACTTGATCCTCGACGTCGAAAGCGAGATGTCGTACTCGTCGAGCTGGACGTGGCCCCAGTGGAGCACCTCGGGGTACTCCCAGTCGAAGTAGTCGTAGACGAACCGCTGGCGCTTCGCTGAGTCCTGCAGGTCGATCCCGCGGATGATGTGTGTGACCCCCGTGAGGTGGTCGTCGATACCGGACTGGAAGTCAAGCATGGGCCAACAGCGGTAGTCGGCGGCTTCCTCGCGCGGGTGCGGCGTGTCGATCATCCGGAACGCGACCCAGTCGCGCAGCGCGGGGTTCTTGTGCTCGATGTCGGTCCGCACGCGGAGCACCATCTCGCCGGCGTCGTACTCGCCGGCGATCATGTCCTCGAACTCGTCGTGGACGGTTTCGGGGTCCTTATCGCGGTTCGGCGAGGGCTCGCCGGCGTTTTTCAGTTCGGAGAACTCCTCGGCCGGGAGGTCACAGGTGTACGCGCCGCCGGCGTCGATCAGGTCGCGCGCGTGGTCGTAGTAGGTGTCCAGTCGATCGGAGGCTCGCAGCACGCTGTCAACCTCGAACCCGAGGTACCCGATGTCATTCAGGATCGCGTCGTACGCGTCGAGATCCGGGCGTTTCGTCTCGGGGTCGGTGTCGTCAAACCGACAGATGAACTCGCCGTCGTACCGTTCCTTGTACGTCCCGATAACGGCGGGCATCCGGGCGTGCCCCATGTGCCACGGGCCATTCGGGTTGGGGGCCGCACGCATGACGACCTCGCCCTCTTCGGCGTTCGGTAGATCGGGGAGGACGTGGTCGTCGCCCTCGTCGTCCGCCTCGAGCGTCGCGAGTCGCTCCGGGGCTACCTCACCCAGTCGGTCCCGACGTTCCGATTCGTCCATCCCGGCGACACGGTTCACGATCGGTGCGATCACGCCGGGGATCTCGTCCCCGTGGGGGCGGAATTCGGGGTTCTCCCCCATTAACGGTCCCATAATCGCGCCGACATCGGGGTCGCTCCCGTGTTTGAGCGCGTTGAACAGCGCGGCCGCCTCTCCGGCCGCCTCGACCCGCTCGCGGAGTTCGTCGTCCATGTCATCGGCTTGTCGGGGTCAGGTCAAAAGTACCGCGGAACGGGTGTCGCCGGCAGAGGTCGAACCGCGCTGAACGCTCTCGCGGTGGGCACAGGGTACAGCCCGCCGACACGGCGGTGGCCGGGACGCCGTCCGTTTCGTCCCGGCTGCACCGCCGTCGGACCGAGCCGGATCCGTCCGCGTCGTGGCAGGGTCCGCGGGTAGGGGCATCGATCGGTCGGGGCGGGACGAACTTAAACAGTCCAGACCGTTCATCCCGACGATCGGCCGTTACGGGCGTGAACGGTCGCGAGATTTATCACCGTGCGTCACGCAGCCAGTGGTTCGGTTCGGTCCATGAGGTTGATACCCGCCCGGTGCATGACCCGACCATGGAGACCGGATGGCGCGGGACGAACACCCTTTGGACGGGTGTCGGATGGTAGAGCCGATGACGCCGGCGGAGCGCGACGCCGGCAATCGGAAGATCAAGGCCGGGTTCGTACTGCTCGTGACGGTGTCGCCGCCGCTGATCTCGCTGCTCGGCGATCCGACAGTCACACAGATCGCGGCGGCCGCGGCTGGCGGGTTCCTCCTCGGCCTGCTGTTGGTGTGGTATCTCGGTCGGCTCGCCTCGGAGTTCACGAGTAGCTCGCGTCGCCCCCGACGGTAGTCCCCGAACACGACGCGCCTGACAGTCGATTCCCGATCAGGAGGAACCCGGTGGACGGGAGCTCCCGTCGCCCCCAGTCGCTTCCGTACTGGCGTCGAGCGGAAGCCGTGCGCCGATATCGATCGCCTCCCCGGCACGGTCCCCCGCGATCGCTCGTGAGGAGGAGAGTGGCGAGACGCTGATCTCGCCGTCGACCGTCGCGAGCCGGTCCGATCCGGGGTCGTCGGCGACATCGCCACGGAGGAACTCCCGCCAGAACCGGTCGCGCAGTTCCATCCCCATCTCACCGCGCTGCTCGTCGAAGCGGGCCGCGGCCGAGTCGTCCCCGTCGCCGTGACTCCCGGCGTCGGTGCCCGGGTGGAACTCGATCACGTCGAACCCCCGCGCGGGTTCGGTCAGCCGGTACGTCGGGTCGCCCGCGTTCTCGTCGTCAGCGGCGGGAACGTTCACGTTCAATACGTCCGCGCCGAACGGGAGCACGCCGTCTTCGATCCGATCTATCAGCGCGAGCACTGCTTCCCCCGCCAGCGCGAAGTCATCGCGCCCCACCGTCGGGGGGATCGGGAGGTTGCCGCGGTCGTACATCGACACCGCGATGGCGGGCGTTCCGAGGAACGCTGCCTCCATCGCGGCACCGACCGTCCCCGACTGCCCGAGGATATGTGCACCGATGTTCGGCCCGTGGTTACAGCCGGAGACGACGAGGTCGGGGTCGAGTCCGAGCGCGACGTCCGCGACGGCGACGCAGTCGGCCGGCGTCCCCTCCACCGCATAGCCGAGATCCGTCTCGGAGTACTGGACCGTCGTCTCCCACCACGAACGGGTACCGCCGACGCCCGACTGGTTCGTCGCCGGTGCTACGACGGTGACGTCGTGGTCCCGCGAGAGCGCGTCGGACAGCGCGCGGATCCCCGCCGCGTCGATTCCGTCGTCGTTGGTGAGGAGGATCTTCAGGCTCATGGTGGCCACTCGCGGGCACCGGTGAAAACGCCGCCGGAAACGGCCCGTCGAGCGGACGAAACGAGGACGCGGCTCGAGTGGCAGGAACGCGGAGCGAGGACGCGATTCAAGTGGCAGGAACGCGGAGCGAGGACGCGATTCAAGTGACAGGAACGCGGATCGAGGACGCGGCTCGGGCGTCGGTGGAGGGCTGGTACTCCAGCTCGGTCAGTGTATGGGCGGTCGCGACTCGCTTAGTCGGCGGCGATTCGACGGCGGTTGTCGACCATCGCCAGCACGTCGTCGAAAAAGCCCAGCGAGTCGTGCGGGCCGGGGTTCGCCTCGGGGTGGTACTGGCGGGTGATGACGTCGAGCTCGTCGCTGTCGAGCCCCTCGACGGTGTCGTCGTTGACGTTCACCTGAGTCACCTCCAGCGGTCCCGTGTCGTCGACGGTGTAGCCGTGGTTCTGTGTCGTCATCACGACCTTGCCGCTCCGGAGGTCCTTCACGGGCTGGTTGACCCCGCGGTGGCCGAACGACATCTTCTCCGTCGTGCCACCGAGTGCGCTCGCGACGATCTGCTGGCCGAGACAGATACCGGCCATGGGCGTCTCGCCCGCGAACGCGTCGACGACCTCTTGGGCCGCGACGAAGTTCTCCGGGTCCCCGGGACCATTCGAGACGAACAGCACGTCCGGGTCGGCCTCGGCGACCTGTTCGGGCGTCGAGTCGTACGGGAACACGTGGACGTCGGCTCCGCGCTCGGTGAGCGAGGAGACGATCGACCCTTTCGCGCCGCAGTCGAGCATCGCGACGGTCGCCTCGCCGCCGCCCTCGTGAACGGTCGGCTCCGTCACGGAGACGCCCGCGCCGATATCGGTGTGCGCGCTCATCGGTTCACAGGCCTCCATTTCCGCCACAGCGTCTTCCGGGGTCGCGTCCGGCCCCGCGGCGATCCCGCAGGCCATCGCGCCCTCCTCGCGGACCGTCGTGACGATCTCGCGGGTGTCGACGTGGTCGACGGCGGGGACGCCCTCGGTCGCGAGCCAGTCGGCGACGTCGTTGGTCAGCTCGCGGGCGACGGCGGCGCGCGGCTGCACCGAATCGGACTCGAATCGCTCCGCTCGGACGCCGTAGTTCCCGATCAACGGGTACGAGAACGTGAGGATCTGTTCGGCGTAGGAGGGGTCAGTGAGCGACTCCTCGTAGCCGGTGTACGCGGTCGTGAACACCAGTTCACCACGTGTACGCCCCGGCGCACGGGAACGCGCTTCGAGCACGCGACCGTCGGCCAGCGCGATGTAGGCGTCCGACATTACGAGATACGTATAGATGAACCGTAATAAGTGCGTCGTTCGTAGCATCGTTACGAAATTCGTAGCGAGTCGGTTGGCAGGGGGTCACCGCAGGTTAAATAGGGCAGCGACGGTGGGGGTGGTATGACCGATGCCGACGACGCCCGAACGATCGATGGCGTCCGAACCGACACCGTGAGCGCCCGCACTGACGGTGGCGACGCCCGTGACCTCCCCGCCACTCGACGCGGTCTGATCGCCGCGATCGTCGGCGGGACCGCGAGCCTCGGGCTGATCGAGCCCGTGGCCGGCTACCTCCGGGCGTTCTCGCCGCTCTCCGGGTCCGCGTGGCGAACCGACGCCGGACGGCGGACGGTGTCGAGCCCGTACGGCGAGGCGACCGTTCGCGTCGACGGCGACGGTGTCTCCCACGTCACAGCCGATGAGGAGGCCGCGGCGATGTTCGCAGTCGGCTACGCGCAGGCGAACGACCGGCTGTTCCAGCTCGACCTCCAGCGACGCGTGATGCGCGGCCAGCTGTCCGCCGTCGTCGGCGAGGCCACGCTCGAGTCTGATGCGTTCAATCGGCGAATGGGGTTCGTCCGCGCCGCCGAGGCGACGTGGGAACGGGTCCGTGACACCGACGCCGGCGCGGCGGTGGCGGCCTACGCGGACGGCGTTTCCGCGCGGATCGACGACGGCCCACTCCCCCCTGAGTTCGGACTCCTCGGCTACGAGCCGTCGCCGTGGACGCCCGTCGACACCATGCTGATGGAGAAACAGATCGCGTGGACGCTCACCGGCAGCTTCCGGAGCCTCCGACGGGCGCTGCTCCGCGAACGGCTCGGCGAGGAAACGGCGACGCGGCTGTTCCCCCGGCGGTACGACCACGAGTCGCCGATACTGCGGAGCGCGGCGAACGACGCCGAACCGACGCACACGGCGTCGCGTGCGACTGTCCCTGCGCCCGCGACCGCACACGGCGACACGGAGCATCGGGCGGGCCCTCGGGAGCGCCGGCTCGGCGTCGAAGACGAGCCGCTCGTCTCCTGGCTCTCCGGGTTCGAGTCCCCGCCGGGCATCGGCTCGAACTCCTGGGTCGTCTCGGGCGAGCACACGGCGTCCGGCGACGCCCTGCTCGCGAACGACCCGCACCTCGCGTTACAGGCCCCGCCGCTGTGGTACGAGCAGCACGTCGATGCGGCCGGCATGTCGACCCGTGGCGTCACGTTTCCCGGCGTCCCGTTCGTCGTCATCGGGGCCAGCGACACCTGCTCGTGGGGGTTCACTAACCCGGGGACCGACCAGCTCGACTGTTACACCTACGAGACTCGGGGAGAGCGAGCGGCGGCGGGCGGGACCGGCCTCGACCCCGTCGGCTCGTCCACCGTCCCTCGCGAGTATCGATACGGGGCCGAGTGGCGCGAGTTCGGGTTCCACACCGAGCGGATCCGCGTCGCCGACGGCCCCGACAGGGTCGTGCCGGTCCGGACCAGCGTCCACGGGCCGGTGCTCGAACGCGAGGGTCGCGAGGTCGGCGTCTCGTGGGTGGGGCTGGCGGGCTCCGCGGTGACGACCGCGATCCGGGCGTTCGCGTTCGCCGACGACGTCGACGGGATCGAGGACGCGAGTCGCGCGTTCGACGGGTTCAGCCAGTGTCTCGTTGCGGCCGATTCCGACGGCGGTACCCTGTTCCGAGTAACGGGTCGGGTTCCGATCCGGCGAACTGACGGCGAGCCGGTCCGCGGTGACCGAGTGCACGACGGTTCCGCTCGCGAGGGCGAGTGGCCGGGGTTCGAGCCGTACGCGAGCGACCCGGACTGGTCGGGGACGATCCCGTTCGCGGAGATGCCCACGCGGTCGAACCCGGACGCGCTCGGGACCGCGAACCAGCGGCTCGTCGACGACGCCGCTTACCCGTACTATCTCTCGGAGGGGTACTCGGAGCCGTGGCGGGGGATCCGCCTGTGGGCGCTGCTCGACGAGGGCGTTGCCGATGGCGACCTGACGCTGGACGACATGCGACGGCTCCAGCGCGACATCGTTGACGGGAGAGCCGAACGACTCGTTCCCCTGGTCGTCGACGCGGTGGCGGACGCGCCGGCTGACGGCGACGTGAACGACGCGACCCGCGAGGCGGCCGCGACGCTCGACGACTGGGACCGGGAGATGACCCGCGACTCCCGAGCGGCCCTGCTGTTCGACCGCTTCTTGGAGACGTACCGCGAACGAGTGTGGGGACCGGGGTTCACGGAGGCCGACCTCGACGAGGGGTACTGGCCGAGCGACTGGACGCTCGCGGGGCTCGGGCCCGACGACCCGTGGTTCGACGAGCCGGGGGACCGCGGCCGCCTGCTGCGTGAGAGCCTCGCGGCGGCCGCCGAGCGCGTCGACGGGGAGGCCGCGAGCACGTACGGCGACGTCAACACCACCGCGGCGATCCGCCACCCGTTCGACCAGGGGTTCCTGAACTACCCGTCGTACCCGACGGACGGCTCGCCGGGCACGTTGTTCAACTACCGGCGGCGGTCCGCCGCCGGGTCGAGCTGGCGGATGGTGTGGTCACCGGAGTCGGCCGCCGCGATCCTCCCCGGCGGCAACGACGGCCACCCGCTCTCCTCGCGGTACGCGGACCAGCTCCGCCGGTGGGCGGACGGGGAGTACAAACCGCTGGACTTGGCGGTCGCGGGCGACGTTCGGCGGCGGTTCGTCGGGGGTGGGGAGCGATGAGCCGCGCCGAACGCGGCCTCCTCCGATCGCTCGCCGCCATCGGTGGTGGCGCGCTCGCGCTCGCGACCGCGACGGTCCACCCGCTCGGGATCCTCCTCGGCGGGGTGGTGTGGGGCCTGCTCGCGCCGACCGTCCGCCGCGGCGTCCTCTACGGCGTGGCGTTCGGCGTCGTCGTCGTGATCGCGTTTGCGGGTCGACTCGTCGTCGCCGGCACCGGGTCCGCGTTCCTCGGGGCCGGCGCACTCGCCGCCGCGCCGGTCGCTATCGCCCTCGTTCTCGGCGGTGTCGGCGGTCTCGCTCGGGGGATCCGGTAGCGCGAGCACGCGGGCGTTTCGGCCGACACCGGAGCGTCGTTTCCGGCGCTGAGTAGCCCTCAGTCGGAACCGAAGGAGACGTCACCGCTCGTGCTACGAAGATCGCACGTTTCTCCCCGAGTGGCTGTGGAGTTCGTAGTTTCGCTACGATCTTCGTAAGCGGTAAGTCGACGCGGAGAGACCTCAGTACATGGACGACCTCGACCGTCGGATCCTGTCGATCCTCCGACGGGACGCGCGCACCCCGTACACCGAGATCGCCGACCGTGTCGGCACGTCCGAGGGGACGGTCCGCAATCGGGTCGATCGGCTGACAGACGAGGGGATCATCGAGCGGTTCACGGTGACGACCCGCACCGGCAACGTGAAAGCGATGATCGAGATCTCGGTAGAGATGAACGTCAACACCGCCGCGGTCGGCGAGCGGATGGTGGAGTGGGAGGAGGTCGACTTCGTCTGGCAGGTGTCCGGCGAGGAGGATATCGTCCTCGTCGTCGACGCCGTCGACACCCGCGCGGTCAACGAGCTCATCACGCAGGCGCGGGAGCTTGACGAGGTCAAATCAACGAAGACGCGGCTGATCCTCGACGAGCGACTGGGCTGATCGTCGGCAACCGGATCGGTCGGCCCCGGAGCGTCCGTTTCGTCAGCTCTCGTCGTCGCCGCCGTCGCCCCCGGACGCCGGTTCGACATCGAGGTCGAGCGACCGCTTCTCCGCGAGCTCGCGTTCGAGGGCACCGCGCTCCCAGTTCCGGAGCGCGTCGCCCTCGACTTCCGCGTGGAGCTTCTCCTCGATGAGATCGATCGCGACGCTGTTCGCTCCCTCCGGGATGATCAGGTCGGCGTGACTCTTCGACGGCTCGATGAACCGCTCGTGCATCGGTTTCACCGTCGAGAGGTACTGGTCGATGACGCCCTCCAGGTCGCGGCCGCGGTCGAGCACGTCCCGACGGATCCGCCGGAGGATCCGCACGTCCGCGTCCGTCTCCACGTACAGTCTGAGGTCCATCATCGCGTTGATCTCCTCGTCGTACAGCGCCAGGATCCCCTCCAACACGATGACGTCCGTCGGCTCGACGGTGACCCGCTCCTCCTTCCGGTTGTGGATCTCGAAATCGTACTGCGGCATCTCGATCGACTGTCCCTCCAACAGCGATTCGAGGTGCTCCCGGAGGAGCGACCACTCGAACGCCGATGGGTGGTCGTAGTTGACCTCTTGGCGCTCCTCGAAGGAGAGCCCGGAGAGGTCCTCGTAGTAATTGTCGAGCGGGATCCGGGTGACGTCGTCGCCGAGGTTCCGGGTGACGAGCCGCGAGACGGTCGTCTTACCCGCCCCGGTCCCGCCGGCGATGCCGATCACGAACGAGGGAATGGTCATACCGGCGTTGTGCGACCGGAGCGCTTCAAGCCTCCCTTTCCGGTCCGGCCCGTAATAGGGAGCTCGACAGTGACGGCCCTCTACCGCTTCGAACTGCCGTGGACCGTCACGACGCGCGTTTTCGGTCCAGAGCATATCGTATGTGCGCGTGAGTCATAACGGTACCGGGGGCACCTTTTAACCGCTCGCCCCGGATCGATCGACCATGCGTACAGATACCACGGTTCGTGACGTGATGCATCGGGAGTTCCTCGGCGCGAGCGAGTCGGACGCGCTCACGGAGGCGGCCGCCCTACTGGTCGAGGAGGGGACCGACTGCGCGGTGGTCCTCCGGGGGGGCGAGGCGGTCGGCCGGCTCGCGGCGCGTGACGCGCTGGAGGCCGTCCTAGACGGCCGGTCGACGGACGCGAGCGCCGACGGCGGGGAGACGGGGACCCCGTCCGGGGACTCGTCCGTCACGACCGTCGGCGACGTGATGCGCCCGCCGCTTCCGACGGTCGCGCCCGACGACGCGCTGTCGGCGGTCGAGGAGCGGTTCGTCGCCGACGGGGTCAGCCGGGTCGTCGTCGTCGACGACGGGGAGGCCGTCGGCGTCGTCACCGCCAGAGACTCGCTCGCCGCGGCCCCCACCCGAACGGCGACGGCGGGGACACCGGCCGGGGAACCGGGAGTCACGCCCGAGGGTGCAGAGGGGGCCCGGCTTGAGGCGAACGCGACCACGGCCCCCGACGCGGCTCGGGGCTCCGAACGGGCCCGGACCGCCGCGTCGACGGACGCGTCCGGCGCGTCGACGCAGGGCGTCTGTGAGGTGTGTGGTGCGCTCGCGCCCGAGCTCGCGGACGCCAACGGCCAGGCGGTGTGTCCGAACTGCCGTGAGGTCTGAATCGACCGCTCACCGCGCCGGATAGTGTTCCGAAACGACGACGCGGACGCCGCGTTCCGGGTGGCCCCCGCGACGATCGACGACCTCGACGTGGTCACCGACCTCTGGGTCGACCTCGCCCGCGACCAGCGTCGTCACGGGTCGACGCTGCTCGCGCGGGCGAACCGTCCCGCGGTTCGCGAGTGGGTGGCCCGAAGCACCGTTACCGGGGAGCTGCTCGTCGCCCGGTCGACGGAACGTGATGGGACGACAGCCGCCGGATCGGACGCCGACATGGGGTCAGAGAGAGTCGTCGGCTTCGTCGGCTTCACGCTCGAACGCGACGGGTACGAGCGAGACCACACCCGCGGGGTCGTCAGCAACCTGTACGTTCGGCCCGGACACCGGGGAGAGGGGATCGGGGGGGCGCTGCTCGCTGCGGCCGAAGACGCGCTGGTCGAGGCCGGCGCGGACGCCGTCGCGCTCGAAGCGCTCGTCGACAACGAGCGTGCACGCGCGTTCTACGCCGAGCACGGGTACGAACCGAACCGCGTCGAACTGTGGAAGTCGCTCGACGGTGGGGGCGAGACCGACGAGAGAGACGGGAGTACCGATGACGAGTGACGCGCGGACGCCGACCGATGCGGCGACCGATCGCTCGTCGAAAGCGACACGCACTCATACGAGGACCGAGTACGCCCGCCTGCGCTAGGGGAGCATGGGTGGTTCATGCACTCGACTTGTAATCGAGACTTCCGGGGTTCAAATCCCTGCCCTAGCTTCTGAAGTGATCCCCGGTAGCAACCGGTGTGTTCGGGTAGCTGACGGCTCTCGCCGGTCCTCAGTCAAACGGTGACGCGCCGGGGATCCTCGTCGGTGAGTCGCCGAACGGTCAACACGGGGACCGGACAGGTCCTGACGACGCGCTCGGCGACGGAGCCGATGAGGAACCGGTTCTCCCCGTGTCGACCTCGCGTTCCCGTCACGACGACGTCCGCGTCGACGGACCGGGCGTACTCGGTGATCTCCGTTGCCGGCTGTCCCTCGCGGACCTCCGTCGTGGTCGCCAGTCCGTCGTCGCGCGCCGTCGCGGCGTCGAGGACGTCGTCGAGCGCCTGATACCCGTGTTCGCCGAGCGCGTCGCGGAGGTCCTCCCGGACCGCGTCCGGCGACGACTCGACCTCACCGCTGTCGACGACGTACAGCGCGTGGACGGCCGCGTCGAACCGCGCGGCCAAGTCGACCGCGAGGTCGACGGCGCGACCCACGCTATCGGAGCCGTCGGTCGCGATTACGATGGTGTCGAACATGACCCACCGTTTGCCGACGCCGAAGTTAAAAGGGTACGGTCGGAGCGATCCGCCGGACGCTCACGGGCACGTCTGGTCGGCGGGTCGCCGAGCCCCGAGCCGTGACATCGCGGGCGCACGTGATCCGCGTGCCTTCGTGCCGCGATCAGGCGAGGAACACGTGTCGTGGGCGGTCCGCGAGCACCTCGCGACCCCACTGGACCGTTTCACGGAAGTCGTCCGAGCGGAAGAACGCCATCGCGTCCTCCTTCGAGCGCCACTGGCTGGCGATGAACATGTCGTTCTCGTCCTCGACGTTGACCATCAGGTCGGTGTCGAAGTGGCCGTCCATCCCGTCGAGCGCTGTCCCGACGTCTTCGAACGTATCGACGAAGTCGCCCTGGTGTTCGGGTTTCACCGTGTAGAACATCCCCATCGTCCCGAACCCGGACTCCTCGCCCGCGCGAGCGACGATCCCCGGCAGCTCGGAGAGGAAGCCTGCCGCCGTCTCCGCCGCCGAGCCCGTCTCCCAGATCGAGACGACTGCGGCGCGGTCAGCGTCGTGGCCGTCGTAGACGGCCGTTTTGACGTGCGTGCCGTAGTGGTCGAAGTTGCCCCGGAGACCCTCGACCTCGTCGAAGAGCCCGTCCACGTCGGCTTCGCTGTACAACACGGTCGCGTACACGTCCTCGCCCGACGGCTTGCCGGCGTAGATGTCGAGGTCCGCGAGCTCGCCGCGGATCTCCGCGTCCGAGACGCCCTCGTCGGCCCCGTCAGCGTCGCCCTCCGCGCCGCCCTCGCCGTGCGGGTGGTCGCCGTCGCTCCCCCCGCTCTCGTCGCCGTGCGGGTGATCTCCGTGGGCCGACCCCCCGCTGGCGTGGCCGTG
>LFFM01001137.1_pt1 | contig 18904 bp, 18 predicted proteins | sample 643131 | NCBI WGS metagenome assembly LFFM01 (sample SAMN03777445, study PRJNA286221) | soda lake metagenome | biome: soda lake; feature: Kulunda steppe; material: water; isolation source: sample Tc-Br brine of Tanatar trona crystallizer | place: Russia: Kulunda steppe | collected 2011-07
CGGGCCGGAGCCCCTCTCGGGAACCGAACGGGCCGTTCTGACGGCCGGCAGGGAGTGGATCCGCGACCACGAGGGGTGGCTGTGTGAGCTGCTCGCCGAGCTCGTCGCCCGGCCGAGCGTCACCGGCGAGGAGGGGAGCCACGACGACCCCGGGAGCGTCGTCGGGGCCCTCCACGGGAGCCTCGCGGGGACGCTCACCCGGTCGACGATCGACGTCCAGCGGGTCGCCGGCCGGTCGCCACGCGAGAACTGTTATGCGGTCCTCGAAGGTGTGAGCGACGAGCTGTTGCTCTGTACGAGCCACACCGACACCGTCGCCCCCGGCGACGCCACGGAGTGGCCCGGCGACGACCCGTTCGCCCTCGCGGAGGGGACGGTCCGCCGGGTCGCCCCCCGGACGGTCGAGCTCGCCGTCGACGGCGCCCGCGAGCGCCGGACGATCCGGGAGGCCTACGATCGGGTCTGGGACCGCCGGACCGGGGAGAGCCGGACGGCGCTCGTCGGTCGCGGGGCCTACGACAACAAAGCCGCCGTCGTCTCGCTGGTCGGGGCGCTGGCAGCCGTCGAGGCCGGCCTCGCCGAAACGGGAACGGAGCTCGGGGGGACGCTCGTCCACGCCCACCTCGTCGGGGAGGAGGTCGCCCAGTCGGGGGCGAAGGCGATGGTCGGGGCGGGCGACCGCCGGGGGTGGCTCGGGCGGCGCTGGCCCGACCCCGACGGCGCCGTGGTCGTCGTCGACGGCGCCTACGGCTACGTGCCGGCGGTCGGCCACCGCGGGCTGGCGTGGATCACCCTCCGGGCGGAGGGGGAGTCGACCCACGCCGCGACGCCCCACCTCGGGAGAAACGCCGTCCTCGGGGCCGCGAGGGCGCTCGCGGACGCCGACGGGCTCCGGGGGGCGATCGCCGACCCGTTCGTCGACGACGAGCTGCTCGGGGCACTCACCGTCGCCGCCGGCACGACGGTCGTCGGTGGCGACGTCACCCGCGACCGGGACGGACGGATCGACCGCACCGGCGTCAACGCGGTCCCGGACTGGTGTGAGACGACGATCGACGTCCGATTCCCGCGCTGGGAGGGCCACCCCGACGGCGCCGCGGCGATCCGTGAGGGCCTCGAGACCGCGGTGGAAGAACACGCGAGTGCCCGGGCCGACGGCGTCGAGTTCGAGGCGACGGTCGACCCCGAGGAGTACTTCCCGCCGGTGGCCATCGCCGACTCCCGGGCGGCCGCCCGGGAACACCCGCTCGTCGCCCGGGCGCTCGCGGCCACCGAGTCGACCGTCGGCTACGACCCCGGCGTCGTCGTCGCCCCCGGCGTCACCGACGCCGCGGTGATCGCCCCCGCGACCCGGCTGCCGACGGTCGTCGAGTACGGCGCCGCCGGCGCGTTCTCCCACGAACCTCTCGAGTACGTCGAACGCGAGTCGGTGATCGCCGGCGCCGAGGCGCTCGCGGAGCTGGCCGTCCGCCAGCTCGGGGTGGTCGACGACGGGAACGCGGCGGGAGACGCCGACGACGACGGGAACGCGGCGAGAGACGCCGACGACGACGGGAACGCGGCGGAGGGTAGATAGTTCTCCGAGGCTTCACAGATCGTACAGCCGGCGAGCGTTCCCCCGGAGGACGTTTTCGGCGGCCGTCTCGGCGTAGCTCCCGGTCACGATCCCGTCGGCGACCAGCCCCTCTAGCACCTCGACGAGCGCCGCCCGGAACCGCTCGGCGGCGAGGACGTACAGCTCGGGCGTCGAGAAGGCGTCGCTGCCGTACAGCAGCTTCGTCGTCGGCACGAGCTCCATCGCGGTCGAGAGCACCCGGCTCGCGCCGTGCTGGGTGAACGGGATCGCCAGCGAGGCGTCGAGGTAGACGTTCGGATAGGTCGCGGTCACGTAACCGGCCGCGCCGACGTAGGGGTAGCCCGCGTGCAGGAGGACGATCGGCGTCTCCGGGTTGGACTCGACGAACTCGACGAGGTGGGTCGGATCGACCCGCCGTGGGTGGGCGTCCGGATCGCCGAAACCCGTGTGAAACTGCAGCGGCCGGCCCCGCTCGGCGGCGACCTCGGCGGCGACCGCCAGCAGGTGATCGAGCAGCGTCGGATCCTCGATTCGGTCGGCCGAACCGGCACGGACGTCCTCGAACGCGGCCCGTGCCGCAGAGCGGTCCGGCGAGCCGATCGCGAGCCCGCGTCGGTAGGCGGCGATCGACTTCAGGCCGACGTACTCGCCGTCGAGGGCACTCTCGAGGCGGTCGACGAACGCCGCCTCGAACGCGGAGAACGTCCCGTGGTCGGCAAGCAGCGTCTCGATCAGCGACTCGAGCCGACACAGCGGGTGGACGTCGGCGTCGGTGTACGTCCGGAACTCCTCGTAGGGGGTCTCCGGATAGCCGTCGTCGACGAGGATCGCCTCGGTGTTCGTCGCGGCGATACACTCGCGGGTGTACGCGGCCAGCTCGCGGTCCGCCCGGCGATCGAGCAGCGACGCCTCGTCGTCGGGGTCGACGTCGAACCGGTCGGCCATCACACCGAGCGCGGCCCGGTAGTTGAGCGTGTGTCGAGCGTCCCGCGCCTCGAGGGCACCCTCGGTGAAACAGCGGGCGAACGCCTCCTCGAACCGGTCGGTCGGCAGCGTCTCGACTGCGTGGGCGTGGCCGTCGACGAGCGGCGTCGTCGCGACCGTCTCGCGAACCGTCATACGGTCGCTTCTCGATCCAGCGTGTTGGAGGTTACCGTTCCGGACCCCCGTCGCGGACCCCGTGGGGGCGCTCTCGACCGGCTCAATCCCCGCGCTCGACGACGTAGCCGTCCCGGTCGAACGAGACGGAGGCTCCCGGATCGCCGGCGAGCGCGCCGAGGTACTGGGCGGATCGGATCCCGACGGATTCGGTGGGGTAGACGACGTTCCCGACCGACCGGCGAACGAGATCGAACCGGCTCCTGAACGGCGTTATCGGGTTCGTTGGCGTGGATTCGCTCATACTACTGGATACTCGCCGTCGCGTGAAGAGAATTGCGAGGATCGTGACATCACACACCGGGGTGACGGGTATCGTCCACCCACACACCGGGGTGACGGGTATCGTCCACCGGGATCCGAGGCCGGTGGAGCCCCGGATGGGTCGGCGACGGACGTTCCCCGGGAGGGGCAGCGTTTTGAGCCCCGAAGCCGAACGGTGGCTATGACGCTCCCGATCGATCCCGCGACGCTGGATCCCGACGACTACGGCGAACACGAGACCGTCCTCGAGATGGGCCACGAGGAGGCGATCGAACGCGTCCGGGGGGTCTGTCTCGACGTCGGTTTCGGCATCCCCGTCGAGTTCTCGCCGTCGGAGCTGTTGAACGAGAAAGTCGACGCCGACCGCGATCCCTACTACGTGCTCGGGGCGTGTAACCCGGCCATCGCCAACCGGGCACTGGAACAGTCACTGCGGATCGGCGGCCTCTTTCCCTGCAACGTGATCGTCTGGGAGGAGGAGCCGGGCCGCCAGCGGGTCTACCACGTCTCGATCATGCGAATCGCCCGGCTGCTGGGGATGGCGCCGGACGACGAGGAGTGGGCGGAGATCGTCGCGACGACCGGCGAGCTGGTCGCGGAGCTGTTCGAGCGGCTCGAGGCCTGAACCGACTGTCGAGCGGCTCGAGGCCCGAACCGACCGGAGGGCGGTCCGGAATTCGAGACGCCGCCCGGCCGGAATCCGGGACGCCGCCCGGTCGAGACGTCAACGTTTAGTGAGTTCCTGGTGAGCGTGCGGTATGGACGTCCGAACCGGATTCTTCGCCCTCCTCGTGGCCGTCCTCGGGGTGATCGGCTTCCTGCTCGTCGATCCGTTCCTCCAGTACGTGATGGCCGCGGCGTTGCTCGCGTTCGTCCTCTTTCCGGTCCACCGGCGGCTGGCCCCCCGCGTCGGTCCCAGGCCCTCGGCGGCGGCGCTTACGGCCCTCGCGTTCGTGACGGCGATCGTTCCCGTCCTGGTGCTTTCCGCGATACTCATCGACACGACGATCTCCTTTCTGGACGACCTCGAGGGCTCGGAGCTGGCGGCGGCCGTCGACTCGCTGCGGGGCTTTCTGGTCGCCGATCTCGGCGTCGATCCGGAACACGTCGACGAGTTCGAGACCGTGGTCATAGCGGAGTTCGAGGGGTTGCTCTCGGCGTCCGCGGAGATCCTGCTGGCCCAGACGATGGGGCTTTTGGATACGACGATCGAGGTCGGTCTCGGGGTGTTGATCCTCGCCTTTCTGCTCTACTACCTGCTCGTCGACGGCCCGGAGCTGGTCGCGTGGACCCGCGAGGTGACGCCGCTGGCCGACGACGTCCAGGACGAACTCTACGAGGAGATGTCCGTGGTCACCTGGGCCGTGATCGGCAGCCACCTGCTCGTCGCCGTCGTCGAGGGGATCCTCGGAGGGATCGGCCTCTGGCTCGTCGGCGTTCCGAACGCCGCCTTCTGGGCCGTGATCATGGTCGTCGTCTCGATCATGCCGGTGATCGGCGTCTGGCTCGTCTGGGCGCCGATCGTCGGCTACCTGATCGTCGTCGGCGACCCCGTCGCCGCGGCCCTCCTGCTCGCCTACGGGATCGCCGTCCTCTCGGTGGTCGACAACTACCTGCGGGCGATCTTCGTCGACCGGGGATCGGGCGTCCACCCCGCGATCGTGCTCGTGGGCGTCCTCGGTGGCATCTACCTCCTCGGGATCATGGGGCTGTTTCTCGGCCCGATCCTGCTCGCGCTGTTCAAAGCGAGCGTGACGGTGTTCGATCGGACCCACGGGATTCCGACGGACTGATCGCCCCCCGTGGGCGGAGGGTCGACCCCGATCGGTCGTCGTCTATCGGTTCCCGTCGGCTACCGTCCGTTCGCGATCCCACCGCCGTCGGTGACTGCATCGGCCGGCGTCCGGCCGCGAGTGCAATCCGCACACACCCCACCGATCGATTTATTACCCTGGTGTGCGTTGACACACCTATGGCATCCTCACCCATCGATGCCGGTGACGACGTGTTCGACCAATTCCTCTCGGATCGCGGACACACAACCGAGCGCGTAGGGTGGGAGCGAAACTATAACAAAAAGCAGTGTCCGGAGTGTGGCGGCCTCCACGAGACGTCGGCGCGCTCTTGTACGGTCTGTGGCTGGGACCCGCGGGAACGCCACTCCTGAGTCCCCGTCGGCCGCCTTCCGGAGCGGAAATCGGTCGACACGATTATTAGTGATGGATGATCTATCTCCGAGCAGAGGGACGATGCCGGAATGCCAGAACTGTGGCTCTTTCGTAACGGTCGCTTACGCCCGCGTGTTCACGCCGACGGGCGTCGACGAACCGCGTGTCTGTCCGGCCTGTGAGGACCTGATCCGCGACGGCGCCGAGATCCGTCGGGCCAGATCACCCCGGAACAACTGACCGGGGTCATCGGCCGGCTCGTGGCTCCATCTCGGGGTACTCCCTCCCGACCGCGAGGGCGATCACGTTGAGCACGAGCAAGGCGAGAAAGCCCAGAAGTCGGAGCGGCGAGTCGAGTCCGAGGGCCATCACGGGGAGATAGACGAGCGGCAGGAGCGTTCCGAGCCAGAACGCGACGGCGGTGGTCGTGCTTCCGAGCGTCACGGTCCCGTGGGGAGGCGACGGGGACGTATGGTTATCCGGTGGCTACGCCGGCTGAAGGCGGCGCCAGGAGCCCGTTCGCGGCGCCGATCCGCCGTGGCGTGACCGTCCGTCCCGCCGAGGTGTACGCACTCGCTAGAGCCGACGAACCACGGGATCGACACGCCGCGGGAGCCCCGCTCGCTACTGGGGCTCCGGTCGCTCCCCGAGGGTCAGGTCGACGGCCGTCCGCTCGCCGTCCCGGACGATCTCGACCTCGAGTTCGTCGCCGGGGCTGCGCTCTACGGTGAGAAACGCCGAGAGCGCCTCCCGGTTCGGGATCTCCGTTCCGTCCATCGCGAGGACGACGTCGCCGCCGACCGGCACCGGCTCCCCGCTCACGGTCACCTCGTCGGGGCTGCCCCGGAGCACGCCGTCTGCCGGACTGCCGTCCTCGACGTCGACGACGATCACCCCTCTGGCCTCCTCGAGGTCGTTCTCCGCGGCGACCGTCGGATCGACCGTCTCGAGGACGACCCCCATGTACGGGTGGGCGTACTCGCCCGTCTCGATCAGCGAGGGGACGACCCGTCGGGTCAGTGCCGCCGAGACCGCAAAGCCGATGTTGTCCCCGCCGCCGGCGTTGACGACGCCGACGACCTCCCCCGAGAGGTTCACCAGCGGCCCGCCGCTGTTTCCGGGGTTGACGCCCGCGTCGAACTGGACGACGTTCGGGAACGCCCGGGGCGGGCCGCCGGGGGTCGCCGGTACCTCCAACGAGCGATCGACGCCGCTGACGATCCCCTGGGTCATCGATCCTTCGAGGCCCAGCGGGTTGCCGACCGCGAGCACCTCCTGGCCGACGACGGGGTACTCCTCCGTCAGCGCGAGCGGCCCGGCGGCCTCCGGGGCGTGCTCGACCTCGACGACGGCGAGGTCGCTGTAGAAGTCGGTGCCGACGAGCGCGGTGGTCGTCCAGTCGCCGTTTACGTACTGGAGCTCGACGTCCTCGCCGCCGGCGACCACGTGCTCGTTGGTCACCGCGTGACTGCCGTCGATCAGAAACGCCGATCCCTGTCCCTGGGCCTCCCCCTCGTCGAAGGGGCGATCGACGCCCAGCACCCGCACGAGCGTCACCGAGTCGATCACCGCCTCGTACACCTCGGTGTACGCCGATCCGTCGGCGACGTTCTCCCGGTCGATCTCCGCCGAGCCGTTCGACTCGAAAGAGACTGGCGTCCCGCTCTGAGGAGCGACACAGCCCGCGGCCGCAGCCAGCAGGCCGGTGCCGGCGCCAGCGAGCAGCCGTCGTCGACCGAATCGCGTCTCGTCCATACCCCTCTCTGGGATCGAACGGCCTTGAATCCACGGCCGTCGGACGGGGCTGCCGTCCGATCCCGGGTCGACAGCCGGCGGGGCCACCGTCCGAAAGCGTGTTACCCGCGGCGTACCCACTGGCGAGCCATGACCGTAACGGAGGAGGCCCGCGCGCTCGTGGAGTCGGGGCCCGTCTGTGACTCCTGTCTGGGCCGCCCGTTCGCCGACCGGAGCTTCGGGCTGAAAAACGGGGAGCGCGGGCGGGCGCTGCGGATCACCCTCGCGCTCGCGGCCGACGAGCCCTACGAGCCCCCGGAGACGGCCGACTGCTGGGTCTGTGAGGGGTACGCGGGGACGTTCGACGCGATAGCCGAGACGATCGTCGCGGAGCTCGAGGGCGTCTCCTTCGGGAGCTACCAGGTCGGAAGTCGGGTTCCCCCGCTCGTCGAGGAGAACGACCGGCTGCTCCGGGAGGACGCGGGGCTCGATCCCGAGGCCGGCGAGAGCCTGAGCCGGGAGATCAACCGCGAGGTCGGCCGTCGGGTCGGTGCGCTCACCGGCACCGAGGTCGAGTTCGAGCGTCCGGACGTCCTGGCGATCGTCGACCTCGGCGCGTTCGACCCGCTCGAGGGCGAGGTGACGGGCCACGCCGTCGACGTTCGGATCAACCCCGCGTTCGTCTACGGCCGCTACCGCAAGCTCGAACGCGGGATCCCCCAGACCGAGTGGCCCTGCCGGGAGTGTGCCGGGAGCGGGAGCCGACTCGGCCCGGACGGCGAGGAGCCCTGCGAGCACTGCGGGGGGTCGGGCTATCTGTACGACACCAGCGTCGAGGGACTCGTCGCTCCCCACGTCGTCGAGGCGATGGACGGCGAGGAGGGTGTCTTCCACGGCGCCGGCCGCGAGGACGTCGACGCACGGACCCTCGGTGAGGGACGGCCGTTCGTCCTCGAGGTCGAACGACCCCGCGAGCGGAGCCCGGACGTCGATCGGCTCCAGCGTCGGGTAAACGAGGCGGCCGACGGCGCTATCGAGGTACGGGGGCTCCGGCTGGCCAGATACGACATGGTCGAGCGGGTCAAGGAACTCGAGGCGAGCAAACGCTACCGCGCGGACGTGGCCTTCGACGAACCCGTCGACGCGGCGAGCTTCGAGGCCGCCCTCGCGGAGCTGGACGGGGCGACCGTCGAGCAGTACACGCCACGGCGGGTCGACCACCGCCGGGCCGCCCTCACCCGCGAGCGGACCGTCTACGGGATCGACGGCGAGCTGATCGAGCCCACGCGGGCGGAGCTGTCGATCCACGGCGCCGGCGGCCTCTACGTCAAAGAGCTCGTCAGCGGCGACGGCGGCCGCACGGAGCCGAGCCTCGCCGGTCTGCTCGGGATCGACGCCGAAATCACCGCACTCGACGTCACCGGCGTCGAGGGCGAGGCGGAGCCGTTCGAGCGCGAGGCGTTCTTCCGAACGTAGCCGTCGCCGGTCGGCTGGCTCGGCCGTGACCTCGACCTCCCACAGCAGTCGCGACTCCCCGCGCCAGCCGCAGTTCGACTCGCCACAGCAGTCGCGACTCCCCGCGCCAGCCGTAATCCTCCGAGGGCAGGAAGGTTTTTCTCCGATCGCGTCGACGGCAGGGGCGTGCGCGTCCGCCACGAGCCGGCCGGAGAGAGAACCGACGGCGACGACACGCGGGTGCTGGCGACCGAGGTCGAGGTCGCCGACTCGGTGCTCGCACAGAGCCGTGGGCTGATGTTTCGCCGATCGTTGCCCGAGGAGTACGCGCTCGCGTTCCGGTTCGACCGCACGGGCCGACGGGACGTCCACACGCTTTTCGTCTTCGTGCCGATCGACGTCGTCTGGGTCGTCGAAGACGTCGTCCGTCGGGTCGAACGGCTCGACCCGTTCAGGGGGTTCGCCCGCGAACGGGCCGACCTGATCGTCGAGTTCCCCGCCGGCACCGCGGACGGGATCGTCCCCGGCGACCGGCTCCTCCTCGAGGAGGGCTGAGACGGCCCCGGTCGACCACGCTCACCGTCGGCGCCGCTCGTCGTCGGGCCGATCGTACCTCGCTCGCCCGTCGTCGTCGAGCCAGCCGTACTGGAGTCCCTCGTCCTCGGTCGGTGGCCCCCGATCGCGGTCAGAATCGTGGCGACCACCACGTGATCTGGCCTCCCGCGTGGCGGTTTCGCGGTCGACGATCTGCGGGTTCGCGGTCTCCTCCTCGATGAGGAGATAGAGGACGACCGGGACGGCGATCACGGAGAGGACGACGAGGAAGACGATTGCGCCGGCGGACATCGTCCATCCTACGGTCGCCGAACGCAAGAAATTTGCCATGTGCGGACCGTTCGGTACCCATGCCATCGCCCTCCACCGACGACCGCGGCTGTCCGAAGTGTGGCCACACGGAGACGGAAGTCGACGACATCGCGACCACCGGAACGGGTCTTTCGAAGTTCCTCGACATCCAGAACCGCCGATTCCGGGTGATCTCGTGTACGAACTGTGGCTACGCCGAACTGTACAAAGGCGGGGAGACGAGCGACATGGTCGATCTCTTCCTGAGCTGACCGCGTCGACGGCTCCTCCGGCCGAACTCACTCGGTCGTCGTCCGGTCGACGTCGAGCTCGCCGCGATAGATCTTGGCGCCGTCCTGGGCGACCTTCTCGGCGAGGACGGCACACTTGATCCGCATCGGCGAGATGTCGACGCCGAGCATCTCGAGGACGTCGTCGCGGTCCATCTCGAGGAGCTCCTCGACGTGTCTGTCCCGAAGCTCCGTCGAGAGCATGCTCGCGGAGGCCTGGCTGATCGCACAGCCGTCCCCGGAGAAGGCGACCCGTTCGATCACCCCCTCCTCGTCGAGTTCGACGTCCATCCTGATCTCGTCGCCACACATCGGGTTCTCGCCGACGTGGCTGAAGGTCGGATCCTCGAGCTCCCCGTAGTTTCTGGGGTTTTTGTAGTGATCGAGGATCTGCTGTCGGTACATGTCCGAACCCATTCCCATGTGTCGTTCGAGGGAGGTTCGGAGTAAAAGGGTTCCGGGGGGCGGATACTGAACGCTTTTGGGTCGCGGGCCCGCGGTGTCGACTATGGAGCGTCACAGCCGATCCCCGGGGTGGCCGTCGTGACGAGCGTCAAGGAGTTCCGGATCGAGCGCGAGGCGACCGCCGACGGGCTCGGCCGCGGCTCGTTCGTGTTCACCGACGACTACTCGATTTTCGACTGGGGGAAGATGCCCGATACGATCCCCGGGAAGGGTGCGAGCCTCTGTTCGATGGGCGCGTTCAACTTCGAGGCCCTCGAGGCAGCCGGCGTCCCGACCCACTACCGGGGCGTCGTCGACGCCGACGGCCGCGGGCCGGTCCCCCTCGCCGAGGTCGACGAACCACCGACGGAGATGGCGATCGAGCTCACCCAGGTCCCCGAGCTCCCTCACGAGGGCCGGACGTACGAGTACGACGCCTACCACGCGGCCGCGGGGGAGAACTACCTGATCCCCCTCGAAATCGTCTTCCGGAACCGGATCCCCGTCGGCTCGAGCCTCCGCCGGCGGGCCGAACCCGACGAGTACGGCCTGGAGCTCGGCACGTGGCCCGACGAGCCGGTCGATCTCGCGGAGCCGGTAGTCGAGTTCTCGACGAAGTACGAGGAGGGCGATCGGTACCTCGACCGCGAGGAGGCCGACCGAATCGCCGGCGCCGCGTCGATCGACGAGCTCGAGGCCGTCGCCCGGGAGGTCAACCGGCTGCTCACCGACCGGGCCGAGGAGGCCGGGCTGGTCCACGAGGACGGCAAGATCGAGTGTCTCTACTACGACGGCGAGATCCGGGTCGCGGACGTCGTCGGCACCCTCGACGAGAACCGGTTTAGCTACGGGGACGTCGGCCTCTCGAAGGAGGTGCTCCGCCAGTATCACAAGCGGAGCCAGCCCGAGTGGGTCGAGGCCGTCCGCGAGGCCAAAGCGACGGCGAAAGCGCGGGACGTCGCCGACTGGAAGCGTCTCTGTGACCGGGAGCCGACGCCCCTAGACGAGGAGGTCATCGGGGTCGCAAGCGACATGTACCGCTCCGGGGCGAACGCCTACGTCGGCCGGGAGCTGTTCGACGCCCCGTCGCTGTCGGCGACGGTGGGTGCGATCCGGGGGCTCTGATCGGGCTCTCGCCCGATCGGGACGTCTCGAGGGGTGGCCTCACAGAAACGCACGGGGAAAGCCCGCGCCTTCGTTCGTGATGGTGATCCGATGTGAAGACGAAAACCCCGTGTATCATCGAATATGTACATTTTGGATGCATGAGTACTCATCGGATTTATATATTCTCACCTGCTACTGCGTCTACCGTGAGCGTCGATTCGATCGCAGCAAGCGTCCTCGGTGAAGACACGGCACTCTCAATCGTGAATTTTGGCGTCGATTCCGAGATAGAGCAGACGGCTCTGTCGGGGGGCGCGTCGGTCCGGAGCATTGTCGATCACCTACAGGCGGACACGCCGTCAGTCATCATCTGTGACATTGCCGTCTACCGCCGGAGGATGGCGGAGATTCATACCCTGGCCGACGGACACCCGGAGAGGGGGATTTTACTCGTCGGCGACGACGACGACGAGGTGCCGTTATCTACACTGTCTCGGTCTGATATCCACTACTGTCCGAGCGACACTGACGTCTCCGGATTCCACGCTCGTCTGCTCGACCTGCGTGAGCCCGTCGCGCAAAAATGGACAACGACAGGCGTCTCCGACCTTCTCGACGCGATTCCGACGGCAGTCATCTTTGCCGACGCCGAAACCGGGGTCGTCGTCGATGCGAACTCCGTGGCGGCCAGCCTACTCGAGTGCCCCCGGGAGGAACTGGTAGGCTCACGTCAAACCGACATCTACCCTCCCGAGTGCCGTTCGGCAGCAACGGACGGCTTCGAGTCGGTTGTGAACGGCTACTCCGACCGATGGGTCGGCGGGGACGGGTCCGACCCGTTGTACGTCCGAACGGGACGTGGAGACGAGGTCCCAGTAGAGATCCGAGCCCGGAGAGTCGACCTCGGCTACGGAAAGCTCGTCGCCAGCGCCTTTACCGACGTCACGAGCAAAGTCGAGAGTCGAAAGAAGATCCGTCGGTTGACTGCGGGCATCGAGGCGTCGATGACTGGAATCGCTATTTTGGACGACGAGGAGGGTTACGTCTACATGAACGACTCCCACGCGGAGATGTTCGGCTTCGAGGTGGACGAGCTGATCGGGAAGAGCTGGCGGGTGCTTTACGATTCAGACGAAGTACAACGGATCGAATCAGCGGTGCTGTCGGCATTCGAGGAGAACGGCCAGTGGCGCGGGGAGCTGACCGGACGGACTCAGTATGGCGGTCGTATCGAACAGGACGTCCAGCTCACGGCAATCGATGACGGGCTCGTCTGCGTTTGTCAGGACGTCACCGCCCGCAGGCAACGTGACCGAACGCTGGCGTATCTCAGGGAAGCGACCGAACAGCTTATCGAAGCCGAGGAACTCGGGGAGGCCGCCGGGCGTCTGGCAACGATGGTCGAAAACTCCCTGCCGGTCGCCGCTGCTGGAGTGTGGGACCGGCATACAGCAGTCGGCCGAGTCGAGCGGCTCGACTCCGGAAGCGAACTGGACCTGGATCTAACTGGCGAATCGATCCCTGCCGAGGAAGCTGATGCTCCCTTCTACCTCGGTACGGAAGAGCGGACGCTGCTGGCTTATCCGATCGGGGAACGGTGGCTGCTGGTTCTGGAGCCGGAGGGTGATTCGGTGTTTGGGCCGACGGTAGAGGGGATGCTCGAACTGATCGGGCGGTACGCCGAAACCGCGTTCGCGGCCGTCTACAGCCGTAGTGAACTCGAAGCCACGAAAGAGGCGATAGAACGCGAACGGCGACGGCTGCGTGAGATCATCGATCTCGTGCCACACTTCATCTTCGCGAAGAACGCCCGGGGGGAGTTCCTGCTTGCCAACCGTGCGGTGGCCGACGCCTACGGTACGACGACGGACGCGATCGAAGGGCAAACCGACGCGACGTTCTCGGCGACGGACGAAGAAGCCGACCACTTCGTCTCCAAGGATCTGGAAGTGATCGAATCCGGTGAGCCAACGAAGATCACGAACGAACGGATCACGGACGTAAACGGCAACCGGCGCGTGCTGGACACGTGGAAGATCCCGTTCGACAGCGCCGACGAACCCGCCGTGCTCGGGGTTTCCGTCGACGTCACGGAACTTCGGCAGACGAAAGCCAGTTTACGGCGATTAAAAGAGCGCGACGCCGCCTTCGAGTTGATCCAGTCGATGATCTCTATCGACAGTTGGGAAAACGCGAGGGGGGTTGCCACTGGGCAGCTCTCCGAGATGCTCGATGGCGGGTACGCGGCCATCTACGAGTGGAGCGACGAGGACGGGGTGCTCGTTCCGAGCGCCGTCGAGGGCACGGTCGAGCTTCCGACGATCGGGCCGGAACGTTCGACGATCTGGGACGCTTTCGTCGATCGTGTTGACGATCCGACAACGCTCGAGGGTGTCCCGGATGGCTTCCCACCGTCGTATCACACAGTCCTCGTCGATACGGTCGACGACGGCTGTCTGGTGGTCGTCGGTGCGACGGTCGAACCGACGGACGAACGTCTCGAACTCCTCGAAACCGTCACTTCCTATCTCCAGACTGTACTCGGTCACCTTCGGGAGCACCACGAGCTAGTCGAGCGCAAGACGGCGCTCGAACGGCGGTCACGCGAACTCGAGAGGAGCAAACGGTTAAACGAGCGGCTGAAGCGTTCTATCGCCGCATTGGTCGAGTCCGGTGATAGACAGTCGCTCAAACGAACCGTCGCCGATCGTCTCAGCGGCCCCGAGAACCGTCTGACCGTCGTCGTGAGGGATCCGTCCGACGAAAACGTAGCCGTCGGAGACGGAACGGTCGTGACCCAACCCACCACGAACCCGCTTCTGTCCCACGACGGCTGGAAAACACCCGCAGACGAGGTAGAGACCACCGGAGAGTCGATCTACATCCCTTCGATCGTTGCATGCGATCGGTTCCCCGAATGGCGCCGGCACGCTCTCGAACGGCGGTACCAGTCGCATCTTTCGGTTCCCATGACGGTTGACGGAGTCAACTGCGGTTTCCTCGAGCTGTACACGCCCGTTCAGGACGGGTTCACATCCACCGAACGGAACGCAATCGAGCAGTTCACTGAGCTCTTTGCCTCGGTGCTCTCCGATGTCGAGTTGCGAAGCCACAAAGCCGGCGTCGACCAGCTAGTGACGGTCGCGGTCAGCGGCGATCCGCTTTCGACGCTCCGTACGGAGTTGACGCTGCGTTCACAGTCGGTCATCATGCAATCACCTTCCGAAGCGATCGTTTACGCCGAAATCGACGGTGTCTCCCCGGAGGAGTTCGAACGGTCGCTCGGGGAGGTCGAATCGGTCGTGCAAGTCAGTGTTAGTAGCAGTGACCAGGGTCCGGAGGCGGAGTTTCACCTCGAGGAGTTCGGTCCCTTTCGGCTGTTTGCGCGGCTCGGGACAGCGATCGAGTCGATGGTCGTTCGGAACGGCCGAACGGAGTACACCGTGACCGTTCCCAGCTCCGTGGACATCTCTCGGGTCGTCGAATCCGCGGCCAGTCGGTACGATGCTGCGGAACTCGTTCGCAAACGGTCGGCTGCTTCGGCACAGGAGTCGGTTAGCAGGACGCGGACGATGTTGACCGAATCACTGACCGATCGCCAGCGGGACGTTCTCGAGGTCGCCGTGGCTGCGGGGTACTACGACCAGCCGCGGGCTGCAACCGGTGACGACCTCGCAGAACAGCTGGGAGTGTCGCGTCAGACGGTCAACTATCATCTCAGGCGCGCGGAGGGAACGATCCTCCAGACGCTGGTGACCGACGGCGACCGATAGCTTCCCGGTCAACCCCCCGTGAGCGATCGCTGACTGGGTAGATACAAGCTTCAGGTGCTCACTACCGGAAAAGCCGGTATGGAAGGCGAATCCGCATCTGGGGACGAGACACGAACTCCCCCTACCGAGGAGATACTGTGGACCCAACTCGTGGAGCTGTACGCCACAGCAATCGACAGACAGTTCGAACGTGCCCGTGTGAACGCGACGGCGGACTGGTCCGAGCTGGCCACGACGGGGATGACGGACGACGAGCCATCGCTTTCCCGTGGGCTGTGTAAGCTACTGACCCGGTTCGAGCCCGAAACCGGCCTGCTCGAGGTGATCGTCGGTGAAAACGACCCGCCGGATGTCGATGAACCCGTTCTATCACGACGACACGAGGACGTCGAGTGGTATTTCGACGAGTTCCTCGAGGAGGTGGCGCTCGACCATCCAGTTACGCGACGTGCTCTCTCGTCCACGCTCGTCCGCGTCCAGCGTCACGCCGAAGAGCGGTCGATAATCGACTGTTCGGAACCGACACGCGTCGTGCGTGACACCGACATGGAGTGGGTTGCGTGGCTTCCCGAAGGCAGCTGGGCCGCAGTCCGGACCGCAGTGGATAGCTCCTCCGTGGAGATGGTTGCCTGCCAGTCCGTCCATCGACGTGTCGTGCGAACGATCGACCGGCACCACCACCCTGTCGACGCCGAACCGATTGCCCTGCTCAAACCCCGGACGGGATCGGAACTCGACTCCCGGCCGTGAACGACCCCCGTGGCGGCTTCCCCGGGAGGGGTTGTGTAACTGTTACGAAATCTGGTGACGTTCGACGGTGTCGGACCGCGTCCGGCAGCCCGTTGGACGTAGCCCCGCGAACACGACGTGGGGGCACGGAACGGACGTCCACGGCGGTCACAGTCTCCACGGGCGTTCGGGGACCGCCGGCGAACTTTTGTACTGATTCGATTCCGGGGGCGTCCACCCCGAGTAAAACGTCGGCCAGTGATGGTGGTGGACTCCATCTACTCACCGACTCTGGTGATCGACTGGGGACGGTCGGTGGTTGGAAACCGACCGGACACAGTGAGGTCGTGTCGTAAGTCCCCGGGAGCATTTAGATCGATCGGTCCATTAGTCGCTCTTGCCTACTGGTCATACTCGGCGTCGTCCGCTTTCCCAGTCAGGCCCGCGTCGGTTCCAGGGATCCGTTCGTCGTTTCCGTCACCCCCACCTGCTGCGCTCGAACGTGGCCGACTCGTTCGCCCGTGGACGTTCGGTTATCCGATCAACAGGCCAACACCTCGCTTTCAGGGCGGGGAGGACGTCAAGACGTGGACTGCCCCCCTCGTCTCGACGACTCCTCATCCAGTACACTCGGTCGAGACGGTGAGTGACTGCCGGCTGTAGCATCGCACAGCTCGTCGACGGTCCGTGACAGGAGGGTGACCGCATCGACGGGAAGACGGGCACCGGCGACCCACATCCCGCCGTCACCTCCCTTTTCGACCGCGACACAGAGGAGGTGGCCCTGATGAACGAACCAGAGGACGCCGGTCCGCAACCGTGGTAGGTCCGTCCCTGTGCCGCCAGCCAGTAGATCGACTGCCCGGGGACACACCGACCGGGCTACCGGTGGCAGGTCACCGAGCGGTTTCCCACTGATCGCCTCTAGAAGTTCACAAGCGTGTTCGGTTCCGGACCGGTCCCCGAGCGGATCCACGCGCCGAACGAGGTCGACCTCGCGGACCGAGGTAGACAGAGCCGAGCTCGAGTCACGACCGGTCCGTTCGTTCAGGAGTTTAGACCCATTCGGGAGCACCGATCGGACGGTTTCAGTGGCCGACCGAGACGAGTCGACGGTGTCGGCGACGTCTATCGACAGCGAGGACGCTTGAGTGCCGATCGTAATCCAGAGCGGGCCGTACCGAAACGAGAGACCACCAACCGATGTCTCGGCCGCCCCGTACCGTCCGAACAGCACGTTGAGCGCGTCGGGATGAAGAAAATCCGTCAGCGGCGGCAGCTCCGACGCATTACGGTCGGTGACCGCCTCGATCGCCACAAAGAGGTGATCGAGCCCACTCATGATCCCCACTTCCGAACGATATATGTCCATTGGATAGGGATGGTGGTTGACCGGGTATAACCGACGTCTTTACCATGGAAACCCCTGTGAGCAAACTATACCCAGTCAGACACACGAGCTGACGCTTCGCACGTCGCAGGTCGACTGTGGATCATTACCACAATCCGCCCGCTGTCGGACCGTCGACCTCACGAGTTCGCGGTCGACGGAGCAGTGGCTCGGACGGGCTGGGGGTCGGAACGGTATTTCGCCTCGGCGACGCGGTTCACCATCTCCGGCGGCCGTCCGGCCGATGGATGAACGACGACGATGGGACGTGTGAGACGTGTGGTGACCCTGGAGGGGACCGACGGCCGGCTTCCCGGCGACCGAGGACGGCACGGCGGTGCTCCGGAGCCCCGCGGCGAGGAGTGTTTTCCGGAAAATCGTCAGTAGGCCGTCGGTGGGAGCGTCGACCGGGTAAGCCGTCGGTAAGCTGTCTACTGGTGGAAAGCCGCTTTGGATCGGAGACGAACGACTAGGGATCGACCGCCTACACACCTCGAGCCGTGCGAGATACAGGGCGCGTGTCCTCCGTGGGATGGCCCGAGCCCTCCGTGAGACGCGCTCGCGCTCGGTCGGCAGGATCGTGACCGGCCGACAACGTGTCGACGGACGGATCGTGGACCGGGGCCGGCACCCCTGTCGGCCATCCGAACCGAAACGCTTTGTGAACCCACTCGTATCCCGCGAACCGAAACGCTTTGTGAAGCCCCCGTCTCTCGGTGCCATGGAACGGGATACGCCGACCAATCGGTCGGATAACGTTCGACTGATCGGGCGTGCCGTCGAAGACGGCGACTGGATCGAAGGGTTCCTGGAGGAGGTGCCGATGGGCGTCGTCGGCCTCGTGGACGGTGGATCACCGTACCTCGTGAATCAGCTGTTCGTCTACGACCCCGACGAACGGGCCGTGTTCCTCCACGGAGCAGCGACGGGTCGGACGCGGAGCATCGTCGAAGGCGACGGACCCGTCGAGGCGTGTCTCACGGCGAGCCGGATGGGTGAACTCATCCCCGCGGAGATGCCGGTCGACTTCGACGTCGAGTACCGAAGCGTCGTCGTCTTCGGTGAGATCTCCCTCGTCGACGGAGCCGCCGACAAGCGCCGGGCACTCGAATCGATCATGACGAAGTTCGCGCCCCAGCTCAGCGCCGGCGACGACTACGAGCCCATCGCCGACGAGTCGATCGAGCGAACGTCGGTGTACCGGATCGACGTCGAAGGCTGGAGCGCGAAGCGAAACGATGCGCCGGACGACGATTCGACGTACGATTACCGGTCGGTCCGGGCCGACAAGGAAGAGTGAGCTGTTTGGTTCGGGCGGGTACGGGCCGGAACAGTATTCGCCTCGACGGCACAGTTTAATACTCCCAGCGGCCGTCCGGCCGGTAGATGAGCGACGACGCCGGGACGTGTGAGACGTGTGGTGACTCCCTGGAGGGCGTCGACGGTCGGCTGGTCGTCCCGTCGATCGAGGACGGTACGGCGGTCCTCCGGGAGTTCTGTGGGGAGGGGTGTCTCCCGGAAGCTCGCCGGTAGGCCGTCGGTGGGGTGTCGACCGCGTAGGTCGTCCCCGATCGGCGGAAGACGAACGACTAGGGATCGACCTCGACGACGAGGCCGTCCTCGCGGATGCGAACGATCACCAGTCGCGTGTCACCGTCGACGTCGACTTCGACCTCGTCGATCGCTCCCTCGTCGCCGTCCGCGTCCTCGACGTCGGCGCCGGCTTCCCCCCGGAACAGCGTCACCCGCAGCCGCTGGTCGCGTGGGTCCATACTCGGCGCCGTGATGCTCTCCTCCGGGACGACCGCGTACGCCTGGTCGTAGCTCTCCCGGCCGGTCTCGGGCTCGTGGGCCTCGAGCAGGAGGTTGTAGTGGCGGTCGACCTCGCTGTGGATCTCGATGGGGATCGGGCTCTCGAAGCCGACCCCGAACGGGAACCCACCCTCGTCGTCGAGACAGCCGGCGAGCCC
>LFFM01001138.1_pt1 | contig 18891 bp, 16 predicted proteins | sample 643131 | NCBI WGS metagenome assembly LFFM01 (sample SAMN03777445, study PRJNA286221) | soda lake metagenome | biome: soda lake; feature: Kulunda steppe; material: water; isolation source: sample Tc-Br brine of Tanatar trona crystallizer | place: Russia: Kulunda steppe | collected 2011-07
TTCGGCGAGGAGCGCATCACGCTTGAGATGGACCACGAGGCGGCGATCGAGCACGTCCGCGAGGTCTGTGCGGAGGTCGGCTTCGGGTTCCCCGTCGAGTTCTCGCCCTCGGAGCTGCTGAACGAGAAAGTCGATGCCGGCCGCGACCCGTACTACGTCCTCGGCGCCTGCAACCCGGCCGTGGCCGATCGGGCCCTCGACGCGACCGACGGCCGGATCGGGGCGTTGTTCCCCTGCAACATGGTCATCGAGCAGGTCGAACCGGGCGAGCAGGTCGTCCATCACGTCTCGATCATGCGGATCGCCCGACTGCTCGGACTTCCCAGCGACGACGAGGAGATGGACGCGATCATCGCGGACACCGGCGAGATGGTCGAGGACGTGTTCGACCGACTCGGCGAGTGATTGCGAGGGTACCGGGAGGCCGAAACCGAGCCGGCGTCGTCGTCCCCCGCGATGGGAGAGCCCGGATCAGGACGGCCGAGACGCACGACCGTTCGAAACCCGGGACGGTTCGGGAGCGGCGGCCGTCGACTCGCCAGCAACGAGGCCGGGCCCGTCCGACGCGTCGAACGACGGAACCGTCGCTTAGGTCCGGTCGGTCGGCGTCGAACAGCGGAGACACAGCGTCGTCCCGGCGACGTAGTTGACGTCATCGGACCCACACTCGGGACACCGGAACCGGCCCGTGTTGTACTCGGTCGAGCCTCGCGGAGCGTGGAGCCTTCCGGCTCGAACGCGAGCGTCGGCAGCGCTTGCGGTTCGCGAGCGCTTGACCCGAACGCGCCTCGCGAGCGCGCCGTTACCGCTCCCGTGGAGGTCGTCCCAGCCGACGTCATCGGGACGTGAGAGGTGGGCGAGCAGCTCGGTTCCGGCCTGGAGGAACGGACGCCCTGTCTCGGCGGCGGGCGAGTCGAGATCGCAGGCCGCGTACGCCTCGGCGGCGCGGTCATACGCGTCGCTTGCCCGGTCCTCGTCGCCGATGACGGCACGAAGGTCGCCAACGAATTCGTGACAGGCGGCCCGTTCGACCGACGCTTCGAGGACGTGGTCCCGGAGCTCGCCGGCGACGACGATCCCCTCCGCGACGTGTGCCCGTGCCCGGTCGGGGACGGAATCGGGACCTGCCCGGAGCCGGCGACAGACGGCCGCGACCGCGTACGCCCCCAGCGCATCGCCAGCGCGCGAACGCGCGCGATCGTCATAGGCACTCGATCCCGCCGGTCCGTTTCCGGCGAGCGCCGACCGGGCCGCGGTCGCGTACGCGTCCCCGGCAGCCTCGTACGTCTCGTCGGCCAGCGCCCGTATCCCTCGGTCCCGATGGCTCAACTCGTCGCCGTCCGTGTCCTCGATCATGTACTCGTTCGGGGGGATGGACGGGTAAACGGCGTGCCGAACTGCGTTAGCTGGGGATCGGCGGACCCGATCCGCGCGGTCCCGCCCCGTTCTCACCCGAGGTGCGATTGCATCGCCGACTCGAGTGCGTGCCGGTCCTGCGCGCCGACGAACCGATCGACCACCTCACCGTTCGCGTACACGACGAACGTCGGGACGCCGCGCGCGCCAAGCTGCTGGGCGAGCCCCGGGTGTGCGTCGACGTCGACGGTCGCGACCGCCGCGTCGGTCTCGCGAGCCAGCGCATCGACCGTCGGCTCCATCATCCGACACGGGCCACACCAGTCGGCGTAACAGTCCACGAGCACGACCTCGTGTTCGGCCACGACCCGCCGGAACTCGTCGTCGCTTCCGATCTCGATCGGCTCGTCGGGAGTCGGCGAGTCCTCCGTCGAGCCCGATCCGTCGCCGGCTTCCGCCCCGGAGCCATCGCCATCGTCGAGGCGTTCACGTAACTCCTCCCGCTTCCGCTCACGGATCCGCTCCCGCTCGCTTTTTGCCGCGTCACTCATGGGATAGTCTTGTGTGTATTTAGCAATATAGTTTACGGGGTGACGCGGGCCTCTCGCCGGCGGAGTCGACGGTCCCGGTCGACGTCGATCGACACGCCGCCGGATGACATCGATCGCTCTCGTCTACGACGAGGAGGCAGTCAGGTCGTGAACGCCGAGCGGACCCAGTTCGATCGCGTCCTCGACGAGGTCCGCTGCACGGCTGTACGGCGTGTCGGCTGCCGGGTCGTTCGCCGTCGAGCCGGTTTCTCCCGAGCGAGTCACCCCTGAGCGGGCCGACGGACGTGACGTGGCGGCCGCGTCGAACACCCTCTCCACGAACGCCTCGCGAACGTCGCGGTTCTCGAACAGGCCGTGGAGATACGTCCCGAGGACCCGGTCCGTCGCGGCGCTCTCTGGGCCGATCGGTCGTTCGACGGTCCCCGTCGGGGACGATCGCCCCATGTGGATCTCGTACCCGATGGCGGTTCCGGTGGCCCCGGTTATCGGCCCGACGCCGTCGACCGATCGCGTCACCCGCTCGACGCGCTTGTCCGTCGAGAACCGCGTCTCGACGGGAAGCGCCCCGATCCCCTCGACCGTGGACACGGGCCCGGTGCCCTCAAGGTCGGCGTCGAGGATCCGCTCCCCGAGGATCTGGTACCCGCCACAGAGCCCGACGATCGGACCGTCGAACGCGCGGATCGCGGAGTCGAAGCCGGCTTCGCGAATCGCGAGCAGGTCGTCGACGGTGTTCTTCGATCCCGGGATCACGGCAGCGTCGGCGGCCTCGAGACTCGCGTCGAGCGGAACGTACGCGACTCGCACGCCGGGTTCACGACCGAGCGGTTCGAGGTCGGTGAAGTTCGAGATGCGCGGCAGTCGCGGGACCGCGATCCGCACCGACTCGGTACCCGGGACGCCGTCGTCGTCGCCGAGGACGGCCCGCTCGTTCCCTGTGGTCGAGCCGTCCCCGGCCGCCGCGTTCGACAACGACAGGCTGTCCTCGGCGGGAAGCCCGGGGTCGTCGTACGGGACGACACCGAGGATCGGCACGCCGGTCCGCGCCTCGATCTCCTCGATCCCCGGCTCCAGCAGCGAGCGGTCGCCGCGGAACTTCGTGATCACCGCGCCGACGACCCGGTTCCGGACGTCGGCCGGAAGCAGCTCGAGCGTGCCGTAGAGGCTCGCGAACGCCCCGCCGCGCTCGATGTCGACCGCGATCACGATCCGAGCATCCGCGAAGCGAGCACACTCGAGGTTCGCGAGATCACGGTCGTGGAGGTTGATCTCGGCGATGCTGCCCGCACCCTCCGCGACGACGACGTCGTGGTCGGCCGCCAGTCGGCGATGGGCATCGCGGGCGGCGGTCCGGGCGCGCTCCCAGTGGGACTCGTAGTACTCCCCGGCGGCGAAATGGCCGACCGCCTCGCCGTCGATCACCAGCTGGCTCTCCCCGTCTCCGCGGGGTTTGAGCAGCACGGGATTCATATCGGTCGTCGCCACGGCTTCCGCCGCACGGGCCTGGACGTATTGGGAGACCCCGATCTCGCCCCACTCGCCGGCGGGCGTGAGCGCCACCCGGGCGTTGTTGCTCATGTTCTGGGCCTTGAACGGCGCGACGTCGACGCCGCGACGCGCGAGGAGCCGACAGAGTCCGGCAGCCAGCGTGCTCTTGCCGACGTGACTCGCGGTTCCCGCGATCAGGATCGTCTCGGTCATCTCGTGGCCGGCTGGTGGCGAGTCGCCGTCATCGTTCAGTACTCAGTCCCCTGGCGAGCGCGGTGGCCCGCGTCGAACGGGTGTGTCACCTTCCGGACGTTCGTGATCAGGTCGGCGGCCGCCTCCAGATACGTCGGTTCGGCGTGACTGCCGGTGAGGACGAGCTCAAGGCGGTCCGGTTTCGAGCGCGCCAGCTCGACGACCCGATCGGAGTCCACGAGACCGCGATCGGCGGCGTACAACAGCTCGTCGAGGATCAGCATGTGCACGCCGTCGTCGGGGTCACCGTCGGGCGGGAACGGTTCGGTCAGGTCCGCCCCGGTCGCCCCATCGATGAGCGTCTCGGCGCGCTCGAACGCCGCCGTCGCCTTCGCCGCGTGCTCGTCGTCCGCGGAGCCGTCGAGCAGGCCGTGCCAGCCGTAGTGGCCGGCGTTCTCGTACGTGAACCCCGGCATGGCGGCGATCGCGTTGTACTCGCCGCGCACCGCGTCGACGCTGTCGGCCCCGCCCTTCATGAACTGGAGCATGTGGACGCGATAGCCGTGGCCGGCCGCGCGGAACCCCATTCCCATCGCCGCCGTCGTCTTCCCCTTGCCGTCCCCCCACCACGCCTGGACGAGGCCGAACTCGTCGGGTGCGGCGGGGTCGATGGGCTCCGATTCGGGAGCGCTGCCGCCGCCGGGCGTCGATGGGTGCGGATCGTCGGTGCTTCCGTCCGGTTCCGTGTCTATCCCGTCGGTGGTAGCGCCGTCGGTGTCGTGTGTCTCGTTCGTCATGGATCGAATACCTCCGCGAACTCGTCGGCGACCACGCCGTGTTCGGCCTCGGTGGCCGGTCCGGGGAACTCGCCGTCCGGGTACCGTGACTGCAGGCTCGCCCGTATCGCGTCCCGGACGCAGATCCGGGTCGAGGCCCCGACGGGCGTCGCGCTCCCCGAGAACGTCGTCGGTTCGCCGGCGGGGTCGTCGCCGACGAGGATCGCGTCGCTCGTGGTGCCCGGCACGCCGGCCGTCGCCAGCAGCGTCGTCGCCTTCGCCTCGGCCGCGACCGCGACGAGGTTGGCCGCCGCACCGTCCGCGAGCCGACGCGTCGTCCCGACGATCAGATTGACCGTCCCGAGGGGGTCGCGGCCGTCGGGTCCCGTGACGCCGGTGGTGACTCCCGTTGCGTCCCGTGATTCCGGTTCTCCTTCGGCGCCCGGAGAGCTCGGCTCCATCGGCAACATCGCCGGGTTCGAGAGGCCGGCGGTGGCGTAGACGACGACCGGCCCGTGGCGAGCCCCGCGGGCGTGCGCCATGGAGACGCCGGTAAAAAGCGTCGGGGGCCCGTCCGTGTCACCGGAACCCGAATCGGGAAACGCCGCGCGATCGAGCCGCTCGTCGCGGTACGTGCCGAGGTCGGTCCGTTCGAACCCCTCCGGGACGGAGACGTTGTAGGCGACGGCCCGCCGTGACCGACTCCCGTTCCAGCCCGTCGAGAGCCAGCGGGCTCCCGACCGTCGCAGGCGGAGCACCTCGTCGCGGACGGTCACCTCGAACTCGGCCGATCGCGTCTCGCTCATCGGGCACCTCCGGACCCGCGACGCTCACTGCGCGCGTCCGGGTCGCCCGAATCGACCCCCATCGCCGCGATCAGCCGGTCGTTCTCGGCGGGCCGCCGCACCGCGACCCGGACGTGTGTGTCGAGCCCGCGGAACGTGGTCGCGTCCCGGATCGCGACGCCACGGTCACGGGCGTCAGCGACGACGGCCGCCGCGGTTCGACCGCCCTCGCCCACGTCGACGAGCAGGAACGGGGCCTCGGACGGGTGGACGGCGTAGCGCTCGGACAGCGCGTCCCGCATCCGGTCGCGCTCGATTCTGACTCGCTCGCGAGTTTCGGCGATGAACGCTGACTGGTCCAGACAGTACGTTCCGGTCGCGAGCGCCGGCGCACTCACGTTCCACGGTCGCCGGGCGCGCGCCAGTGCCGTCCCGAACCGCCCAGTCGCGACCGCGAAGCCCGCCCGGAGCCCGGGCGTGCCGAACAGCTTCGTGAGCGAGCGGGCGACGACGACGCCCTCGACGCCGGCGAGCGACTCGTTGTCGGTAAATCCGAGAAACGCCTCGTCGACGAGGAGCAGGGTCCCGGTCGCCCGACACCGCTCCGCGAACCGTAGCAGTGACTCGCGGTCGTAGGCGTTGCCCGTCGGGTTGTTCGGGTGACAGACGATCGCCAGCGCGTGGTCGGCCGGGTCGGCCTCGAGCACCCGCTCGGCGGGGACGAAGTCGGGCGTTCCACCGTGGAGCCGAACCTCACGCGCGTACTCGCCGAAGCTCGGGAACGGTACGAGCGCGGCGTCTCCGGGACCGATCGCGAGGTCGATCGCCGCCCGGATCGCGGCGAGCCCACCCGGCGTCGGAACCACGTCGTCGGGGTCACAGTCGACGTAGTCGGCGGCCGCCTCGCGGAACGCCGCTGGCGGTTCCGACGGATACGTCCGGGACGCCGCGAACGCCTCACGGTACACCGCTTCGAGCCCGTCCGGAACGGCCGGGTTCGTGTTGGCCGAGAAGTCGAGCAGCTCGGGGTCGTCGCTGCTGCCGTGGGGCACGCGGTCGATCTCGATCGTGTCGTCGACGTTCATTCGGATGGGCCTCCCGTGGGTCCGTCGCCGGTCGCCGCGAGCAACGCCTCGGCGATCCACACGTCCGACGGGTAGTTGACGTTGACGGCCACCCGGCGGTCGTCCGTGACGCGGACCGTTCCGTCCCCGCTCTCGTTCGTCCCCGTGGAGACGACGTTGATCCCGGCGGGCACGAGCTCTCGTCCGTCGATCACGGTTGTCGTGTCGGCGCTGACACCCAGCTCGCGTTTGCGCGCGGCGGGGACACACACCGTGACCGAGTCGCTTTCTGCCGCCCGTGCTGCCGTGAGAACGTCGTCGACCGCCTCGCCGTCGAGCAGCGGCAAGTCGGCGGCGACGGTTAGGACTCGCGACGCGTCGCGCGGGAGGCTCCCGAGCGCGTACCGGAGGTCGGCGACGTATCCCTCGCCCGGCGCGTCGATGACTCCGCCGTCACGTCCGTCGCCAGCACCGCTCCCGTCACGTCCGTCGCCAGCACCGCTCCCGTCGGGCCGATCCTCGAGGTACCCCCTCGTCTCCGGCGCGTGCGGCGAGACCACCGAATACACCGTCTCGACACGGCTCTCGGCGAGCGCGTCGTGAACCCTGTCGATCATCGGTCGACCGCGAACGGTGACGAGCGGCTTCTCCGTGTCACCCCCGAGGCGCGTCCCCCGACCGCCACACATCACGAGAGCGTCCACGCGACCACCCCCGCGTGTAGCGCCGCGACCCGCGACAGCTCGATCGTCGCTCCCAACACGTCACCGGAGACGCCACCGAGCCGCCGGGTCGCCCACCATCGGAGCACGGCCGCCGTCCCCAGCGCGGCGACCAGTGCGGCGAAACTCGGGGCGAGGCGTGGCCAGCCGAGCGCGACCGCGGGAACGACGAGCACGAGTACCGGCAGTGCGGCCCGCGCACCCGACGGATCGGTCACTGCCGACCCGAGCCCGGTGTGGGCGGCGTCGCTCACGCAGATGAGCAGTCCTGCCGCCGCCCGTGCGGACACCTCGGCGACGACGACGAGCGCGACCGCGGCGGCGGGGTCGACGCCGCCGGACACGGCGGCTGACCCGATCCCCACGACCTCGAGCACTCCCGTCGCCAGTCCGACGATAACGAGCACGAGCGCGAGGGTGCCGCCGACGCCGAGGGCGGAATCACGCATGACTGCCCGGCGGTCGGCCGCGTCGCCGTGGACGACAGCGGCGTCGCCGAGGTCGGCGACCCCGTCGAGGTGGGTGATCCCCGTCACGGCGTAGGTCACGACCACGACAGCCAGTGTGACGGTCGCTGCGGGCAGGGGGACGGCCCCGGCGAGCACCAGCGGGGTGGCGACGAGCGCGCCGACGAGGTACCCGACGACGGGGAACGTCCACGGGGAGTCGACGAACGCCTCCCACGCCGCCTCGGTCCGCCCGACCGGGATCCGGGTGAAGAACCCGAGCGCGCCGCGGAGCGCGGTCATCATCCCGTGACCACCACCGACAGGCCACCTACCACCGACAGGCCACCTACCACCGAGACGACGGAGCCGCCCGTCCGTGTCGCGAGCCAGCCGCCCGTCGCGACGGTCACGAGCAGGGTCGCTGCCGCGAGCAGCGTCGCTACCGCGACCAGCGTCACCGCCGTGGCCGCGACCGCGACGCCCCCGGCGAGCCGAACGAGCCCGACGGCTCGCTCCGCGTCCACTCTCGAGGGGGATTCCGCGGCCGGGTTGAGCACGTAGTGGCCGGGCTTCTCGAGCCGAACGTCGAGCGCGACCGCGGCGGTCGCCATCGGCCACCCGGAGTTCGGGGAGCTCGGTACCCGCGCCCATCGGCTCGCCCGACGGAGCGTCTCCAGGGAGCCGACGGGCCCCGCAGCGACCGCGAGACACACGGCCGTCGTCCGGGCCGGGACGTACATGACTGCGTCGTCGAGGCGTGCGCTGGCCCAGCCGACCGGCTTCGACCGATACCCCAGCATCGAGTCGAGCGTGTTGACCGCCTTCACCCAGACCGCGCCGGCCACGGCGAGCGAGAGGACGAGTGTGGTTCCGACCGTGGGACCGACGGTCGCGACGCCGGTCCCCGCGCCGAGTGCGGGACCGATCCCGACTCCGATCACCGCTCCGAGAACGACCCCGACGAGCGGGGCCACGAACCCGTCGGCGAGGTTCTCGGCCGCGCTCTCGACGGCCGCGCTCCGGAGGGCCGGCGGCGGGAGGTCGGCGACGTCCCGGCCGACGAGCGCGCGGATCGATCGACGGGCCGTATCGGGATCCGACGCCGTGAGCGCGACGACCTCCGCGGTGACGTCGAGCAGCATCCGACGGCTCATCGTCACGGCGAGGACCACGCCGGCGACGACGCTCGCGAGAACCCAGCCGGCACCGCTGGCAACGGTTGCCACCACGACGCCGGCGGCGACGGCGGCAGCAAGCGGGAGGCCGGCCGCGACGACGACGCCAACCGACCGAGGCCGCGACCACTCGCGGTCGACGCGCCCGACGATCGAGCCGAACCACGCGACCGGATGGAACCGCGTCGGCGGTTCCCCGACGGCGAGATCGATCGCGATGGCGACGCCGAGCGCCGCGAGGAGCGGGGCACCAACGGACACGACCGAGGACGCGGCGAGGATCACGGTCACAACGCGTCACGGAACGCGTCGAACGCTCCGCTCTCCGGATGGACGTGGCAGTACGTCCCGAGCGTTCGGTGTTCGATCAGTCCGTCGTGGTCGCCGTCGATGCCCGTCCCGCGCACCACGTCGAAGGTGAACCGGGCGTCGTCGTCGACGTCGGCGGCCGAGTAGTGGAACTCGTGGCCGCGCAGCGTCGTCCCCGTCGTGGCGGTCGGCCCGTCCCGTTTCGCCCGCAGTTCGACGTGATCGAGCGCCCGATATCGGTCGTGCATCCGGACGTCGGCGGGGAGCACGCCGGCCATCCCGTGCGTGTCGCCCTCGGCGGTCGTCAGCGTCGACGCGAGCGCCATGAACCCGCCGCACTCGCCGAACACCGGGACGCCATCCGCGGCCGCCGCGGCGACGTCGTCGAGCGCCGGGCTCGCGGCGAGCGCGTCCGCGTGGAGCTCTGGATAGCCGCCCGGGAGGTACACTCCGTCACAGTCGGGAAGCGGGTCGCCGACGGTCGGCGCGAAGGTGACGACGGTCGCCCGCTCGCGTAGCCGTTCGATCGTGGCCGGATAGACGAACCGGAACGCCTCGTCGCGGGCGACCGCGACGCGAGGGCGGTCGGGGTCGGACGTGCCATCGACACCGTCCCCCCCGACGACGCTCCCGTCCGATGGCGACGGAGCGAGGGTCGGCTCGCGAGCGACGGCGAGGAGCCGGTCGACGTTCAGCTCGGCGGCGGCCGCATCGAGCGCCGTCTCCGCTATCGGTGCTTCCTCACCGAGGTGTCGTTCGGGGATCTCCAACCCGTCGTCGGGGGCGATCCGACCGAAGTACGTCAGGTCGGCCGGTAGCGCCCCGCGGATCCCCGTCTCGTGTCGACCACCGTGAGCCCGCTGGGCGATGACGCCCGCGACGTCGACCTCGCGGTCAGCGTGGGCGGCGAACCCATCGAAGCCGAGCGCGGTCGCCGCGACGCTCTCCATGCCGGCGCTCGCGTCGACGACGAGCACGACCGGGAGGTCGAGCGCCTCGGCAACCATCGCCGTGCTCGAGCCGTCGCCGTCGTACAGCCCCATGACCCCTTCGACGACACAGATATCTCCCTCGCCGCGCGCGTAGTTGCGGCGGACCCCCTCGGGACCCTGAAGCCACAGGTCGAGCGTCCGGGAGGGGCGGCCGGCGACGGCGGCGTGATGGCTCGGGTCGATGAAGTCGGGGCCGGCCTTCGCCGGCTGGACCGCGTGCCCCGCGTCCGACAGCGCTCGGAGCGTCGCGAGCGTCGCGACCGTCTTGCCGACGCCGGAGCTCGTGCCGCCGATGACGAGCCCCTTCACGACCCGTCACCCCCGATTCTGGGTCCGTAATCGCCCGTCGCCGACCCGTTATCGGCGATCAGCCGGTCCGTGAGCGACGCGACACGCTCGCGCACCGCCGACTCCGGGACGCCCGTCCGGTCGGCGAGCGCCAGTGCGCCACCCATGCCGACGCCCTCCTTCGCCTCCCCCCGGGCGTATGCGAGCATCGCCGGGTGGTCGCTCGCGTCGAATCCGGGGTCGGTCGCGACGAGCGAGCAGTCGAGATCGGCGGCGAGTCCCGCCACGTTCGCGGTCGGATCGTCCGCGACGAACGACGTCGTTGCCAGCGGCAGCCGTCCCTCGACCCCCGCGTGGCGAGCCACCGCGGCGACCGCGGCGAGCTGCGTCCCGCCCGCCAGCGCCACGTCGAGGTCCGTTTCGGCGGCGCCGACCAGAAAACCCGAAGCGATCGCCAACACCGGATCGCCCATCCGGCGGATCGCCTCCGCGGGGTCGCCCGCCGCGTCGCCGGGTCCGAGGTCGCTCGCGGCCAGTCCAGCCGCGACGACGCGACGTTTCCGCTCGATCGGGTTCGCCGCCAACGACGTGGAGACGCTGGGCCGCTCGCCGAGCGCACTCAACACGCCGAGCGCGGTCGTCGTGCCGCCGGGAATCGTCTCCGCGAGGAGGATCTCCTCCGGCGGCTCCGCCTCCCCCTCGCGGTCGGTCGCGGCGACCTCCCCGCTCGCGATCGCGTCCGCCAACCGGCGGCCCTGCTCGAGCAGCGCCGCCGCGTCCGGCACGGGTTCGGCGCCCCGAACGTCGCCGCCGGGGTCGGCACCCGGGCTCCGGGTCGACGTCCCGGTCGGCACCACGAGCCCCGCGTCGACGGCGACGAGATCGAACCCGACGAGCTCCCGGACGGCCCGCGTGATCACGGCGGGAGTCGGACAGCCGGACGGGCTGACCGGGACGGGCGAGTCGGCGGTCGGCTGCCCGCGCGCGACGATGTCGAGGTCGGCACTCGGCGTGTGCCGGCGGAGCGTCGGATCGGCACCGGCGGCGCTGATCCCGTCGATCGCGGCCGTCCGGGTCGTTCCCGCGACGACGACGAGGGTTGGCGCGGTCACGCGGTCACCCCGGCTCGCCGACCCGGAGATCCCCGTCCGTCAGCCGCTGGCTCGATGACTACCACCAGCGATTGGTTACCACAAGCGGACTTTAATCGATCGGGTCGAGAGGACGCGACCGGGTCGGTGAGCGGCGAGCGACCCTCACGCCAGTCCGCCGGCCGTGAACGCCACGTAACAGAGCGCGACGAGAACGCCGGAGTGGAGCAGCGCGCCGTATCGACCGCGGGCCGCGGCCCCGGCGAACCAGCCGGAGGCCAGCATCGTCGCTTGCGCGACCGCGTACAGCCGGAACCGCTCCAGGTCGGGATGGATCAGATCGGGGTCGAACGGCGCGTCGAGCGCCGTCGCGAGCGCGATGAGGCGGTCCGTCTCCATCACGTGAGCGTTGATCGCGGCGACGACGCCAGCGACGATCAGCGCGGCCAGCCAGCCGACGGCGACGTACCGGCGCATCGCCGACCGGAGCGCGCGCTTCTCGTGACTCAACCGATCGACCTCGACCCGGAGCGTCTCGAAGACGTCGTCGACGGTGCTCCCCGCGTTCAACGCGCCGCTGACGATTCCGATCGTTCGCTCGGCGAGCGGCGTCCCGACACGTTCGACGAACCGGTCCAACGCGGCCGCCCGAACGTCGCCGTGGGTGCCGGAGGCCGTCCCCTCCGGGCTGGACGTCTCACGCTTCCGATCACCCGTCGTCGTCACGGTGAGGTTGAAGGCGAGATCCGACACGTCGGACCGCAACACCCCGAGATCCGTCTCCCGTGTCACCGTTTCGACCGCGTCAGGGAACGGCCGACCGGCCGAGGCGTGCTCGGAGACGGCGTACACGAACTCGGCGACTCGCCGGTCTTTGGCGTCATCGATCCGGTCGCGACGGGCCGCGACGACCCCGACCGGGACGGCGAACACGACGTACGACAGCAGCGCAACGTTCACCAGAGTGTATCCGGCGTACGCGAGCCAGCCGGCGACGACGACCGCCGGGACGAGCGCGACGACTGAGGCGCTTGCCGGATTCGAGGCTGCGGACGTAACCACGCCACGAAACGTTCCGGGATGGCGATACCGCCGCCGAGAGTCGATCGGGCGGAGCGCTCCGATGGCGGCGATACCGATCCATCCAACGAGGAGCAGGAACCCGATAGAGGCGTAGACGGCGACTGCCCGGGGAGAGACCACCCCGACCGGGGTATCGATGAGCCCCGACAGCGCCGGCGCGAACACGCTCGTCACCGTTACCCCGATCACGAGCAGTGCGGGCAACACGAGCACGAGCACGAACAGCTCCGCGAGGGGTTTCAAGTAACGTCGAGCCCGGGTCCGCGCGTGTTCCTGCCGATGCGCGAGCAGCCGGCTCTCCGTCGCGAGGAACTCGGCGAGCGCCTCGTCGCCCTGTGAGACGTGCTGGCGGAACTTCAACAGGAACGGAGCGAGCAGGTCACGCGAGGGAGTGTCGCGGGCGACACGCCCTAATCCGGTGTCGAGACTCCCCGTCAGCCGGGCCGCGTTGAGCGCCTTCCGGAACGACGTCGCGGTCCCGCCGTAGGCATCGTTCCCGGCCACCTTCGCGAGCATCGTACGCGCGTCGTCGCTCCCCGAGGAGAGCGCGTCGAGATAGCGAACGGCCCCCGGAAGGCTGCGCTCGATACGGGTCCGTCGAGCCGAAACCAGCCACCGGAGGTAGAGCCCGCCGCCCGCGACCGTCGCTCGCTTCGTCAGGATCCCGGCCACGAGCGCGACGGCGAGGATCCGGACCGGCCCCGGGACGTCGGCGATCGCGAGGGGGAGAAACGGGAGCGCGCCCTCGAGCGTCGCGTCCGCCGCGCTCACCGTCTCGGGGAGGACGGCACGACCGACGAGCGCCGTCGCGAGGAACACGACGAGGCCGGTCACCCACGAGAGCGCGTAGGTTCGGGCGAGGTACGTCTCGAACCCGGTCGAGGGGGCACAACCGCGGTATCGTCGTCTGTCTGCGTCGTGTCGTCGATCGTCGGCACGTCGAGCGAACAGCGCGTGGATCACACGATCGGCCCCGGTGAGACGGATCTCGTGTCCGTTTCCCTCCCTCACATCGGCGGTCGTCTCCTCATGGCTCCCGTCGACCCCCTCCCGAGAGAACGCCCGTCGATTCCCCTCACTCACGGTTCGTGTCCTCACTCGTGGCCCGTTTCCGTCCCCGAGTCCGAGCCGCGCGTTCGACGGTCGCCGCCTCGTCCGCCCGGAGGTCCGCGAGGAACTCGAACAACTCATCGAAGTCGTTCACCCCGTCGCGGACGAGGTACTCGACGTATCGATGTTTGGCGGCGAACTCGGACTCGACCGCCTCGACGTCGCGGTCGGTCCGTTCGGCGAGCCGGGCGAGCGCGTGGATCCGCCTCCCGTTCCCGGTATCGACGCCGGCAGTACCGTCAGCGCCGCTTTCGCTCCCGGTTCCGGCTCCCCTGCCGGTCGGCGCGCCGTCCATTCGAAACGTCCCGTCGGGCTCGCGCCACGCGACCGTGTTGTAGTGGACGGCCGTCCCGCCCTTCTCGACGACGCCTGCCCCACCGTGTTTCGGGTCGCCGGTTCGGCTCCGTCGTGCCGCCGGGTCGAGCGCCTCGTACTCGTCCGGCGAGAGCGGTTCGACCACCTGCGCGACGTATCGATCGCGACCCACCTGTCGCGGGAACACGACGAGGTCGATCTCCCGGAGCAGGTACGGTGGAAGCCCCCGCTCTATCACGCGGTTCACGAGGGTCTCGACGTCCGCCGCGTGAGTCGTCCCGACGAGACCATGGCCAGTGTTGATCGTCTCGGCGAACGTCTCGAAGCTGGCGGGGGTGTTGATCTCCGCTATCACTTCCACGTCCGGATTCAGGTAGTTCGCCTCGGTCATCAGCGCCGCCATGCTGACTGCCTTGTACGCGTTCTCGTGGTCGCGGGTGGTGAGCGCCACGCCGGTCTCGTGTGGAAGCCGCACCTCGCGGGACCCCTCGTCGATGGAGACTGGTCGATCGTCGAAGGGGATAAACGGCATGTGGGCGTTCATCAGCGTCGTCTTCCCCGCACCGGTGGGGCCCGCGAACAGGACGACGCCGTGGTGTTCGTACAACAGCCATAGCAGGGTGACGATCTCGGTTGAGAGCGTCCCGCCGTCGACGAGATCAACCGGCGTCATCGCGTTCGCGGCCTGTTTCCGGATCGAGACGTGTGGACCGTCCTCCGAGATGACCGGGAGCGCGACCGCACACCGGACGGTTTCAGGGACTTGATCGACGTCGAGATTCACTTTCGCCGAGGGAGTAGACGCGTTCAGTTCGACGCCGTCACGGGCTGCCAGCCGTGTAACGACGTCGACGAATCGACTCTCGTCCTCGAACGCGAGGTTCGTCGGGATCCGCCCGCCGCCAGCGAGCGGGTCGATCCCGCTGCGTTCCCTGCCGTCGTGGCTCGCCACTTCCTCGGTTTCCGTTTCGGCGGTCGTCGACCCCGCCGTCGCTGATTCATCGGTCGACGCGGCGGACTCCGTCTCACCCGACACCACCGCCGGTCGGGGAACGACCTTCACGCGCTCGCCGACGCGGTTGGCCTCGACGTCCTCGAGGTGGGGGTCGCGGATCGGAACCGTGAGCGGACCCTCGCCGACGAAATCACGAAGCACGTAGTACACGAGGTCATCGATACGGTCACCGTCGTAGGTCGGCTCGGCTGCGGGCGAAACGAGCCCGCGAGCCGCGAGCAAGCGTCGAATCCGATCGTACCCGGCCGCGATCAGATCCCGCGCGTCGCCGGCAGTCAGCTGCCGGGAGAGGTATCGCCTGGCGTGTTCGGCCACGAACGCGGTTCGGTCATCGACTAAGCGGTCCACCGGCGTCTCCCAGATCCGGCGTTCACACTCGCGGATCAGCGCGTCGTCGCCGGGGAGGAGGTCGGGTTCGAGGACCGCGTACTTCGTCTCGAACGCGTCCGATCCGAGCAGCCGCTCCCGGTACACGACGACGTCGACCGAGAAGCCGGCGAACTCGACCGGATATCGGGCGAGCCGCTCGCCGGCCACCCGTTCGACGTACTCGGCATCGGCGTCGATGCCGGTCTCGAGCGGGGCGAACGCGTCCGTGTGAACTATCAGCTCCCGATCGTCGCCGACGTCGGCGACCGCGATCCGTTCGTCCAGCGCGATCGCCGTTCGGTCGCCGAGCAGCCGGATCTCACACAGCGCGTGGTGGTCGACGCGTCGACGGGCGGCAGCGGTCGTTTCGAGCAGGCGATCGAGCACGCGCACGTACTTCGGCTCGAAGCCGGCCTCCGCCCGCTCAACGGCGCCGGCTCTGGTGAGTGGACGACGATGGCTCACCCCGGAAAAGTGTTCCCGAACCCGCTCCAGCGTGCGCTCGTCGACCGCCGATAATAGCGGTTCACGGACCTCGTAGCCGAACCGCCCGCCATCGTGCTCGCGGATCGTCGCGACGATGCCGGGCGCGGACTCGTACTGCGCGCGGACGTCGGGTGCGTACCACGCTTCGGGGTCGTCGGGCGGTATCGGGGCGGGAACCGTGGCGTCGTCACCGTCGGCCCCACCACCGATCCGTAGGGTTGGTGTCGTCACGTCGGATATCGCTTGCTTGACGAGAGTTCGACGATCGGATATAAGTGTTCGTTTCTGCCCCAGAATCGTTGTTTCAGACCTCTGAAACGCTAGAAGATCCCGGTTCGCCCGGGTCGTAGTCACGGCGTGAACGCGGGTGTCACGATCGCCGGCAACGACGGACGAGCACTGCTCGGGAACGGCTTGTTCCGTGTTGTGATGGGACACGGTGTACCCGAGGCGGTCTCGTGGAACGCCCGCGAGCGGCGCCATCGATCCGAGACGATGGACGACCGAACCGACGAACGCGTGTGGCGACCGACGAACGCGCGCGGTGGCCGACGAACGACGTGAGAAGACGGCTGATACCCCCGCGTGATCGAGGAGACCAACCACTACCTGACTGGACGGGGGACAACCACAAAGGCACGGAACTCCTGCCGATCGTATGCATCTGTTCTGGCATCGGTGGGACCCGCGTGTCCGGGACAACGCCGGTCTCGCGGCAGCCGCACGGGCGGGGACGGTCGCCCCGGTGTTCGTTTACGACGCCGACTTCTTACGTACGGTCGGGACGCGACAGCGCGCGTTCTTCCTCCGGCACGTCGCGGCGCTGAAACGACGGTATCGCGAGCTCGGAAGCGATCTCGTCGTCCGTGGCGGCGACCCCGCGGAGGTCCTCGTTGACCTCGCCGAGGAACGGGACGCGGAGACCGTGTGTTACAACGAGGGATATCGCCCAGCCAGCCGCAACCGTCAGCGCGAGGTGAGGGACGCGCTCGCCGGTGTCGGCGTCGAAACCGACGGCCGAACGGACGCCGTCCTCGTCGATCCCGGGCGATTGGAGTCGCACTACGAGAACCACAGCCGGTTCCACGACGACTGGACGGCCGTCCCGAAACGTGGCCCGTACGCGGAACCCGACGCCGACGCGCTCGCCGACGTCTCTGACCCGAAGACGGTGCCGCAACCCGACGCCGACATCGTTCTTCCAAAGGCGGGGTACGACGGTGCACGCGAGCGGTTCGACGACTTCCTCGCGAACGGGATCGACACGTACAACGACACTCGTGACGATCTCGTGCGAGCGGTCGAGACCCCGACACACGCCGTCTCGCGCATGTCTCCCTACCTCGCGACGGGCGCGATCGGGATCCGTGAGGTGTGGGCGGACGCGAGCGACGCCTACGACGCCGCGACCGGGCGGGATCGGAAGAACGTCGACACGTACCGCTACGAGCTGTCGTGGCGCGAGCAGATGTACCACCTGCTGTACTACACCCCGGATCTCGCCGTCTCGAACTACAAGTCGTTCCCCAACGAGATCGCGTGGCGCGACGACGACGACGCCTTCGAGGCGTGGACCCGTGGCGAGACGGGCTATCCGCTCGTCGACGCCGGGATGCGCCAATTGAACGAGGAGGGGTACGTCCACAACCGGCCGCGGCAGGTCGTTGCCAGCTTCCTGACGAAACACCTCCTGATCGACTGGCGGAAGGGGGCACGGTACTTCACCAAACAGCTGATCGACCACGACTACGCCTCGAACCACGGTGCGTGGCAGTGGACTGCCTCGACCGGCACCGACTCCGTCGACGTGCGGATCTTCGATCCCGTGAGCCAGATGGCCAAGTACGACGAGACCGCCCGCTTCGTCACGGCGTACGTTCCCGAGCTCCGCGACGTCCCCGCCGGGAAGGTCATCGATTGGCCGACGCTGTCGAAACGCGAGCGTGACTCGCTCGCGCCCGACTACCCCGACCCGATCGTCGACCGGAACGAGGGGTACGAGCGGGCCCAACGCGTCTTCGAGGAAGCGCTCGGGAAACGGTAGCGCAGCGAACGAACCCTTATATTCTAGTACGGACCGATCGGAGGTATGGAACGCGTTCGTGCCGCGCTCGGCGGGCTCGCGGTCGTGATCGCGCTGTTCGGCGGGGTGATCCTCCTACGGACCCTGAGTCGGTTCCTCCGGGCGCTGATCTGGTTCGCCGAGACCGTTGCGTTACTCGCCTTCGCCGCGCTGTTCGGCTACCTCGCGTATCGCGTGTTGTGGGGCGTCAGCGACGATCCACGGTATCACTGAGCACCCGCTTTTTGCGACCGGGGGTATGTTCACGCTGGGGGTGCCTTCGGCCGAGTTTATATACTCGCCACCCGATCACTCGTCCGTGCTGCTCACCGCATCGTTCGTGCTCCACGTCCTGTCGGCGGCGCTGTGGACCGGTGCGACGCTGTACGTCGTCTACGCGGTCCTCCCGCGGGCGACGGACGGAACGATGCGCCCGGCGACGTTCGTTGACGGCGCGCATCGACTGCTACTTATCACCCGCTGGACCGGGGTCGTGCTCCCGCTCACCGGCGCGTACATGATCTGGGCCTTATATACCCCGCTGGAACTGCTGACGACGACGACGCGTGGCTGGCTCGTCCTCGTGATGCTCTCGCTGTGGGGGATCATGAACGGCCTGATCGAGATGGGCGTGTTGCGGATGCGCCGCGAGATCGACCCCGACCTCGGCTGGGGGACGTACATGGCGGAGGGGTTCCCGTTCGAGGCGGTTCCCGAGTCGATCTCGACAGAGCGGCTGGCAACGGCCGGCCGACCGTACCTTCTCGCGAGCGGCGCGTGTGCGGTCCTGTTGCTCGTCGACGCCGCGTTGCTGGCGGGCGGTGTTCCGTTTTAACTGATTCCGTTACCGTTCCGCTTGTGCGGATAGTGAGTGCCCCGTCTCTAGTATGGCCCCCGTGTCACCCCCGGACGATTTAGACGGGGGCTTTTTTCCCCCTCGTCAACTATCCTACACTATGCCCTCCGCGACGCGTGGCTACATCACTACTGCGCTGGTGATCATCGGCGTTGGGACGCTCGCGTATTCAGTACTCGCGGGTCAGATCATTACTGGTGGTGCGATCGCGATTTCAGCGCTCGTTGTTGCTGCTGTGTTGAATAGCGATCGTATCTGCCGATATCGACGGTTTAGAAGGGTGAAGCCGAGGAGATCGAACCTGCCATGGAAATCGACATCCTCGACTTCATTGAGCAGTGTCGTGACCTAGCTAAA
>LFFM01001139.1_pt1 | contig 18880 bp, 14 predicted proteins | sample 643131 | NCBI WGS metagenome assembly LFFM01 (sample SAMN03777445, study PRJNA286221) | soda lake metagenome | biome: soda lake; feature: Kulunda steppe; material: water; isolation source: sample Tc-Br brine of Tanatar trona crystallizer | place: Russia: Kulunda steppe | collected 2011-07
CGTCGGCGGGCGGCGTCGGGTGCCGCGAGGTCGTACCGATCGACGACCGCCAGCGCGTCGTCGTAGGTCGACGGATCGGGGACGAACGGGCCGCTCGCGATCACGTCGAGGTCGTCGCCGACGACGTCCGAGAGGACGAGGACGGCGACGGTCGCCGGCGCGGCGAGTGCGGCCAGCCGGCCGCCTTTCACGGCCGAGAGGTGCTTGCGGACGGCGTTTATCTCGTGGATCGTCGCCCCGCTGGCGAGCAGGGCGTCCGTCGTCTCCCGGAGCGCGTCGATCCCGATCCCCGCCGCGGGCGCGGGGAGTAAGGCGCTGCCGCCGCCGGTGATCACGCCCAACACGAGCGTCCCCTCGCCGGCCGTCTCGGCCCGCGCTACGAGCTCGCGGGTGCTCTCGACGCCCGTCGTGCTCGGCACGGGGTGATCGCCCGGTCTGACCGTCACCCGATCGGTCGGCTCCGGTGCGTCCGTGACGACGACGCCGCCGTCGAGACGGTCCCCGAGGGCACGCTCGAGCTCGACGGCCACCTGGGCCGCCGCCTTCCCGCCGCCGAGGACGATCAGCTCCTCGAACGCCCCGAGGTCGTAGCTCGTCCCGTCGATCCGGAGCACGTCGCCGTCGACCGCGACGGCGTCACGGACCACCCGACGTGGGTGTGCCGCCGCGATTCCGGCGGCCAGACAGTCGAGAGCGACGGCCCGTCGGTCGGAGCTCGCCAGCACGCCGTACTCCTCGATGACCGAGCGCGGATCGTCCATGGTGGTGCCATCCGCGGCTCCGGACAAAAAGCTACCTCCAGCCCCTTCGGCTGCCGGAGCCGGTAGAGGGATGTAGCGGCTGGCTCTCCGTCCAGCCGTGCTCCCGTTCGGACGCAGCGAGCTTCGGACCGTCGCCGCCGAGCTCTGGAGCGACGGCCGGGGCTGGATCCTGCTCGGCGTCGCCGGCGGCTGGTTTCTCTCCCTCGGGGTGCGGCTGGTCTTCCCCGCGCTGTTGCCGTACGTCAGGGAGGCGTTCGCGCTCGATCTGACGACCGCGGGGCTGCTCGTCACCGTTCTCTGGCTCGGATACGCCGTGGGTCAGTTTCCCGGTGGGGTCATCGGTGACCGGATCGGGGAGGGAAACGCCCTGGTCCTCAGTACCGTCCTCTCCGGGCTGGCGGTCGCGACCGTCGCCCTCTCCCCGCGGGCGTGGCTCCTGTTCGCCGCCACGGCCGTCTTCGGGCTCTCGACGGCGCTTTTCGGCCCCGCGCGGTTTACCATCCTCACGGCGATCTACGACGACCGCGACGCCACCGCCGTCGGCGTGACCCTCTCGGCGGGCGAGGCCGGCAACGCCGTCCTCCCGGTCGTCGCCGGCGTCCTGGCGGCGGCCGTCTCCTGGCGGCTCGGCTTCGGCGTGACCGTTCCCCTGTTCTTCCTGATGGCGGTCGTACTCGTCCGGGTCGTCCCCGGCCGACTCCACGAGGCGAGTGCCGTCGACGAGCTCTCGTGGTCGACGCTCCGGTACGTCCTCCGGGAGGTGACGGCGCCGACGGTGTTGCTCGTCAGCGGCCTCCACCTGTTGCTCTTTTTCGTCTACCAGGGGTTTACCGGCTTCTACCCGACCTACCTCGTCGACGTCAAGGGACTCTCCCCCAGCACCGCCGCGGGGCTGTTCGGGCTCTTTTTCGTGGTCGGCATCGCCGTCCAGCCGATCGCCGGCGCCGGCGGCGACCGGTTTGGCTACCGGCGAACCCTCGTCGCCGTCTCGGCGGTCGCGACGGTCGGCCTCCTCGCACTGCCGTTCGTCGAGGGGGTCCCGGGACTCGTCGCCGTGACGATCGTCGCGAGCGCGCTGCTCGGCTCGACGCCGATCACCCAGACGTTCCTGGTCAACCAGCTGCCGGCGGACATGCGCGGGAGCGGGCTCGGGCTCCTCCGGACCGGCTACATCGCCCTCGGGGCGACTGGCCCGCTTGTCGTCGGTGCGGTCGCCGACCGTGGCTTCTTCGACGGCGCGTTCCTCGGGCTCGCCGCGATCGCCGCGGCGGCGATCGTCCTCTCGCGGTACATGCCCGAGGGGTGATGCCCCCGACGGTGAACGAACTCACACCAGCCGGTCGGCGAGCTCGTGGAAGTCCTCGACGACGAGATCCGGCTCGGGGCCGAGGCTCTCGCGTGGGGCCCCGACAGACGGCCTGGCGAGCCACGCCGTCCGCATGCCCGCGGCGTTCGCCCCCCAGACGTCCCGCATGCCGCCCCCGGAGGCGTGGAGGATCCGACCGATCGGCGTCCCCGTGCGTGCGGCGGCGTGACGGTACAGCTCCCGGTCGGGTTTGTACGTCCGCACCTCGTCGGCGCTGATCGCGTCCTCGACGACGTCCTCGATGTCGGCGGCCGCGAGCAGGTGTGTGAGCATCTCCGGGGAGCCGTTCGAGAGCACGTAGACGTCGTAGCCGGCGTCGACGAGCCGTCCGATCCCGTCGGCGACGTCGGGGAAGACCGACAGCTCCTCCTCGTAGACCGTCCGCTGGATCGCCGCGCGCTCTTCCCGGGGGAGGTCGTAGCCGTGAGCCTCGAGGGCGTAGGACAGCCCCATCTCGATCAGCTCCTCGAACGGCCGGTAGGCGTCGATCTCCCCGGCGATCGTCGAGTAGAGGATGTACTGTGAGCGCCAGGTGTCGGAGACCGCGTCGGCGTCCTCGACGCCGTGGGCCGCCAGGGCGGGTGCCTGCGAGCCGACGTCGACGAGCGTGGTGTAGGAGTCGACGGTGACCGTCTCGATCGTATCCGGATCCATGCCGGCCGGTACGGTGTGAGTAGCTATAGTCGTACCCCCGGACGTGGGGGCTCACCGCTGGGGAGGGGGCTCACCGCCGGGAGATCACCTCCTCGAGTTTCGGCTTGAGGAACGGACCGAACAGCACGAGGAAGATCGCAACCGACAGGACGAACGACAGTGGCCGGTCGATCGGGTGGACGAAGATCCGGTACTCCCCGCCGGAGATCTGCAGCGACCGGAAGAAGTTCTCCTCGGCGATCGGCCCGAGGACGATCCCCAGGACGAACGCGATGACCGAGTAGTTGTACCGGACCATATAGAAGCCGAGAACCCCGAGGGCGATCACCGCGCCCACGTCGAACCAGTTGCGGTTGAGCGTAAAGGCGCCGGCATACGAGAGGACGATCACCATCGGGATGATGACGTTGGTGTCGAGCTCGGTGATCTTGCTGGCGTACGGGATGATCGACAGCCCCACCGCGAGGATGAGGACGTTCCCGAGGAAGACGGAGACGAAAAGCGCGTAGGTGATCTGGAGCTGTTCGTCGAACAACACGGGACCCGGCTGGAGACCGTGCATCAGGATGCCACCGAGCAAGACGGCGGTCGAGCCGCTGCCCGGAATGCCAAACGAGAGCGTCGGCACGAGCGAGCCGCTGACGGTCGGGTTGTTCGCCGCTTCGGGGGCGATCACGCCGCGTGGATCTCCTTCGCCGAACTTGCCGTCTTTCGCCGAGGAACGGGCCTCCTCGGCGTAGGCGACGAACGTCGAGGTGGTCGCGCCGGAGCCGGGAACCATCCCGATTCCCATCCCGATGATGCCGGATTTGATCGTCGTCACCGGATACCTGAACACCGTCCTGACCCCCTCGCGGATGCTGCCGGCGATCTCTAAGTCCTCGCCGGCGATCTGTTTCTGGGCCGCCAGTTTCATCATCTCGGCGAACGCGAACATCCCGATCAGCGCCGCGACGAAGTCGATGCCGTCGTAGAGGCCGAACTGGCCGAAGGTGTACCGCGGTCGTGCGGTCAGGATCGCGGTGCCGATCGTCGAGATCATGAAGCCGAGCGCGCCGGCGACCAGCCCCTTGACGATCGATCCCTGCGTGACGATCGTGATAAGCGAGATGCCCAGCACCGCAAGCAGGAAGTACTCCGGCGAGCCGAACGCGAGGACGACCTCGATCAGAAGCGGCGAGAGCAAGATCAGCGCTATCGCCGCCAGGAAGCCGTTGAGCGCCGACGCGGTCGAGGCGATCGCTAAGGCGTTTTTCGCCAGCCCGTTTTTCGACATCGGGTAGCCGTCGAGCGTCGTCGCCGCCGCCGACTCCGTCCCCGGCGCGTTGATGAGGATCGCGGCTATCGAACCGCCGTACATCGCGCCGGCGTAGATCGCCGTAAGCAGGATGATCGCCGGCGTCGCGTCCATCGGCAGCGTCAGCGGCAGCACGATCGCCATCCCGACGGGGGAGCCGATCCCCGGCAACGCTCCGAGGACGATTCCGAGCAGGAGGCCGATCGCCATGTAGCCGATCACGGGCCAGCTGACGGCGATGACGACGCCCTCGAAAAACGCCTCGAGTGCCGACATCTACCGACCACCCCACTCGAGGAAGAACGGCAGGAACTGCCGGAAGTCGGGCAAGAACGGGCTGAAATCGAAGACGTGTCCCTGGTCGAAGGGCATCCCCAGAAACTCCATGAACACCCAGAGGATCGCCATCGCCAACACTGCCAGGAAGACGCTCTTGGTGACGCGAACCTTGTACCACAGCGTGTAGAAGACGACGTAAAACGGCGTCACCCAGAAGAAGCCCGCTGCCCAGCCGGCGAAAAAGTAGACGATGGCCGTCACGACCACGAACGCCGTATCGTTGACCTCGTAGCCGTACTCCGAGCCGATCGTCTCCTTCTCGACCACCCGCTCTTCGTCGGATTCCGGAGGCTCTGCTGTCTCGAGGTCGTCGTCGAGCTCCGTGGTGTCGGAGGTGATAGAGACCTCCTCGGCGACGAACGACCTGATCGGACCCGGAAGGTAGTTGCGGACCAGGAGGAGCCCGGAGCCGACGAGCACCGCCGCTGCCGTCAGCTGTGGGAAGACCCTGGCGTCCTCGGGATACTCCTCGATCAACGGTTCGACGAAGAACACGACGCCGAGCACGAACAGAAACACCAACATCACGTGCTCCGCCGTAACCCTCGCTTTGAGCCGCCCTAGTTGCCCATCAGACATGAATGATCGGTAGAGAAGTGAGCGTCAGTCCTCGATCATCGAGACGACGTCGATCTCTTGCATCTGCTCGAACGCGTCGTCGATGGCGGCGTTGGCCGCCTCGGGACCCTCGAAGAAGATCGGGTTGCCGGTGTCCTCGTTCCACTCGGCGTAGCGTTCGTCCTCGGTCGCCTCCTCGAAGCGGGCGGCCAGCCCCTCGATGATGTTGTCCGGCGTCTCCGGCGGCGCGTAGATGCCCCGGGAGACGCCCGCGATGAAGTCCATCTCGGGGTAGCCCTCGTCGGTGACCGACGGGATGTCGGGGTAGACCTCCGTCCCCTCGCTGAAGAACGTACAGACCGGGTAGACCCCGCCGGCCGCCACGTCGGGTTCTGTTCCGGCGTCGGTGCCGATCCCCGCGGGCACCTCACCCGAGGTCACCGCCTCGGCGATCGGACCCGTGCCGGTGTACTGGACCTGTTCGGTCCACTCCCACTGGTACTCCTCGGCCCAGGGATCGATATCCCTCGCGAGCCGGGTCATGATGTCCTGTGGGCTGCCGGGCTCCTGGACGCCGATGTTCTCCCACTCGCCGGTGTTGTACATCTCTAAGACGTCGTCGAACGTCTCTACTTCCCCCTCGTACTCCTCGTTGACGATGAGACACCAGGTCGACCGGCCGATGATGCCGACACCCTCGAGTTCGCGCTGGTCGAAGCCGGGGTCGTCGAGCAGCTGTGGGGTGACCTCCAGTGGGACGGCGCTGCCGGTGATCGTGTGGCCGTCCGGCTCCGATCGGTGGGCGTCGCCGAACCCGTTCAGCCCGCCGCCGCCGGGCACGTTGTCGATCTGGATATCGACGCCCATCGCGTCGGTCAGCGGTTCGACGATACCGCGGGCGTAGACGTCGGTTCCGCCGCCCTCGTCGTACGGCACGATGTACCGGAGCGAGTCCTCCGGCCCCCACACCTCGTCGTCGTCGGCGTCGTCGGCATCGTCGGTGTCGTCGGTGTCGTCGTCTCCGGGGTCGTCGTCCGCGAGACAGCCTGCGAAGCCGGCCGCGGAGGCGACGCCGGCTGCGGCCAGAAACCTACGGCGGCTCGCGGCGATCGAACGGTTCTTCCCTCTCGTCTCGGCGTGCTTTCCAGGCATGGTCGATGAGCCCTACCATCATGGTTATAATCTATCTATATGAATCTTTTCCCAGGGAACGGAGGTGTATCCGTCTCGAAAAGTCCCGTCTGCCGCACGGATACCGTCGCCAGCCCATCCCGCCCCGGCGAAACGTCACGGGCCGGTTGTCGTCGGTGAGCGACGGTCACCACGCGTCGTGGGCGACGCTACGGCCGGGAACCGACACGACGGCGCCACGGTCAAACATCGACACCGACGGTAACTGTTATGTACGTGCGGTGTGCTACCGGGAACATGGTAGTAGTTGCCGCAGTCGACCGAACGGCGCGGGGCCCGCCGACCGTCGAGGCGGCCGGCCGGATCGCCGCGGCGTTCGGTGAGCCCGTCCGGGTCGTCCACGTGCTGACGCGAAAACAGTTCGTCGACCTCGAGCGAACGAGCGTCAGCGAGACCGGAACGACCGTCCCCAGAGAGCAGGTCGTCGAGATCGCCACGGAGATCGCCACGGAGACGATCGAGGAAACCGACGTCGACGCCGAACCGGTCGGGCTGGTGGGCGATCCCGCGACCGAGATCGTCGCGTACGCCGACCGCGAGGACGCCAGCTACCTCGTCGTCTCCGGGCGGAAACGAAGCCCCGTCGGCAAGGCGCTGTTCGGCAGCGTGACCCAGGAGGTGCTGCTCGAGGCGACGTGTCCGGTCGTCACGATCCGGACCGAGGACTAGAGCCGGGCCTCGAGGGCGGCGACGACGTCGCCGGTCGACGCCGAGCCGCCGAGATCCGGCGTCCGTGGGGCCTCGGGGTCGGCGAGCAGCCCCTCGACCGCCTCCTGGAGCGCCGCCGCGAGCCCCGCCTCGCCGACGTCCTCGAACAGCATGGCCCCGGAGAGGACCGTCGCGATCGGGTTCGCGATCCCCTGGCCGGCGATGTCCGGCGCGGAGCCGTGGACGGGTTCGTACATCGAGGGATACTCCCCCTCCACGTTGACGTTGCCGGACGGCGCGAGCCCCATGCTGCCGGTGACGATCGCACCGATGTCGGTCAGGATGTCCCCGAACAGGTTCGAGGCGACGACGACGTCGAACTCCTCGGGCCGGCGGATGAAGTCCATGCTCGCGGCGTCGACCAGCAGCCGTTCGACGGTCACGTCGGGGTACTCCGCGCCGACCTCCTCGACCAGGTCGTCCCAGAACACCATGCTGTGGCCCTGGGCGTTCGACTTCGTGATGCTCGTGAGTTTCCCCTCCCGCTCGGTCGCGGCCGCAAACGCCGCCCGGAGGATCGCCTCGGTGCCCCGCCGGGTGAACACCGACGTCTGGATGGCGACCTCGTGGGGGAAGCCGACGTGTTCGCGGCCCCCGACGTCGGCGTACTCGCCTTCCGTGTTCTCCCGGAAGACGACGAAGTCGACGTCACCGCCGGTGTACCCCGCCAGCGGGCTCTCGACGCCCTCGAAGAGGGTCGACGGCCGCTTGCAGACCTGCTGGTCGAACCGTTTGCGGATCGGCAAGAGCAGCCCGTGGAGGGTGACGTGATCCGGAACGTCCGGGTGGCCGACGGCCCCGAGCAGGATCGCGTCGGCGCCCTCCAGTCGGTCGAGGCCGTCCTCGGGCATCATCCGTCCTTCCGCGAGGTAGCGATCGCTCCCCCACCCGTACTCGACGAACTCGACGTCGACGCCACGGTCGGCTGCCAGCCTCTCGAACAGCGGAAGCGTCGCCGACACGACCTCGGGTCCGATACCGTCGCCCGGAATCGTCGCTATCTGGTAGGACATACGTACCAGTCCGCACACGGCGAGTAAACCTTTGCGGTGACGGGGTGGTGGGCCCGCCACAGCGAGGCGAGGACCTCCCCGTGACGGCGGCGTGACGGGCTCCACCGCGACGCTGCGGTGAGATTCACAACCTTTTTCGTTCGATTCGCGGTGTGTGGGGTATGGTCAGCCACACGGCGTTCGAGAGCATCGGACTCGACGTCGACGACGGGGTCGCGACGATCGAGTTCCGCCGGCCAGAGGTGTACAACGCGATGAACGACGCGGTCATGCTCGACCTGCGGCGGGCGTTCGATGCGATCCAGCTCGACAGAGGGATCGACGTCGTCGTCGTCACCGGCGAGGGCGAGGACGCCTTCTCCGCGGGTGCGGACATCGGCCAGTACGCGGGAACCGCCGCGGAACACGGCCACCAGCGCGACCGACAGGAGCTGTTCTACGGGATGTACCGCAAGCCCTTCGACTGTCACGCCCCGGTGATCGCGAAAATAAACGGCTACTGCGTCGGCGGCGGACTCATCTTCGCGACCTACTGTGATCTCCGGATCGCCGTCGACGATGCGAAGTTCGGCGTCCCGGTCACCGACATCGGCCAGATTCCGACTGGCAACTCGACCTGGCGGGCCGTCGAACTCGTCGGCGAGGCGAAAGCCAAAGAGCTCGTCTACACCGCTGGAATGATCGACGCCCCCGAAGCCGAACGCATCGGCCTCGTGAACCACGCCGTCCCCCGCGAGGAGCTCGAGGAAACCGTCGACGACATCGTCGCGGCGATCCAGGACACCGGCCGTGGCGCCGTCAAGAACTCCAAACGGGCGATCAACAACGCCGTCGAGGCCACCGATCCGGAGGCCGCCCGTGCGGTCGAGGCCGAGATCTGGTGGGAGCAGTTCGCCACCGACGAGCGCAGAGAGCGCGTCGACGAGTTCAACGACGGATGACCGGGGGACCGCTCGCCGGCCTGACCGTCGTGGAGATGACCGGCCACCGCGCGGGCCCGTTCTGTGGCGCCCTGCTCGCCGACCTCGGCGCGGAGGTCGTAAAGATCGAGCGGCCGGGGGTCGGCGATCCGGCCCGCTCCCAGGGGATCGGCCCCGAGGGCAAGTCGGGCTACTTCATGGCGAACAACCGGAACAAGCGGTCCGTGACCCTCGATCTCAAGACCGAGGCCGGCGTCGAGGCCGCCCGCGACCTGCTCGGGACCGCCGACGTCTTCGTCGAGAACTTCGGTTACGGCGTGACCGAGAAGCTGGGCATCGGCTACGAGGCCGTCCGGCAGGACAACCCAGACATCGTCTACGCGAGCATCAAAGGCTACGGCGAGACCGGGCCGCTGCGGGAGAAACCCGGCCTCGACCTCATCCTCCAGGCCGAGGGCGGGATCATGTCCGTGACGGGTCCGGAGGGCGGCGAACCCGTGAAGGTCGGCCAGGCGATCGGCGACCTCACGACCGGGATGTTCGCCGCCATCGGGATCCTCGCGCGGCTGGTCGAGCGCGGTCGGCTCGACGGCGATAGTCCCACCCACGACGACGGAGACGAGCGCGCGGAAGGCGACCGTGACGGCGTGGACACCGAAGACGACCGTGACGGCGTGGACGCGTCCGACGCCGGAGGAGCGACCGGATTCACCGGCAAGTTCGACGTCGGCCTCTACGATTCGATCGTCACCCTGCTCAACGAGTATCTCGTCGAGCACTCGATGGACGGCTCCGTTCCGGCTCCCCAGGGGACGTCCCACCAGACGCTGGTGCCCTACGGCCGGTTCGAGACCGCCGACGGCGCGCTCGTCACCGGCGTCCCCAGCGACGACCGCTGGGGAGCGTTCGTCGACCTGCTGGGCCGCGAGGAGCTCCGGGAGTACCCCACCAACCGCGACCGACGGGAGCACGCCGGGACGGTCGACCGGATCGTCGAGGAGGCACTCACGGAGGAGTCGACTGCGTACTGGCTCGAGGCACTCACGGAGGCAGGGTTCCCCTGTGGGCCGATCAACGACGTCGCCGACGTCGTCGACTACGAGCAGACGCGAGCCCGGGAGCTCGTCGTCCCCCACGAGGATCCCGACTGGGGGGAGTGTCTGCTCCCCGGGCACCCGATCAACTTCCCCGACCACGAGTTCGCGATCCACCGGCCGGCTCCCGAGCTGGGCGAGCACACCGAGGCGGTCTTCGCCGAGGTCGCCGACGATCAGACCACCCTCGAGGAGTGGACCGAAGGGGGCGCGTTCGGCGAGTAGCCACCCACGAACGGACTGTGGAGTCGGGGCACCGACGAGGTGACGCGGGCGGAGCCGACGAGGTGACCGGCTCAGGCCAGCGCCTCGGCGAGCTTCTCGATCGGGTGTGGGGGCTTCCCGCCGTACTCGTCGCCGATCTGGGTGCGACAGGAGGCGCCGGGGGCGACGACCGCCTCGCCGTCGCTCTCCTCTATCCGTTCGAACAGCAGCCGGCCGATCGCCTGGCTCATCGAGTAGTGTTCGGCCTCGTAGCCGAAGGAGCCGGCCATCCCACAGCAGGTCGTATCGAGGGGGTCGACGGCGTACCCCGCCCGCCGGAGGACGCCGACGGCGTGGTGGTCTTTCTTCGTCGACTTCTGGTGACAGTGGCCGTGGTAGGTCAGCGACTCTCCCGGAGCGTCGAAGGCGAGGGCCTCGTCCAGGCGGAACCGGTCGAGATACTCACAGACGCCGTAGCTGTTCGCCGCGACGCGTTCGACGGCCGCCCCCTCTAGCAGGTCGAGGTAGTCCGACTGGATCATCACCGCGTCGGAGGGCTCGACGGCGACGACGCTCCACCCCCGGTCGACGTACGGCTCGAGGACCTCGACGTTTCGCTCGGCGGTCTCCCGGGCCCGTCCGAGGACGCCTTTCGAGTGTGCCGGCCGGCCGCTGTCGGTGATCCCGTCGGGGATCGCCACGTGGACGCCGGCGGCTTCGAGGACCTCGACGGCGGCTTTGCCCGCGTCGGGGTTGCTGTAGTTCGTGTACGTGTCGGGAAAGAGCACGACCCCGCGGTCGGCGGCCCCGGCGTCGACGGCCGAGCCACCCCGGGCGTCGTACCAGTCGACGAGCGTCTCCCGGTGGAACGACGGCAGCGACCGCTCGCGGGCGATCCCCACGAGCTTCTCCATGGCGAGCCGGGAGCCCGGCAGCTTCGGCCCGAGGTTCGAGACCGGCGCGAACGCGCTCCCCAGCTTCGAGAGCCGGTCGACGTTCGCGAACAGCCGCGTCCGGAGGTCGACGCCGTGTTCCTCGTGGTGGGCGTGTTCGACCTCGACTTTCAGCTTCGCCATGTCGACCTCGCTCGGACAGTCGATCGAACAGCCCTTACAGCCGACACAGAGGTCGAGCACCTCCCGGAGGAACTCCTCGTCGAGGTGCTCTTCGTCGTCGAGGTCGCCGCTCATCGCCTGTCGGAGCAGGTTCGCCCGGCCGCGGGTGCTCTGGATCTCCTCGCGGCTCGCCCGGTAGGTCGGACACATCACGCCGCCGGCCCCGTCCTGGCTCGTCCGACAGCCCCCACAGCCGTGACAGAGCTCGACCATCCCCTGGAACCCGTTCTCGTTCTCCCAGTGGAGCTCGGGGTCGAAGCCGGCCTCGAAAGCGTACTCGGGGCCAAAGCGGAGATGCTCGCTCATGTCGAACTCCCCACAGACCGAGCCCGGGTTGAGCAGCCAGTCGGGGTCGAAGGCGGTCTTCAGCTCCCGGAACACCTCCCAGAGGTGATCGCCGTACAGTTTGCGGTTCCACTGGGTTCTGGCGCGGCCGTCGCCGTGCTCCCCGGAGACCGAGCCGCCGTATTTCACCGCCAGATCGGTCGCGGCGTCGGAGATCGAGACCATCGTCTCGACGCCCTCGGCGGTCTTCGTGTCGATCAGCGGCCGGACGTGCATACAGCCCGGCCCCGCGTGGGCGTAGAAGCTGCCGAACGTGTCGTGGTCCTCGAACACCTCCGTGAACTCGGCGGTGTACGCCGAGAGGTGTTCGGGCGGGATGGCGATGTCCTCGATGAACGCGATGTGTTTCTGGTCGCCGGTCCGGGAGAGCAGGATCGGCGTCGAGGCCTTGCGCATCTTCCAGAAGTCCTTCTGGGTCGACTCGTCGTAGGCGGCCATCCCGTCGAACGCCCGCTCGCCGACCCGATCCTCCAGCAAGCCGTCGACGCTCCCCCGGGCCGTCTCGTCGTCGTCGGCGTAGAACTCGACGAGCAGGAACGAGTCGGTCTCGTCGGGCAGCAGGCCGATGACGTCCTTGAACTCCTCTAGCTCCCGGGCGAGCTCGACGAGGACCCCGTCGAGCACCTCGACGGCCGCCGGCCCGTGTTCGAGGATCGCGTCCACGTCGTCCATCGCGTCCATCAGGCTGTGGTAGGTCAACAGCCCGACGCCTTTCGTCTCGGGGATCTCTACGAGGCGCAGTTCGGCTTCGGTGACCGTCGCGAGAGTGCCCTCGCTGCCACACATGAGCTTCGCGAGGTTCACGCTGCCGCCGTCGGCGTCGGGTTCGCCGACGCCACGCTGGGCGCCGTAGGCGTCCTCGATCAGCCAGTCTAAGTTGTACCCGGAGACGTTGCGTTTGAGCTCGGGGTACCGTTCCTCGATCGCGTCGGCCTCCTCGTCGACGATGCGGGCGACCTCCGCGTAGATCCGCTCTTCCAGCTCGCCGTCGGGATCGGCCCGTTCTCGCAGCTCCGGAAGCGTCACCTCCCCGAAGGTGGTCACGGTGCCGTCGGCGAGGACGACCTCGACTTCCTCGACGTAGGCGTCGGTCTTCCCGTAGACGAGCGAGTGGGCGCCGGTGGTGTTGTTGCCGATCGCCCCGCCGAGAGCGCTGCGGTCGGCCGTCGAGGGGTCGGGAGCGAACTTCAGCCCGTGGGGTTCGATCGTCCGGTCGAGCTCGCCGAGGGTGATCCCCGTCTGGGCGCGGGCCCGTTTCCCGTCGGGATCGACCGCGAGCACGTCGGTCATGTGCCGGGTGAGATCGAGGACGACCGCCTCGTTGACCGCCTGACCCGCGAGGCTCGTCCCGCCGCCACGGGGGAGCACGGGGATCTCGTGGTCGGCCGCATACCCCATCACCGCGGCGACGTCGTCGGTCGATTTCGGGAAGACGACGCCGATCGGCGTCACCTCGTAGGCGCTGGCGTCGGTCGCGTACAGCTCCCGGGAGTAGGTGTCAAAGCGGACGTCGCCGTCGACGAGTGCCTCCAGGTCCGCGACCAGCCCGGGGTCGTCGGCGTCCCCGCTGGTGTAGTCGTAGACTGCCCGTTCGTCGGTCGCTGGGTCAGGTGGTGTGTTCGTGGCCATGGTTTCGGGCGCCCCGTCACGATCCGTGTGACGGTGTCGCGTCGTTACCTCGGTTTTCGGGCGGGTGAGGAAGAACGTTACGTCTCCGTCGACGGACGACGGCATCGAACGGTGACGGACGATGGCGATCTCCAACGGCGACGGACGACGGGATGTCGCGTCGATAGCGACGGCCGACACCCCGTCAGCGATCGGGAATGGCCCCCGCCTCCCGGAGGGCGTCGATCTCCTCCGGACTCCGGCCGAGCCGTTCGAGGATCCGCTCGGTGTCCTCGCCCAGCAGCGGCGGGGCGGCGTCGAAGCCGCTCTCGGCGCGCTCGAAGTTCAGCGGGTGCTCGAGGGCTGGGATCTCCCCGACCGCCGGGTGTTCGAGGCTGTCGACGACGCCTCTGGCCTCGACCTGCTCGTTTCCGAGTGCCTCCTGGACCCCGTAGACCGGACCGACCGGCAACCCGGCGTCCTCGGCCAGCAGGTCGACCCACTCGTCGGTCGGCCGCTCGGTGAACGTCTCGGCGAGCTCGGCCTCCAGCTCGTCCATGTGCTCGACGCGGTCGGCGTTCGTCTCGAACCGGGAATCCGCCAGGAGGTCCTCGCGACCGATCTCCTCACAGAGGGCCGTCCAGAGCTTCTGGTTCGCACACGCGACGTTGAGGTAGCCGTCGGCGGTCGGATAGCTCTGGTAGGGGGCGAGCACCGGATCTTTCGTCCCCATCCGCGTCGGCTCCTCGCCGAGAAACGCCTTCGCGGCCTGTTTGGTGAGCCACGGCAAGGCGGCGTCGAGCATCCCGAGCTCGACGCGGTCGCCCTCGCCGGTCAGCTCCCGGCGGTAGAGGGCGTTGACGATCCCGAACGCGGCCCACATCGCGGTGATGAGGTCGGTCTGGGGGAGCCCGACCTTCGCCGGGTCGCCGTCTGCCGGACCGGTGACGGACATGATGCCGCTCATCCCCTGGACCAGCAGGTCATAGCCCGGCCGGTCGCTCCAGGGGCCGGTCTCGCCGAACGCCGAGATCGAACAGTAGACGAGCCCGGGGTTGTCCTCGCGAAGCTCCTCGTAGCCCAGCCCGAGACGTTCGGCCGTCCCGGGCCGGAAGTTCTCGACGAAGACGTCCGCCTCGGCGACCAGCTCCCGGCACAGCTCGAGGCCCTCATCGGTCTTCAAGTTCAGCTCGACGCTTTTCTTGCCGTAGTTGACCGTCCAGAAGTACGGCGACTCGCCGTGGGGGGAGGCGGCCGTCCCCGGCCCCTCGTAGTCGTCGACGTCGACGAACGGCGGCCCGGAGTGGCGGCTGTCGTCGCCGGCTCCCGGCCGTTCGACCTTGATGACCTCGGCGCCCTGGTTGGCGAGCATCGTGGTCGCGAAGCCGCCGGTGACGAACGTCGTCAGGTCGACGACGGTGATCCCCTCGAGTACGCTGTCGGCGTTCATGCTCGAGGGGTTCGGAAACGGCGTAATTAAACGTTCCCTTCCGAGGGGGCTCACTCGAGGTCCGGCCGGGAGAGCTCGGTCTCTTTGGCGGTGATGATCTCGAGCAGCGCCGGCGTCCCCTCCTCGGTCTTCTCGATCGCCCGCTCGAGTGCCGGAGCGACCTCCGCGGGCGATTCGATCCGCTCGCCGTAGCCGCCGAGTGCCGTCCCGACGTCGGCGAAGTCCCCCGAGAAGGGCGTGTCGTAGGAGGCCATCTCGTAGTTGTTGAGGTGGATCGTGAGGATCGGCACGTCCTCGCGGACGGCGGTCTCGAAGTCGAGGCCGGTCATCCCGATCGCCCCGTCGCCCATGATGTTGATCACGAGCTTCGCCGGGTCGTACAGCTTCGCACCGATCGCGAGCCCGAGGCCGTAGCCGAGCTGGGTGGTCTTCCCCCAGCCGATGTAGGTCATCGGCTCGGTGGTCTCGTAGAACGGCGCGAGGAAGTCCCGCGGGTTGCCGGCGTCGGCGGTGATGATCGTCTCGGCGGGATCGACGACGTTCGTGATCTCGTGGATGACGCGGTAGGGGTTGATCGGCGTCTCCTCGGAGGTGAGCTTCGGCTCCCACTCGGCCAGCCAGTCGGCTTTCACCTCGGCGATCTCGGCGGTGACGTCGTCGAACCGGTCCCGCGGGCCGTCGAGTCTCCCCTCGAGCTCCCCGACGATCGCCTCGAGGGTCAGCTTGGCGTCGCCGACGAGCGCGTGGTCCGCCTCGACGTCCTTGTCGACGTCCGTCGGGTCGAGCGTCGAGTGAACGATCGTCTTCCCCTCGGGGACGGTGATGCCGTAGGCCGTGTCCGTGAAGCTACAGCCGATCCCGAAGATGACGTCGGCTTCCCGGAGGAAGTGTGCGAGCTGACCCGGCTCGCTTTTCGAGCCCGCGCCGAGCGAGAGCGGGTGGTCCTCGGGGAACGCGCTCTTGCCGTTGAGACTCGTCCCCACGGGCGCCTCGAGGGCCTCCGCCAGCTCCCGGAGGGGCTCCCAGGCTTTCGCGTAGTGGACGCCCTGGCCGGCGAAGATCACGGGCCGGTCGGCCTCGAGCAGGACGTCTACGACCCCCGGAACCGCCTCGGGATCGGGGCCGTGGCGGCTCGTCGTCGACGGCGTGTACTCGAACTCCTCGACGTCCGCCCAGAAGACGTCTTTCGGCACTTCGACGACGGCCGGACGGGGACGGCCGTTCCGGGCCGCGGAGAACGCCCGGCGGATCGTCTCGCCGACCGCGTCGGGGTCGGCCAGCTGCTCACAGGACTTGCTGACGTGCTGGTAGTTGAGAAGGGAGTTGAACTTCGGGTCGACGTCGGTCTTCGCGAGGTCGTAGCCGGCCGGAATCGCCACCAGCGGTGCGGACTCGCCGTATGCCTGGGCGATCGCGCCGATGGAGTTCTCGGTGCCGGGCCCGTGCTGGCAGGCGAACGCCACGACGTCCTCGCCCGAGGAGAGTCGACCGATGGCGTCGGCCATGTGCGCGGCCGTCCGCTCCTGTCTGGTGACGATCGTCCGCAACCCGGCGTCCTCGGCGGCTCCCGTGTCGAAAAGCGGGTTGCTCGGGAACCCGAACAGATACTCGACGCCCTCAGCACGCAACGCTTCCGCGATGGCTTGATTTACGTTCACACTGATCCCTCGGAGTGGATGTCGAAAATCACCTCCGGGAACTATAAATAACTATCGTCACACTCGCCGCGTTCGAAAGGATTCAAGAGGTCCGGGAGCGAGGTTCGACCATGTCAGCGCAGGACCTGAGGCGGCTGTACGTCCACGAATCGGTCGAGAACGTCGTCCCACAGGAGGCGTTCGTCGAGGCGTTCGAGGAGCTCCCGATCCCCGCCGAGCTCGTCGGTGACGGCGGGAGCTACGGCCCGACCGACGCCGTCGCCACGTACGTGCCGCGCCCGGAGTTTCTCGACGCCGGCTTCGTCCACTGCATCCGTGCCGGCTACGACGAGTTCGACACCGACGCCTACGCCGAGGCGGGCGTCCCCCTGGCCAACAGCTCGGGCATCCACGGCGCGACCGTGAGCGAGGTCGCGATCGGGTACATGCTCTCTTTGGCCCGGCTGCTTCACGTCTACCGCGACCACCAGAACGAGACGGAGTGGTACACCCCCGACTACGGCCGGCCGTTCACCGTCGAGAACGAACGGCTCTGTGTCGTCGGGCTCGGCACCATCGGTCGGGCCATCGCGAGCCGCGGGGAGGGGCTCGGAATGGAGGTCGTCGGCGTCCGCCGCTCTACGGAGCCCGTCCCCGGCGTCGCCGAGCTCTACCACCCCGAGGAGCTCCACGAGGCGATCGGCGACGCCCGGTTCGTGGCCATCGCGACCCCACACACGCCCGAGACCGACGGCCTGTTCGGTCCGGCGGAGTTCGCGGCGATGCGCGAGGACGCCTACCTCGTGAACGTCGCCCGCGGCCCCATCGTCGACGAATCGGCGCTCGTCGACGCCCTCGAGGACGGGGAGATCGCCGGCGCGGGGCTCGACGTCTTCGAGATCGAACCCCTACCCGCCGACTCCCCGCTCTGGGAGTTCGAGGAAGTAATCGTCTCCCCACACAAGGGGTCGGCGACGAACCGGTATCACCTCGATCTCGCCGATCTGGTAAAAGAGAACGTCCGACGCTACGACGCCGGCGAGGAGCTGGTAAACCGGGTCGCCTGAGCCCGGGTCAGGTGACCCGAGCTCGGAAACCCGACCGGGTCACACCGGGTGACCACCCGAGAGGTCCCGTTCCGGGAGTACGTCCGGTGGGATTGCAGGGAGTAATTCGTTCGGGTTACGTGAATCCGTCGAACTCGGACCCGGTAACTGTCGATTCGATTCTGGGAAACCGTCTCCGGAACCGATGACTCTGCGGAGTGACGTTCTTCGATCAAATACGGGAAGACGCGGACGGACCGTTGGCTTTTCGACGAGTGAGCACCGGTATCACAACCGGCCACGCGTCGGCGGTCGAAACGGACCGAACGGCCCGCTCCGGCGGTTTCCTACATTCGAACAGTTTCCTGGGCGGGTCGAACCGCCCCGACGTGGTGATAGCGGACGGCCGAATTGTTACAGACATATGCGTGTAATCTGAACCGGGACAGAGTGTCAGATCTCATACATCTCGAATCCACAGCGCTCCGGTCCCCACTGCACAGTCTGGATCACACTGCGTTCGGGCGATCACTGCGCGGTCCGGATCACGCTTCGTTCACTGCGCGGTCCGGATCACGCCTGCCACTCCCCCGCGTGTGCGAGGTTGAGCTCGATGACGTTCGCCGTCTGTCCGAGCACGTCGGTGTACAGGCTCTCCGACCGGTCGGCGGTCAGCCGGCTGATCGGGGTCATGATGCTGATCGCGGCGTTGCGCCTGTCGCCGGTGTCGATCGGCGCCGCGACACAGCCGAGGCCGCCGACCCGTTCTTCCCTGTTGAACGCGAACCCCTCCTCGCGTATCTCCTCGAGCTCCGCGAACAGCTCCTCGCGGTCGGTGATCGTCGCCTCCGTCTCCGCGGGGAGGCCGTGTTCGTCGACGATCTCCGTCACCCGGTCGTCGGGGAGACTCGAGAGCAACGCCTTCCCGAGGGCCGTCGTGTGGAGGTAGACGCGTTGGCCGAGTCTCGTGTCGACGTCGATCGCCCGCTCGCCGCGGGCCGTGTACACGTAGGTGCCGAGCCCACCCTCCTCGAACATGAGGTTCGCGAGCTCGCCGGTTTCGTCCGCCATCTTTCGCACCTCCGGACGTGCGATTTCGTAGACGCCGTCGTACCGACGGGCGATCCCCCCGAGGTTCAGACACCGCAGACCGAGCCGGTAGCCGTCGTCGCCGGCGACGACGACCCCGGCCGTCTCGAGCGTGAGGAGGTGTTTGTACACCGTGCTCTTGGCTAACTCCAGCTCGCCGGCGAGCTCGGTGATCGTCGCCGTGCCGCCACGCTCTTCGATGGCCGAGACGATCCGGAGGGAGGTCTTCGTCGCCTGAACCCCGGTCGTTTTCGGCTCGTGCATCGTCGGAAATAGCCCGACGAGAGTGATAAACGTTGTGCTCCACGAAGTCGGCCGAACGGCCAGGTCGACGCCGTCCCCCGATCGTCGATCGACCTGTCGACACACAGGCTGGTTTCGTCTGGGGAAATCCATCAGGAACGATGGTCGGGTTTCCAGAAGAGGTGATCGAAGCGATGACCTGGCGATCGACTGGTGGTGACGAACGGAGTGATCGTCCTGGA
>LFFM01001140.1_pt1 | contig 18866 bp, 19 predicted proteins | sample 643131 | NCBI WGS metagenome assembly LFFM01 (sample SAMN03777445, study PRJNA286221) | soda lake metagenome | biome: soda lake; feature: Kulunda steppe; material: water; isolation source: sample Tc-Br brine of Tanatar trona crystallizer | place: Russia: Kulunda steppe | collected 2011-07
CCGGCGGTAGTCGTCGCTCCGGCGGTAGTCGTCGCTCCGGCGGTAGTCGTCGCTCCGGCGGTAGTCGTCGCTCCGGCGGTAGTCGTCGCTCCGGCGGTAGTCGTCGCTCCGGCGGTTAGTCGCGGTTCGTCCGTCCCTCCCGGGACGGATCGCCCGTGCCGGTGACGCACGGATCCCCGGCCCGATTATGGGGGTGGAACTCCTTCTATGAAGTATGAACCAGCTCGTCGACGGCGAGTGGCGGACGGACGCGTACGAATCGACGGACGAGGAGGGGGCCTTCCAGCGCGGTGAGACGACCTTCCGCGACTGGGTCGCCGGCAGCGACGTCCCCGATCACGTTGACGCCGAGCCCAACGACCGCTTCCAGCCGGAGGCGGGACGATACCACCTCTACGTCTCGTACGCCTGTCCGTGGGCCCACCGGACGCTTCTCGCTCGGTCGATCCTCGGGTTGGAGGACGTCATCGACGTCTCCGTCGTGGATCCCTGGCGGGGCGCCGACGGCTGGCAGTTCACGCCCGACAAGCCCGGCTGCACCCCCGACAAGCTGCACGACAGCGACTACCTGCGGGAGCTCTACGTCGCGGCCGATCCCGACGCGACCTGTCGGGTGACCGTGCCCGTGCTCTGGGACGAGCGGGAGGGAACGATCGTCAACAACGAGTCCCGCGAGATCCTCCGCATGCTGACGACCGCGTTCGCCGACCTCGGCAACGGCGCGAGCCTGCTCCCCGACGATCCCGCCGGCGTCGACCGGGTCGACGAGGTGATCTCGGAGATCTACGAGCCGATCAACAACGGCGTCTATCGGGCCGGGTTCGCGACGTCACAGGCTGCCTACGACGCGGCGATCGACGAGCTCTTCGAGGCGCTCGATCGCTGGGACGACCACCTCGCCGAGAACCGGTACCTCGCCGGCGACGAGTTCACCGAGGCCGACCTCTGTCTGTTCACGACGCTCGTGCGATTCGATCACGTGTATCATACTCACTTCATGTGTAACCGTAAGTACGTCCACCAGTACGAGCACCTCTGGCCCTACGTGCGGGACCTGTACGCGACGCCCGGCGTCGCGGGGACGGTGAACCTTGACCACATCAAGGAACACTACTACACGACCCACCCGGACGTGACGCCGACCGGGATCATCGCGCGCGGCCCGGATCTCAACTGGGAGAAACCACACGACCGTGACCGGCTGGCCGGGTCACCTCCGGCACCCGAGACGGCGGATTGAGGGCGAGCGAATTGGGGGCGAGCGAATTGGGGGCGAGCGGATTAAACGTCATTCCGGGTCGGTGAGCAGCGCCTCCCCGTCATCACTCCCGGTCCGTTCGACGCCGGTGAACTCGAAGCGAGCGCCGCCGGAGGGTGCCTCGGTCAACGAGACCGCCCAGCCGTGTGCCTCCGCGATGCTCTCCACGATGGAGAGCCCGAACCCGGTCCCGGACGTGGAGGTCGTGTAGCCGCTTTGAAATACGGACTCCCGCTCGTCCGCCGGGACCCCCGGCCCATCGTCCTCCACGTAGAACCCGTCACGGAGGTCGCCGACGGTCACCGTCCGCCCGCCGTGTTCGGCGGCGTTTCGAAACAGGTTCTCGAGGAGCTGTTGGAGCCGTCCGGCGTCGGCAGAGACGATCCTCGTCGCCGTGTTTCGCAACGTCAGTCCGTCGTGTTCGACGTTCTCCCAGCAACGGTCGACGACCTCGCCAAGCGAAACGTCCTCGCGATCGCCGACGCGCTTGCCCTGTTTGGCGAGCGTGAGCAGGTCGTCGATGAGCCGCTCCATGTCGTCGACCGCACGCTCACAGCGCTCGAAGTGTGACGGATCGCCGGTTTCACGGGCGAGTCCGAGATACCCCGACAGGACGTTGAGTGGGTTCCGCAGATCGTGTGAGACGATGGAGGCGAACTCGTCGAGCCGTTCGTTTTCGCGTTCGATCCGCCGCTCGTACGCTCGTCGCTCGGACACGTCGCGACTGCTCACGAGGAACTGGTCGCCGCCCTGAAGGTCGATCCGACGAACGTGGACCTCCACCGGAAACGTGGTGCCGTCCCGGCGCCGGTAGGTGGTCTCCAGTCGCAGCGTCTCATCGACCTGTAGGTCCCTCCACAGCTCTCGAGCCGCCTCCGGTTCCATCTCCGTATCGATCTCCCACACCATCATCCCGATCAGTTCCTCGGGATCGTAGCCGAGCGCGTCACAGAGCGATCGGTTGACGTCGACGATCGTCCCGTCCGTGCCGTGGACGTCTATCATGTCGGGTGAGTCCTCGAACAACACCTTGAGACGCGCGGAGATCCGTTCGAGCCGTTCCTCGCGCCGTGTCGCTTCGGTGACGTTGCGGAATATCCCCAACACGCCGTCGAAGCCGCCGTCGATGACGAGCCGCGTCAGGTCGTAGTCGATGACCTCCTGGGTCCCGTCCAGGAGTTCGATGGTGGTCGTCTCCGAGAAGCGGTCGCGATCGCCATCGACGATCGACGCGAACGGGTCGTCGGTACGACGATCCCGAAGCTGTCGTAACAGCGGGCTCTCACGGCCGACGAGCGATTCGACCGGCTCGTCGTACACCGACGCGAGATGCTCGTTGACGAGCCTGAACCGCCCGTCCGCGTCGTAGATCGCGACGGACTCCGGCATCTCGTCGACGATCCGTCGATATCGTTCGAGATCACGCTCGCGCTCCTTCTCCTCGGTCACGTCGATGTGGATGCCGACGGCCCGCACCGGCTCCCCGTCGGCGTCGCGTTCGACGACGCGTCCACGGTCACGGACCCACTTCCAGCTTCCGTCCTTCGTCCGTAGCCGGTGATCACACTGATACTGCTCGACCTCTCCCGAGAGGTGCGGCTCCAACGCGTCCCGGACGGCATCGACGTCGTCCGGGTGGATGCGGTCCTTCCACGCCGAGAGGTCGGGTGACAGCTCCTCGACGTCGTATCCAAGCATCGCGGCCCACCGATCGTCGAAGGCCACCGCGTCGGTTCGTACGTTCCAGTCCCAGACCCCGACGTCGCCGCCCTCCAGTGCGAGTTCGAGGCGTTCGGAAACCTCCCGAAGCGTCCGCTGCCGTTCTCGACGATCCGAGACGTCCCGAAAGTAGACCGACAGGCCGGTTTCGGAGGGATACGCGTGGACCTCGAAGTACGTTTCAAGGGGCGGGTAGTGGAACTCGAAGACGGTCGGTTCGCCCGTTTCCATCGCCTCGCGGTACTCGGCTTCGAGCACGGAGCCGACAGTCTCCGGAAACTCGTCCCAAACGCATCGGCCGATCAGCTCCTCGCGGTCACGACGAAGCACCTGCTCGGCACGGTCGTTGAGGTAGGTGAACCGCCAGTCCTCGTTGAGCCCGTAAAACGAGTCCGTCATCCGGTCGAGATGGTCCGCCAGTTGCCGTTCCGCCCACGACCGCGAGACGACGTTCTCGATCCGGTTCGCGAGCACCGTGTATTGATCGGTGCCGCCGTCCTTTCGGAGGTAGTCGCTCACGCCCGCGGAGATGGCCTCGCTGGCCACCTCCTCGGATCCGCGACCGGTGAAGAGGACGAACGGAACGTCGCCGTACCGTTCACGGACGGCTCGAAGGAACTCCACGCCGGTTCGGTCGGGCATGTCATAGTCGCTCACGATGCAATCGATCGATTCGCGATCGGCGATCGCGAGGCCGTCGGCCGCGCTCGTCGCCGTCAGCACCTCGAATCGGTCGTCCCACCGACGCAGAAACGCCGCCGTCATGTCGGCGAAGTCCTGCTCGTCGTCGACGTGAAGGACCGTGATCGCCTCCGACGGGTCGACGTACGTCGGTCGGTCGTCCCCCCCGGCCGATCCCCCGTCGTTTCCGCCCGTCATTTATCAACAATGACCGTCCACGCCCGTCTTAACGGTTCCCCTCGGATGGGTGACCGGATCACGAGGAGGGTCCCCCGTCACCGGCCGCTGCGTAGTCGACGACGGCGCTCGACGCGACGTAGCCGATGGCGCCGACCAGCACGGCGGCGATGATCGCCACGCCGAACTCGCCAGCCACGAGGAACGCGAGCAGGAACGCCACCATGCCGACCGCGTTCGCACAGAGCAACCGCAGCGTGAGATAGCTCGGCCCGTTCGTCGTCGAATCCATGCCCCAGCATCCGTGCCCCCGGAATAAAACCTCGGGGGCGACGCCCAGTTCAGGAGGGACGCCAAGTTGTTCCGGCTTCCGGAGTGACCCGAACGAGGATTCTTATCCGAAACCGGAACGAGTACCCCCATGTCATCCAGCCGGCCATCGCAGACGCAACCCAGCAGTCCGGATAACTCCGGTCGCTCCGGTCGCTTCAGTCGCTCCGGTCACTCCAGTCGCTCCGGTCACTCCAGTCGCTCCGATCGACCCGATCGTGCGGACCGCCGGTATGCCCACGAGCGATTCAACTCGGGGTGGATCACGACCGCTGCTCTGTGCCCGGGGACGATCGGACTGCTCGGAATTGCTCTCATCAGCGTCGGCATCGTGGCGGTCCCATCGGTCCTTCTCGTCGAACGCCTCTCGTCGGCCGCGCTCGTGGCCGCGTCGTCGAGCGGGGTCGTCACCGCGGGGCTCGCTGCATCGCAAGCGCCGTCCACGCTTCTCGTGCCGTTCGGCTGGCTTCGCAACCTAATGCTCGTTCTCGCCGGACTCGTCACCGGCGTCGGCGCCTACGCACTGGTGCTCGCGAGCATCCAAGCGATGACACGGCGGTGACGTCACCGATCTCGTCCGTTCATCGGCACTCGCCGCTTTCATCGGCACTCGTCGCTCTCGGCGGTCACGTCGTCGACGGCCGACGGCGGAGCGGAGCCTCGCCTCGGAACCACTTTCCGCTCCGAGCCGGTAGTGGCGCACATGGTCCTGATGGAATCCGACTCCGAGCTCGACCGTGGCGACGCTGCTCCCGACTTCGCCCTGCCGGGAACGGACGGCCGGACGCACGAGCTGGACGGCTTCGAGGGCGACGCGTTGCTCGTCGTCTTCACCTGCAACCACTGTCCGTACGCGGTCGCGAAGTTCGACCTGCTCAACGGGCTCGCCGCCGATTACGACGACCTCGACGTCGTCGGGATCAACCCCAACGATGCCGAGGAGAAGGCGGACGACTCCTTCGAGGCGATGTGTGAGTACGTCGCGGAAGGTCGGATCGCCTACGATGCGTACCTCCGGGACGAGACCGGCGCGGTCGCCGAGGCGTACGGCGCGGTCTGTACGCCCGACCCGTTCCTCTTCGGACGCGACGACGACGGGACGTGGCGGCTTCGGTATCACGGACGACTCGACGACGCGCTCAGTCCGGACGAGGAGGCGACGGAGCTGTACATCCGCGACGCGGTGGAGGCCGTCATCGCCGGCGAGGAGGTCTCCATCTCCGATCGACCGTCGAGGGGCTGTTCGATCAAGTGGCCGGACGACGCGGACGCGTAGCCGTCATCGCGCGTCGCGTTCGCCGTCGCGCAACTGTCGCCGGACAGCTGTCGTCTGCGATCAGCAGTCGTCGGCGGGCAGCTGTCGTCGTTGCTCAGCTGTCGTCGTCGATCAGTCGTTCGAGCGTTTCCCGGGCGTTCTCGACGGCCGCGGCCTGCTTTGCGGGGTACGCCTCCACCTTCGAGCGGAGGGTGATCCCGGGGCCGAGTCGGACCTGTCCCCGAAACGCCGCCTGTTTGTCCAATCGGAGAAAGAGGGCACACTTCTCGTCGACGCGCTCGTCGAGTTCGTCCAACACGCGATCGATCTCGTCGAGATCCGCAAGCCGATCGAGAACGTGGCGCATCCCGTCGGCGGTCTCGACCCGCGCCGAGAGGATGACGATCCGATCGCCGTGATGGCCGACGTTCTCGACGCGGTCGATTTCGGCATCCTCCGGGAGGAACTCCCGGAGCGCCTGCTCGACGCGCTTCTCGTCCTCGGTCGCGTATGCGAACGTGCGGAGGTCGACGTAGTGAAAGGGAACTCTTGGCATGGGTTGTGAAACGGGGCGCCGGGCGTGTCGTGGCGGGGACGGCGTTCGTTCGGCTCGCTGCTTGTGGGTCGGTTACTCCTCGTCCTCGACGGACTCGAGTGCGTCCTCGGGGACCCCCGTCTCCTGACCGTCCTCGAAGCTCACGGTGTAGGTTGCCTCGCCGAACATGGTCTCCATCACCTGCGTGATCGTGCCCGCCTCGCCGTCGTACTCGCTGTGTTTGTCGTGTAACACGACCTCGTCGTCCTTCTCGAAGCTCATGGAACTCGTTCCGGTGGGACGGTTAAAAGCGCGCGGATCCGCACCGGTGACGGTGAAACGTATGATGGCGATGGAACATCCGGATGGCGATGAAGTGGACCGATGATGGCGCGTCCCGATGTCTCCGGGTCCCGACGTCGTCGCGTCTCACCACACCATGAACGCGATGGCGGCGGCGACGGCGCCAAGCACGACACCGACGCCGATCAGGACCACGACGCTGTCGACCGTGATCGCGACGGCGACGGCGACGAGGACGGCGAGCAGCGCGAGCACGATCGCGGGAATCCCGCCGTTCTCGACCAACCGATCGACCGCGGTGCCGACGCGCTGACCGAGCGGTGGCTCGGCCGGCGGTCGCTCGGGGGGCTTCGCGAGCGCCTCGTCGACGACGACCTCGTCGGTGCCGTGCTCCGGCGGCGGCTCGATCACGACGTCGACGTACCGGACGCCCGAGCCGTATCCCGTCACGATCTTCAGCTTTCCTCGGACGGGTTCGTCAACGTCGGCCGTCGAGATGTGTACTCGCCGTATCCCGTCGTCCTCCACGAAGTGGTTCACCGCGGCGAGCGACGCGACGCGATCGAGTTCGTCGTCGAGGTGGAGATGCACGTGGGCCGAACGGCCGAGATTCTGGAGCTCGACGGAGAACGAACGGTCGGTCGTGAAGCGGTCCGGCGCCACGATTGAGTGGACGCCATCCCCGTTCAACTCGACGGACAGGGTCGACACGGGTTAGTCGTCGGACCCATGATAGAAAAAGATTCAGTTCGGTTCGGCCGTGTCCCCTCAGGCTGCCGCTTCCTCCCGCATGTCCGGCGGGAGCAGGTTCGGGATCCCGTCCTCGATCGGGTAGGTCTCGCCACACTCCGTGCAGGTGAGCGTTCCCTCGAGGATCTCCTCGCCGTCTCGCTCGTCGACGTCGAGTTCGAGGTCGTGTTTGTCGAGCGGGCAGCAGATGATGTCCATCAGCGACTCCTTCATGTCCCGAGATTAGCCGGGGGCCATCAAAAGCCTGCGGGTTGCTGACGGCCGATGACAACGCCTTTGACTCGCCGTCTCTCCCCTCGACGCATGGAGATCCCGGGAGAACGGATCGACCGACTGTTCACGCTCGCTCGCGAGGCGGTCGTCGACGGCGAGCACGATCGTGCTCGCGAGTACGTCCGCCTCGCGCGCCGGATCGCCGAACGAAACCGCTGTGGCGTTCCCCGGGAGTTCGAGCGGAAGACCTGTGACGGCTGTGACGTCTACCTCCGGCCCGGACTGACGAGCCGGGTCCGACTGCAGCCCGGTCACGTCGTCGTGCGCTGTCTGGAGTGCGGCGAGACCGGTCGGTATCCGCACGATTGAGTCGATCGAGATCCACGAAGGAACGCGACCGAGATATACGAGTGAACGCGACCGAAATAGACGGCGGACACGTCGTGTCGCGCGTCAAGCGTTCGTGAAAAAGTAGCGGGAGGTAGATTTGAACTACCGATCTCCGGGTTATGAGCCCGGCGGAATCTCCTGGCTATCCCATCCCGCTAATTTCAACAAATCCGGTGGAACGGTTAAGGGTTCTGATTCGGTTGCCGGTGTGCGGTTTTCTCCCGAGACCGTTTATAAACCCTCGTCCTGCGCGACGCGCCACGTGAAGAGGCTTTCAGCGACGTAGTTGACGAGGAACGCACACCCGATGGCGATGGGCATCGTGAGCGCGTCCCAGACGTTCGTGCCGGCGACGGTCACCACGACGTCCCGTCTGGTGAGCACGAAGACGACGCCCAGCTGGATCCCGACGCCGGCGGCACGAACGAGGTTCGATCGGAGCAACCGACCGAGCTTCGCCCGAAGTCCCGCGGTCCCGTGTGCGGGAAACGTCCACCTGTCGTTTATTAGGAACATCGTCACGATGGCCGCCTCCGCGCCGATGAGCTTTGCGAGCTCGGGCGGTGCCGTCGTCACGAGTACGAGCGTCGTCGAGATGGAGAGGTCGATGGTCGCGCCGACCAGCCCCACCGACGCGAACTTCCCGAAGCGACGCCCGGTCGCAAGCTCGTCGAGGACGCCGTTCACGGTCGTTCACCACGTGAGCGGGACGGAATCATCCGCGTTTCCTCCGCGGAATCATCCGCGTCGCCTCCGCTCGATCCGGTCGACGAGCGACGGACCCGGCTCGCGGGCGATCGACAGATGGAGCCGGTTTCCGGACACGACGCCGGCACGGTGGCGTGCACGGACGAGCCCCACAAACATCGAGAGGGCGTCCCGGACGGGCGCGACCGTCGAGCCCGGCATGTCCTCCCACCTGACGGGGACCTCGTGGATCCGGTAGCCGGCCGCGGCGGCGACCGCGAGCAGTTCCAGGTCCCACGCGAACCCCGGCTCCCGGAGGTGGTCGCGGACGGTCCGCCAGACCGTCGCGTCGAGCGCCTTCGCGCCACACTGGTAGTCGTGGAGGCGAGCGCCGGTGTTGCCGACGAGCCGCCGGGCGAGCCACGCGAAGCCGTCACCGAGACGCCGTCTGAGGTGGCCCTGATGGCCGACCACGACCGACTTCGGATGTCGACGGGAGCCGACGGCGATGGGGAACGTCCCCCGACGAACCGGGTCGACCACCTCCACGACGGACGCGACGGGCGTCGCACCGTCGGCGTCGACGAACGCCAACGTGTCGGTGTCGAGCGCCTCGAACCCCGCGGTGATCGCCGCGCCCTTTCCGCGTCGGTTCGGGACGGCGTTGATCGTGGCCGGGAGAGCGGCGAGCGAATCGACGACGTCGGGCTCGGGCACGTCGAGTTCGATCCGTATCTGCTCGGGATCGAGTACGTCCGCGAGCCGCCCCACGTACTCCCGGAGCGCCTCGACGTCCGGGCGATACGCGGGAACGACGATCCCGAGCGACATGCACGCCCGTGCGTTCCGGGCGGTAAAAAGGGCCATGACTCGCCGGTTGGCGGGCGTCGCCCCAGCCGGCACGGCGACGGGACCCGTCTCGGTGCTACTCCGGCCGGCGGACCGAGGGCGTAACTACGGCACAGGGCGCGTTCATCAGGATGGACTGTGCGACGCTGCCGAAGAGCACCTTCGCGGTCGCCGACTGCTTGCGACCCATCACGACCACGTATCTCGCGTCCTCCCGCTCCGCGTATTCGACGATCTCCTCGTCCGGATCGCCGACGAGTCCGACCCGTTTGATCGACGAGACGTCCGTCCCGTCCTCGAGTGAGGCGTCCTCGACCGCGTCGTCAGCGACGTTCCGCGCGAGCGCCCGAACCTCGTCCATCGAGACCGGATCCCCGCTCTCCGCGCTCCGAAGACCCAGATCGACGAACGTCGCGCGCGTCATCGAGTGGACGACGTGTACCGGCTCGTCGAAGGCGTTGCCGAGCGATACGGCCTCCGAAACGATCCTCGAGGCACGATCCGACCGATCGACGGCTGCGATGACGACCATGCGCTCGTCAGGACCGGTCAGTACAAAAAACCAGAGGCGGTCCCGCGACGATTTCCGGATGATCACGTCGAAATCCGGATGGCCACGTCGAAATCCGGATGGCCACGCCGAGACGCGAACCGTGCCGTGATCTCGGCGTCACAAACCCGAAGCGGTATAGTATCGGGGACGTTGCTCGCATCCATGGAGTACGTGCTGGTCGGATGGTGGCTCCTCGCGTTTCTCGCGCTCTCGATGCTGGCGTTTCCGCTCACGGCGCGGCTCTTTCGTTCCGTCCCCGGCTCCGGCACCGGATTCGCCCCGATCGTCGCGCTCTGGTGGCTCGTCGTGATCGGCTACTGGACCGGCCGAGTCGGATTCGGCCGACCGACCCTCTGGCTCGCGCTCGCAACGCTCGCCGGCAGTTCTGCACTCCTCGGACTCGATCGAACCGCGCTGTCGAACGGTCGGCTCCGAATCCGTGAGGGGATCACGCCGGTCGACCGCCACGCAGTCCTCCCTCCCGCCGTCGTCTTCGTCGGTGCCTTCCTGCTCGTGGTCGCGATCCGTGCGGCCGACCCCGCCGTGAACGCCGCGGGCGGCGAGAAGTTCCTCGATTACGGGCTCCTTCGTGCCAGCCTTCGAGCCGACGTCGTCCCCGTCTACGACTTCTGGTTCGCGGGCGAGTCGCTCAACTACTACTACGGCGGCCACCTCGCGGCCGCACTCGTGACGTATCTGACGGGCACGGATCCCGCGTTCGCGTACAATCTCGCGCTCGCGGGCTTTTATGCCTGTCTCGCCACGGGCGCGTTCGAGCTCGCACGCGCCGTGGCGGCCGGCCGTGTAACCGATCGCGGCGGCGACGTCGACGCGGCTCGGTCCAGTGGTCGCTATGCGGGTGCCGCAGCCGCGTTCCTCGTCGCGCTCGCAGGCAACGCCGTCACCGCGGTGCAGGTCGTCGCCGGCGTGCTCCCGGGAAGGATCGGCGACCGGTTCGCATCGACCATGGCCGCGGGAGAGATCTCGGCGGCCGACCTTCGATCCGGCGCCGACGCCTTCTTCTACTGGGACGCGAGCCGCGTCATCGACGGGACGATAAACGAGTTCCCCCTCTTCGGGTTCCTGAACGGCGATCTTCACGCCCACATGCTCGGTGCGCCCTTCCTGCTTTTGGCCGCGGTAGTCGCGTACGCGTACTGGCGAACGCCCGCGGAAGCCCTCCGACGACGGCGAACGCTCGTCTTCGGGGTCGTTCCGCTGCTCGGAGGTACGCAGGTCGTGATCCACACGTGGGACTTTCCGACCACGTTCGGGCTGCTCTGGCTCGCGCTCGCGTTCGCCCCCGCCATGCCCCTCCCGCTGGTCCCGGGCGGCGAGCGCGTCGCGTCGTGGCTCCGCGACCGGATCGAGGCGGGCGCACTCGCGACGGAGATCGAACGGACCGGTGGTGCGCTCGTCGTGGCCGGCCTCGCCGGCGTGCTCGGCGCCCTCGTCGGCGCGCCGTTCCTTCTGGCGGCCTCCTCCGGCCAGGAACCGGCGCTTTTGGACGCCACAAGCCGGTCGGGGCTCGGCGAGTTCCTGCTCGTTCACGGCGTCTTCGTCCTCGGCTTTCTCGCGTACCTGATCGGCCGACTCGTGGAGGACGACGGTGCCCGTGGCGTCCTTCCGGTCGTCGCCGGAATCATCGCCGTCGGCGTCGTCGGCGCGCTCTCCGGAATGCCCGCGATCGGCGTCCTCATCCCATTGCTCGGGCTCGGCTGGGTCGCGCTCCGGTTCGGCCGTGACGTCGGCTTCGAGACGGCCCTGCTCGTCGGCGGCGCCGGGCTCGTCGCGATCGTCGAACTGGTCTACGTCGTCGAGGCCGCCGGCCCGGGTCGGCTGAACACGGTGTTCAAGGTCTACTTCCAGGTTTGGACGATCTGGGGGGTCGCGCTCGGGGTCGTCCTCGCGGAGCTGTGGCACGGCGGGTTCCGCGGTCGGAACACGGAGGACGACGACGCACGTGTGACCGAACCGCGTGACTTCGAGGAACTCCGCGGACGATTCACAGGCGCGCTTCCGTCCGGTCGTGTCGCCGCACGCGCGTTCGTGGTCATGCTCGTCGTCATCTCCGCGCCGTACGCCGGCCTAGCGTTGGCGGATCACTTCGATCGGAATGACGCCGGGACGCTCCATGCGACGACGTTCGCGGAGTCCGAGCACCCCGAGGAGGCGGCGGCGATCGCCTGGCTCGACGCGGAGGCGACACACGAGGACGTCCTGTTGGAGGCGCCCGGCGCGAGCCGGTCGCCGGAGGGACTCGCCGCCGATCCGGGAACACCGGGAATGTACACCTGGCGGGCGAACCCGGCCTCCAGCCTGACGGGGATCCCCACCGTCGCGGGATGGGCCCATCAGGTCGGCTACCGCGGCGAGGGCGTCTACTACGATCGGGTTGCCGAGGTTGATCGTGCATACGCCGGCGACGGGAGCGACCGTGCCGCCGTCCTCGACGCGCACGACGTCTCGTACGTCTGGGTCGGCCCGACCGAGGAGGCCCGATACGGGGACGTGACCTTCACCGAGACGGGCGACGTCGTCTACGAGAACGACGCCGTGCGAATCTACCGGGTCGACGACGAGGCGAACAGTTAGGACGGTTCCCGTGTAGCCCCATCGTATGAGCCATCAGGGATTCGAGGACTACTTCACGGAGCCGGCGATCCTCAGCGTCGCGACGACGGGGGGGCTTCACGGGAAGGAGGCGAACCCGAACCTGCCGACGCAGCCGGAGGAAGTGGCCGCCGACGTCGCCGCCTGCGAGGAGGCGGGCGCCTCGATCGTCCACCTCCACGCCCGTGACGAGGACGACGCGGACACCAAATCGGTCGAGCGGTTTCAACGGCTCCGGGACGCGATCGACGAACGGTGTGAGGACGTCATCATCAACTTCACCACGGGCGGCGACTATCCGCCCGAGGAGCGGCTCGCGCCGGTTCTGGACGTGGAGCCGCGTCCGGAGCTGGCGACCATCGACGTCGGGCCGGTCGCGTTCGGCCGCGACGCGGTCAGAAACTACTCGCGAGCAGCGAACGAGCTGTTCGCCGAGCGAATGGCCGAAGCAGGCGTGAAACCCGAGCTGGAGGCGTTCAACCCCGGCCACCTCACCGAGGTAAACCACCTGATCGAGGAGGGATACCTCTCGGAACCCTACTGGATCACGCTCATCCTCGGCATGCAGACGGGGACGCTCCCGCATCCGCGAAATCTGATCAACCTCGTCGAGAACCTCCCGGAGGGGGTGGTCTGGCAGTGTCTTGCCGTCGGCCGGTACCAGCTGCCCCTGACGACCATGGCGATGGCGATGGGAGGTCACGTCCGGGTCGGCCTGGAGGACAACGTCTACTACCGAAAGGGTGAGTTGGCCGAAAGCAACGCACAGTTGGTTCGCCGGGCCGCGCGGATCGCCGACGAACTCGAACGGCCGATCGCCACGACGGACGAGACGCGCGAGATCCTCGGGCTGTAGGAGATCGTTGATGCCGACGAGACATCGCCGTCGGCCGAGTCGAAGCGGTCAAGCGCATCGTCAGCGGCGTCCTCCCCCGCAGAATTCGGTGGTGGCCCGAAGGCCCCGTAGATGCGACGCCGGTACGTCGGCGTGTTGATCATCGGGTGCCCTCTGCTGGCCGTCCTCGCCGGCATCGCGGTCGCACGGGAGGAGTCGGCGGCTCGGGGACGCTCGTCACGAACGTCACCAACGTCGGCAGCGAAACCGCCCGTGACCTCACCGTGACGCGCAAATCGGAGAGTGCCGACGTGTGGTTCGGCGAGACGCTCCGAAACACCGTTCGAATCGACCGGCTCGCCCCGGCGAGTCGACTAGTGCCCGCCGAACGCTTCGACCAGCGCGTCGTGGGCTCGCCCGTTGGAGGCGATCAATCCCTCGCCACCGGGTCGCCAGCGCTCACCGTGGACGTCGGTGACGACTCCGCCCGCCGCTCGGATCAGCCGTACGCCTCCGACCGTATCCCATGCTTGCAACTCGACCGTCGAGATCGCCGCGTCGATCTCGCCGCTCGCGACGCTCGCGAGCGCCGCCTGTGCGGAGCCGATGCGCCGGAGGTCCCCGAAGTCGTCGAAGATCGTCCCGACGACGGCACGATGTCGTCGTCGGTGTCGATCGGAGAAGCCGAAGATCGGGTTGACGGTAAACGACGTCGGATCCGTACGCTGGCTGACTCGGATCGGGGTTCCGTTCCGTCGTGCCATGTCGGCGTCGGACTCATTCTCGTCGCCGTGGAACGCATCGGCCACGTACGTGTCGCCGACCGCCGGAAGATGGGTGACCGCGGCGAGGGGGTCGCCGTCGTACGTGGCGGCGATCGCGATCGCCCAGATCGCTCCGCCGCCGACGAAGTTGTTCGTCCCGTCGATCGGGTCGACCACCCAGGCCGGGCCCCGCTCGGGAACCGTCTTGCGCGCGTCCTCCTCCTCTCCGACGAAGGGAAGGTCGCCCACGACGTCCTCGGTCGTCCCTTCGACGGCGTCGCCCGCGAACGCCTCTTCGGCGCCCGCGAGCGACTCCCGGACCCGCCGCTGGACCGCACGATCGATCTCGGTCACGCGGTCGAACCGACCGGACTTGGTCTCCACGTGCAGATCGGTCCGAAACCCGTCGAGTGCGACTTCCTCGCCTGCCTCCGCCGCGGTACACATCGCATCGATCAGGGCATTCTCGTTCCCACGTAGGCGATCCGCGTCCATGGCCGACGTTCCGTGACCGCGGGCGGAAAAGCCGTCGGTACCGATGCGTGAGCGACCACCATTTCAGGCACTGCTGGAGCTCATCAACTGAGAGACCGCAGGGGCTCATCGACTGCGGGACCGCGAGCACTTCTCGTTTCAGGGGCGAGGTCGCCGTCACTCCACGGGTTCGAACACCACGACGTGGCCGGTCTCCTCGGCGTGTCGGTCGACGAACGCCTCCGCCGTCGACGCCGCCTGCGTCACCCGCTCGGTTCGACAATCGCGACACACGACGTGGTACCGACGACGTTCGGTAGTCGAGGACATACCTGCAGATCAGGTCAAACGGGGTTAGTTATGCGGACATTGATGTACGGGAAGGGTGACCCTACCCGTGGTCGAGGACCGCACGATGGGATGAAGGGGTCCGCTATCCGCCCCGATCATCAAACCCCTGGAGCGCGAATCCGAGCATATCCGGACTCACCGGCGTGAACTCCTCGCGCTCGTGTTCGGGGAGGTACTCCCGGACGCCGTTCCACGAGTCGCGAGCGTATCGTGCGTCGAGCAGCACGCGAACGCCGCGTTCGTCGGGGCCGCGTATCACGCGACCGATCGCCTGTCGTGCCTTCCGGACCGCGGGCACGGTGAGCGCCGTCTCGAAGCCGGCGTCGAACCGTCGATCGTATGCCGTGACGACCGCCCGTGTTCGGGGTCTGGCGGTGTTGATGATCGGGACGCCACAGACGACCGCCGCGGTCAACCGATCGCCCCTGTAGTCCACTCCCTCCGTGAGCGTCCCCCGAAGGCTGGTGACGAGCACCTTCCCCTCCCCGGCGAAGAAGTCGTCCTTCAGCGACTCCGTCGCCCGGTCGCCGGAGGACTCATCGAGCAACACCGGCTTCGTGAGTCGGTCGCCGAGCGCATCGGCCATCCACGACGCCTCGGCGTAGTTGGGCATGCCGACGAGGACGTTTCCGTCCCGGGCGGCGACCCGAGCCGTCGCGTCGAGGTGGGCGAGCCGGGTCTCGTTCTTCTCGCCCGGCGTGCCGCGGTTGCCGTGGGTGAACTTCGGCACGTCGACCGCGAGGCTCGCCCGGTTTACAGCCGGAAAGGTCAGCCCGTAGGTCCGCTCCTCGACGGGACGCCCGGATCGTTCGAGGTGATCGAGGCCGGTCACGTCCCGAAAGACGTCCATCGGCTCCAGGGTCGCGCTCATCAACACCCCGCCGCCGAACTCGGCGAGGCGGTTTCCGATCGGCTCGCTCGGGAGGCAGTTGTACAGCGCAAGGCTCGCGTTGTACGCGTGCCGCCAGGAGTCCGGCGGCGCGGTCTCGTCGACGGTTCGTTCGAGGTCGATGGCGCGGAAGAACTCCTCGTGTCCCTCGCGATACCACGCGTTGATGGTTCGACCGACGCCGGGGGCGGCCCGCCGTTTGTCCTCCTCCTCCAGCGAGTCGAGGGTCCGTCCGACGACCTCCCCGACCGCGGCGGCCCGCGCCCAGACGCGGTCGTCGTAGCCCTCGCGGCGTGCCCAGGTCGAGATCTCGTCCTCGGCCGGTACCTCGGGATCCCGGAGCGGGATCTCCCCGTCGTCGAGGTCGTCCAGTGACGCCCGCCAGTCGGGATGCTCCCGGTCGAGGTGGGCGGTAACCCGTCTATCCAGCTCCTCCCTGAGGTCCCGGTAGAGATCCCTGACGCGCTCGATCTCCTCGACGGTCACGTCCGAGTCCGAAAGCTCCCCGCGGACGAGGTCGGCGTCGGTGCCGGCGTCCGCACCCTCGGCGTCGAACGTGATCGGCTGGATCACCCGGGTCAGCTCCGCCGTCGCGTCCCGGAGGCTCGCGTCCGCGACCGCGTCGCTCACGAGGTCACGCACGCGCGGTTCGAGCATGTGCGCCTCGTCACAGACGACGAACGTCGACTCGTCGAGCAGCGCCCCGGTGAACGTCGTCGTCGTGACGGGATCGAATGCGTGGTAGTAGTTACCGATGACGACCTCAACCTCGGGAACGAGCGCGCCCATGATCGAGTGCGGGCAGGTGCCGTGTCCGGCCGCGAGCCGAACCAGTTCCGTCGGATCGACGTGTCCCAAGTCGGTGACGTCGAACGGGACGGCCTCCGCCGGGTCGCCGTCCTCCGGTAAATCATCGAGAAATCCGGCGTAGAAGGGGCAGAACTCCGTGTCGCGGAACTCCTCGGTGTCCGGACGATACGGGGTCGGCTCCCCGTCGACCGTCAGATAGTCGGCGCCGCCCGTTTCTTTCCCGCTCGTGTCACCCGTTTCTCTCCCGCTCGTGTCACCCGTTTCTCTCCCGCTCGTGGCGCCTTGTCCGGAGTCGAGCGGTCCGACCTGTTGGCTTCTCGCCTCGCTTACGAGGTTCGACGTCGAGGTGACGCCGCCGTCGCCGACGAGGTTGCGGGTACGCTCTCGAAGTCCTTCACAGCGTTCGTAGACGTTCTCCCGGTCGATCCCGCCGCGGTTCTCGCGGGCATACGGACAGACGTCGGCCTTGCCGACGAGGGTGAGCCCGGAGATCGGGTCGTATCCCTCAGGGAGGTTCGCGTTGATCGTCTCCAGGTCGGTCTCGAACTGTCGGAGCTGCTGTTTGACGCTCGTGAGGACGAGGACGCGCTCGAAGGTCGAGTCGGGATCCCGGACGCGGTCCAGTCCGGCGGTCAGCGCGAGCATCGTCTTGCCGGTTCCGCAGGCGCCCTCGAGCGCGAGAAACCCGCCGTCCTCGGCGACGTCGACGGCGGCGTCGATTCCGTCGGCCTGTTCGGGATACGGCTCATCGTGGCCGAAGACGTCGGCCCACGGCGGCGAGTCGGTCACTACGCCGGGGTTGTTCCTCACCGGGTTTAAACCTTCAGAGGCGGTCTGCCGTCCGCGGGTGATCAGTGCCCTCACTTCGCGGATCCACCGGGTAACCGCACTTCGCGGATCCACCGGGTAACCTCACTCCGCGGATCCACCGGGTAGCCGACCGAGCGCGTACAGGGCCCCGACCACGACGACGACGGCAATGACGCCGACGCCGCCGCCGAGAAACGCAACGTCGAAGCCGACGGCCTCGGCCGCAAAGCCGATCGCGCCGCTCCCGGTCGCCTCGAACGTCAAGGCGACGCCGGTGAAGACGGCATAGGCGCTCCCGCGACTGTCCGCCGGCAGCGACTCCAACACGTAGGTGTCGACGACCGGAAACGTCGCGTGGATGGTGAGTCCGAGCAGGACGGTCACCGCCACGAGCGCGATCGTCCCGTCGGCGAGGACGAGCCCACAGAGCCCCGCCGTGAAACAGGTCATGAGCCCGAGCTGGAAGGGGACGTGCGGCAGGCGGTCCGCGAGGCGTCCGCCGAACCAGAAGGCGGGGAGCCCCGCGGCGAAGATCACGGTGAGCAAGGCGTTCGCGACGCCGTCGGAGACGCCCTTCACGCCCGTGAGATAGGTCACGTAGAAGTTGAACACTCCCTGCCAGACGAAGCCGGGGACGGCGACGACGACGATCCCGACGAGCAGCACGGGCCAGTAGCCCAACGCGGCACGGAAGTCGCGATCGGCGCCGGCACCCTCGGGAAGTGGATTGCGGCGGATCACGACCACCAGGACGGCGGTGACGACGAGGGTGGCGACGGCGACCAGTCGAAAGACCGTGCTCCACCCGCCGACGAGCAGCGTCGCGACGACCACGCCGGGGGCGACGACTGCCGCCAGCTGGCTTGCGGCGCCGTGGATCCCGATCGCCCGACCCCGGCCTTCGGGGAACAGCTCCGCGACGAGCGGCACGGCGGCGACGAAGTAAGCCCCGGAGGCGAGTCCCAGGAGGAGTCCGCCGGCCTGAAGCGTCCTGACCGAGTCCGCGGACCCCGTGAGCAGGGCCGCAGCGGAGAGCACGAGGCCGGCTCCGAGCACGACGTGGTGTCGGGGGACCTTGGTCAGGAGGTAGCCGACGGGGATCCGCGGGAGCGCGGAGCCGACCCAGACGAGCGTCGTCACCGTCCCGACGACGGCGGGACTCGCGTCGAACTCCGTACCGATGGTGGGGACGAGCGGCGCGAAGGCGACGCGGCCGAGGTTGACGAGGAAGACGAGCCCGCAGAGGGTCCCGAAGAGCCGACGTGTCACCTCGTGGTCTCCTCGCTCACGGGTATCAAGCGTTGTGGAGTCCGTCGGACTCGCCGGGATCGGCCGACCGACGCGTCGATATCGGAGATGCCGACGAATGCCGAGGATGCCGACGGCTCGTGGACGTGAAAACGCGATATGAGTGGTGGACGGCCGAGGTTGCCCGGCGTTCCGGCACGGGGTATCCCGGTTGCCTTCTCCACCCCGCGACCCGACGAGCGACCGGCGTCCGGCGGTGGGCTGCTCGCTTCCGCGCCTGACCCGTTGTCGCCGACGAACCACGACGGACCGCTCCTGCGAGCGGGCGCCGTGGACCGCTGTCCCCGGCGGACGAGGCTTCCACGTTGGCTC